>Ga0315338_1000391_pt1 | contig 111905 bp, 92 predicted proteins | sample ASW8metaG_FD_204518 | JGI IMG/M metagenome (GOLD analysis project Ga0315338, IMG submission 204518) | Ammonia-oxidizing marine archaeal communities from Monterey Bay, California, United States - ASW #8 | ecosystem: Environmental > Aquatic > Marine > Coastal | place: USA: California | collected...
ATGGATTTCCGGTGCGTCGAGTTCGTCGAAGAACTGCTGTTCGGTGAGTGGCGCCGCACGCCGTTGCCACGATAGTCCGAGGGCGGGAGGTTCGAAGGAGGTTGAGATGCGAAGTCGAATCGCGTTCTGTTTCGGCGGGTTCGCCGCTGTGTGTCTGGCGCTGGCGCCGATGGCCGCAGCACAGGGCGGTGATATCCCGCGGACATCCAGCGGGCGTCCGGATTTGTCCGGCACCTATGACGTGTCGACGCTGACGCCGATGCAACGCCCGACCGACCTGGCGGGTAAGCAGTTTCTCACCGACGAAGAGGCGGCCGAGATCGCCGCGCAGGAGCTGCAGCGGAATATCACGCGCCAACGTGACAGTGCTCCCGACCGAGGCGCGCCGCCGCAGGGCGGCGACGGGTCGACCGGTGCGGCCGGCAACGTCGGGGGCTACAACAGCTTCTGGATCGACCGCGGCACCGGTGCGTTTCAGATCGATGGCCAGTGGCGGACGTCGATTCTGATTGATCCACCGGACGGCCGATTTCCCCCGGCGAGCGAAGCGCAGAATGCCGCCCGGGCGGCGCGGCGCGCTGCGCTTGGAGCTGGCGAAACGCCGATCGTTCGACGATTTCAAAACGACGGGACCGCCTATTGGCTTGAGGCGGGACTGGACGCGCGCGGGCCGTACGACAACATGGAGCAGCGGCCCTTCGCCGAACGCTGCATCTTGTCATTCAGCTCTACGGCCGGTCCGCCGATGATGCCGGCGCTCTACAACAACCACAAACGGATCGTGCAGACCGAGGACACCGTCGTGATCCTCGTCGAGATGGTGCATGACGCGCGGGTGGTCAGGATGAATGCGGAGCACGACCCGCCGGAGATTCAGAAATGGCTGGGTGATTCCATCGGGTGGTGGGAGGGCGATACCCTGGTGGTCGAGACCACGAACTTCCGTGACACGCCGGCGTATTCGCGAGGCTCGAATAATATGAAGGTGACCGAGCGCTTCCGGATGGAGAGCGCGGACAAGCTGGTCTACACGTTCACCGTCGAAGATGACACCGTGTGGCAGGCGCCGTTCACCGGCGAGTATGCCTGGCCGCGCAGCACGAACAAGGTGTTCGAGTATGCCTGCCATGAGGCGAACTACGCGCTCGAGGGCATCATGAAGGGCGCGCGATTGCTTGAAGCCGATTTCCGGGGTGAAAGCCCGAAGGGTGTCGCCAATCCCACCAGATAGGCGGCAGGCGGAGAAGAGTTCTGGCACCACTTTCTTAGGAGAAGTCACGATGCGACAGCAGACCTCGATGATACTCAAGGCCGGTGTGGCGGCAGTCGCCCTCGCGGGTCTCATGGTGGTGGCTAGTGTGCCGGCCGAGGCTCACCACGCGTTTGGCGCCGAGTTCGATCCGAATCGCCCGGTCGTGCTGCGCGGTCCGGTGGTCAGGGTCGAGTGGGTGAATCCTCATACCTGGATCCACATGGAAGTAACTGGCGACGACGGGTCCAAGCAGGTGTGGATGGTTGAGGGGGGCACCCCGAATACGCTCCTGCGGCGCGGCCTGTCTCGCGATTCGATTCCGATCGGCTCGATGCTGGTGGTCGATGGCTACCAAAGTAAGGACCGCAGCGCCCGCGCCAATGGACGTGACGTGACGTTCGAGGACGGTAGAAAATTCTTCATGGGGTCGTCTGGGACCGGCGCCCCGCGCGACGGCCGAGACGCCACGGAGCCCGAGTAACGGCGCCGTTTGCTCCTGTGGTCTGAGGGGCCGGCGCACGTGTCTGTGAGGCGCCCGGGGATGTGTCCCCGGGCGCCTTTTTTTCTGCACATGGAAAGAGGCCAGTCCTCCACCCCGGTGTGGTGAGGCGGCGGTTTGTGTCCTTCATGCGCTCCCGGTTCACTCCGACTGACGCCCTGCTCATCCTGGTCGTCTCTATTTGGGGCAGTAACTTCACGATTGTCAAAGCCGCCCTCGAGCAGCTCCCCCCGCTCGGGTTCAACGCGCTTCGACTCGGGATTGCCTGCGTGGTCCTGGTGGGGGCGGCGCGGCTGTCCGGGGCCGGGCTGCCCCTGCGCGCCGACTGGCCACGGCTGGTCGCATTGGGCCTGGTTGGCCACTGCGGGTACCAGTTGTCCTTCATTCAGGGGCTGGCGCGGACTAGTGTCACGAACAGTTCGCTGATCCTCGGCTGCCTGCCCGTTACCGTCCTGCTACTCAACGCTGTGAGCCTCCGGCGGGAGCGGGTCGGTCGATGGCAGTGGGTCGGAGTCCTTCTGGCGGTGGTCGGCGTCTACCTCGTCGTGGGCGTGGGGGCACAGGTCGCCCGTGACACGCTGCAGGGAGACCTGACGATCATGCTCTCGGTCTGGTGCTGGGGTTGGTACACCGTTGGGTCACGTCCACTCCTGCAGGTGTACACGCCATTGCAGGTGACGACCTGGAGCACGGTCATCGGCTCCATCGCGTTCGTGCCGTTCGCCGTGCCGTCCCTGGTCTTGCTCGATTGGCACGAGGTCAGCGGGTGGGCCTGGGCTGCGGTCGTTGCGTCCGGGGTCCTGGCATTGTCGCTGTCGTACGTGCTCTGGTATACCGGCGTGCAGCGCCTGGGAAGCGCTCGCACCTCGGTGTACTCGAATCTCGTGCCGGTGGTGGCGATGATTGTGGCCGCCCTCGGTCTGCACGAGTCGATCGGGGCCGTCAAGCTGATTGGAGCGTCGTTGGTCCTGGTCGCTCTGGCGCTGACGCGCATCGATCGACGCCCGGTACCCGGATAGCCACACCCGCGGCGCGGCGCACGTCTGAATGCATTGTTCCGCTGTCACAAACACCCAATTTGCTCCGTTGTCACGGCTTTTCAGACGTGCGCCGCGCCACCGATGTATGTTTCGAATCACGGAAAGAGGACACTGGCATTGAACCGACATCGCCGGGGTTGTAGGATCAGCTGATCAGTGCAGGCAGGAAGCACCAGCAGGGTGCGGTCCGGCCTTGAGGGCGGGGAAATGTCCACGGCCGAGACGGCCGAGGGATTCGAAGCTGCCCGGAAACTCGTAGCGCACGCTGTCGTAGGTACTCGCTAACCATCCCTCATGTCCGCGTTCACGGACTTTCTTGGCACGCGCGCTCAAGAACTGTTGGGGACCGATCTTAACCAGATCCGATTCACCGACATCGGCATGACGTATCTGCTGTCGATGGCAGTGACGGTGGTTGTCGTGCTGTCGGTGCTCCGTCTCTGGCTCACCTCGCGCCGGCACCACCGACAGCATTCCGGTCATGTGATCGAGCCGCGGTTCCGGCGTGGTGTCTGGAAGGGAGCGCTCTACAACCTGCCGAAACTGCTCCTTGGGCTCGCCGTGGCGGTGTTGCTGGTGGCGATGGCAGACCCCTACCTAACGGCGACCGAAGAGGTGGCCGGCGACATGGACTCGCGGATTCGTATCGACCTCGTCGATACCTCGCTGTCGATGGCGTGGGAATTCCCCGGCAGCGGAAAGTCACGGGCTCAGGTGGCCCGCGAGGCGCATCTTGAATTCCTGGAGATGCGGCGCGACAAGAATGATCGAGTGGCGCTCTGGCTGTTTTCGTCGTTCCCGTACATGGTCGATGATTTCGTCATAGACGATGAGCTGTACTTCTTTCAGGTCATGGATGCCCCGTATGCCATTGTTCGGATTCTGGCCGCGCAATCAGGGACGCCGATCGATCAGATGTTCGTGCCGGAAGACAAGGTGCGCATCATCGACAGCGAGGGCAACACCAACATCGTCCGTGCGCTGCAGTCGGTCGTGCGCCACTTCGATCGCGACGTCGCCACCCTGGGGAGCGGCGCCACGCCTCATCGTGCCGTGCTCATTGTGACCGATGCGGACGTCGACGAGATTCCGGAAGCGGAGTTCGCGGAACTCAGTCGGCGGAACGTCGTGCCGTACATGATCTTCATCAACGCGGACGATTCGAGATTGGGCGCCCAACGTCAGGCCAGTCCACCGGCGGGGAACACCCAGGGACTGATCGATACGATCCGGGAGTTCGGGGGCGATTATTTCGACGTGACGGACGCCGACGGGCTCCAACGTGCCTACGAGGCGATTGATGAGGCGGAGACGGTACAGGTGCAGCTGTCGCACCGGGCCGTGAAGGTGCCGATCTACTCGCGATTCCTGCTGATCAGCATGGCCCTGCTCGTGGTGGGCATTCCGGCCGGGTTCGTGGCCGAGCTGATCGGCGGAACACACCCCTAGGTTTCCTGACGATCCGTCCGCCTGGCGGCGTTGCTGCGTCGGTCACAGGCGGCCTGCCTGCTCCCTCCTCGCGCCTAGCCAGACGAACGGCTTGCCAGGACCCCCCCCCTTGGACGTTGTGCACCAGGTTGCCAGGAGCACCTCCCCCGGCCCTGAGCGTCCTTACTCGTCGTTCGTCGACTCGTACTGCGCCTCGATCGGCATCAGGACGGCTTTGATCGCGGCGGCCCAGATGGCGTTCCCCTTGTCGTTGAGGTGCAGGCCGTCGTCGACAAAGACGTCGTCCATCACCGTCCCGTCCGATTTCAGGAACGGCGTCGCGACATCGATGAAGTGCAGCCGCTCGTCACTGGCGACGATCTTTTCGTACAGCGCGGTGGTCTCCTGCGCCTTGTCCCAGACCGATACCCGAGCCAAACTCGGCTTGACGGAGAGCACGTACACGCGGGTGTCAGGCAGTGCCGCGTGAATCTTCGCGACGATCTGTTTCAGTTCGCTTGCGACCGTCTCTGCCGGCACCCCGCCAAACGAGTCGTTGTCTCCCTCGTAGATGGCCACCGCGCGTGGCTTGTACGGGAGGACGAGTCGGTCGACGTACTGGAGCACGTCCGACATCTTGCTGCCGCCGAATCCCCGGGGGATGACCGTCAGCGGCGCGAGATCGGCCTCCATCGTTCGCCAGCGGGCGAAGCTGGAGCTGCCGGTGAGCACGATGGCTCCCGCGGGGCGATTGGCGACATCGTCGTCGAACGCCTGAATGGCCTCTTCCCACCGGTCTGGGTTGGTCGCTCTGGTCTGCGCGGTTGCGGGCGCGACGAGGGCGAGGATGACCAGGAGCGCGACCGAGACAGTGGCGTATCGAGCTTTCATGTGAGCCTCCAAGCAGGTTGATCGATGTGCGAGCACGAATCTCCGCATTATAGAGGCGATCCGGCTAGTAATCGTCTTGGTCCATTGACACCCGGATGATCTCCTCGTCGTTGCGGAGCACCAGGTGGCGGTTGGCGAAGGCCGGATGCGACCAGACAACCAGGCGGTCGCTCTGACCATGGGTGGCCCGTCCGCGCGAGCCCGGCCGGGCGCCGCCGTAGCCCGACCGCGAGGTCGGATTCAGCAGATGCGTCCGGTCCAGCTCGACGTAGCCGTCCGGGTTGAACTGCGCGATGATGAGGTCGCCGTTCTCGTTGTAGACGAAATAGCGGTCCTCGTGCTGAATGAAGTATGCCGAGCCCCAGCGGTTCCTGGTGGTCAACCCTTCCGCTTCCCAGACACGTTCACCCGTTTCGGCCAGCAATCCACGTACCTGGCCGTGGCTTCCAATGCCGTAGATGTAGTCGCCGACGATCAGCGGGACCGTCATCACCGAGTGGAGCCCGCTGGTCTCTGCGACCTCCACGCCACCCTCCGTGATCCGATTGTTCTCGCCGTGCCAGAGCGCGGTGGCGTCCGGACGGTCCTGGTCCAGCCGCATCATCAGCGAGCCGCTGTAGAACCCCGAGACGAACAGATACGGGCCGCTGTGCACCGCGTCCGCCACGGTCATGTTGGCGCGTCCCCGGAACTCTTCCTCCCAGTACAACTCGCCGGTTTCGGGGTTCAGCGAGGTGAGTCCACGAGGGTGCCAGACGATGAGCTGTCTGGCGCCACCGGCCTCGATGATGCTCGGCTGGTGGTATCCCATCTCGGTGCGGCTCTCGATCGCGCGCCAGACTTCCTCACCGGTGTGCTTGTCGAATGCCATGACCAGCGCGTTCGGCTCGCCGCCGACCAGCATGATCACGCGGTCGCCATCGATCAGCGGGGCGCTCGAGGTACCCCAGACCGGAATGTTGGTGTCGTATTCGGCGACGGTATCCTTCTCCCAGATTACCGCACCGGTATCAACATTCAGGCACAGGACCAATCCTGTGGATCCGGTGACATACACGCGGTTTCCATCCACCGTGGGGCTGGCCCGTGGCCCAGTCGCGTAGGTGAACATCAACATCCGGTAGGTGGTGTGCCACTCATGGGTCCACAGTATCTCCCCGTTCTCCTCATCAAGCGCGATGAGTCGTTCGGTGCCGTCCATCGTGCGGGGTTCGGTCTCCAGGTAGTCGAGCACGAACACACGCCCGTCGGCGACGGCTGGTCCCGAATAGCCGCCATTCACAGGAACCCGCCACTTCACCGTGAGTCCCTCCTCGGGAAACTCTTTCAGAATGCCGGTCTCGGTCCAAAGTCCGAGCCGCTCGGCGCCACGCCACTGCGGCCAGTCCTTGGCTGAGAGCGTGGGGACGGCGGAGGCGGTCACCGCCAGAATCGCGACGAGCGCGAGGTGGACGACACGGTGTGTTAGCTGCATATTCAGGATCCACTCAAGAGAGGTTTCCCGTCCGAGGTAGTCGGCCTCGCTGGTCGGGTTGAGCCTCTACAATGGGTTATCCTACCGCTGCAGAGCAACGTGGGCAACGGGAAGTCTCGGACAGAACGAGGCCCCGGCGCCGTTGGCTACGATGTCTTCTCAGGAGGGAACAGGTCTTCCATGAGGCGGTATCTGGCGGAGGTCATCCCCAGCCGTTCGTAGGTGGCCTGGGCCCCTCGGTTGGCCGCGTCGACATACAGCCGTAGCCCGACGACGCCCGGGTCAGACCCTGCCAGCGCCTTGACGTGTTCGTGCAACTTCTTGAACACGCCTCGCCGACGGTGGTCCTGCCGGACATACACGCTCTGGATCCACCAGATGTCGCCGTTGCGCCAATCACTCCATTCCCGGGTGTGCATGATCTGACCCACGACCGTGTCGTCGGCGCATGCGACGTAGTAGCGACCGCGAGTCTCGTCGTCGAGGAGCGTCCGGACACCGCGGGTCACCAGGTCTCGGTTGAGTGACGTATCCTCAGTTTCGGCGGCGATACGGAGATTGAAATTGGCGATGGTCGCCGCGTCGTCGCGCGTCGCGGGTCTGATGACGAGCTCGGTCATACGGTCTCCTTGAGGCTGTCCACGGGTGCGCGTCCGGCCCCCCACCGCAGAGTCAGCGTAGGGAAGGGCGCACGCGTCGAAGGGGAATGCGCCGGCCCGTCCTGTTGCTACAGCACTCGCGAATCTCAGAGCTCGACATCGGCTGAATCTGGACCAGTGACAGGATGGCGAATTGGGTTCGGCTGCGAGTCATAGTTTAGGTATATCTAAGAGACCAAGGGAACTAGCAGGGTGCAAAAAACGCCCGAGGAGGTTTTCTGACGCGACCTCGTCAGTCCGATGGACTGAGCGGTTTCCAGGCGAGGCGTCTGTCTGGCCAGGCGGGCTGTGACCGACGAAGCAACGCCGTCCAGACTGGCGCCTCGCCTGGAAACCTAGGGCGTGACCTGGACGGTCACGTTCTCGTAGGTAAAGCGAGCGCCGTCGCTTGCCACCGCCCGGAGCGTGTACTCGCCGGGGTGGTCAAAGGTCACGACCGCCTCCCACTGGTTGCCGGCGGGTGGCTCGGGCAAGATGTAGGGGGGCGACCAGGGCGAGTTTGCCCAGATGCGCGTGTCCATCCAGGCCTTGAGCTGCACCGGCTCGAAGGTCGCGTGGTCGGCCGGACCGCGGTAGACGATCCATGACAATCGGACGCCAGGGGCGCTGCTGACAACAGACGACCCGACGCCTGCCGTGCTGTAGAACTGATCCAGGTCTTCCGGTGGTTTGCCGCGGTCTGATCGCGGCGGAAAGTCGTCTGGATCGGTTGCCGATGCCACGAGCGTGACCGGCTGGCCGACCGTGGCGCTACGCTGCTTGTCGCCGTCGACCATGAGCTCTGGGGGAATATTGGTCCGGAGACGGTCATCGAGGCTGCCGAAGGCGCCGCCCACCTCCGTGGACATCACCTGTGGGTCCATGCGGTAGTCGGCGCTGAGGGTGGCGAACGCGCGGTTCGTACGTCCATGGCTCGTGAGCGTCCAGACCACTTCCTGCTCGCCGAAGTCCGCGGGCACTTCGACGGTGAACAGGAAGGGATTGCGTCGCGGATAGAAATGCGTCGGTTGGCCGTAGTCGGCTGTCGCGGCATCAAAGACGTCCACCTCGAGATTGTCGAGGCTGTTCGGGTCGGCGATGGAGAAGTAGTTGTCTGGTCCGACCGGGAAATCGAACTCCTCTTGCCAATTCGAGTTCATGTACCCGAACCACAACGTGAACGACCCGTCGTCGTTGGGCCACCAGCCCTCAAAGGCCGGGTGGATGCTTTGGCCCTTCAAATACATGAATCGGGTTTGGGCATCCACGCCGGGCGCCGCGAACGGCGCCGTCACGAACATGGCGAGCAGGAGCCACACGAACGCCGCGCGCGTGACCGACTGCGTCACTGTTGGCCACTTTCCTCGGTGGCCGTTTCCATCGGCGGCGCCTCGGCCCAACATAACGGACAGCCGACGTCATAGTCGTTGCGGTCTTTCATCGCCGCGCGTCGTTCCGCCATTTCGCCCTGGAACTGCTCCTCGGTGAGTTCCACCGCATAGCCGAGGTCGATGAACATGTTGGCCACAGACCGCCGGCCGCCGCCGGCCCAGTTTCGGCTGTCTGCGAGGTTCTTGTTGCCGGGTGTCGTGTCCAGGAAGCCAACGATGTGCAAGATCGTGCCTTTGGGCAGCAGCGGCGCCGCGTCATCCTCATAGACATACTGCTTGACCCAGCTGTGGTCGTAGCCGACGCAATTGAGGGTGAAGTGGTTCTTGCCCCAGATCGCCTCGATGCACATCCGCGTCCCCGGCGCGTGCAGATGTGGCTCGAAGGCCACGAGCTTGGTGTGTTGAGTGAGCACCGTGAACGCATGCATTTCCTGGCCCGCCCGCCCGGGCGCGACGTCGATGTCGTTGCCGTTGCCCAACCCCACGCGCGCTCGGTTCCCATACTCCGGCGCATAGCCCTTCGGGTGAAAGATAAATCCGAATTCGAGGTGGGCGGTCGTCTCCGCGATGCCGTTCGAATGCAGGTGGCTGGCGCCAAGATGCAAGGCTGAATTCGCTTGGAGCAACGTGCCGAATTTCTCCGGGAAGATATCCGCGTTGCGCCCTACTTCATGAATCGGCCAGCGGACGCGGGTGTCATCGATGATGTCGGTCCCGTCTCCGTTCAGGACCCCGCTCGAGTAGGTCATGTGGTGAAAGATGTAGCGTCCACCCACTGTGTTGTCCCCGGCGCCCGGCGGAATGTCGTTGATCTCGCGCACTTCCACCGCCTTGACATAGCGGTCTTCGGTGAGCCCGGTCGGGACTAGGCCGATGTCGCCCCACCGATCCGGCCCGACCGCTGGGCGGGTCATGTCTCGCGACCGCAACACGAGGTCCGGTTCCCCGATGGTCCATTCGCTGCCGTTGGCAAATTCGACCGGTGCGGGCATGTCGTTGCGATCACCGCGGGGAGCTCCGTTGTCCGCCCACGCCTGAATCAGCGCGAGCTCCTCATCGCTCAGGGAGGGGTCGTCCTTGAAGCGGAGGATTCCGAGGTCTTTCTCGACGAAGAAAGGCGGCATGGCGCCCTGTCGGTCTCTGATCGAGGTTCTGGTCTTGATCGACCGCGCCCAGGGTCTGACCTGCTCGTAGTCGATGAGCGCCATCGGGGCGCCCCCGTCGGGCCGGTGGCAACTCTGACAGCTTCGCTGCAAGATCGGCGCGATGTGTTTGGTGAACGTGACATCCGCGGCGTCGATACCGAAATCGGCCACGTCGTAGAGATGGACGGCCGGGTGCGGGTCGCTACCGGCGAGGGACTGCGCCGGGGCGGCGGCAGGGGTCAGCATCACAACCGCGACGGTCACGCTCGCCACGTACGCAAACAGTCTGGTGCGCATCTCACACTCCCTCATTCATTGAACGTCCCACCGCCAGCCACTGCCGACAGGAAACCGCACTAAAAACGGTCTATTATGCCCCAGACCCGACCGTGAGCTCAACGACAGAACGCCCCACGTGGTATCCGGGACCAAGTCACTGGAAGCAGGGCGGCCCCGCCGCCCCGGCGCGCGACAATGCGCGCCTTGCGGTCATGGAGTGGGGCTTTCGGGGTCCCCGCGTAGTGACCGCGGGGGGTTCGTGGGCGTAGCCCCCGTTCTTAGTAATAATCGAACCGCAGGCCCCCGAGGATGGCGAAGGTGGTGCTCCTGACGTCCCTCGCGGTCGTCTCCTTCGCGATGTTGCGGAACCCCGTGCCACGGCCTTCGATGATGAACCGCGAGACCTGGTTTGAATCGCCCGAACCTGTGGGCCCGACCTGCGTCTCTCGGGGAGGAAGCTCCATGCTCGAGTCCATCGTCCGGTAGTGGCGCAGATCGCGCTGTCATTGCTCCTGCTCGGGGTCTTGCTGCCAGCCCGCCGCGCGGTCAGGTTGCAACCGATGGCCGTGTGCGTGGCGAGTAGCGCGCGGGGACGGGACGGCCGGGTTCGATCGACACCGTCGTCCAGTTACCCGTTGACTCGCGAACCAGGCGCGGTTCACGCGCCCCGCAGGGTATATTCAAGACCGTACTCTCGCATCCATGCCTGCACTGCGTGCCTCGATTATTGGTTGGGTGGCGCTCGTCGCCATGTCTGGTCTGCTCGTGGGGGCAGCTCGGGCCGTGCAGCGGCCGGTGTCCACTGACAGCGCCACGACCGACTGGGTCACGCTGTCGATTGTGAGCACCACCGACCTGCACGGGCGCGCGCTTCCGAGCAATGGATTGGGAGGTCTGGCTCAGCTCGGTGGGTATCTGCGCAACTTGCGCGCTGCGCGCGCCGCCGACGGCGGGGGGGTGCTGCTCCTGGACGCCGGTGACACCTTCCAAGGCGGGATTGAATCGAATCTGTCGGAGGGCGCGCTCGTCGTGGATGCTTACAACGCGCTGGGCTACGATGCGCTCGCGGTCGGGAATCATGAGTTCGAGTACGGGGCGCTCGACACCGCGTCCAGTGACGGCGATCCGTCTGACATGCGCGGCGCGCTCAAGGCCGCGGCCGCCCGCGCGCGGTTTCCGTTTCTCGCGGCGAACGTGATCGACGAGGCTACTGGGAACCCGGTGGCGTGGCCGAACGTTCAGCCATCCACCATGGTCGACGCGGCGGGGCTGCGGGTGGGCATCGTGGGAGTGATGACCTACGGCGGGCTCAGCAACACGCTCGCCGCCAACGTTCAAGGGCTCGCCACCGCGGCGCTAGCGCCGACCGTCGAGGCCGAGGCGCGACAACTGCGCCAGCAGGGGGCCGATGTGGTGGTCGTGCTGGCGCACGCCGGCGGGTGGTGCGAGCGGTTTGACGACCCCGCCGACCTGTCGTCGTGCGGCGACGATGCCGAGATCTTTCGCCTGGCCAGGCAGTTACCGCCCCGTCTCGTGGATGCGATCGTGGCCGGACATACCCATGCGGCGGTGGCGCACGTGGTGGCCGGCATACCCATCATCCAGGCCTATGCGAGAGGGGCGGCGTTCGCTCGCCTCGATCTCACCGTCGAGCCCGGCGCCGGGGTCGTGACGTCCCGGGTCTTTGCGCCCCAGGGACTGTGTGCGGCAGTTGGCCCGGATGGCGCCTGCCAAGCTGGTGGCGCTCCACCGGCGCCCTACGAAACTGCCCCGGTCGGACCCGACGTGTCCGTGGTGACGGCGATGCGGCCGGAACTCGAGCGGGTCCGTCGCTGGCGGGAGGCGCCTCTCGGCATTGTGCTCGAGACGCCCGTCACCCGGAGTCGAGATGGTCTGGAGTCGCCCCTTGGGAACCTGTTTGCGGATGCCATCCTGGCCGCCGTGCCGGGGGCGGACGTCGCGATTGGCATGGGGGCGCGACGCGGCGGGCTGAGAACCGACTTGCCAGCCGGTGCTCTCACGCGTGGGTCACTCTATGACGTCTTCGCGTTTGACAATCGCGTCGTCACGCTGGTGTTGACCGGCGCACAGTTGCGGCAGGTGCTGGCCGCTCAGGTGGTTCGCGGGCGTCGCGGGCTCCCGAGCTTGTCGGGGCTGCGTGTGCGCGTGAACTGCCAGGGGGAGAGCCCGGAGGTGGAGGTCGTGAGACCCTCGGGAGATCCAATCGACTCGGCCGAGTCGCTGATCGTCGCGACCACGGACTTCTTCGCCGCCCGCGCCTCGTTCGGCTCCGCTGCGCCGCAGACGGCGTGGGCCTCGGCGCCTCTTGTCAGAGATGCGGCTGCCGGTTGGCTCACGGCTCGTGGCGGACGGCTCCGCGGCGCCGATCTCGTGAATCCACCCCGCTGGGAGCCATTCGACGGCGACGCGTGTCTTGCTAGCTAGTTGGCGGGGAAGGCGGTGGTTTCCTCGAACATCGGCGTCTGGTTGATGAAGTCGAATCCTTCCGCCACATGACAGACGATGCAGGCCTGCCGCTCTTGAAGGAATGTTTCCCGCGCTTCGGCGGCATCTCCGGCGGCTAGTGCCCCGGCCAGAAGTTGCCAGTCATTGTCCAGAAACAGAGTTTCGGCGTTTGGCGTCCGATTGGGCCGCTTCATCAAGGCCACGTTGAAGACGTTCCGAAGTTTGCCCCAGTGATGCGCGCCGAGTTCCCAGTTCTCGTCGATGATGGCCTGGTAGACCTGCTCGTAGCGATATCCGATCTGCCACATTTGCTGGTCGGTCCCGCCGGCGTAGATCTGCAGGCGCCGGAACCGCTCGTCGTCGTCCTGGGCGCCAAGCAACCACCGGTTGCTCGGCGGCTCGTCCTGTCCGTCGGCGAGTCCCCGAATACCTGACGGGAAACGGGACGGCTCGGTCGTTTGGGCCACCGCCTCCATCCACCCGCTGCCTTCGATCAAGGCGAGGGTGAGAAGAAACACACAGGCGGCTGTCAGCGCGTACTTCGCTGAGCTCATGAAAGTACTCCCTTGCAGATGCGGACTGCCTATTTCGACCGGACGACATCCTACTCCTGGACGCGGGCGCCGCGCAGCAGGTTCTCCATGCCGTAGTTGCCTTCGTGGCAGGCGTATTCGTAGATCGGTCCGTCGAATTGCACGAGCGGAATCGACGCGGTCCAGGGACCGGCGTAGGTGCTGGGGTCCTCGACCGTATAGCGATGGTCCAGCGTGCCGGCATCAATCCTGGTGAAACGTTCCACCAAGCGTAGGTTCGCGCCGGCGCCGGGGCAGCAGTTGTACGAATTGAAGACGATCTGGTCGCCGAAATTGGTCGTCTCGACCACCAGCGTATCGCCGTCCCATCGTCCCCGAGAGTCGCCCATCCAGAGGCGGATGTCGTCATCGATGTGCGGGCGGTCGTCGAGTGGGATGATCCGGACCTCGTGGATCATCTCCTGCAGAATCGTCACGTAGCCGGGCGTCTGCAGGACCAAGAAGTTGTTGTTGTAGCCGCCTGGACGTTTCGGCGCGCCTCGTGTCACGCAGCGCTCGGCCAGATTACGGTTCGTCCAGGAGTCGGCGCCGCGCGCCCATCCGGCGCGCGCCTGGCCGTCGGCCGTCAAGGCTGGAATCCGGCCGTCGGGTGGGTCGACCACGAGCGAGGCCTGAGTGAGCCGAGTGCCTCGCTCCCACCAGAACTCGTTGTAGGTGCCCGGGTCTCCGGCGCGTGGTGGGCGGTCGTTACGTCCGACGGCCTGGGCATCGAGTGCGGCCACCTCTTCGGCGGTGAGCACGGCACGGTCCGCCATGTCGGGCGGACGTTCGAGCGGCGTCGTGGTCGAGTTGGTCCAGAGTCCCTGGAGGTCAGGCTGGCCGTGCGCCGTCCGTGGCGTCTGACCGGAGACCCCGACTGGGACCAGTGCACAGACGGCGACCGCGACCAACCAACGAAGACCTCTCATAGCAGCGCCTCCAGGAAACGCCGCCATTATACGGCCGCGGCCCGCGTCTCAGTCGGCAGGTGGCACCGTGCCTGCCGCTCCTGACAGGAACCGGCGCACTGGCTGGGTCGCGAGCAGGCGGCGGCCTTGCTCACGGCCACGGTCGAACGTGCGCATGATGACCTCGGGGTCGAAGCAGAGGAAGCCGGCCTCGACGAGATGGTCGGGATGAATGACCAGCAGGGTGCCGTCCGCAATGTCCCGAGCGACCGTCGGGTAGGCATTTAGGGCGCGCAGCCGCATACTCGTTTCCCACAGGCGTCCGTTCGGATCGCAACAAAAGATGACCGTGCGAGGTGTGGCTATCCAGCGCGCCAGGTCGCGGAAACGGGCGTCGTCCTGAAAGGTCGCCATCGGCATCTTCAGTGAAAACCCTCCATCGACGAACACTGCCTGTGCATCGTCTAGATAGCCGCGGCCTGGAGACAGCAACTCGGGGTGGAGCGCCGGGCCCATCGCCAGGGGCACCAGACACGATGCCTCGATGGCGCAGTGATAGTTGTCTCGTGTGAGTGGGCGCACGAACTCGGAGTGCAGCGTGGCGGGGAGGTTGGTGGCGAACGCCACCGGGTCGACCCGGTATTGGCTGGGCAGATACTTCAGCGGTCTGGGCAGCTTGCGCGTAGCGGCCATGGCAAACAGCCTGGCCAGGTCGGTGTGCCCGGGTGTGCGTCCGTCGTGGCGCCGCACACGAGACGTGAACACGAGCAGGGTCCGTTCGGCGGAATCGTCGAACACGCCATCGAGCTCGCCGTCGTCCATGACATAACGGATAGAGGCGTGCAGGTGCCGCCGAAAACGGCTGCGTGGCCACGAATTAGCGACGAACCCGGCGAGTGGATACCGCTCAGGGATGTCGGGAGAGCCCCACGCGGCCCAGCCCTTGAGCACCGTTGCTTCGGTCCCGGTGGCCACATCAGCCGCGGCATAGCCTCCGGCTGACGCCCCCATCGCCACCGCTGGATACCCTCCATGCTGGCGTGTCCACCGCATTACCTCGTACAGGACACCGCCTTGCCACGCGCCCCGACCCGCGCCACCCGAATCAAGAATCCATCCGCAAGCCGAACTGTCCACCCTCACCACAGGCCGATCACTCGCCACCATAACCCGCCGACCACCGTCCAGATGAGGATGTTGACGACGCTGAGCAGTCCGCCGAGCTTCCACCAGGTCCCCATCTCCAGGTATCCGGACCCGAAGAACACCGGAGCGGGCCCGGTCCCGTAGTGGCTGAGGCCGGCAAACAGGTTGCTGAAGAACGCCAGGACCAGCGCCGCCAGGGCTGGCGGGGCGCCAGCTCCGATCGCGACGGCCAGAAATGCCGCATACATCGCTACGACGTGGGCCGTGTTGCTCGCGAAGAAGTAGTGACTGTAGAAATACACCAGACCCAAGACCGCCAGGGCGGGCACCCAACCGATGCCCTCGACCATTCCGCCCATCGTCATGGCAAACCACGGCACCAGGCCGAGCTTGTTCAGGTAGTTGGCCATCATCACCAGCGTCGACATCCAGACCAGCGTGTTCCACGCGCCGTGCTCGTGTAGCACGTCATTCCACGTCAGTGTCCCGCTGAGGAGGAGGACGGAGAGACCAATAAACGCGGCGGTGGTCCCGGTCCCGTCGAGTCCGAACCGTGCGCCGAAGATCCACAAGAACAGCAGCAGCACGAAAGTGGCGAGCATCGTCCGTTCACTGGACTTCAGCGCTCCCATGTCCCGAAGCTTGTCGCGGGCGATCTGCCTGGCGCCGGGCGTCTTTCGAATCTCGGGTGGATAGACGGTGTAGAGGACCCATGGCATCACTATCAGGCTCACCAGTCCGGGCACGACCGCCGCCCTCGCCCAACCGGTCCACGTGAGTTGAACGCCGGCGTCACCGGCCAGCCGTACGATGATCGGATTTGCTGCCATGGCGGTGACAAACATCGCGCTGGTGATGACCGTGCCCTGGTAGGCGGTCTTGATCAGGAACGCGCCGATCCGACGCGCCGTGCCGTCGCTGGGGCGACTGTCGTACGACCGAGCAATCGAGCGCACGATCGGAAAGATGACGCCAGCCGCGCGGGCGGTGTTGCTCGGCATCGCGGGCGCCAGCGTCAGGTCCGCCGCGACCAGGCTATAGGCCAACCCCAGCGAGGTCTGTCCGACTGCGGCCATGAACAGATAGGCGATTCGGGCTCCCAGACCGGTCTTGATGAACCCGCGAGAGACGAAAAACGCGATCACGATCAGCCACATCACGCGCTCGCCAAAGCCGCTGACCGACTGCTCGACGGTGAGTGTCCCAGTGAGACTGGTCGCGGTGAGCCCGAACACGGCCACAACACCCATCGGGAACGGGCTGGTGATGATACCCACGATGGTGGCGATGAAGATGGCCAGTAGGTGCCACGCCTGGATATCAACGCCGTCTGGCGGCGGCGTGAACCACACCACCACACCCACCGCGAGCGTGCCTGCCAGTCGGAGCGATCTGTTCCGGTTCAAGGCCATGGACGGGCGACGGACGGTTCCCGGCGGACGTCGTGTCAACAGAGGCTCAGGTGAAGGCCCCTACCGCGGAAACGCCTGGAGCGGTGGGGGCGCATCGCCGCCGAGCGGCGTGCGCGCCGTGTTCATCACCATCGCCAGGAGCGAGTAGTACCCCATGATTCCGATTGTGTCGACGACGCCTTTCTCTTCAACGACCGACACGAGGCGCGCGTAGGTCGGGTCACTCACTCCGTGGGTGCGAAGTAGCTCCGTACAGAAGTCATAGACCGCCGCCTCGTCTTCCGCCATCCTGTCCGGACGCCGGCCCTCGGCTACCGCGCCGATGATGTCCGGGTGGAGTCCGGCCCGCTCGGCGATGCCGGCGTGGGCGGACCACTCGGTTTGCTGCGTCCATTCACGCGCAATGAGGAGGATGACGAATTCGCTCAGCCGCGGTGGCAGCGCGCTGTTGAACCGAACGTAGTCGCCCACGTTGCGAGCGCGGCTCAACATCTCGGGGCTTCGGAGCAACGGCACGAACGGTCCGCCAAACCGCGTGGTGTCACGCGCGGCCTTGAACTCCTCAACCGCTTCCCGCTGGGCCTCGGTCATCTGGTCGTCAGGAATCGGCGGCATCCGGTCTTGCGCGAAGACGACCGGCGCTGCGACCAAGACCAGAGCCCCTCCCAGACCGGCGACCGTCGCTCGTGCTCTCCTCCTGCTCGTCATGAGATCTCCTCGTATTCGTCGGGGTCCACGCGGAGTGCCCGAGTAGGTTACTCGGACACAATGCAGGTTCCGGGGGTATCAATTTGCTCCCTCCTCACGCCTTTTCAGCTGCGTACTGCGCCACCGACTTTTGCAACGAACCTGACGATCGCATTCTCGCCGCGCCGCTGGGATCAAGCGGGACGTTGACGATGAAGTTGCCGTCCGGCATGACCAGGGGCAGTCCTGTCCCGATCCGTTCAGCGCAGCGGCCCGAAGAACTTGCGCAGGTCGCCGACGAGCAACTCCGGTTCCTCGATGGCTGGAAAGTGGCCGCCGGTGTCGAAGACCGACCAGTGGGTCACGTTCTCTGGGGGATCAGCCAGAAATGACCGCGGCGGACCTGACCGTGACGGGATCCCGACGAACTGCGCGTAGCCTTGCGGGACCTGCACCGGACCGCCCCCGCGCCGACGGGGCCGCGAACTGCCAAGGCCGTTGGCGTGGTAGTAGCGGACGCTGGTCCCGATGGTCCGGGTGTGCCAGTAGATCGAGACCAGGGTGAGGATCTGGTCCTTGCTGAACCGGTTCTCGACGTTGCCGTCGCAGTCGCTCCATGACCGGAGCTTCTCGGTGATCCAGGCCGCCAGCCCGATGGGGGAGTCGGTCAGACCGAACGCAAGTGTCTGGGGCTTGGTTCCCTGAATACGCTGGTAGCCGGTCTCTTCGACCGACCAGAGCTCTGACCGCCGCAGGTAGTCGCGCTCCGCGTCGGTTTGCGGCTCGCGCTGTTGGCGCGGCGGGGCACCGGGGGTATGGATGCCGACCACGCGGTCCGGGTATCGGCCCCCGAGATAGCGCGTCACACCGGCGCCCCAATCGCTCCCGTAGGCCCCAAAGCGGTCGTAGCCGAGCGTGTCCATCAAGCCGACCCAGAGATCACCGGTGCGTGCGATGTCGGTCCCCTCGGCCGGCTCGCCGGAGAAGCCGAAGCCGGGAATGGACGGGACGATGACATCGAACGCCTCAGAGGCGTTGCCGCCATACGAGGCCGGGTCGCTCAATGCTTTGACCGACGGCAGCATTTCCCAGATGGTGCCGGGCCAGCCGTGTGTCATCAGCAGAGGAAACGAGGAACTGCTCCGCGAGCGTTGATGTATGAAGTGCAGCCGCTGTCCGTCGACCGTCGTCATGTAGTGGTCGAAGCTGTTCAGTTCGGCTTCGTGGGCGCGCCAGTCGTACTCGTCGCGCCAATAGGTGACCAACTCCTGGAGATAGCCGCGGTCGGTGCCATACGACCACGGTTCACCGGGCGCATCTGGCGGCCAGCGGGCCAGACGGAGGCGCGCGCGAAGGTCGTCGAGCGCTTGATCGTCAATGCGGATCTCGAACAGCTCCACATCGCTCTGGGCGGCGAACGCGGCCCACGACAGTTCCGGTGTGACGAGTGCGGCCCCCGCCGCGCCAAGCGCCTTCACCACGCTCCGCCGGTCGACTACGACGCGGTCACGTTCTCGTCTCATCGTCTCCGCCTCTCCATGGCCAGCCGGTCGGTTGCCCTTCCTTCAGAGACCCTGCTAGTCTGCCTTCGACACTCCGGGGATCGCCGGGTCCAAGACGGAGAATACCAATGTTCCGACCGAACTGCGTCTCCCGTCGTGACTTCCTCGCCTCCACCGGAGCGGGACTCGTCGCCGTGAACGAGGCGTTCCTTTCCGGGGCCGGGAGGCAGGCCTCTATCCCGCTCCTGAAGTGCACCATCAACGGCGGGCTCCGCCGGGGCACCCACCCGGCCCTGCCCACGACCCCCGCGGAGTGCGCGACCACCGCACGGGCCGTCGTCGAGGCCGGGGCGCGAGCGATTCACGTGCACGTCCGCGCCGCCGATGGTGCCGAGAGTATCGCACCGGATGACATCGCCCGCACGCTGACGGCGATGCGGGCGACGGCGTCTGGTATCGCTCGGCACCCCGGGCTCGAGCCGGTATAATTCCACGACTAGCACCATCCAGGAACGACTTCCGCAAGGACCATTACCAATGACCGCCATGTTCCGCACCCTCGTCGCCACCCTGCTCGTCACGGTCGTGTCCGTACCTGTGCTCCGTGCCGACGTCTTGTCGGTCGATGTCACCGAGCGCCACGCTATCGCGGACGGCAGCGGTTTCGGCGACACTGGGGCCTACGAGGAGTTGGTGGGGCGAATCACCTTCGGGATCGATCCGGTTGATCCACGGAATCAGGTGATTGTGAACCTGGACCGTGCTCCCCTGAACGCCGACGGATTGGTCGAAGCTACCGCCGACCTGAGGATTCTCACGCCCGCAGACTCGCAACGCGGGAACGGCGTGGCGTTGGTCGACGTGTCCAATCGAGGACGGCTGACCGCGCTCGGTTTCAACCGGGGAGGCAGTGGGCCGTATGGCGACGGATTTCTGATGCGCGAGGGCTATACCCTGATCTGGGTCGGCTGGGAATTCGACGTGCCGGCCGAGCGTGAGATTCGACTCGAGGTGCCCTCGGTCGATGGAAATCCGGTGGGCGGTCTCGGTTTCGCCAGCGTCCGCGATGTCACGTCGTGGATCAAGTATGACCCGAGCGCTCTGGTGAGCGCGGAACATGCCCTGACGTTCGGGTCGTCGCAGAGTGGCCGCTACCTTCGGACGTTCCTGTATCTCGGATTCAACTCGGATACCGACGGGCGGCAGGTCTTCGACGGCATGATTCCCCACATCGCCGGCTCATCGCGTCTCGATCTCAACCAGCCCGGTGCCGCGCCTATCTCGTTGGGCATGTTCGACGCGACCGCATTTCCCTTCGCCGACGCGGCGCTGCCCGACCCGGTGACCGGCGTCGTCGACGGGACGCTGGGTAATGCCCGAAGCCGGCCGAATCAGCCCCGCGTTTTCTACACGAATACGGGTGTCGAGTACTGGGGCGGCGGCCGGGTGGCGACTCTGGTGCACTCGACACCAGACGGGGCGCAGGATCTGACCTTGCAGGACAATGTCCGGTTCTACTTTCTGGCCGGCACGCAGCATGGACCTGGCGCGTTCCCACCGCCGCCACCGGGGAACCGGCAGGAAATGGGCAACCCGACCGACTACTGGTGGAACATGCGGGCGCTGCTGACGTCGCTGAAGGATTGGGTCGTCGACGACGTCGAGCCGCCGCCCAGTCGGCACCCCCGGTTTGCCGACGGAAATCTGGTGGCCCCCGCACAGATCGCCTTCCCGGCGATACCGGATGTGCGCTCACCGGCCGATCGCGAGGGCGGCGTGCGGGCCGCGAATCATGATCTGGACGGCGGCGCCGGCGGAGGCACGGCGTTGCCGATGTTCGTGCCGCAGGTAGACGCCGACGGCAACGAAATCGCAGGTATCCGTCACCCGGAAGTCGCGGTGCCACTGGCCACCTACACTGGCTGGAACTTCACGAATCCGGACAATGGAGACCCCAACACGCTCGTCTCCTTGGCCGGCTCCTACATTCCGTTTCCCGCTACTCTGGCGCAGCGGGAGCGCACTCGCGATCCGCGACGATCGATCGAGGAACGTTACGACTCACGTGAGGACTTTCTGACCCGGATCGAGTCGGCAGGAGAGGCACTCATCGGTGACCGCTATCTGCTCGAAGCGGACCTGCCGGCCATCCTCGAGCGAGCCGCGCAGCATTGGGATCTGCTGGTGGGCGCGAACTAGCGGCCGTTCTCCAACCTATGCAGAGGAGTAGCGTCGATGGACCGTCCTGTTCACCGCGTCGTCAATCTCATCGAGGATAGCGACCTTCGGATCCTCAACATGAGCGTCGCCGCCGCGCGTGCGCTCTTGCTTGACCCGCGCCCTGACGCACTGCTCGACGTGCACGGTTCGTTCGCGCTGGCTGCGCGTGACGGCGAGACGGTCCTCATGGCGCGTAGCCTCGACCGGCCGATGCGCTACTTCCTGGCCAAGGAGACCGAGGGGCCCATGCTTGTGATCGGCGAGCGGATTGACGACCTCAAGCGGGTGCTGGACGAGCATGGCTACGGGCACCAGTTTCATCCGAGCTACACCAGGATGGTGCCGGCGCATCACGTCACGGCGCTACGGCTCATCGGTTGTCCCGACCCCACCCCGGACCACCGCCGGTTCTTCGCGCCACCCCGGGCGACGATGCCGACAGATCTCGACGCGATCGGGGACGGGTATGTGGCGGCGCTGCACCAGGAAGTGACCGAGTGGCTGGCGCGACAACCGGAGAGCGAGCCGATCGGGGTGCTGTTCTCCGGCGGGATCGACAGTGGTGCGGTGCTGGTCAGCGTGTATCGGGCCTTGGTTGACAGCGGGCAGAGCCCCAGCCGTCTGAAGGCGTTCACCCTGGCGGTCGACGGCGGTGGGGCAGACGTCGAACAGGCGCGCACGTTTCTGAGCCGGCTCGACCTGGAGATGCTGCTCGAGGTGATTGACGTGCCGGCCGATCGGTTGGACCCGCTCGAAGCGGTGGAGGTGATCGAGGACTACAAACCCCTCGACGTCGAATGCGCGACGGTCGGACTCGCGTTGCTGCGCGGGATTCGTGAGCGCTATCCGGCCTGGCGCTTGCTGCTCGATGGCGACGGCGGTGACGAGAACCTCAAGGATTATCCGATCGAGGAGAACCACGAGTTGACCATCCGGAGTGTCGTGTCCAACTCCATGCTCTATCAAGAGGGATGGGGGGTGGGGGCGATCAAGCACTCGCAGACATACTCCGGCGGTTTCTCGCGCGCCTGCGTGCGAACCTTCGCGCCGGCGCGGCGGCTCGGGTTCACCGGGTTGAGCCCGTTCGTCCGCCCGTCCCTCATTCGCGTGGCCGAGGCCATTCCGTTCGATGCGCTCTCCGCTGGGTCTGCCGACGCGCTCTACCGCGTGAAAGGCGATGTGGTGCGGCGCGGCATGCGGTCTCGCTTCGACCTGGATTTCCCGGTGTTCGAGAAGCGGCGATTCCAGCACGGCGCGGTCGATGACGATGTGTTTCGCGGTCGTTTCGCGGCGTCCCCCGAACGATACCGTACCCACTTTCATTCGTTGTATGGCGAAGCCACGAGCCGCTAGACCTGCCAGGTGATCGGGACGCTCGCGTATGGACGGCTGGGTGCGTTCGCTTCGGCGCTCGAAGGTCGCACGGTCGGCCGACTGGTCGGTTGAGGTCGTCCACGAGCAGGAGCGGAGGCCCGGTGGCGATGTCCTTGATGCCACCACCGTCTTCCTGACAGGGACCGAGTGTCCGTTCAGTTGTGTGTTTTGCGACCTGTGGCAGCAGACGCTGAGCGGTCACACCCCCCTCGGTTCACTCCCCCGGCAGCTGAGGGAGGCGCTTCGTGAGATTGGACAGCGGTCGCTGATCAAGCTCTACAACGCGAGCAACTTCTTCGACCCGACGGCGGTGCCCCCGGCCGACGATGTATCGCTGCTCCGGCTGCTCGAGGGGTTCGCCCAGGTGACGGTCGAGTGTCATCCCCGCTTCGTCGAAGACCGATGCTTCTCATTCGCTGACCGACTGGACGGCACCCTCGAGGTCGCGGTGGGGCTCGAGACCATCCACCCCACGGCGTTGGCGCGTCTCAACAAGAAGATGACGCTGGCGGATTTCGATGCGGCAGCGTCCGCGTTGAGAGCACACGAGATCGGTCTTCGGGTCTTCGTGCTGCTCGGGTGCCCGTTCATCGCCGATGAAGAACAGCTCGCATGGACCCTTCGCTCGGTGGAGCACGCCGCCGCGCGTGGTGCCGCGGTCATTTCCATCATTCCAGTGAGAGGGGGGAACGGCGCACTCGAGTCTTTGGCCGCCGATGGCGACTGGCGTCCGGTCGCACTCGATCTGGCTGAAGAGGCCTTCGACGGCGCCCTGCGCCTGAAGCTGGCTGACGTGGTCGTACAGCTCGACCTCTGGGATCTCGAGCGGCTGGCGACCTGCTCCCACTGCGTCGAGGCCCGGGTAAACCGGCTCGGCGCCATGAATCTAACCGGGCTGCCGGCATCACGTGTCGCGTGCGCCTCGTGTGGCGCCGGCACCACTCGCGACCGACCCCGCCCCCCTGAAGCTCGAAGCCCGAAGCCTGAAGCCCGTTCTCGCTCCTAGCCGCACCAGTGACAACCCCCTACGACGTCGCCGTCATCGGTTCCGGCTTCGCCGGATCCCTTCTGGCCAGACTGCTGGCGCTGCGTGGGCGCTCGGTACTGCTGCTCGAACGCGGCCGACATCCGCGGTTTTCGCTCGGCGAGTCGTCGACCCCGCTGGCGGCGCTCGCGCTCGAGCGCCTCGCGGCCCGGTATCACCAGCCTGACCTGGGTAGTCTCGCCGCGCACGGTCGCTGGCGCCGAGCGCTGCCAGGTCTCCGCTGCGGCGTGAAACGCGGCTTCACGTTCTATCGCCACCATCCCGACGAGGCCTATCGCAACAGCCAGGCGAATGAGGCGCGGATGCTGGTGTCGGCGAGCCCCGACGCCGGCGTTGCCGATTGTCACTGGTTGCGGGCCGATGTGGACGCGCACCTGGTGGCGAGGGCCCGCGCGGCCGGTGTCGACTACCGCGACCAGGTCGAGGTCGTGTCCGTAGAGGAGACCCGTCACCACCTGCGGCTGAGCGGGCGGCACCAGGGCGATGCGGTCGAATATGGTGCGCGGTTCGTGGTGGATGCGTCGGGAGCCGGGGAAGTGCTGGCGCGTGCATTCGGTATCGAGCCCCACGGCTCCGAAGTCGCCTTCTCGACCCGACTGCTGTATGGCCACTTCGAGAGCGTGACCCCGTTCGCCGACGTGGCGACCCGGGCCGGTGCGATCTTGCCGGCGGGTCCGTATCCCGACGACTGGGCGGCCGTGCACCATCTGCTGGATGAGGGGTGGATGTACGCGTTGCGCTTCGACGACGGTCTCCTCAGTGTCGGACTCCTCATTGAGGAGCCGACCGCGGGGTCGGGGTCCGGAGCGGGCGCGCGTGACCCCGGTTCACAATGGCGCCGTGTGTTGTCGCGGTATCCGACGCTCGAATCAGCCTTTGCCGGCGCCCGGCCCCTGTCCCCCGGGGTGCGCGCCACCGGACGGCTCCAACGCCGGCGCTGTCGTGCCGTGGGCGAGCGATGGGCCATGCTGCCGCAGACGTTCGCCTTCTTCGACCCGCTGTTCTCGACCGGCATCGCCTGGAGCCTGCTCGGGGTCGAGCGCCTGGCCGCGATGTTGGAGGACGGGCCGCCGTCGCCACCCGAACTCGATCGCTACTCGACGCTGTTGCGGGCCGAGGCAGACCAACAACAGGCGCTGCTGGAGGCCGCGTATGTCGCCCGCGGCGACTTCACCCTCTTCCGGGGCGTGTCGTTCCTCTACTTCGCGTGTGTCAGTTTCGAGGAGATCCGGCAACGCGTGCTCGGCGAAGCCGATGAGCTCGACCACCGCGATGCGACTCGTTCCGCTGCGTGGCGAGGGTTCCTTGGAGCGGGCGACGCGCAGTGGACCGCGCTGTTCGGTCAGGCCGCGGCCAGGGCGCGGACCGTCGTGGGAGACGGGTCAGTCGCGGCCCGGCGACGATGGACAGAGTGGGTGGCTTCGGGGATCGAGTCTCGTAACCTCGTCGGAATCGGTGAATCGCCGACGCACCTCTATGGGGTCGATACGACCCTGCTGGTGGAGCGTAGCGGCCTGCTCGGGCTGACGGAGGCGGAAATGACGAAGCGGTTACCCCGTTTGCGCGCTGGCCTCTGAGACGCGTATGTCTCTTTACTCCGTGACGGTGACGGTCACGTCGTAGGCGACATCCAGGGCGCCGTCGGCGGCGAGGCAGCGGAGCACATAGGTGCCGGGGGCCTCGAAGGTGGCCTCGGTCATCCACGTCCCGTCGTCCGGCGGCTCGGGGTTGATGAAGTGGGGGGCCCAGGGGGAGTAGGCGCCCGTGCGGGTGTCTTCCCAGACGGCCACTTGCGGCGGCTCGAAGTCGACGGTGTTCTCCCCGCGATACAGAAACCATGAGACCCGCAGTCCGGTCTCTGTATTCACCGTGACCCTGGCGCTCGGGCGCCATCGCCGGGTCAAGTTCGGGTCGAATCGCGCGAACCGCTTGCGGGGCGACTCCGGCACGCCGTCGTCCTCGGCGACCGCAGTCAGGGTGAGCGGTTCGCCGACGCGGACCGTCCGGGTCATCGCGCCGTCAACCCGGAGGCTCGGTCCCTTGTTGGCGCGGATGGTCGGGTTGCTTGTACCGGCTCCGATCGCGCCGTTTTCAGAGGCTCGCACCATGGAGTCCACGAAATAGTCCTGGCGCAGCGTCGCGTAGGCCCGCTCCGTCACCCCGTTGACCGTGAGGGTCCAGACCAGTTCATCGTCGACGGCGAAGTCGTCCGGCACGGGCACGCGGAACACGAACCGGTTGCGTCGGGGCAGAAAGTGGGTCGGCTGCCCCAAGTCTGGTCCGCCGGGCTCCATGCCGTTGTCTGGACCGGTCGGGATCGTCGGGGTCTCTTCCCAGTTACGGTTCATGTACCCGAACAGGAAATAGCGCGACCCGTCGACGTCTTCTTCCCAGCCCTCGTAGGCCGGCGAGATGTTTTGACCGCTCGAATAGGTCAAACGTTGCGCGCCGGCCTGGGCGGGAGCCAAGACGGCGAGCGTCAGGACGAGGGCACCGACAGTGTGCGTCAGTCGAAGACGACGCGCGAATGAGCCATGCATGGGGGTATTCCTTTGCTCGATGCGTGACGCGGATCTACTCGGTCACGATCACGGTGAGATTGTGTGCGACATCCAGCGCCCCGTCGCTGGCCAGGCAGCAAACCGGGAACGAGGAGCCCTGGAGAAGCCGGGTGGCTCTCTCCAGGGGAGTGATCACATACCGCTCACGACGGGCTCGGTTGTTCGGGACCGGCCCCCCCGCGGTCGGGCTACTGTTGTTGCGCGGCGGTCTCTGCCGTCTCGGCGGTGCCTTCTTCCGCGTCGTCTTCCGCCTCGTCTTCATCAGAGACGTCGGCGATCGTGAGGTCGTCATACGCGCACAGCGGGCAGCCGATGACATGGTCGCCCAGTCTCCAGCCGATCGCCTGACGGCGTTCCTCCATCTGCTCCAGAAACTGCTCGTCCGACAGCTGCACTCCGATGCCCAAGTCGATGAACATGTTGGTGACCGACCGGTTGCCGGAGCCCTGCCAGTTCCGGGGGTCTGGCACGTTCCGATTCGCGGTCGTGTTGTCCATATACCCGGTGATATGCAGGATGGTGCCCTTCGGCAGGATCGGCGCCGTGTGGTCCGCGTACTCGTAGGTGCGCACCCAGTTGTGGTCGTAGCCGGCACACGTGAGCGTCTCGATGTGGTTGCCCCAGATCGCCTCCAGGCACATCCGTTGGCCCGGCGCGTGCAGGTGCGGCTCGAAGGTGGTCAGCTTCTGGTGCGTCTGCAACACCGTATAGGCGTGTAGCTGCTGGTCCGCCTCTTCGGGTCTGATGTCGATGTTCAGACCATCGCCCAGCGAGCGCGACGCGCGCTTCAGTTTCGGCTCGTATCCCTCCGGGTGGAACTTCCAGGCGATTTCGAGGTGCGACCTGGTGTCCCGTCCATTCGAATGCAGATGAACCGAATTGGACACGACGCTCGAATTCGCGGCCAGCAGTCGGCCCGCTTCCGGATCGAACGTGTCGGCGTTGCGGCCGACCTCGTGGACTGGCCATCCGGTGGTGGTGTCCTCGGAGCGGGTCTTGTCCTGCTCACCGTCGTCCCCGATGACCTGGGTGCTCCAGATCATGTGATGAAAGACAAACCGTCCACCGACCGTTTCCCGCGAATCCTCGGTGTCCAGGACATCGTTGACTTCTCTGAACTCGAGCGCTTCAACATACCGGTCGGTCGTGTTGCCGACCGGCGTCGTCTCGATTTCGCCCCACCAGTCCGGCTGCTCGCCGCCGATGATGAGTTCTGGGAGCGTTGTGACCAGGTCCGGCTCGCCGATCGTCCAGCCGCCGTCACCGAAGTCTCGCGGTGGGGGTGCGTCCGCGACGTTGCCCCGCGGGGCGCCGGCGTCGGCCCAGGCTCCCATCATGGCGACTTCCTTGTCGCTGAGCGAAGGGTCGAACTTGTACTCCTGAATACCGATGTTCTGTTCGACGTACCACGGGGGCATGACCCCGGCCCGCCGGCCCATGGCGGTCCGCCGCTTCATGGACCGTGCCCACGGGCGAGCCTGCGCATAGGTCAGGAGCGCCATCGGGGCAACGGACTCTTCCCGGTGGCAGTTCTGGCAGCTCCGCTGCAGGATCGGCTCGATGTCCTTGTGAAAGGTAATCTCCGCCGGGTCGAAACCAAGGCTGGCGGACGATTGTCCGGCGGCGATCGCCGGGGCGCCAACGCCCACGGCTACGGTGACGGCCAACGTCGTGAGATGGTGCATCCAGCCGGTGGTGTGTCGTAACACCTAGACCTCCCTGCCTGCGATGGGCCCCTCTGAGGGAACGCTTCAGATACGTACGAATCTGTTATCGTGAGTCAGAATACCTCACTGTCTCGGGGCACGCCAAGGTGGGAGTGTCCTCGAACAGCAATTTTGTCGTGAATCTCGATTCCAGCACACCAGACGAAATATGAATCGGAGCAGCGGGTTGACGGGTCTCGCGAAAGCGGCTGGGGTGGGGCTGGTGCTGACCGCCGCCGTCCTCGTCGCGGCGCCCAGTGCCTCGCTCTGGTATGTCGCGAACGTCGTGATTCACCCGTTGCTGGGGCTGTGCCTGGGCTGGACCGCGCTCCGATGGGTCTGGCGAGCGGGGTGGCCGCCGGGGTCGCTCCCCGGCATCGCCGCCGGGGTGGCCGGTGGAAGCCTCCTGTCTGGGGTGCTGGTACTGGGTGTCGCCGTGGGGGGTCGCTCAGATGTCCTGCTGGCCGCCCACGTCTGGGTCTCACTCGTCGGCGCCGCCCTGGTCGGACTGTGGGGGTGGCGAGTGCTGGCCGACCGGTCCGGCCCAGGGGATCACACGTCGACGCAGTTGAGCCGTGCGGGTCTGTTGCTGCTGGCCGCCGTCGCCGTGGCGGTGCCGTCGGCGCGGGCCTCCTGGGACACGCGCTGGCGCCAGGTTCATGCGTTCGCGAATCCGACTCGTCCGCCGGCCACGATGGCCGAGGAAGGCGCCGGGGCCGGCACCGCACTGTTTCCCTCCTCGGCTCAGACCAGTACCGGCGAGCTGATTCCCTCCGACTTTTTTCTGACCAGCGAGACCTGCGGTCGGTGTCACCGGGACATCTACGACCAGTGGAACGGGTCAGCGCATCATTTCTCCTCGTTCAACAACCAGTGGTATCGGCGGTCTATCGAGTACATGCAGGAGGTGGTCGGCACCGAGCCGTCGAAGTGGTGTGCCGGATGCCACGATCATGCCGTCTTCTTCAACGGGCGGTTCGACCGGCCCATCAAGGAGCAGATCGACACACCGGAGGCGCAGGCGGGGCTGGGGTGCACGTCCTGCCATTCGATCACTCATGTCGGCAGCACGATGGGGCAGGGCGACTTTGTCATCGAGTACCCGCCGCTGCACGACCTGGCTGCGAGCGACAACCCGGTGATGCGGGGCGCGCACGATCTGATCACCAATCTGGCCCCCGAGCCGCACCGCCGCACCTTCATGAAGCCGTTTCATCGTGAACAGGGATCCGAGTTCTGCTCCACCTGCCACAAGGTGCATCTGGATGTGCCGGTGAACGACTATCGCTGGATTCGTGGGTTCAATGAGTACGACAATTGGCAAGGGTCCGGTGTCTCGGGACAGGGCGCGCGGTCGTTCTACTACCCCGAGACGCCGCAGACCTGCGGTGACTGCCATATGCCGTTGGTGGCGTCCGACGACCCGGCCGCCGATGACGGCTTCGTCCGGTCACACCGGTTCCCCGCTGCGAACACCGCGCTGCCGTATGTCAATCGCGACCCGGTGCAGTTGGCCGCCGTGCAGGACTTCCTGCGCGCGGGACAGGTCTCGGTCGACGTGTTCGGTATTGCGCGCGTCGACGCGCGACGGTCACCGGCCCCTCGCGCCACCCGCGCCGCCGAGCCCCGGCTGTCGAGCACGTTCGCGGTCGGTGAAGAGTCGGGCCGGTTTGGATCGGGTCCCATCTCTACGGGGCCGGCGGCCGAGGTCGTCCCGCTGGGTAGCACGAGTGTGGCGGTGCGGCGCGGCGAGTCCGTGCGGGTCGAAGTGGTGGTACGCACCAGGAACGTCGGCCACTTCTTTCCTGGAGGGACCGTGGACGGGTTCGACGTCTGGGTCGAGTTCGAGGCCGTCGACGAGACGGGGCGGGTCTTGCTGCACAGCGGAGCCGCCGCGGATGGGGGGAGTGGCCCCGTGGACCCCGGTGCGCATTTCTATCGGAGCTTGCAACTCGATGAGCACGGCAACCCGATCAACAAACGCAACGCGTGGATGACCCGGTCGGTGGCCTACGTAAGACTGATCCCGCCGGGGGCGGCGGACACGGTGCACTACCGCCTGCGCGTGCCTGACGACGCCGGAGACCGCATTACCCTGCGGGCGAAGCTGAATTACCGCAAGTTTGCCTGGTGGTACACCCAATGGGCGTTCGCGGGAGAGCGTGATGAGTCGCAGCCGGCCCCGGCCGTGAGCGCGGCATACGATGACGGGGCGTGGACCTTCACCGGTGATACCTCGGACGTGTCCGGCGACATCAAGGCGATTCCCGACATTCCGACCACTGTGATGGCCGAGTCCGAGGCGACCCTCGACGTCATCGACGCCGACGCCCGGTTGCCCGAGTTGGCGGCCGAGCTCAACCCGTCGGCGCGGGGGCGTTGGAACGACTATGGCATCGGTCTGTTGCTACAGGGTGACCTCCGCGGTGCCGAAGCGGCCTTTCGGATGGTCATGGCGATCGATCCGAACTATCCGGATGGTCCCGTCAACGTCGCGCGTGCGAAGATTCGCGAAGGCGACGTCGAAGCGGCGATTCCGTTGCTTGAGCAGGCGCTGGCCTTGTCGCCTGATTTGGCACGGGCCCATTTTTTCTTGGGGACGTCCCTGCGCACGCTGGGTCGCTACGACGAGGCGATGACCCACCTGGAGGTTGCCCGCCGGCAGTACCCGCGTGACCGCGTCGTGCTCAACGAGATCGGGAGTATCCAGTTCCGGCAGCGGGAGTTCGACGCGGCGGTCGACACGTCTCAGGCGGTGCTCCGGATCGATCCGGAGGACATGCAGGCCCACTACAACTTGATGCTCAGCCAACAGGGGGCCGGTCGGTCAGAGGAAGCCGCCCGCGAGCGCGCGCTCTACGAGCGCTTTAAGGCGGATGAATCGGCCCAGGCGATTACCGGCGACTTTCGGCGTGCCTCGCTCGAGGACAACAACGAACGGCAGTCGATTCACGAGCACCCAGCCCCTGCGCCGGCTGTCACGCCATGAGGGAGATGCTCTCGGCGCGCACCGCGCTCCCACGTCTGGCCACCCTGGTCTGCGCGGTCTGGGCCTCGAGCTGCGGGGCCTCCATGGATCGGTCCGCCCCCCCGTCGGCGGCGTATGCGGACACCGTGCGCGCCTTTTATCAGGGGCTCGCGGCGTTCGATGTCACCCTGCTCGAAGATGCCGAGACGTCGTTCAGGCGGGCCGCTGCGCTCTCGCCGGATGAGCCGGCGATTCGGGCCAACTTGGCCGTGGCCTACGTGGGGTTGGGAAACGATGAGGCGGCGACCGTCGAACTGGAGGCGGCACGGATGCTGGCCCCGGAGAGCAGCGAGATGGCGTTCTTGCAGGGGCAACTGGCGAGTTTCCGCGGCCGCTTCGACGAAGCGGAGGGGTTCTTTCGGGAGACGCTCGCGCTGGAGCCGGATCATGTGATGGGTCGGTTCGCGCTGGCCCAAGCGCTCGATCGTGCTACGGATGAGCCGCAGTGGCTCGAGGCGCAGCAACTCTTCGCCTCCATTGCCGATGAGGCCCCAATCAACCTCGCCGTGCTCGTGGAATACGTACGAGTCGCGGCGCGACGTGCTGACGCACCGGCCGTGGCGGCGACGATCGAGGCGTTGCGGGGGGTGAGCGACCGGTGGCCGGAGACCGCGATCACGCAGCTGACGATCATGTCCGAGGCGGTCGGCGCTGGCGACTTTTCCGGCGCCGCGACGCGGGCGCAGCTGCTTCGCAACGTACTCGTCCGTCTCCCGGCGTTCCGCAAGGATCTGGCCGCCGTGAGTGTGAGCGCTGAACTGGTCGCCGAGCCGATCCGCCGTTTCATGCGACTGCCACCGCCGGCCGCGACGGCGGCGCCGCGTGACGATACATTGGTCTATGCGACCGAGGCGCTGGCCTCATCAGCTTCCGGTCCCCAGGAGATTGTTGCGATTGTCCCGCCAAGTGGCGGTGGTGATCCCGTCCTCCTCGTTGCTGACGCCGCCCAGGTTCGGGGCGTCGGGGCGGTAATGAACGAGTCGGACGTGCGGTTCCCGTCGGGCCCCGACGGGGTCGCACCCACCGCCGACGGGATGCTGGCGTTGGACTGGAACGGCGACTATCGGATGGACCTGGCGCTGGCGGGCGTCGGAGGAGTACGCCTGTTCGTGCAAGACGAGGAGGGCCGCTTTACCGCGTCGACGCCTGTGGCCGCAGCCGACGCGGCGGGTGTCGCGCTGCCGAGTAATGGTGTGTGGGCCGCCGACACCGAGATGGACGGTGATCTCGACTTGGTCGTTGGGGCCCTGTCGGGCGCCCCGTGGGTCTTGCGAAACAACGCCGACGGAACCTGGCGGCCGGAACAGCCGTTCCCGGCGATTGAGGGCCTCCGGGGATTCGCGTGGGGGGATCTGGATCGAGACGGCGACCCGGACGCGGTGCTCCTCGACGACGCCGGCGTGGTTCATGCGGTCGAGAATCTGCAGTCGGGCGTCTTCGACGCGTGGCCCGCGCCGGGCCTGCCGACCGGCGTGGTCGGCCTCACGCTGGCAGATATCGATGCTGACGGATGGCTGGACCTGGTCAGCCTGAGCGCCGCCGGTGTCCTGCGACGGACCGGGAGGGACGACGACGGATGGATGACCGAACTGGTGGCCGAGAATGCACCGGTGGCGACCGGCGCCCGTGCCGGATCGTCCCGCGTGTTGGCGGCTGACCTCGACAACAATGGCGCCCTCGATCTGGTGGTGTCCGGTGCCGCCGGGACTGCCGTGTGGCTCGCCGACGAGAGATCAAGGCTGGCAAAATTCGACGTGTCGGTCGCGGCCGAGGTCTTCGGGATCATCGATCTCAACGACGATGGCTGGCTGGACTTGGTGGGCATCGACCAGGGCGGTCCCGCGCGTCTGCTGGGGCGAGGGAGCGCGGGGTATGGTTGGCAACAGATCAGGCCCCGTGCCCACATCGCGGCAGGAGACCAGCGCATCAATGCGTTCGGGGTCGGGGGCGAGATCGAGGTGCGGGCCGGGTTGCTGGTCCAGCGGCAGGTGCTGACCGGAGCGCCGGTCCACGTCGGACTGGGCGACCAGAGTCAGGCCGATGTGACCCGCATCTACTGGCCCAACGGGGTGATGCAGGCGGATTTCGCATTTGCCGCTGGTCAGGTGATCGAGGCCGAGCAGCGGCTCAAGGGGTCCTGTCCGTGGGTGTTCGCGTACGACGGGCAGACGATGAACTTTGTGACCGACTTTCTCTGGCGGTCGCCCCTCGGTCTGCGGATCAACGCCCAGGAGACCGCGGACACGGCGCAGACCGAAGACTGGGTGCTGATTCGTGGCGACCAGCTCGCGCCACGCGAGGGCGCCTACGACCTGCGGATCACCGCTGAACTGTGGGAGACGCATTTCTTCGATCATGTCTCGCTGATGGTGGTCGACCATCCGCCCGAGACAGAGGTCTACGTCGACGAGCGGTTTGCTCGCGAGTCACCGGCATTGCAAGCGCATGTCACGGGGCCATCGCGACCGGTCCGGCAAGCGTGGGACGACGCCGGGGTAGAGGTGAGCGCGTTGGTGCAGACCCGGGACCAGCAGTACGTGTCTACCTTCGAGCGGGGAAGCCATCAGGGCGTGACCCGCGACCACTATCTAGAGATCGAGCTCGACCTGACCGCCGGCGCCGGGGACGGTGCAACGCCGCGTCCGGATGACATCTGGCTGCTGGCCCACGGGTGGGTGTATCCGACCGATAGCAGCATCAATGTTGCGCTGGGGCAGGGAAAACACCCGGCGCCACGTGGCGTGGCGCTCGAGGCGCTGGATGAGCACGGGCGGTGGGTAGTGCTGCATCCGGATCTGGGGTTCCCGGCTGGGAAACAGAAGACGATGATGGTGGCGGTGCCCCGATTACCCAGCGGCCGCTGGGCTCGGCGTTTCCGGTTGCGGACCAACCTGGAGGTCTACTGGGACTGGGTGGGACATGCCCCACAACGTGCTGATGCGCCGCACGAGGCCCGCCGCTTGGCGCCGACGACGGCGACGCTCGCGTATCGCGGATACTCGCGGACGGATCTGATTGGACCCCGCGGGTTGGAGATACCCCGATATGACATCGCCAACGTTCGGCCACGGTGGCGAGACCTGGTCGGGTATCACACGCGGTTCGGGGACGTGCGCGAACTGTTGGACGGTGTCGACGATCGATACGTGATCATGAACGCCGGCGACGAGATGCGTTTCCGGTTCGCGGCACCGGACCCACCGCCCGAGGGGTGGCGGCGCGACTTCGTGCTCATCGGCGACGGGTGGGTGAAGGACGGAGACTTCAACACCACCCACTCCAAGACGGTGGGGCCGTTGCCCACGCATGCCCGTGCCACCTACTCCGCCGCGGCGTCGGCCGTGCTCGAAGACGACCCGGTCTATCAGCGTCACTCGGACGACTGGGTGAGGTATCACACGCGCTATGTGGCCCCGGACCGTTTTCTGCAGGGGCTTGGTCGCGAGACGAACTGACGAACTCAGGCTTCGGGCTTCAGGCGTCAGATTTCAGAGGGCGGGCGGACGTGAAGCGAGCGCTCGCTCTAGCGGGTCCCAAGCCCGGCGACTATGCCGGGCGCCGTGCACGGTCCTGGCGTCCACGACCCCGGTTGCTGTTCGCGCGCGAACCGTAGGAACCCAACCCGGCCTTCGGGGCGGAGCCGCTTGCGCCGCGGTTGCCGCGGTACGGCGACGGGCGGTGCGAGCGCTGCGGCACGGTGGCTGCGCGGTCGGCGGTCGCGGGGAATCCGGCGATGTCTTCCCGACGAATCGTCTTGCCGACGAGACGCTCGATGGCCGCTAGCTGTGGCCGTTCCTCCGGTGCCGCGAACGAGATAGCACTACCCCTGGCGCCGGCACGCGCGGTGCGCCCGATCCGGTGCACGTAGTCCTCGGGGACATTCGGCAGATCAAAGTTGATCACATGGCTGATGCCGTCCACATCGATGCCGCGGGCTGCGATGTCGGTGGCGATGAGCGTATCGATCGACCCCGATCGGAACCCGTCGAGCGCCCGAGTGCGTGCGTTCTGGCTCTTGTTGCCGTGGATCGCGGCCACCCGTCGACCGGAATGCTCGAGCTTCCGCGCGAGCTGATTGGCGCGGGCCTTGGTGCGGGTGAAGACCAAGGTTTGACCAACTTCGGGACGTTTCAGTACGTTGGCCAGCAGGTCCTTTTTTCGCGTCATGGCGACCGGATGCACTACCTGAGTGATCGCGCCCACCGGTGTCGCCCGGCGGGTCACTTCCACCATCTCCGGGTTGTTCGTGGTCCGTCGAATGAGGTCTTCGATCTCGTTCGGCATGGTGGCCGAGTAAAACAGATTCTGGCGTGTCTTCGGCAGCGCGGCGAGTATTTTGCGCACGTCGGGCAAGAAGCCCATGTCCAGCATCCGGTCCGCCTCGTCCAGCACGACGGTCTCGACGCCGCTCAGATCCGCCTGTTTGCGACCCATGTGGTCGAGCAGCCGCCCCGGTGTGGCAATCAGCAGGTCAAGCCCCGACCGTAGACGGCGTGTCTGGGGTTCCATACCGACGCCACCGAAGATCACCGTGTGTCGCAGGCCCAGGTGCTTGCCGTAAACCGTGGCCATGTCGGCGATCTGAGCCGCCAGCTCCCGGGTGGGCGTTACCACCAGCGCACGAGGTCGCCGACCCGGCTTGCCGGCGGCGAGGCGCTGGAGGATGGGGAGTAGAAACGCCGCGGTCTTACCGGTGCCGGTCTGGGCACAGGCGATCAAATCGCGGCCGTCGAGCGCCACCGGAATGGCGCGTTCCTGAATAGGGGTAGCAGTGGTGTAGCCCGCCTCGGTTGCGGCGCGGACAAGTTCCGGGCGCAGGCCCAGTTCGACAAACTTCATCTGTATGTATGGCTCCAAGTTCCGCGCTCACCCCGGCGCGGGTCGGTTATTCGACGTCAGTCCCTCAATCTGAGGGCATTCGTAGGAAGAATCTGGGAGGAGGAAGGGCCCGCGCTGTGCGCTGGGCATACCCGCTGCTCTGAGCGGGGTTTCCGGGTGGGAGAAAACCTGCTCGCGATTCGTTCACCATTGTAGCATGGAAATACTAGGCCCTCCTGCAGATCGCCCAACCGGAGAGGCCGTGATGCAGTCTCCGAAATATTCCGGTGAAGGATCCGACGACTCGCGAGTAGTAACCTCGGAGGGCGGCTCGAATCGGCCCGGGCTAACCGGGACCTACACCCTGAGTCTGACGACGACCGGTGCCACGCAAACACTCGGCTGAAGGGTCCGTCCGCCGGCACCGGGCCACAAGGACCCGTCGAGACTGAAGCAGCGACGCTCGCCCAAGTAGTCCCACGTCCGATGTAGACGGCGCCCCGCCGCCCGACCGCACCGACGCGCCTGACCAGCCCTTCACCGGCCGGACCTGTTGGTCGCCAGGAGACCTAAACCTGGGGGACGAACTGTGGAAGCGCGTAGGCGAAGATCATCGTCACCACGGCCATGAACAGGGCCAGGATGATGCTGTGCTTCAGCGTCATGCGGAAGAGGCGCCCCTCCTCGGACGACGCCATCCCGGTGGCCGCCACGGCTACGGCGATGCTCTGCAACGAGATCATCTTACCCATGACCCCCGTAGCGGCGTTGGTGGACGCGGTCAGGATCGGGTTCAAACCGAGCGCGTTGGCGGTCACTACCTGCAATGTGCCGAACAGTGCGTTCGACGAGGTATCGCTGCCGGTCAGAAACACGCCGGTCCACCCGAGCATGGCGCTGAAGAACGGGAACAACGTGCCGGTGGCGGCAAAGGCCAAGCCCAGCGTCGAGGTCATGCCGGCGTAGTTCATCAGGAATGCGAGCGCGAGAACGGACGCGATGGTCAGGAGCGGCATCGACAGCTGTTTAAAGACCCCCCCCACGATGCCCAGGAACTTGCCGGGTGACAGCCCCAACACCAATGACGCCGCGAAGGCGGAGAGGAAGCATGACGTGCCGGCCGCCGACAACCAGGGGAACCCGTAGACGGCCGGGTAGGGTGAGGGCTCCGGGGTCAGCGGTGGGACGCGGGTGATGAGTCCGTCGAGCAGCGGTACCGGGATCGACAGACTGAGTGTATTCAGCATCGCCTGAACCGGCGGAAAGCGCCACACCAACACGAAGACGACGAGCAGAATATATGGGCTCCAGGCGACGAAGATTTCACCACCCGTGTGCGTATGCCCGGCTGACGTCACTTCGACATCGTCTTCGAGCCGGAAGATGTTCTTCGGCTGCCACATCTTCATGACCAGGATCATGGCCACGAGCGCGGCGATGGAGGACAGAATCACGGCGAGTTCGGGTCCCAAGGTGCTTGACGCCCACAACAGCACACCGGCGAACGTCACCGAGCAGGCCGCGATCGGAGGCAACACTTCGAGCGCTCGCTTGAAGCCGGACATGATGACGACCATGTAGGCCGGGATGATGATGGCGATCAAGGCACACAATCGGCCTGCCATGGTGCTCAGGGCGCCGACCGGGAGTTCCGTGATCCCCGCGAGAGTGGTGATCGGAATACCCAGCGACCCGAAGGCGACCGGAGCAGTGTTGGCCACCAGGCAGATGAAGGCGGCATAGAACGGCGAGAAACCGAGCCCGGTCATCATGGCGGCGGCCACGGCGACCGGGGTGCCGAATCCGGCCGCACCTTCGATAAAGGCCCCGAAGGCAAAGCCGATCAGCACCGCCTGCAGGCGACGGTCATCGCTGAGCGATCCGATCGAATCTTTGATGATTTCGAACTTGCCGGTGTCCACCGTCACTCGATACAAGATCAGTGAGGCGATGACGATCCAGCCGATGGGGAACAGCCCGAACGCGGCGCCGTAGACCATCGAGGCACCCGCCTGCGGCACCGGCATGCTGTACACACTGACGGCGAGCACCAACGCGACACCGAGCGCGCTGAGGCCGGCGATCCAACTGGGCTTGCGTTTGACCCCCAGCATGTAGAACAGGATGACGAGAGGGACGGCCGCCACCAGCGTGGAGAAGCCGAGGCTGTCTGCGAGGGGGGTGTAGTTTTGTTCCCACATGATCGAGTATTCCGCGAAAAAAAGATCGGGCCGACTGGCAGACTGTAGCACGCGGGGCTGCTGACGACGATACTTGAAGGGGGACCGCGCATGGCCGCGAACCGTCGCCGTTCATGTGTCACCATTCCGGTGGCACGACGGACGGTTGGTTCCTAGGAGGCACACGATGAGAGGGCTTGCAGTTGTGTTGGCGATCGGCTTGGTCGTCGTCAGCGGGGTCGGCGGGGTGGTCGAAGCCCAGGACTGGCCCCAGTGGCGCGGCCCGGACGGTCGACGGATCTCGAGTGAGCGCGACCTGCCGACGATCTGGGGCCCCGACACCGGCGTGGCGTGGCGGACGCCGCTCCGTGGTCTCGGAGTGTCGTCGCCCATCGTGTCTGGCGATTTGGTCTTTCTGACGTCGCAGCTTGGTCGTGGCCCGATGCGTCCGGGGGGGCACCCGACGCTGGTGCGCGGAGGAGCAGAGTCGTCCGACGATGAGCGTCCCCTCGGCGGTGCGCGGGTCGATGGCGCCGGCGACTCGGTACGTTTCCTGGTTAGCGCATTCGACCGCCGGGACGGTCATCTGGTCTGGGAATACGAACTTGCGGCGGAGGGTGACCAGCCGCAGGCCCACCAGAAGCACAACATGGCCAGTCCGAGCGCGGTCTCGGACGGCGAGCGGGTCTACGCCTGGTTTGCCACCGGGCAGCTGGTGGCGCTCGATCTGGCTGGCGAACTGGTCTGGCAGCGTCATCTCGGCCGCGACCATGGCTCGTATGAGATCGTCTGGGGTCACTCGAGCTCGCCGGTCCTCTACCGGGACTTGATCATTTTGCAATCCGACCACGAGAACGGGGCGTATATCCTGGCGCTCGACCGACACTCGGGTCAGCCGCGGTGGAAGGCAGATCGGGGCCCGGCGTTGCGGTCGTTCAGCACTCCGCTTGTGGTGGTGGGACCGAATGGCGATGAACTGGTAGTCAACGCCAATGCCGGTCTCGACGGTTACGACCCGTCGACCGGCGAGTGGCTGTGGCATGCGGACGGGCACAACGAATACCCGGTCGCGGCCGCCACCTTCGATGAGGCGGGGATGGTATACACCGCCCGCGGGCATCGTGCCGGCCCGTATCTGGCCGTCCGGCTGGGCGGGCGCGGGGTGGTGGATGAGAGCCATGTGGCGTGGCGGGTGCCGACCGGCGCCCCTTATGTGTCGTCCATCCTGTACTACGAGGAGCTGATCTACATGGCCAACGGCAATGGCATCGTTACCGCGGTCGACCCAGCCACGGGCGAGCGGGTTTGGCAGGACCGGCTTGGGGGCATCTACTCGGCATCGCCGGTGGCTGGGGACGGCAAGGTCTATCTCTTCAGCGAAACCGGCGAGACCGTCGTGCTGCGAGCGGGGCGTGAACCGCACGTCCTGCAGCGGAACGACCTGGGAGAGCGGGTGGTCTCGTCACCAGCCGTGTCCGGGGGCCGGATCTTCATCCGGACCGACGACGCGTTGCTGGCGGTCGGCCAGTAGGTTTCCAAGCGAGGCGTCCGCCTGGCGGCGTTGCTTCGTCGGTCACAGCCCGGATGCTGAGGCTGGGCGTCGAGGCGCCACCCGTCGGCGAAGCCGCCGGGGCTCACGACGTGTTCTTGCCCAGGGACCCGCGGGCGCGGGCGATTCTGGAGTGGACGGTTCCAAGCGGTAGGCCGAGCCGGACGGCGATGTCCGGGTAGTCCATACCATCGCGAAGGCGGAGGGCAAGGACTTCTCGCTGCGCCGGTGGCAGGTCTTCCAGGTGAGGCAGGGACGCCTGCCACTCGGCCGTGCGGGCGTCAACCGAGCCGGACGGGGTGTCGGCGTCCGCGCTCGCGGCGGTCTGCGTGTCGAGCACGTCCGAGGCGATGTCCGCCAGCCACGAACGCAGCGCGATGCCTTCCGACTCGTTCATGTGCCCTCCAGTCTGCACTTAACCGAGGAAGCATCATGGATTACATCACACAACGGCCCGGCGTGTGCTCGTTTCTTGTGGCTGCGCGACGCACCCGTCCGCCGGCAGGGTGGCCGAGGCCCCTGCCTGACATTCGGACGGACGCAGAAGTGATGAAGGTTGGATGGACGTGGACACCTCAATGCGGAGACCATCAACGCACTTCTCGCACGGTCGCGAAAGCGCGCCCTCAGTATGGTGTGTATAGCGGTGCCATCAGTGGTAGTCGAGTAAAGAACCCGTCCAATATGCGCTATGGCAATGCCTCTGCATTGTGGCAAGACCGCGAGCGCGTCGGCCTTACGTAGCCGTCTTGACGCGAGTGTCCAATATGGACTACCGTGTCGCGTAATCTCTCGAAGAAAAGCAATCAACTGGTTAAGCGGCATCGAGGGATTCTAGTATCGTCTATCGTCTTTCTTACTCAATGGGCACATATTCAATTATAAGAAATGAACCGATATGTCAGTGTTAGAGAGATTGAAGCTTGAGAGCGAGAGTTATTCCGTAGAAGGGACCATCACGTCCGTCACCAGCACGGCGACTGGGACAACAGCTAATGTCACCGGAAAAGCCGGACACTACGGAAAGGTCTACTTAACATATAACTTCGTCGTAAACCCGAAACATGAAACGCAAGGTTCCGTAACAGGCATCGGGCGCGCGATCACGGATGATGGCGAATCTAACGAAGGGACTCGTAATGGCGTCTGGACACGAGATGGACACATTATGACGGTCTATTCGCTGGATGATGTCTCAGACGGGAAGATTAATTTGTGCGTCGAAACGTGGGACTTTCGCGATGATTCCGTAAAGTTCGAGTTTTCACGAGTGCAGAAATAGTCGAGGAGATAGGACGCATTCGAGCACCTGGGGACGCAGATTCCTCTGTGCCGGTTGACATGACGCTTACTATCGTGACGATAGACGGCATTAGCGCCCCTCGATGCCGCTGAACAAGTGGATTGCTCGCCCTCCCAGTCCGATGCGAGTCCGCGTCGTAGGTCGATCCGGACTTCTCTAGATGGCTCGGTCTGTAACTCACGGCTGCAACATGCCTTCCAATCTCTGGGGGGGCAGGCCTCACGCCTCCCGCAGTGGGGGGCGGAGCCGGGTTTTCAGGCTAGATCGGTTCCCGGCCCAGTGCCAGGCGCGTGTTCCCGCTCTGGGGACCAGCGGTGCAGGGCGGATAGGACGAGCAGGATCAGGAGCGTCGAAGTTCAGAATTCGAACTAATTTCACGACCAATGCGGATTTCGCAAGAGGTGTGGATTCGCTGCAGTAAGCCCCACTCCATCAGTTCCTCGTGCTACCCTCCGACATTCTAGGAGGCGCGGGCATGAGACACAGGTGGGGTGGCTGTCTGATCGCGGTCGTCGTGATGGTTGGTGGTGCCTCGGCGGCGTCGGCGGGCTGCGGTGACTCGCCGGTCGCCCTTCAAGTCCTCGGCTCAGGTGGACCGTTCGGTGTGGGACGCGCCTCCGCCGGATACCTCGTCTGGATCGATGGCGTCAGTCGCATCATGGTGGACGCCGGCGGTGGGACATTCGCGCGATTCCACGAGGCGGGAGCACGACTACAAGACCTCCGTCTCCTCGTTCTCAGCCACTTCCATCCAGATCACTCATCCGAGGTGCCGGCCCTGTTCTGGCCTCAGCGGTCGGTCCCGCGTGTTGCCGGTCCTACGGGCAGTCAAGGGTATCCCTCTGTAATCGAGTTTGTAGACGGGTTGTTCGAGTCCCCGACCAGCCTGTTTCGGGTGCTCGGGACCATCAACGACTTCGACGTCGCGACTGTTGATGTGAATGCGGGACAACCAACGGAGGTCTACTCTGCCGATGGCATCACGGTGCGCGGCATCGGCGTGCCACACGGCGATGTCCCGGCAGTTGGGTACCGGGTGGACGTCGGAGAAGCGAGCATTGGGTTCAGCAGCGACCAACTCGGAACGAACCCGGCCTTCACCGAGTTAGTCCGAGGCGTAGATGTGCTGGTCATCCATTTTGCGGCCTCGGAAGCACCAGGCGCACCAACGTCCACGTTGCACGCGAAACCGAGTGTGTGGGGACGGCTCGCTCGTGACGCCGACGTTGGGTCATTGGTGCTGAGCCATCTCTCGCAATCGGCTGCCGACGCCCCTCGCCACACAGACCACAGCATGTCGGACTTGCCAGGGAACATCGCGCACCTGCGGGAGCACTACCATGGCCCGCTCACAGTTGCGAGCGACCTGTTGTGCGTGACGGTTGAGTAGTTCTGTGAAGGAGATACTGCAATGAGCGAAGCCGAGAACGTTGCGTCGGTGAAGCAACTCTATGCCGCTATTGTTACCTGCGGGCGAGGCGTGGATCTTATGTTAACCGGGGTGGTCTAGTATTTCCTATCGTCCTAGTCAAGTAGTCGTCTGTCGGCCTCCTGGTAATTAAGTTATGCGTTCTGTCACACGGTTCGGATGCGGCGAAAATTCCCTTCGCCATTACAGCGCCCGATTCTGCATTTTTGGCTTAGGGCTGACACTGCTTCTGAGTTCGTTTACGTGCGGAGGGGTGCCGTCTGGACCAACGGGTATGCCAACCTCGGTGCAGCCTGAAGATGTGACCCGCGCGTTTTCCGGCGATGTCGTCCTCCCACCGCCGGTTTTGATGAATCTGACCATGGCCATTCGGAGTCTCAGCACCGAAGCATCGACTCGGCTTCCACAATTCGTTGTTCCGCTGATAGCTCAGGAGACTAGTACGGTCGACGGAGACTGGGAGCTCATGACGAGTCCGCCCAGAGGGGGCAGGATCCAGGGGACCTTGACCGGAGGGCGCTCAGGATTTTTTACCGGAACACTGACGGAATTCCTAGACGGGTGCGAAGCAAGGCGTGAGTTTTCGGGACAAGTTACGTTGGCCGGCCTGAACTGGGTCGCCGGAGCAATGCTTGCGCCGTGTCCAGCTGGTCAGCTCGACTTCGGCGAGCTCAAGCTGACTAGCTCGTCGATTGGCGATAGGGTGGCTGGACCTGCGTTTCACTTGCTCGCGGTCAACTTGTCGGGTGACGGTTCCGGCGCTGTTACGTCTACTTCAGCGGGCATTGATTGCAGCGTCGGAGCGGATGCCGATTGCAGCCAACGCTATCGAGAAGGCACCGAGGTGACGCTGACCGCGGACGCGGCCAGCGGGTCGATGTTCGCCGGCTGGAGTGACGACTGCGGCGGCAGTTCGCAGACGGCGAGTGTGACGATGGCTGCGGCGCGAAGCTGCACGGCGACATTCGATGTGGAGCAGCAACAAACTGCCACCCTGAACGTGACGGTGGCCGGCGACGGCGTCGGGACGGTGACGTCGAGTCCGAGCGGCATTAGTTGTCCTTCCGGGTGCAGCGCGTCCTACGACACGGGCACCGAGGTGACGCTGACCGCGGACGCGGCCAGCGGGTCGACGTTCGCCGGCTGGAGTGGAGACGACTGCGGCGGTAGTTCGCAGACGACGAGTGTGACGATGGCTGCGGCGCGAAGCTGCACGGCGACATTCGATGTGGAGCAGCAACAAACTGCCACCCTGAACGTGACGGTGGCCGGTGACGGCGTCGGGACGGTGACGTCGAGTCCGAGCGGCATCAGTTGTCCTTCCGGGTGCAGCGCGTCCTACGACACGGGCACCGAGGTGACGCTGACCGCGGACGCGGCCAGCGGGTCGATGTTCGCCGGCTGGAGTGACGACTGCGGCGGCAGTTCGCAGACGGCGAGTGTGACGATGGCTGCGGCGCGAAGCTGCACGGCGACATTCGATGTGGAGCAGCAACAAACTGCCACCCTGAACGTGACGGTGGCCGGCGACGGCGTCGGGACGGTGACGTCGAGTCCGAGCGGCATTAGTTGTCCTTCCGGGTGCAGCGCGTCCTACGACACGGGCACCGAGGTGACGCTGACCGCGGACGCGGCCAGCGGGTCGACGTTCGCCGGCTGGAGTGGAGACGACTGCGGCGGTAGTTCGCAGACGACGAGTGTGACGATGGCTGCGGCGCGAAGCTGCACGGCGACATTCGATGTGGAGCAGTTCACCTTGAGTCTGACGATCGCTGGAAGCGGGTCGGGCACCGTCACGTTGGCCGACGGGAACGACACCACACCTTGCACCTCCAATTGCAGCAAATCCTACGACACGGGCACCGAGGTGACGCTGACCGCGGCCGCGGCCAGTGGGTCGACGTTCGTCGGCTGGAGTGGCGACGACTGCGGCGGCAGTTCGCAGACGGCGAGTGTGACGATGGATGAGGCGCGAAGCTGCACGGCGACATTCGATGTGGAGCAGTTCACTTTGAGTCTGACGGTGGCTGGAACCGGGTCGGGCACTGTCACGTTGGTCGATGGGTCGAACAGCACCAGTTGCACCTCCAATTGCAGCAAATCCTACGACACGGGCACCGGGGTGACGCTGACCGCGGACGCGGCCAGTGGGTCGACGTTCGTCGGCTGGAGTGGCGACGACTGCGGCGGCAGTTCGCAGACGGCGAGTGTGACGATGGATGAGGCGCGAAGCTGCACGGCGACATTCAAACTGACGCAGGCCACCTTGAGTCTGACGCTGACTGGAAGCGGGTCGGGCACCGTCACGTTGGTCGATGGGAATGACACCACCAGTTGCAGTTCCAATTGCAGCGAAACCTACGATATTGAGACCGAGGTGACGCTGATACCAGATCCCAACGGGGATTCGTTCTTCATCGATTGGGGAGGAGACTGCGCCAACGGTACGGGTCGAGACCTAACGTGGACAGTGACGATGAACTCGAATGTCTCTTGCTCCGTTGTATTTGACTTACAGTGACGATGAACTCGAATGTCTCTTGCTCCGTTGTATTTGACTTACAGTGACGATGGACTCGGATGTCTCTTGCACCGTTGTATTTGACTTGCGGTAATCAACATGCGTGAATGGCGCCTTTCGTCCTACTGCATCGTCTCGCTCGCGGTCCTGCTCGGTGGTTCATGGTCGGCCGATGCTCAGCAGACCACGGTACTCGGCCCGATTTCCACTGATTCGCTCAGCGAGGTGCTGAGCGAGGTCACCTACTGGTCTGGCAATCCTGGGGTCGGCGATGTCATCTCTGCACTGACAGGGCTCGAGGTGGCGACGGCGCCACTCGGCTCTCCGTCGGGCGGTTTTGTGTACTCTTACGATGAAGGGGTGGGCGCGCCGCTTCGCCGATCGGGTACTTTCGGACCGCAGTTCGTAGAGCGGGCGCTGACCACGGGGCGGGGAACGACCAGCTTCGGGTTGAACGTCTTCAACGCGACCTACGACACGCTCTCCGGGTACCCGCTCGATGACCTCCGCGTTGCGACGTTCCGGGGTCCGCAGCCAATAATCTCCTCCTCGACTCTCAAGTTGCGGCTGCAGTCGCAGACCGTGGCACTATTCAGCAGTGTGGGCGTCACTGATAATTTAGATGTGGCGGTGGCGGTTCCGATTGTCCGTGTAGCCGTGGATGCAACGTTGGTGCAGGAAGAGCCGGCGGTGGGTACCGCCATGCTGCTGGCCGGCGGGTCCTCGACCGGTTTGGGCGACATTGCGGTCGTGGGGAAGTATCGGTTCTGGAAGAGCAGCGACGAACGGAGCGGCCTGGCCGGGCTGGTGACGCTGCGGATGCCCACTGGTGACGAAGACAACTTACGGGGACTTAGTGCATGGCGCACGCTGGTGAGCGCTATCGCATCGGCAGCACGAGGTAGAGTCGCAGTGCACGCGAACGTGGGCTATGAGTTCTGGGACAGGAGCGTTACGCTCTCGAACAACCAACCCGGTCCGTTCGACCAGGTGTGGGAGCTGGCGGACCAGATGCAGTATGGTATGGCGGTCGAGTTTGAAGTCCGTCCTACGCTCACCTTCATGGTGGAAGCGATGGGGCGTATTGTACGAAATTCTGGCCAGCTTGAGACTGTCTCGTTTGACACAGAATACTCTCCGGAACTTGGCAGTGACGGGGTCAACCTGCTGCAGGTGACCTCGGGCCGCTTACGCAAGTTCGTTATGGTGCCCGGGGTGAAGTTGAACCTTGGGGGAAACAGGCTGTTCTCGTTCGGCCTTCGGATAGCCCAAGGCGATACAGGTCTCCGGGACACGCTGACGCCGCTAGTCGGATTCAACTGGACGCTCTGAGGTTCTGAACGCGATGGCCAGCGTTCCCTATGGTCATCGGCTCCAGCTCACCATTTGCCATTGTTCGTCGACCCATCCCAGCTCGAACTGCCAACCCACAGCTGGCACTTGCAGTCTTGCACCGGCGACAGGTTGGTACTCTACTGCTACCGAGCAGTAAATCACCGCCCGAGTATCACTTCTCAGCTCGGGGTCGCAATCTTGATATTGCACATTCGCTGACCGAAAATTCTTGAACGTTTCCGCCAGAGGAGCAAGGTCCTCGGTGCTCGCCGTTGGCCAGATGCTGGTCATGCCGTCCGCGTCCAAGTCTTCATACAGTTCAATAAAGCGATCCACAATGTCATCGGCTTGGTCGGACAACGCCACCAGACGAGCTTCGACGTTAACCGCCGGGTCGGTGACCGGAGGGTCGGTCGTCGGTTCCACGGGACGTGGCGCATTCACTAAGGCGGTGACTTGTGTCTCGACCGCCGCAACCGCAGGGTGGTCCGCTTGGAATTGCGCGAGCGTTCTCAGGGCTCCTGCCAGGTCACCCTCGTCCGCCGTGCTTTGTGCCTGCCGGGCTACGGCTTGACCTTGCAGATCCCATTCGGCCCGAAGATCTTGGAGAGCATCGGCTACTACAGAGGTCGGCGTGAAATTCTCGAGACGCGTAAAGGCTTGCGACCAGTTCCCATTGGCCGCGAGCTGCCGCGCATCATTGACGGCGACTTGGGCCGCGTTTTGTGCATCCAGTTCGCTGCGGAGCTCATTCAAAGTTTCCACGACCAAGCTGTTCGACGGTGCGAATGCTGCGAGACGGTCGACCGCTTCGCCTAGTCTGTCGTCCGCAGCCAGCTGGCGCGCCTCGTTCACCTCGACGTCCGCCAGCTGGTCCAGTTCTTGGCGTAGACGTTGCGCTTCCCTATCAACGAGTTCCTGAGAGGGGGAAAATTCATCGAGAATCCGGAACGCCTCCAGGCGTTCGCCTTCTTCGAATAAGCGTGTAGCTCGGTCCACCGTGCTCCTCGCGGCTTCGAGAGTGCCGAGCCTACTGCGGAGCCCCGCGAGGGTCTCCCTTACCGCTTCGTAAGATGGCGCGAAGCCTTCAAGTTCGCTTATGGCGCCGTCAAGGTCGCCGTCGTCTGCTCTCGTCTGCGCACGCAGTGCTAAGGCTTCAGCTTGCTCCTCCCACGTCGCCGTCAGGACCGCCAATGCTTCTTGAACGTCGGGCGTGGCCGGGCTGATGTTCTGGAGTAGGTCGAAGGCCTGCTGCCGCTCACCGTTCTCGAATAGGTCTCGAGCCCTGGCGATCGCTGACTGGGTGCCTTCCGGATCGAGCGCCCGAAGCTCCTCAAGCACCGCAGTGAGACTCTCGTTAGGCGGGGCGAAGCCACTCAACATCGCGACGGCGCCTGTGACGTCTCCTCCGTCGGCACGGGCCCTGGCTTGGGTAGCTAGTTCTTCGGCCTGCTGCGTCCAGCGAGCTCTCAGTTCTGCCAGTCCCTCGGTAACCATGGGATGCGGCGGAGCAAATGCCTCTAGCTGGGCGAAGGCTATTGCCCGCTGTCCCGCATCGTACAATGCTGCCGCTTCCGTCACCGCCCGTTCTTCCGGGCTGGGCAGGGTAAACTGAATTAGTGTGCCGACAGAAAGCACCGCAAGCACAGTGGCAGCAGCCAGCCACAGCCAGCGAGCTGCGGGCCGTCGACCGCGGTTTTCGGCCCCCCGATTCGCTAGCTCGGTTCTCCGCTCCGTCGGCAGAACTGCAGGCTCAAGCCCGACACTGTTCCGCGCCTCTCCCGCCTCGAGGGCTCGTCGCTTGAGTTCGATGGCTTCGGGATGGTTCGGATCGTAGGCCAGAATTTCATCCGCAGCCCTGAGCGCGGCCTCGAATGCTCCATTCTGTAGATTCTCTCGTCCGGCACGCAGGCTCCGTCCAACAGCACCGAGTCGTCCATGTTCTTTTTCGCGGTCTTCGATAGCCAGAAGTATCCGTTGCTGGAGTTCAATTCCGGCCTGGGTGCGTTCCACTTCGAGGGTCTGTTTGACTAAAGCGAGGGCGTTCTCCAGATGACCCTGTTCAAGTTGCGTCGTCGCCGACGAGAGATATTTCTCGATCTGGGCAGCGTCTACCGCCGCACGTAGTTCGCCACCGACCAAGTCAGCCTGCTGTTGGTCGGCCTGTAGACGGGTGGACGCATGCATCTCCGTTCGTACGGCGGCCAGTCTCTCGGCCAGTTCATGTAGATGCTGGTACCGGTGCGCGGGATCCGGGACCATAGCTCGCTCTACGATTTCGTCCAGAGCGGGATCGAAAGAGGAAGTCAGCTGAGTGACCGGCACCAGTGTGTCCTGCAGCGCGACTCGCAGACCGCGATCCGGAAAAGCTCGCCGGTAGGTCAGTAATTCGTAGAGGACGGCGCCCACCGCAAAGATGTCGGTTCGGTGGTCCAGGGGGCGCCCCTGCGCCTGCTCGGGCGACATGTAGCTCAGCGTGCCGATAATTCCTCCGGCCTGAGTGAGACCCGTTAAGTCCCTCATGCGAGCGATCCCGAAGTCGAGAATCTTGAGCTCGCCGGACCCTTCGGTGACCATAAGATTGTCAGGCTTGATGTCGCGATGGATCAGGCCTTCGTCATGGGCATAACCGAGCCCATCACAAAGCTCCTCCATGAGTTTCAGTTTTCGATCCAATGCCAGCGGCGCCTTCCGGCGGATGACTTCTCCCAGTGTTTCGCCCTTGATGTACTCCATGGCGATGAATGGCTGGTCGTCGTCGACGCCGACGTCAAAGACCGTGACGATATTCTTGTGTTGCAGGCGCCCGCCGGCACGCGCCTCTCGGAGGAACCGAGCCCGCATCTCCTCGGTATCGACGCGCAGGCGCTTCACCGCAACCAGGCGGTCGATCAACGGGTCGAGCGCGAGGTACAGTACCCCCATGCCGCCACTGCCGAGCTCCTGTTTGATTTCGTAGCGGCTGATGGTTGATCGTTCGGGCGCCATGGCTAAAGTATAAGGAGATCGGCCGTGAAGAAGCGAGTCACTGAGACACAGATCATCGGGTGTTTCCGAGAGGCCGAGACCGACCTGCCGGTCAAGCTGCGTTGCCGGAAACACGGGTTCTCGGAGGCGAGCTACGACCGGTGGCTGAGCAAGGTCGGCGGTATGAGCGTCTCGGACGCGAAGCGGTTGAAGGAACTGACGACGGAGAACGCGCGACTGAAGAAGCGGCTGGCGGAGTCGCTGCTCGAGAATGAGGTCACACGAAAGGTGCGGCGAAGAAGGTGGTAACCGCCCCAGCGCGTCGGACGGTGGTGCGGGGCCTGACCGAGCACGGCTTGAGCGAGCGGCGCGCCCGGGCCGTGATGCGCATGAGCGCCGCGTCGCTGCGGCCCACGCCGGCCCCGGGGACCGGAACGACGCACTCCGCGCACAACTCGTGGCCTTGGCGCATCGCCATCGCCGCTCCGGCGCCGGGATGATCTATCTGAAGCTGCGGCCGGCCGGCGAACGGATGAACCACAAGCGAGTAGAGCGCCGGTACACCGAAGCGGGCCTGCAGGTGCGCCGACGTCGACGCAAGAAGATCCCCGTCGCCGATCGCCAACCGCTGACCCGGGTCACGGAGCCCACTCAGTGTGGGTTCGGATAGCAACTGCGCCGCGGTGCTCAGAAACGAAACAGTCGGTTGACCTTGACGATAAACCCCCGGTTCCGCAGCTCCGTGTAGCGGTCCGGCATCAAGGGGTCGGTCTCCCGGTTCTCGGTATAGACCACAAACAACTCACTCCCTGGCGAATACTCCCACCGCAAGCGTAGATTGTTGCTAATGGTGTTACTCCCCGAGTTGTACTGTGTCAGACCGCTAACAAACATCCTCGGCGTGAATGTGTAGTTCACCCGCAACACAACCAAATCGGTCCGGAACGCCCCTGTCGGTGTATCGATCCAGTTGATCGATACACTCGGCTCCAGCGAGAATCGATCGGTCACAGGGAGCCGGCCTTGACTGAACCCAACCGACCGGATCGTGCCATTGAAGTACTCGCCGCCCCGGACCAAAAGCGTGCCGGTGAGACGCCGCTGGGGTCCCGACGTATAGGTCGCCTCCACGTCTTGAAAGCGATACCCGCCCACCGGTAGCGTTACCCCCTGACCCGGCGTGAACGGCCGGACTAAGAACTCGTAGTTGTCAGCCACGTTGATCCCAGCCTGGTCACCGTTCTCGAACTCGGTAAGCACCCCCACCTGTGCCTGCCGCGTCTCCACACTGCCCGTGTCGGCCGCTTCGATATAGTCGAAGCTCCCTTCGAACCGAAACTGCCGGATACTTTCCACCGACCGCGGCCGGGGACTGAAGCGCGCCGTCGTGTAGGTTCGCCGGAAGTTGTCCCGCCGCAGGAACCCCACCTCCGGGATGAAGTTGTCCTCCACCACCAGGTGTTCCGCCTGAAACCCATAGCGGTCGCCCCCGTAATTAAACCGCCCCTGATAGCTGAGGTTCTCTTCCTCGCGCCCCGGCGTGTCGGTCCTAGCCAGGTAGGCAATGACGCCGATGTTGTCGTAGAACGAAAACGTCGCATCGGCCCCGTAAGACTGACTGGCCCCATCGCCCACCAGCGAGACCGAGCGATTCGTGAAGAGGGCTCCGAGACTGCTGCGTCGCAGAATGTCCCGCTTCACCCGCGCCACGGTGAAGTTCGTCGGCGCGGCGCCCGCCGCCGCCACGTCGTCGGTGTGGATGTTCAAGAACCCCAGATCGAAGTCTCCGACCTTGCCCGTCACCCGCCCGCCGCCAACAATTGGTACCATCGTGCCTTGCTGCAACCCGATCTGCCGACTGTAGAACAGCGTCGGCGCGTTACCTCCCCCCATCGGACTGCCACTGCCAACACCTATACGGCGCAGCGCACTATAGAAACTACTGAGCTGAGCGCCCCGCGCGAAATCGAAGATGCCGCTCCCCTCGAGGAAGAACTCCCGCTTCTCGGGAAAGAACAGACTAAAGCGCGTCAGGTTGACCTGCTGCTGGTCCACCTCCACCTGCGCGAAATCGGTGTTATAGGTGAAATCCGCCGTCAGGTTCTGTGTGATCCCATACTTGACATCCACCCCGCCATTGCCGTCGCCCGCGTTGCGGGTCGGGGGATTCGCGGTCAGATTCGTGCTCAATCCGCCAATCCCATACGGCTTGATCTCCAGGTTCTTACTTGCCTCTGGCGCCTCGATCCCCACCAGCGTCGCAGCCTCAGACGCTCGAAAAATTCCTGCTATACCAGCTGAGATCGGGATCGGAGCAAGATAGGTAAACTCGTTCTTGCGCGGCATATTGCGCTGCAGCTGCAGGCCCCAGACCTGGTCCGTTCCCGAGCGATAGCGCAAAGATCGAAACGGAATCTCCATCTCGACCGTCCACCCCCCCTCGAATCGGCCCGTGCGCACATCCCACACCGGGTTCCAGTCCAGATTGGGATTGCCCTCGTTGGTAAACGCGAAGTCGGTAAACCCACCAAGGGGATTCACGAAAAACACCACGCCATTGCGGCGGTCGTAGAAGGTGTCCAGCCCCACCCAGAATGTTTCATTTTGAAAAAGCTGGAACGAGTCGCGCCGCATCTCGTTGGCAATCCACTCGCTCGGTGGCGCCGAGTCCCAGATGCGTCCTCCAACATAGAGGTTCTCCTCGTCAAACAGAATCCACGCCTCGGTCTTCTCGGTCGCAGGCGCACCTTCATCAGGGGCTTGCTGGATGAAGTCAGAAATGGCCGGCACCGTCTCATACACCGACTCGTCAAGCTGCCCATCCAGCGTGATCGCCTCGGTCAACCGCGTCGCGCGAATCGTCGCCCGCCCCTCCGCGTCCCGGTTGATCACCGCCGGTGCCACCGGCGGCGCCGGCCCATCGATCACCCCCCGCGTCCGCACCACCCGCTCCGGCTCCCCGGCCAGCCGCTCCGTCGGCGCCCGCGCCTCGTCTGGCTCCCGACCACTCGACACCAGTCCCGCCAGCACCGGGACCAACGCGTCAACCACTCGGTCCTGCAACGCGAAAAGCCCCGCCAACGCACCGTCGACCGTCACCGTGCCCACCACCATCCCGGTCGAAGTATCAACCACCCGCGCCGTCACGCGCAGATGGTCGCCAAGCCGTTGATAGCTGCCGCTCACTACCCAGCGCACCCCAAGCCCCATACCCGCCGCCGCGTTTGCCACGCGTGTCACCGAGCGCAGCTCCGCCCGACTCTCAGTCAGGCCCGCCGTCACCGTCTCCGCAATTCCGGCACCCAGCCAGGCGTCCTCCGCCCCCCCGCTAATGTTGTCGAACGGCGCCACCGCCACGCCATCGGCCGCCAGTTCTGATGACGCCTGCGCACTCACTCCGGCCGGCCCCATCATCCCGATCGCCGCCATCACCACAACAAGCAGAGTCAGCGTGACACCGGAGCCACGGACATCCGTTACCAGAAACTCCTTCAAATCAGACTCCCGCGGTCTAGCTCTCCCACGAAATGAAAAGCCGAACAGACGAATCGCAAACCCAGAGACAGTCGGACTCCAGTGGGCGTTCACCGAGGTAATGGCCAAGACCTCCCACGACCTGGGCTGTTGGACCTGCGCCTGGTCACTTTCTGCTCCACGCAGACATTCGCCGACGGCGCGACGCCGATCCAATACGGCCTGGTCGCCGAAGAGAGCGCTGAAGATTTACCCGGAGGTGGTGGCGTTGCGGGCGGCGGGTGGGTCTTACGTTAACCGGGGCGATCTAATGTCTCCTATCGTCAGGCGTCCATCTGAAAACGTCTGATTTTACTGGATAAAAATGGTGGAGGTGGCGGGAGTCGAATTCTAATTCAAGAATCCATCTAACGCATTGATGGTGCGCGAATTATGGCTCTAAATGCTGATATCACCAGGCTTACGCCATCCAAAATTACCCCCTCCAGTCCTCCTTGGTCCGCCCGGGTCGACCCCGGTCTTGGAGAAATACTGGAGGTTATTGTCGTCCGACTGGCGTCCATTGTAGTGGACGCGGGTTCGACTTACCAATAGTCTCGTCTGGACCGTGGAGTGACGGGGGTGCTCGCACGGCGTAGGTCGCTTCCGTGCCTGGGAACGGCTACCAGGCTCTCGTCAATGTCGGTTTGGCTGTTCTACGTTGCCCCAATAGCGGCCCCTGGGGCCACGCTCAGTCCAGTCTTCCAGCGTCGAGGAACACCTCTCCCGCCGATGGTGAGCGAGGTATTTCCGTTGGCCCTCGGTGAATGTGCCCACGGTCACCTCCTCGTTCCCGCGGACTCCACGTCGACCCAGTGAGGGACGATAGGCGGTATTAGCCCCCCTTGTCGACCTAACACCCGTTCTTGGGACCCGATACCGCCCCTTTCGACGCGTGATGGTTGGGCGCAGTGGCGCGGTGGTGGCAGAGTTGTTCGCTGTATGGAAACGTGCGCGTGCAGCTCTAGCCCGCATTTCTCACCAGTGGCCTGCTCCAGTACCGGATCCATTCGCCGGGACTGCGTTGCGCTTGTTCGGGTTCCTCGACGTACTGTCAAGTACGCATGCGTCGCCCGTTCTTCGCGCGCCTTGTCCGGACGGCGTCTCCGACGCTTCGCGACGGCAACCGATGAGAAAAGCGGGCTTTAGAGTTGCTGTCGTGACCACGAAGGCGGGCGCGAGAAAATAGCTCGGGTGGCCAGGGAATTGCGGGTCGTATTGTTTCCTGCTAGTGTCAGATCCCAGATGTTCGTTGGTTGGGCCCTGGCGCGTGGCGCCTGCGCGACGAGGGAGCGGATGTGCCCATGGGTTTGAGAGATCGGCTTTTCGGAAAAAAGACTGCGGACGAGGCACCGGATCCCCTGGCTGACCTGGTGCTGGAGAAGCTCAAGGTCGGCTATCTCGTCGATTACGACATGCAGACCTGGCAGGTCACCAGCTATTGCCGCTATAACTTCTCGGGGAAGGACGACAGTGTGGAGGAGTGGGAGATCACGGCGGCCGGTGAGCAGCGATTCTTGGAGCGGGCCGACGGCGCCTGGTCTCTTTCGAGAAAAATGTCCATCGGCGACATTGTCGGCGACGTGCGGCAGCATATTCTCGACCACGAGGATCCGCCGGAGCGAATCGTCTTCGAGGGGACGGAGTTCAATCTGGACGCCTCCTACTCCGGTCAGATGCTGCCCGAAGGCACCGGCCCCGGACGGGACGTGATTCGTTGGGAGTTTCTGGACGGGACGGAAACGACGTTTGTCGGCGTCGAGCAGTGGAGCGAGACCGAATTCGCGGCGGCGGCCGGGTTCGTCGTGGAAGACTATCAGTTCACCCACATCCTGCCGGGGAGTCTCTAGTGCCCTCTCTCAGCCGTTCGTTCGTCGCCGCCCCGTTCGGAGTGTTGGCCGTGCTGGCCACCCTCGGGTGCGACAGCACGACGTCGCTCGAACGCCTGCAGGCGGAACTGGAACAGTACCCGGAGTATTCCGTCTCCTTGCAGGACATGCGTGAGGATGGGTACTACCATCAGTACCGAGTGGTCATCGGCGCGCCGCAAGCCGGGTCCGAGGATCTCGTCTTCCGCGACTCCCTATTGGACTGGCAGAAGGTCGGTCGACAGGCCTACGACCAGTATCGGCCCCATCTCGGCATGGTCATCCTATCGAAGGGCGCCGATGGTGCGGTCGACAGCAGCCAGCACCCACCCGGCTACCAGCAGGTTGGCAACGAGCGATACGGCCGGTGGCGTGACGACGGTGGCGGCCGTTCATTCTGGGAGTTCTACGGGCAGTACGCCATGTTGAGCCACATCATCGGTGGCTTCGGACGCCCGATTTATCGGAACGACTGGAACGGATATCAGACCGCGCGCGGTCGTGGACAGACCTACTACGGTCCCGGCCGCGAGTATGGTTCGAACGGATCTGTCACCAGGCAGACTAACCCCAACTTTTTTCGCCGGCAACAGGCGCGGCAGGCCGCGAGCAGCCGGTCATTTGGGGACCGGGTCAGGAGCCGCACGTCCGGTGGCACCCGCTTCGGCGGCAAGTAGGAGGGGCGACATGTCGGTGGAACAGATCGGAACGGGCTTCATCTATCTGGCGGTCGTGCTCGGCCTGCTGGTCCTCGGCAAGTGGCTCTACGACGCGTTGCACCGGCGCTTCGTGCTGCGGACGGAGTTGGTCGAGAAAGACAACCTCGCCGTCGCCCTCGCCGTGTCCGGCTACTACCTGGGCTTGGTGATCGTGCTGGGAGGCGTGGTGTCGGGTCCCGCGTCCTTCAGCGTGGTCGATGACGTGATCGGTCTTGTCATCTTCGGTCTGTTGGGGATCGTGCTCCTCAATCTGTCGGCCTGGGTCAATGACACCGTGATCTTTTCGAAATTCGACAACGAGCGAGAGATTGTCGAGGACCGCAACAGTGGGATGGGCGCAGTCGAAGGCGGCAACTATGTCGCGGTCGGGCTCATCACCGCCGGCGCGATGTCGGGCGAGGGCGGATTGGTCCCCGGCCTCGTCTACTGGTTCGCGGGGCTGGCGGCCCTGGTCGTGGCTGGGCTGCTGTACGACAAGATCACGTCATACGATCTGCACGATGAGATCGAAAAGGACAATGCCGCGGTCGGCGTCGCGTTCGCGGGGGTGTTGATCGGTTTCGGGAACATCATTCGTTTGGCGGGTGACGGCGATTTTGTTTCGTGGAACGAGAGCATGGCTGAATTCGGGTACTACACCGTGGTTGGGTTGATCTTGTTGCCCCTGGTCCGGCTGTTCTCCGACAAGGTACTGCTGCCGGGAGCGAGCTTGAGCGACGAGCTCGTGAAGACCAAGCCCAATCTGGGGGCCGGAGTCCTTGAGGCGGTGTCCTACCTCGCCGCCTCGATGCTGATCGGATTGACGCTCTAGGAAACGTGCGCCGCCGGACGGCTTTGCGTGCCCAAGCACAGCGGCGCGCCACCACCGCGCGTCGAACCCATGACGACACCGGCCATCTCTCACCGGGCCCCGCCCCACGGCCTGGTGCTCAAGGCCTGCATCTTCGTCACCGGCCTGGCCGGTATCGTAGCCGAGTATGTGATGGCCACGCTGGCCAGCTACCTCCTCGGGGATGCTGTGCTGCAGTGGACGCTCACGGTGTCTCTCATGCTCTTTGCCATGGGGGTGGGGAGCCGACTCAGTCGGTTCATGCGTGGCTCCATGCTGGACGCGTTCGTCACCGTCGAGCTCCTCCTCTCGGTGGTTTGCGCCATCAGCGCCACCCTGGCCTACTTCCTGTCCGGGTGGACGGCGAACATGGCGCCGGTGATCTATGGTCTCGCCTTTGCGATCGGGCTGCTGATCGGGGTCGAGATTCCATTGGCCACGCGGCTCAACCAGGAGTTCGACGAGCTGCGGGTGAATATCAGTTCGGTGCTCGAATACGACTACTACGGGGCGCTGCTGGGTGGTGTGCTGTTTGCCTTTGTCGCGCTGCCGTTCCTCGGACTCACCTACACCCCGATCGCGGTCGGCGCTCTCAATCTGGTCGTGGCCGGGGTGCTGTTCGCGCGGCATCGCCGGGCGTTCGTTCGGCGCCGTCTCCTGAGCGTGTCATTCGCCGGGGTGTCGGTCTGTCTGATCGCATTGGGCGTGTTCGCCGAACCGATCGTCTTGTTCGGCGAACAACGCAAGTACCGCGACCAGGTGATCTATCAGGATCAGACCCGCTACCAGCGGATCGTGATGACACGGTTCCAAGAACATCACTGGCTCTATCTCGACGGTCACACACAGTTCAGCTCCTACGACGAGGAGCGATATCACGAGCCGCTCGTGCACCCCGCGATGCTGGCGAGCGCGGCGCGCCGTCGTATTCTGATCATCGGGGGCGGCGACGGTCTGGCGCTCCGCGAAGTACTAAAACACCCGGAGGTATCGGCGGTCACCGTGGTGGACATCGACCCGGCCATGACCACGCTGGGCCAGACGCACGCAGTGCTGGCGGCACTGAACCACGGCGCGTTCGCCGACCCCCGCGTGTCGGTCGAAAATCAGGACGGGTACGCCTATCTGCGCGATGCCGACCGTCGGTTCTGGGACGTCATCCTGGTCGACCTCCCTGACCCGCGGACCATCGATCTGGCCCGACTGTACGGACTCGAGTTCTATCATCTGGCGCGCCGGCACCTCTCTCCGGGTGGTGTCATCGTCACCCAGGCCACGAGCCCCTTCTTCACACGCCGCGCGTTCCTGTCCGTGCGGGCGACGATGGACGCGGCGGGTCTAGTGACCGCGCCGTATCACAACCACGTGCAAACGATGGGCGAGTTGGGCTGGGTACTGGGGATGCGTGGTCGAGATGAGACCGAGGTGGCGGCGACTCGGGACCGAGACTGGCTTCGGCAGCGTCTGGCCGGGCTCAGCTTCACGTCGCTGAACACGCGGTTTCTCAACCGCGACGCGATGGTCAGCATGCTGCACTTTGGCAAGGGATTCGATGATCAGGTGGATGTCAGCGACGAAACCAATTTTGCGATTTTCTACTACTATCGAGACGGCGATTGGGCCCTGAACTGACGGGTGGTCAGCCCGCGATGAGTACACTCAAGACCAACGTGGCGCGGCCGTTCCTGACGCTCGTGGCGTTTCTGCACCGGGAGAACCTCTTTCGGTTGATGGGGGTGATCGTCGTGCTGGTGGTGCTGGGGGCCGCGGGTCTCACGTATTTCGAAGAGAATCGGCCCTTCCCTGACGCATTGTGGTGGTCGATCGTCACTCTGACTACGGTCGGTTTCGGAGACATTTCTCCGACGTCGCTTGGCGGCCGGCTGATCGGGGTGGTGCTCATGTTCTTCGGCATTGGTGTGCTCGGCACGTTCACCGCGACCATCGCGGGCGTGTTTGTCGAGAGGCGGTTGAGGAAGGAGCGGGGCATGGGCTCATACGACGACCTGGCGGACCATATCATCCTGTGCGGATGGAACGACCGGACGAAGGAGATCCTCAAGGACCTGCGGGCGGACGCGCGCGCCGCCGAGGCGCCGATCGTACTGGTGGCCGACATCGAGGCGAAGCCGGTGGACGATGAGCAGCTCCATTTCGTGCGGGGCGAGCTAAGCGAGGCACACCTGAAGCGGGCCGGTATCGAGACGGCAGCCACCGTGGTGCTGGTCGGAGACAGGTCGTTGGACTATGTGGCCCGAGACGCCAAGGCGGTGCTGTCGATGTTGACGGTCGAGAGCCTCAACCCCGGTGTGTATGCGATCGTCGAACTGGCTAGCGAGGACAATGTGCGGCACTGCGAGCGCGCCGGCGCCGACGAAATCATCGTGGGAGCCGAGTTCAGCAGTCGGGTCATCTCCACGGCGACCCTCGACCACGGCATCTCCACCGTGTTGCGCGAGTTGTTGAGCGCCCAGGTCGGTTACGACCTGGTCACCGTGCCGGTCCCCGAGGCGTTGGCTGGACGCCCTTTCTTCGACGTATTCTGCGACCTGAAGCGCGACCACGGCATGATCGCGATGGCGATTCTCGCCTCCGGCGATCGGGCCGGCGTCGTGGGCGTCGAGACGAACCCGGCCGGCGACACCATCGTCAAGCGTGACGATCGTCTCGTGGTGGTATCGGCCGGCGAACGGCAGACGTTGTGATGACATGTCCCTCTTCAGTCGCGTTGGCCGGTTGGTTCGACGTGAGGTCGCTGCGCGGTGGCGCGCGCGCTCGCGGCGTGTCACTCAGCGGCAGGGGCCTGGGCCCGATCCCGCCCGCGAGGGGGGGGCGCCCATTGAAGACGCCCCCGCGGACCGCTTGGGGCAGGAGGCAGCGCAGGACCCTACTCTGGCGCGCTACTACGCCAACCTGGAGTTACCCTACGGCGCCGACGTTGAGGCGGTGCGAGAGTCCCGGCGGCGGCTGCTCAAGCGATACCACCCCGACCTCCATTCCACCGATCCCGCGAGGAAACGGACCGCGACCACGGTGGCGCAGGGTCTCAACCGTGCGCACGACGAACTGCTCAGCCGGCTCGACCGTAAAGAACAGTAGGATCAGCAATACTTGGGCCGCGAACCGGTGCCAAAAAAACATCCCACACGGGGCGAATAGTGAGGGCCTCGGAGACGTAGAAAAAATTGAGACGCAAGGAGGCGTTGTGTGAATGTCTGAACATCTCGATCGCGTGAAAGGCTACCTGCTGGATCTTGGGTTCACCATTGTGGCGGAGAACGAGGCAGACGAGCTGGTGGTGGTAGACGACGAGGACAATGGTATCAAGCAGCTGGTCATCGACTGTGAGCCGCCCATCGTGGTCCTCGAGCAGTTGATTGCCGAGGTGCCGGCGGAGCCAGGGAATCTGTTCGTTCGGCTGCTGCAGATGAACAACACCCTGGTGCACGGCGCCTTTGTGTTGGACGAAACCGCCGGGCGTATTTTTTATCGCGACACCTTGCAGCTCTCGAATCTCGATTTGAATGAACTTGAGGGGTCCATTCGGGCCCTCTCCTTGGCGCTGGCGGAGTACGGCGCCGAGCTGCTCTCGTTCTTGAAGAAATAGCTTTTCTCATTGTTTATTGTCGAAGGAGACATACCTATGGCCAGTATTTTCAGGAGGTTGTTCAAGGTCGCCGAGTCGAATGCCCATACCGCGATGGACAATCTCGAGGATCCGATCAAGATGACCGAACAGGGGATTCGTGATCTCAAGAAGAACCTGCAGGCGGCGATGGTCAGCCTGGCGCAGGTGAAGTCGCTCGCGATTCGCATGCAGAAGGAGGCGTCCGACTACAAGAAGGGGGCGGCCGACTACGAGCGCAAGGCGATGTTAATTCTCAAGAAGATGGAAGCGGGGGAGATGGACTCGGGTGAGGCCGAGCGTCTGGCCACGGCGGCGCTCGAGAAGAAGGAAGCCGCGCTGGGGCAGGCCGCCACGGCGACCACCAATCACCAGACCCAGCAGCGGATGGCGGACACGCTCCAGGCCAAGGTCGAAGATCTCAAGCGCCAGATCGGCACCTATGAGAACGAGGCGATCACCCTCAAGGCTCGGGCCCGAACCGCCTCCTCCATGCGCAAGATCAACCAGCAGCTGGCCGGCGCCGATGCGTCAGGCACCGTCGCCATGCTCGAGAAGATGAAACAGAAGGTGCAGGAAGAGGAGTCGCTGGCCGAGGCCTACGACCAGCTCGCCGACGTGGGTGGCGACATCGACGAGGATATCGACAAGGCGTTGTCCGCGCCCTCGAGCAGCGCTGGCGCCGATTCGCTGGCCGCGCTGAAGGCCAAGATGGGCATCGCCAGTGCGTCTGCGTGAGCTAGAGGGAACTTGAGTGCGCGTGGCCCAGGTCGTGCATCACGGCCTCGGCCGCGCGCACCCCGTGATATTGCGCCTCCTCGAACAGCGAGATTCCACTCATGTCCGAGTGGGCGAAGCGGATGGCGCCGTGCGGGTCGACCGCGCGGCGGCGCGCCTCGCCCCACACGAAGCCAGGCACGGGGCGAATCATCGCGTGCCCCCACAGCATGACGTCGACGTGGCGGACCAACGACTCGATCTCTGGGTGCGCTTGCGCCAGGTCGGCGAAAATCAGCGATACCCAGTCGTCCCAGCGTTGCTCGAGCATCCAGGTCCGAGCCACCTCGGGGTTGGGAATTGAGAGCGGCCGGTAATACGTCAAGACGCTTGGCCCTGGTGTCACGCGCAGACTCTGGTGGGTCGCCACCACATAGCCGAGTGACGGACTGTCATACAGCACGTTGTCCCACGCCGCGCCGTCCGGCAGGCGATCGACGGTCAGATTCGCCACCATCCACGGGCAGTAGCTAAACGCCCCCGGGGCGGGTGGTGCATATCCTTCGATGACGTGCCCGGCGGTGAAACGCGGGAGCGCATAAATGGCGCGCCGGGCGCGGTATCGCACGGGGGTGTCCGTAGCGGTGTCCAGCACATCCGCCTCCACGCCGGTCGACGAGCCGTTGTCGTCGCCGCTTGTGGAGCGCAGCCGGTAAACCAGCATGCCGGCACGCACCTGGTCCCCCACGCGGTCCATGAGGTGTCGGACGATACGACCGTTGCCTTCGGGCCAGGTCAAATACTCGCCGTTGAGCGGGCGCGAGCAGAAGTAGTGCCAGCCGGCCCACGCCGAGGTGGTCTCGAGCGTGCAGCCGTAATCGTCGCGACAGCAGTAGTCGACATACCAGCGAAGCCGCTCCGACCACCATCCGGCCCGGTCAAAATACTCACGCATGGACATGTCGTCGAGGGCCAGGATCTCGGCGTTGGTCGTGCTGGCGGCAACAGGCAGCGCGAAGGCCCGTCGGCCGTGCGCGTCGCGGTAGTCCTGATACGCGCTGGCCTGTGCCTCGAACTCGGCCAACACCGCCACCCCGCCGGTGCCCTCAGGGTCCAGCAGGTCCCGCGCCGAGAGCCCCTCACGCCACTGCCCGTCGATGAAGACCCGTTCCTGCGGCGCATGGCACAGGTGCCGTGGGTCGTAGATCGGTTCGCCGTCTGGTCCGTAGGCCTGGACCAGCCCCATCTCGTCCAGGAGCTCTCGCACCGCGGGCGCCTCCGCGGGGGGCACCGGCAGATAGTGTGCGCCCCACGGGTAGGCGGACACCTCGTTCTGTCCCCAGCGTGCGTTGCCGCCGGCGTCTTCTTCCAGTTCGAGGAGCGCGAAGTCGTCGAAGCCGCTTTTGGCCAGTTTCCAGGCGGCGGACAGGCCCGCCATCCCTCCACCCAGAATGACCACCCCCACGTCCCGTGTCGTCCGCGGGTCCGGGAGCCCGCCTTCACGCAGGCGGTGGCCGGTCTGATGTGAGGCGCCGACAATGGTGCCACCGATTCCGACGTGACCGGAGTCGAGTGGCGCCCGGGGCGAGCACCCGGCCGCCAGGGCGGCCGCGGCGGCCAGCAGGTCACGCCGGGTCAGTCCGGCCCTCGGTGTCTTCGCCGCGATGGCGGAGCGCGGGCGAGCGCCGGTCCCCTGCGTGCTCGGTGGTGTCCTACGCGTCATCTCACGTGATCTCGCGTCGCTGGTGTCATTCGGTGGCGAGCGGAGGTGTGCGCGCGTACTGGTCCCAGCCGTCGCGGTGATAGTGCACCAGAATCTGGTTGTTGAGGCGATTGACCTCGACCGGCACGCTGGCCATGTCAGAGGGGAACTCGAAGAGTGACCGGGCCACGGCCGGCGTCAGGAACCGCAAGCCGTCGGGGAAGCGATCGGGCACCCGAAACGGGGCGCGGGAGGCCACGATGAACCCCCATTCCCCGAAACTGGGAACCGAGGCGTGATACGGCGCGACGTGCAACCCCGTCGTGCGCACGGTTTCGACGATGCACCAGAACGCCTGGCGGGACACGAGCGGTGAGGTGCTCTGAATCGCCAGCAGACCACCGGGGTTCAGATGGGCGGCCAATCGCTGATAGAACGTGGTGGTGTACAGCTTGCCCAGCGAGTAGTTGGACGGGTCCGGGAAGTCGACCACGATGAAGTCGTAACTGGTCGCCTGGTCCTCGAGCCAGATGAACGCGTCGGCGGTGACCAGTTCGACCCGTGGGGCATGCAGCGCATAGTCATTGAGCGCGGCGAAGCCGTCGTGCTCGGCAAAGATCTCCGTCATCATCGGATCGAGGTCAACCAGCGTAATCTGCTCGACTCGGTCGTCTTTGAGAATCTCGCGCACCGCCATCCCGTCACCCCCGCCCAGCACCAGCGCCCGACGTGGCGCCGCCACCGCGGCCAGCCCCGGGTGGACGAGCGCTTCGTGGTAGCGGTACTCGTCGAGGGACGAGAACTGGAGGTCACCGTTGAGAAAGAGACGGACCTCGCCCTCCTTGTGGGTTAGCACAATGCGCTGATACTGGGACGAGCGGGACAGCACTACCGGGTCCTCATACAACTGACGCTCTGATCGCTCCATCAGGTCGTCCGAGAACACCGCTCCCGCGAGTAGCAAGACGACGGCGCCATAGGCCTGGGCTGTCAGCCATGGCCGGCGGTGCTGGCGGCTGAACAGGTGACATGTCCAGACAGCCACTAGCACGTTGAGCAGTCCGAACACGAACGACGATCGCATCAATCCGACCTGCGGCACCAGCCAGAGCGGAAAGAGCAACGACGCCGCGAGTGCGCCCAGATAGTCGAGCGACAACACTTTCGAGACCAGGTCCCGCAACGGGAACTGGTCTTCCAGGATGCGGATGAGAAACGGGATCTCCAGACCCACCAAGACGCCGGTGGCCGTGACCCAGCCATACAGCACGATCCGAAAGGTGTCGATCTGGCCGAACGCAAAGAACAGCACCGGAGAGGAGATGCCGCCGATGACCCCCACCAGAATCTCGATCTCGATGAACCGGGTGATCAGATCGCGCCGAAAATAGCGGGAGAGGTAGGAGCCCACGCCCATTGCGAACAGATAGACCCCGATGATGGTGGAGAACTGGGTGACGCTGTCGCCGAGGAGGTAGCTGGCGATGGTGCCGGCCAGCAGTTCGTAGATCAGCCCGCAGGTGGCGATGGTGAAGACCGACACCAGGAGCGCGCGGGTCTTGAGGCCCGTGTGGTCGGTGCCCGCATGGTTCGTGACGGCTGCGCTCGTGTCCTCCATGTGGCCAGACTCCCATGGTACCCGGTATTAGCCTGGGCCGCGCGTCACGCGCCTGGTGGGTTGGCAGTCGGGTGTGCCACGGGCGGCCAAGCCGACGGTTTTGTCCCCGGCGGTGGCGGCTGACCTGGTGGCCGCTAGTCTGTTCAAAAAAACCCGGGCGGCCCGTCTGATCGGGCAGCAGACTCGTGACGAGGCGTTGCCCGGCCTCTTCGATGTGGTGGAGCGTCTGCTCGAGATCACGTTCGGGTCCGTCTCACCGGACGCCTACGAGGCTGAGTTGCAGCGTGTGGTCCAGCTAGTTGTCGTGGCACGGCTGATGTGCCTCGGTTTTGTTTTGCCCCTGGGGCAGGTGCGAACCGTGTCCCAGTAGTGGCTCGCTGATCTCGCTCGCCGAATCGACGAGACCCGCGACGCCGACATCGGGGGCTCCAGCGGCCGCGCGCACATGGCGCCACTCGGCCGCGACATCCAGCGCTTCTTTGACACACCCACGGAGGCGGACGGCCGCTGGGTGGCCCCGAGCGCGCCGCCCGGGAGCCCTATCGGCGATCCGGGGCTGGCCTGGACCGCGGAGCCCTTTTGTTCTCAACCGGACCAGCAGTCTGTGTGGTGATTTGCCCCTATCGTCAGAGACACCAACGGCTCGCCCACATTGAACTTCCTGGACACCGAGATGCACCGCCAGCTTGAGTAAGAAATGGACGTCTTCGCCCGCTAGACGGACAGCACGTCGAGGGTGCCCGTGCTGTTGCCGACCTGCTCCAGGGGGACGCCGACCTTGTCCATGATGGCCAGCAGCAGGTTGGCCATGGGCGTATCCTCGGGATAAGTGAGGTGGCGACCGCCGTCGAGTCCGCCCGCCGCTCCGCCGACCAGCATGATCGGGAGATTGATCGGCGCATGCGCATTGGAGTTCGACATGCCGGCCCCGTACAGCAACAGCGAATGGTCGAGTAGCGATCCGTCACCGTCCTCGGTCGATCGCATCTTGTCGACGAAGTCGGCGAACAGCGACACATGGAACGTGTTGATCTTCGACATCGTCCAGATCTTCGCCGGATCGTCGAGGTGGTGCGACAGCGGGTGGTGGGCGTCCGGGATCCCGATCTCGTTGTAGGTCCGCCCACTGATCTCTCGTCCCACCATGAAGCTGACCACGCGCGTCAGGTCGGTCTGATAGGCGAGCAGTTGGAGGTCGAACATCAGGCGCATGTGCGCCTCGAAGGTGGACGGCACGCCGGCCGGTTGTTGCAGTAGCGGCAGGTCTCGCGTGCTCTGCTCTTCGGCCCGCTGGATGCGGCGCTCGACATCGCGCACGGCGTCGAGATATTGGTCGACCTTGCGGCGGTCGTCCGGGCCGATGCCCCGCCCGAGCTCTGCGACCTTCTCGGTCACCGAGTCGAGGATGCTGCGGTCTTCGGCGAGCCGGGCTCGGCGCACCGCCGGGTCGGTGCTGTCGCTGTCGCCAAAAAGACGCTCGAACACCACACGAGGGTCGTTTTCCATGGGCAACGGCGTGGTGTCCGTCCGCCAGGAGATGGTGTTGGTGTAGGCGCAACTGAAGCCGGCATCGCAGGTGCCGGCGAAGTCGCGGCCATCGAGCGCCAGTTCGAGCGAGGAGAGCTGCGTGTAGCGACCTAGTTCCTGGGCCAAGAGCTGGTCGATGGACGGACCGGACTCGATCTCGGCGCCGTCCGTTCTCCGACCGGCCACGCCGGTCAGGAATTTGGTGGATGCGCCCGCGTGCGCGCCACCGCCGGGTCCCGGATTCAGACCGGTCAGGACCAGCGTCCGATCGCGGAATCGGGCCATCGGCTGGAGGATCGGCGACAGGTCAAAGGCGGTCCCGTCACCGGTTGGGGTCCAATGCTGCATGGCCATGCCGTTCGGGACGTAGAGCACTCCGAACCGCCGCATGCCGCGCGCCGGCGTCTGGCGGATGGCCGAGAGAGCGGGCACCATGCCGTCGAGCAGCGGCAGGGCCAGGGCCGCGCCGATGCCGCGCAGGAGGGTGCGTCGGGGGAGGGCCTTCTTGGTGATGATCATGATCCTGTGCTCCGCATCTGAAACGGCGGACTCTCGATGATTCCAAGGACAATCGACGACCATCGATAGTCGGTGGCCGCCGCGTTCCGCGTGATGCGTCGCACCGTAGGATAGTCGTAGTACTCCAGTCCGCGCCCGAGGGCATAGGCCAGCAGCTTTTCGGTCACGGTCCTGACCAGCGGCTCTGGGTCGGCCACCAGCAGCCTGCGCAGCCCGGACGGCCCGTCGAATTGCATGCCGGTCGGAAGCGCGCCGGAGGCGTCGATGGGCGCGCGAGCGTCGCTCGTCCGCCACCCGCCGATGGCATCGAAGTTCTCGAGGGCGAAACCGAGCGGGTCCATCGGGGCGTGACACCCGGCGCAGACCGGGTTCTCGCGGTGTTGTTCCAATAGCGCACGCCCGGAGACCGGCTCGCCCCCACGCCCACGCTCTGGCAACGGTGGGACGTCCGGAGGTGGGGCTGGCGGCGGCGTGCCGAGCAGGTTCTCGAGTACCCACTTGCCCCGCAACACCGGTGAGGTGCGGTTGGGATAGGAGGTCACCGTCAGCAGGCTGCCGTGGCCCAGTACCCCCCCGCGCCGCCCGTCCCCCAGCGTCACCCGTCGGAACCGGTTGCCGTAGACCCCGGTGATCCCGTAATGCTTGGCCAGTCGTTCATTGACATACGTGTAGTCGGCGGCGAGAAGGTCGACGACGCTGCGGTCGTTACCGATGATGCTGGCGACAAAGAGCTCCGACTCTTGGCGAAACGCGGCCCGCAGGTTCTCGTCGAAGGTCGGAAACGCGATCGGGTCGGGGGTCACGGTGGCGACGTTGCGGGTCAGAAGCCACTGGCCGACAAAGTTGTCGACCAGCTCAGACGCTCGCGGGTCAGCCAACATCCGGCGCACCTGCCGCTCCTGCACGGTGGCATTGGAGAGCTCGCCGCGGATCGCGAGATCGAGTAATTCGTCGTCGGGAATGCTGCTCCACAAAAAGAACGACAACCGGGACGCCAGCGCGAGGTCGCTCACCGGATAGGTGGCGCCTGGCGCGATGTCCACCGGGTCGCGCTCGACGCGAAAAATAAATTCGGGGTCTATTAGCATCCGCTGCAGCGCGAGCTGGATACCCGCCTCGAACCCCTCGGTGCGCCGGCGTTCCTCGTAGAACTGAAGCAGCACATCGACATCGCGGTCCGTCACCGGGCGGCGATAGGCCCGGCGCGCCAGCCGGGCGAGCGTGTCTCGCGCGCAGCTCGCTTCGTCGGCGCCGCGGCTCGGATGGCAGGCGAAGATCGTACGACGACTGGCGGTGTCACCCGGACCATCGACCGCATGCGGGCCGCCTATTTCCACGCTGGACACTGCGGCGTTGCCGTCCCATCGCTCGTTGATGGCAAGCGGAAAACCGGTCTGTCGCGGTTGGAGCACACCCTCTGGTTGCCAGAGCTTACGTTCGAATGAGACTCCGACCACGCGGTGCCCGGCGCGAGCCGGGAACGTCACCTCGAGGTCATTGTCCGCTTCGAGCACGTAGACTTCCCACTCCGGATCGCCGAACAGTGGCGTGTTGCCCGCAAAGCTCGCCGGGACCGCCTTGGCGTCCGTCGGCGCGTCGCCCCCCACCGTGAACCGCCGCACGAGTCGGCCGTCCACACGGACGTCCAGGTGCTGGGGGGTTCCGAGGCCCCGGATGTAGTCGGTGTAGGTACGTTGGAGACGGAGCCTGATGGAGTAGTCGCCGTCGACAGGAAACCGATGCCGGACCGCGATGCCGCCTCGCGACCCGAACGGCAAATCCTCGCTGAGGCGGTCGTCCTGATACAGCAGGAGCGGAATGCGATAGGTCTCGATCGTCGAGGCCGTCGGCGCGATCCCGACCGCGAGCCGGCTGATCTTGCGCGCCGCCGACAGGTAACGGTCGAGCAGGGCCGGGGACACCGTCAGTACGTCCGCCATGTTGTCGAAGCCGTGCGCGTCCGCATCATCGGCCGGCAGCAGTCCCGAGACATCGATGTCAACCGCGAGTAGGTCGCGTACGGCGTTCTGGTATTCGGCTCGGTTAAGACGGTGAAATGCCTCGGTCCGGCCGGGCACCGGTCCGGCCTCCGCGGCCCGGTCGAGTTGGGTTTCGAGATATGAGATGAGTCCCGCGGTGGTGCCCGCGTCCGGTCGGGGGCGTCCCGGGGGCGGCATGGCTCCGGACCGGAGCTTGCGAACCACCTGTTCCCACACTTCGGCCCCGCCGTCGACGCGCGCCACGTCCATCGCGTCGAGCGCCAGCCCAGCCGTGCGGAGCCGTTCGTTGTGGCAGGTGACGCAGTAGCGATTGAGCACGCCGCGATGCGCCGTCCCGCGGGCACTGACGGGAGGCGAGCTTGTCGGTGGTTGTGCGGAGGCCTGAGCCAGTTCCCGAGCGGCCGGCTCAGGGGAGGCGAGGCCGACGATGCCGGCGCACGTCACCAGAAGGACGCAGAGGCCTCGGTTCATCGTGGCACACTCTTTCGTTCAGTCCGTTCGATCGTCCTCGATGGCACACACGTTGTCAACGCGCCGCGGGCTGCCTCACGGCCTGGCGCATTTGTCTTGGGCCGTGTCCTCCACTACGATGCGCTCCTATGCTCGCGAGAGACCACCGTGTGAGGGGCGTAGTCATGTTGGGGCTCGTCCTGGTGACCGGCGCGCGACCGGTCGCCCAGTACGGGTCGTCGAGTGTGGTCGCCGACGCGGCCAAGCAGCAGGACTGGGCTGGCGTCCAGACGCGACTCGACGAGGGCGCCGACGTGGGCGCCCCACAGGGAGACGGCGCCACGGCGCTCCACTGGGCGGTGTACTGGGATGCCGTGCCCGAGACCCGTCGGATCCTGGCGGCCGGTGCGAGCCTGGACGCCACGAATGACTTGGGCGTGACCCCGCTCTGGTTGGCGTGCAACAACGGGAGCGGGTCGATGGTTGACGTGCTCCTGACCGCCGGTGCCGACCCCGACTCCGCGTTGCCGTCCGGCGAAACGGTGCTGATGACCGCGTCGCGTACCGGTAGCGTGTCCGCTGTGCGGGCGCTGCTACGCCAAGGTGCGGACGTGGACAGGACCGAAGAGTCACACGGACAGACCGCGTTGATGTGGGCCGTGGCGCAGGGGCATGCGCCGATTGTTCAGGCGTTGATAGAGCGTGGCGCCGACGTGCACGCCCGGTCGCACAGCTACCCGCAGGTGATCAACTCGGCCGGCAACGCCGACCCGAGTGGCGTATATGAAATTGCGCAGGGCGGGTACACGCCGCTCCTCTTCTCGGCCCGCCATGGAGCACTGGCGTCCGCGCGGATGCTTGTCGCCGCCGGGGCCGACGTCAACGACGTCGCGCCGATGGGAACCAGTGCCCTGGTGGTGGCCGCCCACAGTGGACAGGGCCGCCTGGCCGCGTTCCTGCTCGAGCACGGTGCGGACCCGCTCGCCGCCGAGGCGGGCTACACCGCTCTGCACGCGGCGGTGCTGCGCGGCGATCTGAAGCTCGTTACGACGTTGATGGAGTACGGGGCCGATCCGGACCCACCGCTGCGACGCGGGACGCCGGCACGGCGGGTGAGCGCGGACTGGAGGCTCGGGCACAACCTGATCGGCGCCACGCCGTTTTGGTTGGCGGCTCGGTTTCGCGAGCCGGCCATCATGCGCACGCTGGCCGAACACGGCGCCGACCCGCTCGTGGCGAAAGACGGGGTGACGGCCGTGATGGTGGCGCTCCAGGGCGGCACGACACGGGGGCGCTTCGGCGTGTCGTCCGCCGACCGGGCCGCAGAAGGCCGGCTCACCCTCGAGGCCGTCAGGGTGGCGCTCGAGGTCGGCGCTGATGGCGACGCCACAAATGAGGATGGCGATACGGCGCTGCACCTTGCGGCGTCCCGGGGGCTCGATGACGTCATCACACGGCTAGCCGAGCACGGCGCCTCGCTGACGGTGCGCAACGTGGACGGCGAAACACCGCTGAGCCTGGCGCGGGCCCGTTCGGCTGGTGACGGGGTTCCATCGAGCACGGTGGCCTTGCTGCAAAGGCTCGGAGCCACAGACACGGCTCGTTAGTCACCGCCTCGCGCTCACCGCGTCGGGCGATTCCCGATGCGTCCTCCACGCAGCACTGTCAGGCCGGCAGCGGCGGCATCCGCGGGCCCGGGGTGTAGAACGCCATCTCTGTGACCGCCTTGACGCTGCGATTGCCGTAGCGGAACGGGATAATCAGCCGCAACGGGGCTCCATGCTGTGGCGGGATCGGCTCGTCGTTCATCATCCAGGCCAGCATCACCTGTCGGTGCCGTAGCGTCGAGAGCGGTTCGTCGGCGTAAAAGCCGTCAGAAGCCACGAAGCGGCAGTAGTGCACCTCGGGAATCAGGCCGAGCATGTCCGCGACGTCGCTGAAGCGGACCCCAGTCCACTTCACGATGCCGCGTGGGTTTGGCGCGCCACACTGCAACAGGAACGTCTGAGACACCATCGGCAGCGGCTCGAGATTTGAGAAGCGCAGCGTGCCGGCCAGCCGCCCCATGCCGCGTGTGTCGACCTTGACCCGCAGTTGGCGGTAGTCGAACTCGATGTCCGGGGTCTGTCGGCCCTGCGTGCGCCACATCAATGGATCGGTGATCGGGCCCGCCGCGCTCTCGGGGTGCTCCGGCGCCGATCCGTCGTCGTTGAGCGGGAGCGGGGCGGGGAACCCTTCGCGCAGTGGCCGCTCGACGAGCGTATCGGGCCATTCGTCCTGTGCCGGTTGCGCCGCCTGCAGCCGTCCTGGCTTCAGCACCCCGAGCGAGTACCCGGCCAGCGTAGCCCCGGACAGGGTGAGCGCCTTGCGTCGTGAGATCGTCATCGTGGCACCTCGGCGGAGAAAACCGGCTGATCGTGTCGGGTTCGTAGGTCCATTTTATGGCCCGGACGCGCTCGGAATGCAAGGTGGGAGTGCAAAGAGATCAGGGCCATCAAGCGGCGTGTGATGCGCTGTGCGTGCAGGTACACGGGTACGACCGACACGGTGAACTCGTCGATGCTGTCACGGAAGGGACCGCGACCGTGGTCGAGCAGCAAGGCCGGATCGTGGGCTATGCCAGCTCGGTCGGGTATCTCGGGCATGCGGTCGCCGAGCACAACGACGCGCTCAAGGCGCTGATCGGCGCGGCTCCATCCTTCTTTGGTCCCGGGTTCATCTTGCCGACCGCCAATGGCGACGTGCTGCGGTGGTGTCTCTCGAACGGGCTGCGTCTGGTGCAACCGCTCACGCTGATGACCATCGGCGAGTATCAGGATCCGGCCGGTCCCTACATGCCTTCGATCCTGTACTAAGGTTTCCGAGCGAGGCGTCCGTCTGGCGGCGTTGCTGCGTCGGTTACAGCCCGCTTGGCTGCTCCCTCCTTACGAAGGTGGCCGTGGATGTGACCGACCCCGAACTCGGGGCCGGCGACGTCTGGGCATCCGCGTCAGTATCGTTGCAAGTCGCGGAACCCTGAACGCGGATCGAGGTTGATCTGGGCTGCTTCAGCATCCACCTGTTCGAAGTTCAGCGGGACGCCCCGGCCGGCGCGCGATTCGTCGGTCCAGAAAATCACCTGCAGTGGGTCGTCGGCGACCTCGAGCTGACCGTGGAGGTAGTCGGCAATGCGCCACAGTTCATCGTCGTCGGCCAGTTGGTCTGGACCGATGACGACCATTCGAACTCCCTCTGCGCGACCCGTCTCCGTGTAGTCGGGGGAGCCGGCTCCGCACGCCACGCCGAGGAGCGCGGTGGCCAGGAGGCCGAGCCGGGCAACTCCTGTGACGACGCCACCACCCGCCTGGTTCAGTATTTTCACGACCGACAGTGTAGGTTAGAACTTGCCGTTCAGCGCCAATTCTGTCCGGGTGGACAGTAGAGTGACCCGGAAGTTTCCAGTATCCTCGCGTGGGGTCGGGACCGCCAGGAGCAGCGTCTGGCCGCATCTCGAGTGACGACTCCGCCGGGAGGCCTCGCACGCTCCACCACCTAACCCCATTCGGCAGCCGCCGGCTCACGAAGGTCACGCGCGAGTGGGAGCAAACGATCGCGGTTGTCGCTGTCGGTGATGCGGCTTGATCTCGTTGCCCCGGAAGTCATCTACGGTATCCGCGCCAGGAAGTCTCACTCGCCGGCGTCTACGGTGCCAAGCTGGCTGTGTAGGCGGCGAGGTTGACGATGTCCTCGGTGGTGAGGTCGGACACGGTCGCGTCCATCAGATCCGACCACGCACCATTGCGGACTCCCGTCTGCAGGTCGTAGAGCTGGCGTGCGACGTAGCTCGGCGACCGCCCCGCAAGTGCCGGCACCGGGCCGAGACCGCGCAATCCTGGGCCATGACAGACAGCGCACGCCTCGGTCTTGCCGTTGCCGGTCGCGAGTCGTTCTCCCCGCGCGACTGCGCCCGTGGGCACGTAGGCGACGAAGCTTGACGCGTCATCCCGCAGGTGGGTGAGGTGCAGATCCTCCGGTGTCTCGACTATGCGAGTGCCGATCGGCTCCGTGCCGCCACCCTCAATCACCTGGTGAATCCAGCCCGCGAACCGCGTCTTGGGCACCATGTCGGTCTCGATCACCCGAACCCACGGTTTGTAGTCCATCGACGAGAAGTACTCCGCTGCCACCCGAGCCTGCTCATCGGTGGCAGCCAGACCGATCCGCTGCATGAACGACGGGGGACCCATCCTCGGTTCGCCGGTCTTGCGTAGGCCGTTTCTCCAGTCGGCCATCTGCTGCACGATGTAGGCGTAGGGTTGGCCGGCAACGCTGGCGTTCTCCGGCTTGCCCTGGCCGTTCGGCAGGTGGCAATAGCCGCAGGCCGCGACACCGTCGCCGCCACCCTTGGCGACCAACTCCGGCATGGGCGGGTGACCGTCGGGGTGCCAGTCGGGTGGTCCGGCGGTGATGCTGATCGCCGAACGGGGCATGGACACACGGGAGCCCGGGACGGTCACCACCTCCGCGGGGTCGTCCACCGGTGCATTTCCTGACATCGGTTCGTTTAGTACGTACGCCCACGGCAACACCGCGTTGGCGCCCTCGGCGTCCGGTTGCTGTGCACGCGTCGGCGCGCTCCACGCAGTGATGGCAATCGTGATCGCAATGATGCGTGCGTCGTGATGAGTCATGCGCATTCTCCAGACAGAATGACAAAACGCTGCGCGTCGAGCGTGCTCCATCGAGTACGCTTGGGCGTCGATAGCAGGTCTTAAGAGGATATTAGACTACGCCTGTTGACATAACCTCAGATATTCGACCCCGCCTGGGCTTCGGCCTCGCGCAGGCACCCGATGATTTGTGTTTCCGTGAACCGCTTCTTCACCTCCGCTCCGCTCTCCTTCCAGATGAGATCGAACTCTAAACTCGCGTGCTACGAAAATGTGGGGGGACGTGAATGTCATGATACGCCGCGGCGACCGAACAATGCGCTCGGGCGTCGTGCCCGGGCCTTGACCAGGCCTCCGCTGGCTGGCATTCTCGCCACGACGTGCTGGGAGCAGAACACCTGGGGAAGGTTGCTGGCGAGGGGTCTCAGGGCGCCGTTCCTGCCTATCGGTCGGTCCGGTGGACAATCGCTGTGGCGCTCGTGGCGGCGCTGGCGGGGGTGCTCTCGGGGCGGGCAGCGACACAAGGGACGGCGCTCAAGGTTTCGGCGCCAGTGCCGCACCGGCCCGCCAAGGACGAAGTCGTCTCCAGTGCGACCCCAAGGCTGACCAGCGCCGCCGCCATCGGGCGGTTCGTGACCGGAGCGTTCGAGCACCACTTCGAGGTGTGGAGCATCGCGGACGATGGGTCGATGGAGCTGTTCGACAGCGGCACGACACCGGCCGGATCCGGCCTGGCGACCTACACCCTGGGGACCGCCCTGGGGACTGACGGCCGATACGGGTGGCGGGTCCGCGCTGGGCTCGATCGGGCGTTCGGCCCATGGTCCACCTGGGCAACCTTTCGCTACGACTGTACCCGGACGCGTTGGACCCTGCGGTATGCTGAGGACTTCTCGAGCCAACTGAATGACGCGACGCCGTGGACCCTCGACGACTACCGCGAGCCGTTCGACACGATCATGGACGACCCTGGACGGTGGTACCAGAATGACTATGGGCCGGCTTGGCGCACCGCGCTCGACTCGTTCGCGACCTACCGTAAGGAGTTTCCCGTCGGACAGGACGGGTGGTTGACGGCCTCGCTCTCGGCTCGGGATTGGGACAGGGACGGGGTCATCGAGGCCCCTCCGTCGATCACGACCGAAATCCAGAGCGGCAGATCGGTAGCCGTCCTTGATGTGCCGGACCACACGGGGGGCGCGATCTTCCGACCGACGAAGGCCCTGCCGACTCGCTATCGGCTGGAGTACACGCTTACTACTCTCGATTTCGGGGGCAAGCTAGACGGCAGTCTCGACTACGACGGGCGGACCAATGGGTACGCGACCGGGGTGTGCAAGACCCAGCACCCCTGGGGCGAGGGCTCTGGTACTCCGGGATGGACTGGAGACCCGTTGGTGCCCTATTGCGAGTGGCAGGACGTCACAGCTGGGCCCTTCGCCTACAACGGGTTTCACTTCCTCTCGATCGTCGACTTTGCCGACCCGGCGCCGCGGAACAACCACTTCTGGCACTACCACCGGAAGGTGCTGATGGACGCCTTCTCCCAGCACCCGGACCGTGTCGGGACTGGGACCGGTGGACGTATCTGCGACTCCCGCACGGGCCAGTACTACGCCTATCGGGACAGCAGCTTCAACACGGTGAATATGTGGATCAGCGCCTTGCCGGAGTGGACGCCGCTCGCCGGTGGGCTTCCTGCGAACTCCCAGTGGTTCATCACGAACTGCTCGAACGGGATCGCCGAGCCGCAACTCTCCTCCGCGGCGGAACTACAGCCGGAGCTGATGCCCGAGGAGACCTACATCTTCGCCATCGAACGCGACGCCACCGGGTACGTCCTGGAAGCGACCGGCAACTTCGCCAGAGTGGGGTGGACAACCATCCGTTTTCAACGTCCCTTCGTCGTCGACGAGGTGCCCATCTGGCACTACAACACGGTTCCCGGAGAGTACGACGGCCGGTTCAACGACGATCTTGTGCAGAACGGCGCGTTCGGCGCCGAGATATGGCCGGACCAGTGGCCCGCCGGCTCCGCCTACCCGGACTATTTCGTGATCGGTGACCTCTACACGAACGTGTACGAGGGCCGAGCCAGTCTGACCGACATCCGGCTGTATGTGCCCGCTGGAGGTGAGAACGCCAGGTTGGACGCGACCGCCCCGCGCTGGCCGTCCGCACAGTTGGACGCCAATGCCATCTTGGCGTCGCCCGACGCCGTGACGGTCATGACTGCCAGCGACGGCACGCGGTTCCGCGTCGAGACCGTCGCCACCGGCCTCGACGGGCCGACCAGCTTGTCGTTCGCGGCCGACGGGAGACTGTTTCTTGCCGAGCGTCGCGGCCGCGTCCGGATTATCGAAAGTGGCGCCCTGTTGCCGCGACCGGCCCTCACTCTCTCGGACGCCGCACTCCAGGACGAGGCCGGAGCCCCGAGCCTCGCGCTCCATCCAGGGTTTGCGCACAACCGGCACGTGTATCTCGGCTACGCGGTCGCAGGCGAGGGCCGGCAGATGGCCCACCGACTGGTTCGGTTTCGGGAGCTGGGCTCCTCTCTCGTAGAACCAGTCGTGCTCTTCGAAGACGGGCTCACCGGCCCCAGGTTTCACGGCGGGCTCCTGCGCTTCGGTCCCGACACAAAGCTGTACATGACGGTCGGCGATATAGGTACCGGGACGCTGGCGCAGGACCTGGCCGCGTTCAGCGGAAAGATTCTCAGGTTCGATAAGGATGGCACGACGCCGTCAGACAACCCCTTCGGCTCGCCCGTCTTTTCCCTCGGGCACCGCGATCTTCGAGGACTGGACTGGCATCCGGTGTCCGGCGACCTGTGGGCCACGGAGCAGAGCGGCGGCCGGGACGAGCTGAATGTGATCACCGGCGGCGGCAACTACGGGTGGCCGCTGACGACCGGCGGCCGGATGGTGCCCAGCACCGAAACGCCCGCGCGTGCCTACCTGCCGGCGATAGAGTTGTCGGGAGCGACCTTCTACGCCGGCGCGTTGTTCCCGACGTTCGAGAATGACCTGTTCTTCACCTCGTCCGTGGGGTATCTGCATCGAGTTAGGCTGGACCCGAACGACCCGCGACGAATCGTCGACGAGGAGCGGCTGCTCGACGGACAGTTTGGGCGGCTGGGTGACGTCGTGGCGGGACCTGACGGAGCCATCTACCTGGCGACGGATAGTGAGGGACGAAACGGCGCCGCCAGTGGTGGTGACCAGATTCTTCGGCTCGTGCCAGCCAGGTAGCGATCTTCCGGAGGGGTAGTCTAATACCGTCTGGGTCACGGCGAGCGGGATCGCTGCCGAGAAGCGCGACCACCAGCCCGCCAGAGACCTGTTAATGCACGCGAGCGTGATCGAGCAGGTTGGCGACACGTCTGGGTCACTGCACGATGATGCCGCCGACGCAGGGGGAGATGGAGACGGCGCTACGGGACGCGGAGCAGGCGTTCGACGCAGTAATAGGCGTGTGAGACTGGAATCCTATTGTCCGTCTGCCAGCAACAAGAGGTCGCAGTAGGGGCGGCCGCTCATCGCGCCCGCGAGCGCTTCGAGCGTGATGTCGGTAGGCGCTGTCCGAGGGTGCAGCATGTACAGCTTCGAAAAGCCGCGCTGGCGGAGTTCGTGGAGGAGCGCCGTGCCGGACCTGCCAGCTTCGTGCAGCAACTGCGGATCGTACTCGAGAGTCAGGGCGAGGCCGCGAGCCGCCAAGAGCGTGTGATGCATACCCTCGACCACGTGCGCTTCGTAGCCCTGGACGTCGATCTTGATGAAGCGGATCTCACGGTGGGGAATCGCGCGCTCCTCGAGGAAGGCGTCAACGGTCGTCATCGGAACCCGGAGTGCTGTCCGTCGCGCGATCTCCGATGACGGCTCCTCGCTAACCGCGATTCGGTGGTCGGCCGGGTGGATGTCGTTGAGCGCGAGCCGCGCCTCGCCGACATGTTCACCAACCGCGGAGCGGATGGCCGTGATGCGGCCGCCGGACCGCTCGGCGACCCGGCTGAGGTCGGAGAAACTCTGGGGTTCTGGCTCAAATGCGAAGACACACGCGTCGTCCGTCAGCGCCTCGGCAAACACGGACGCGGTGTAGCCGATGTTGGCACCGATATCGAGGATGTGCCCCCCGGCGAAGAGGCGTGGCTGGGTCTGCACGAGTCGCCGGTACGGGTCGCTTCCGTATCGCTTGTAAAGCAGATATCCGGCGTGGAACGCCCGACGACCAAGTGGATTCTCGAGCAGATGCGCTCGCTGCACCATGCGATAGCATCGCAGCGCCACGCGTTCACCGAGGCTCCCGTGTATCCGGTTGTCGAACTTGGTCATCTGTGTGCGCTCCTCGTGTCAGGAGCCCTCTTACGGTCACGCCCTACCGTGAAGTCACGCCTCGCCGACCCGGCCGACGGGCTCGCCGAAGCGTAGCTAGGAGACCCATGTGGGCGGGTTCTTGCTGACCGGGCCCCCTGCCACGCCTGAGGCGCAGGCCGCGAAGTCACGGGAGGATACGCACTCTCGCGTGCGTGACTCCTTCCGCGCGTATGCGGCTGACATCGTCCGTCGGCGCAAGGCCCGGCGCTGGTATATCCAAGACCTGGTCCGGCGCTATCGCTTCTACATCGAGCCGGACTCGGCTGTTCTGGAGATCGGTGTCGGCACCGGCGATCTCCTCGCCTCGCTAAGGGCGAGACGCGCCGTTGGCATCGACATCAGCCCGGACATGTTGCAGGTGGCCGCGGCGGCGCACCCCGAACTGGAACTGCACGAGCTAGACGCGGAGTGTCCAGCCCATCTGGGAGAGCCATTCGATTACGTCATCCTGTCCGATCTTACAGTGCACGTGCACGACGTGGCGGCGGTGTTTCGGAACCTGCATCGGTACTGCCATCGGCGCACGCGGCTGTTGATCAACTATCACAGCCGCGTGTGGCAACCCGTTCTCGGGGCGCTGCGCCTGCTCGGATTGCATCACCCGCACGCGCGCACCAACTGGCTCACCACCGAAGACCTGACCAGTCTTCTCTGGCTCTCCGATTTCGAAGTCGTGAAGACCGACGTATCGACGTTGCTGCCGGCGCCCGTGCCAGCGGCCGGGCTGGTCAATCGCTTCGGGCCCAGACTGCCACTGCTGCGCAAAGCCGCGCTGGTGAACTGGATTGTCGCCCGCCCTGCCCCACGGCCGGTTGCGGCGGAAGAGCTGTCCGTGTCAGTGGTCGTCGCGGCTCGGAACGAGGCGGGCAACATTGCCAATATCGTCGATAGTGTCCCCGCCATGGGGCGCCACACCGAACTCATCTTCGTGGAGGGAGCATCCTCAGACGATACCTACGCGCGCATCGAGCGGGAGGTCGCGATGCAGCGACGGTCGGACCTGACCGTGAGCGGCCTTCGTCAGACCGGCACTGGCAAGGGTGACGCGGTCCGGGTAGGATTCGCACGGGCGAAGGGTGACGTCCTGATGATCCTCGACGCCGACGCCACGGTGTCTCCGGCGGATCTTCCGCAGTTCCTCGAGGTGATCGCCAGCGAGAAAGCAGAATTCGTGAATGGAAGCCGCCTCGTCTACCCGATGGATGACAAGGCCATGCGCTTTCTGAACGTGATCGGCAACAAGCTCTTCGCTCGCATCTTCTCCTACCTTTTGAGTCAACCCCTGAAGGACACCCTGTGTGGCACCAAGGTCCTCCATGCGCACGACTACGCGCGGGTCGCGCGGGGCCGTTCATACTTCGGAGATTTTGATCCGTTCGGTGATTTCGATCTGTTGTTCGGTGCGAGCAAGCTCAACCTGAAGATCACCGAAGTTCCGGTGCGGTACGGAAACCGCACCTATGGCGAAACGAACATCAATCGGTTCCGCGATGGTGCCATGCTCTTTCGCATGAGCTGGTTTGCCTTGCGCCGCTTGAAGCTCATCTGAACCGGACCCAGATGTCGACTCAGACTCGCTTGGAACACGAAGCCGCGCACGGACGCGTTCTCGCCGATGGTGAGCCGGAGCGCATCTGGGGCTGGGCCTCCCCGGCGGGACGTCGGCGGGCCCGACGTCGGGCCGATCTGATCGCGACAGCCGGGGACCTTGGACCTGGGCGACGGGTGCTGGAGGTGGGGTGTGGGACCGGGATGTTCACCGAGATGTGGGCCTCGAGCGGCGCGGAAATCCTGGCCGTGGACCTCGCACCAGAACTGATCGAACGGGCCCGCGCTCGGCAGATCGGGGGACAGGTGAGGTTCGCGGCCAAGCCGTTTGAAAAGTGTGACTCGGAAGGGCCCTTCGACGCCATCGTCGGCTCCTCCATCTTGCATCATCTGGAGATCCGCCCAGCCCTGCGGCGACTTCACCAGCTGCTGAAGCCCGGCGGTCGCATGGCGTTCGCCGAGCCGAACATGTTGAACCCGCAGGTCTGGCTCACCAAGAACGTGCCGTGGATCAAGAAGGCGATGGGAGACTCACCCGATGAGACGGCGTTCGTCGGGCTGCAGCTGAAGTCCTTGCTGCGCAAAGCGGGATTCCGGCAGATCGAAGTCTCTGCCTTCGACTTCCTGCACCCATCAACGCCGCCGGTCCTCATCGAGGCGATCTCTCGCGTCGGGCGCGTGCTCGAGCGCGTGCCGGGGATCCGGAGTATCGCGGGGTCTCTGATCATCAGCGCCGTCCGAGAGTAGCCGAGGAAGCAAAGCCATGGACCACTCGTCGGGACGATGGGGGCGACACGGGTACGGGTTGTCGATCCTGTCGATCAGCATCGTCGGCGTGCTGTATCGCTTGTGGGACATCGACACCATCCCCATGTACTTCGACGAGCTGGCGGTGTGGATCAACGTCCTGGCGCATGACGCCTCGGCCGCCGAAGGAGCCGGCCTCAGACTGCTCCTGTCGTGGGTGACCACCTGGTGGGGCGACGCAGATGCCCTGAGCTGGCGGCTCGTGCTGGCCGTGGTCTCGTCACTGGCCATTCCGGTGGTGGGAACGCTGGGACGACGGCTTGGCGGCCCCCCCGCAGGGATCCTCGCAGCCGCGCTGTTTGCGGGGTCCCCACTGGCCTGGCACTACGCGGCCCAGATTCGTCCGTACGGCATCTATCTGCTCTTCACGGCGCTGCTCTATGACGGCTTTTTGGTCGCGTACGATCGGGACCGGTGGCGAGACTGGGCGCGGTACGGCGGGGCACTGTGGTTGTGCTGTATGACCCACTTGGTCACCGCGCTGATCGCGGTCCCACTGGGCGTGGTCAGCGTGGCGAGCCTGGTCACGTCGCGTGACCGCGGTCGGTTCCTGCGGTTTCTCGGCGTGAGCGTCGTCGCCGGCGGGGTCGGCATTCTGTGGTGGGTCATGCGGACGCCCGGCGCGATGATATCGGTCCTGGCCGGCCGCTATCCGGACGGTGTTCTGCTCTTCCTGCAAGAGGCGCTGCTGACACTGGGACCCAAGGTCATGTATCCGCCCGGTGTGTCTAGCGCGGCGGTGCCGGCGCTGGTGTTGTTCGGCCTTGCCGCTTTCGGTTGCGGGGTGTCCCGCCGCTCGCATCCCGAGGCCTCGGCGCTGTTCGGACTCTGTTTCGTGTTCACGCTCGTCGTGCAGTTCTTCACGCTCGGTGAGAAAGCAACCTGGTCGTGGGTCCGGTACATCGTCCATCTGCTCCCGTTCTACCTGGCCCTGATCGCGGTTGCGGTGGTGTGGCTCGCTGACCGAGTCTCGGACAAGTTACGTGGCCTGGCCGCCGGATGGATGCCGAACGGCGTGCGGCCCACCGTGCATGTCGCGCTGGGCCTGGTCGCGGTCTTGATGTTCCTGCCGGGCTGGGCCTCCCAGAGCCGCGCGCAGATGGAACTCTCCAGCGGGGCGGTGTATCCCACCCTGTCGGACGTGGTCCGGCAATACCAGGATGAGCTGCGTGGCGTGGTCGTCTTCCCGTACGAAGTACGTTCGCTGGCCGGGTTTTATGTTCACAAGAGAGACACGTTGCCGACGTTTACGGTCAAGAGGCAGACGCTGCATGAGGTGAGCCTGGACGAGGCGGTGTTCGCGTTTCAGAAGATGCCTCAGTTGGGACCACCTCTGCGAGCGATGCCTCCCGACGGCACCTACGCGCTGCTGACCGGAGGAGGGACAGGTGACCCGCTTGAGAGCTGCGGTCAGCTCACGTCGGCGCACCTCGAGGGCCTCATCGAATCCGGCGATACCGGAGAGGACCCTGGAGTCATCTGCAGGCTGACATTCAAGGGAGGCAACCTGACACCGGTGCGTGTCGACGTTGGAAACGTCGCAACGATCACCGGCTACGGCCTTCGCGACGCGTACTACCAGCCGGGCGATCGGATGGAACTTACGGTCAGGTGGTTACCGGCTGCGACAACCTGGGCCGAGCACCGTGTGGTGATCGAGTTGCAGGACTCGGAGGGGACGCCGATTGCAACGCACAACGTCGGCCTCGATGTCGGTGACGCAGACACGATGAACCCGATTGCCGGACGACCATTCCTGAAAACATATACGGTTCAGATTCCGGATTCCATAGCTCCGACCTCAGAGGTGTGGATAGCTGTCGGATTGGTTCGCATCCAGCTGGGGTTGCGCCTTCCACTGAGAGGGGGAGACTCAGACACCGGCAGGCTGGGAGCCGTACGAATCGCGGCCATGGATTGCGGGCCCCGAGAGGACAGACGTGCCGCCACACAACGAGCGACCGATGCCGCATTGGGAGCAACCATTCGGGATCTGATCACTCGGGATGCGATGGTGGGACCACTCGCAATCGAAACGGCAGTCTACGAGTCGGTGGTGACGCTCTGCTCCGACGACACCTCGGGCGAGGAGCGAGCGCGAGTCATGGCGCTCGTGGAATCAAGGGAGGGAATCGATCGGGTTGACGACCGGATGCGATGACAGTCGCAGTGACGGCGCTGTCAACTTGAGACATCAGGTGGCGGAGTACGTCGATGACAAGCCGGCCGCCCAGCTATCGCGGATACCGAATCGAACGCCAATGGAGAGGTCACGTCCGAATCTTCCACATGTTGGCGCTGCCTGCGGCGGTCTTGCTGCTGGCAAGCACCGTTGCGCTTGTGCTCGTCCTGATCGACGTGTGCCGCTTCCTGATCGCGAATCTCGGTAGTTGGAGCGTTTTCGGAGTCGCTCTCGTTGGTGTTGTCGTCGCCACAATAGTCGGTGAGCTTGCTTGGTTTTTCCTGTGCAAGATGCGCAAAGATATGGGCAGCCTTGGGGCGGAACTTGAGGATCATTACCGACAAGTGTCCCAACAAGGGTGAGCGAAGCGTCGGCTCAGGGCGAGCGGCGGCTAGTCCTGCACTGACTCTACAAGCTCCGTTGGTTCGAGTGGGACATTCGCGCGGGCCAGTTCTGCTCCTCCGACCAACACACGCTGAAACCGCGGCAAGGCCTTTGCTGATCGCTTGTAGTGCTCACGATAGAAGCGGTCAGCGTCAAAGACTTCTTGAATGTGGCGTTTTTGGTACACCTTCTTGACCACCTCTCTGGCAACGGCCTCCGACAGAATGTTCGCGATTGTCCAATTTCACCTTTGCAGACATCAGGAGCCACTCCTCATTGGGGCTCGTCGGCGCTTTCGTGTCGGTCGCACCTCTTGTAAACCGGAATCCATAAGAGCGTAGGTCCCTCGACCAGTGCGAATAAAGCGGTCGCTGGATTTTTGCAGCCGACTAATAAGGTTGGCCTCTGTTCCTTTACCGGGTATCGGAACGCCCTTCTTCAGTAGTGCGTCATGTAAGTCCTTGACGTGTACCGGGCGCGCCAGGTCCCGCATCAATTCTTGACAGGCGTCGAGCAAGTCTTGTGTGCAGGCTGGACTAGTAGCCGAATCGATGGTCCCGCCGGGTTCGATCGCAAGCAGGCCCTCGACGTGCTGGAGGCGTTGCTCTGTCGTCCGAATGCGCTTCTGGAGTTCAGCGAGGCCGGCTTGGTCAGCCTTGAGTTCGGCGGAGAGTTCTCCATGCCACTCAGTTAATTGTGCTGCTCTAACCTTGACCATTATGTAAGTATATACAGTATATACGGCGTATGCAATATAAAATATACCACGAGAGGTCTTGCATGTGCTCTCTTGGCTGTCGATGGCCTGCCTAATGTTCAAGGGCGCTGGCCGTGACGGGACCGGTATTCGCACCTCCAGAAGCAGACTGCGGCCAGGGCAGCTCGCCGAATGGACGCCGTTCTGTCGATCTAGGGGGTCAGTTAGGGGGTCAAGCCCTACAACCAGCCAAGGCCGGTTTCAGAAAGAGACTGTATTCATTGGGTGAAAATGGAGCCGGCGAGCAGACTCGAACTGCTGACCTGCTGATTACGAATCAGCTGCTCTACCAACTGAGCTACGCCGGCCCGGGAGGGATGGGCACCCACGGTCTGCGCCGACCGGGGAGCCTGGGAGCCTTGGCGTCGGTCGCGACGAGGCCCCAACTGAAGAATCGTAGCACGAGCAGCACACTGCGCGACGTGTCGGGGGGTGGCCGGCGTGGTTCGCCCGGCGGCCCTGAATCTGACGAGCTCTACGAAGGCGGCGGCGCCTGTGGGCGACGTCAGCGGACCGCCGGTGGCAGTTGGCGCGAGGCTGAACACCGGTCCCGTGGCTTTCGACAACAACACCCAGAGCCCATACGCGCCGAGCGCGGTGCCAAACGGTAAGTTAACGAGGCCAAGCACCGACAGCGCGAGCATAAACCCGATGATGAAGGTGCCGATGACACCGATGATGGGCACCGTCAAGAGCGCTTCGGACTCTTCGACCGCGGCCAGATCGACCAGACCGGTCACGTCGCCGAAGACAAAGAGCATCAGCAGCGACAGCACCGATCCGAAGGCGCCGTACGCGATATAGAGCACCGCCAGCACCTTGACGTGCAGTTCCATGGGGCCTGTCCTGATGTCGGTTCTCGATGGCCAGTATGCCAGTTGGACGGTTCCTGGCCGCCGCTGTACACTGGGAAGTTGCCGTGGCGCCAATATTCGCCACAGACCGATCTCATGGCAGACGACCCAGCCGGCCAGAATGGCCACCTCGTCATCAAGGGTGCCCGTACCCACAATTTGAAGAACGTCGACCTGACGTTGCCGAAGGGCAAGCTGATCGTGGTGACGGGCGTCAGCGGCTCGGGCAAGTCATCGTTGGCATTCGACACGATCTACGCCGAAGGCCAGCGCCGCTACGTCGAGTCGTTGTCGGCCTACGCGCGGCAGTTTCTCGAGCGGATGGAGAAACCGGACATCGATCAGATCGACGGTGTGTGCCCCGCGATCGCTATTCGGCAGAAGAACAGCGTGCGGAACCCTCGGTCGACGGTGGGGACGACCACCGAGATCCACGACTATCTGCGTCTGTTGTTCGCCAGGGTCGGCCGGACGGTGTGCCGTACGTGCGGCACGGAGGTCATCCGCGAGTCGGCCGAGGTGGCGGTGAAGCAACTGCTGGCGTTGCCGGCGGGGACCCGGTTGCTCCTGGGCTTCGACTTTCCGGTGATCGACCAGGATGGGGACGCCGTGGAGGGCGAGCGCGACACGGCCGCCGCCGCGACGGACGCCAAGGATGATGACCTCCTGGTCCCGGACGTCGACGACAGCCTCACCCCGGCTGAGGCGGCGATGCGCTCACTCCGGAAACAGGGATTCGGTCGCCTCGTCGTGGAGGGCCGGGCCGTCGCGTTCGACGAGATCGAGCCGAGCGCCCTGGCCGATGCCACGATGCTCCAGGTGGTCGTCGACCGCTTGAAGGTCGGCCCGGACCTGCTGGGACGGATGACTGATTCGGTGGAGATGGCGTACGCCGAGGGTGGCGGGATGGCGTTCGCGATCGAGGTTGGCGATGGATCGGTGAAGGGCGCGCCGGTGGTGCACCGGTTCAGCGAACGGTTCGAGTGTCGCCCGTGTGGCATCGCCTATGAAGTGCCGCAGCCCCGGCTGTTTTCGTTCAACAGTCCGTTCGGAGCCTGTCCGACCTGTCACGGGTTCGGCAATGTCATCGAGCTGGATCTGAATTTGGTGGTGCCGGATCAAGGGAAGTCCATCCAGCAGAACGCCATCGAGCCGTGGACCAAGCCGCACTACCGGTCGAATCTGGTTGATCTCAAACGTGCGGCGCGAGCGGCCAAAGTTCGGCTGACGACGCCGTGGCGTGATCTGACGGACAAAGAGCGCGCGTTCATCGTCGAGGGCAACGGCTCCGACTACAAGGGCATCCAGGGTTTCTTCGGGGGGTTGGAGCGCAAGAAATACAAAGTCCATATCCGCGTCTTCCTGAGTCGGTACCGGGGGTATATGAGTTGTCCAGAGTGTGAGGGCACCCGGCTCCGGCGCGAGGCTCGCGACGTGTTTGTGGGCGACCGCACGGTGGACAAGGTGTGCGCGCTCACGGTGGGTGAGGCGACCGAGTTCTTCGACCAGCTCGTGTTGACCGAGGCGCAGCAAACAGTGGCGCAGCGGGTTGTGAGCGAGATTACGCGGCGGCTGTCGTTCCTGCAGAACGTAGGTCTGTACTACCTGACTCTGGACCGCCTCTCGTCGACCCTGTCCGGCGGCGAGGCCCAGCGGATCAATTTGGCCACGGCGCTCGGGTCGGCGTTGGTCGGCACGCTCTACGTCCTGGACGAGCCATCCATCGGACTGCACTCGCGCGACAACGAGCGGCTCGTGGCGATTCTGCGGCAGCTGCGCGACCAGGGCAACACTGTGCTGGTGGTGGAACACGACGCCGACACCATTCGCATGGCTGACGTCGTGGTCGACCTGGGATTGGGGGCGGGGGAGCGCGGCGGGCGCATCATTCACGTCGGCTCGTTCGAGAGCCTGATGACCGAACCACAATCGCTGACCGCCAAGTATCTGCGCAGCGATTTACAAATTCCAGTGCCGGTCACGCGGCGCAAGCATGCGCCGCTGACCCTCAATGTCTCCGGCGCACGTCAGCATAATCTGCGGGACATCGATGTCCAGATTCCCCTGAACACGCTGACCTGCGTCACCGGGGTCAGCGGGTCGGGGAAGTCGACGCTGGTCCACGACGTGATCTACGCCGCGATCAAGCGGGCCAAGGGCGAGTGGGACAAACCGGTTGGCGCCCACGATCGGTTCGAAGGCGCGGAGCTGGTCTCGAACGTCACCCTGGTAGATCAGACGCCCATCGGGCGCACGCCGCGGTCCAATCCGGTTACCTACCTCAAGGCGTTCGACCCGATTCGGGAACTGTTTTCGAACACGAAAGACGCGCGCGCCAACGCCCTGACCGCCAGTCATTTTTCGTTCAACGTGCCGGGTGGGCGTTGCGATGGCTGCGACGGCGAGGGCGTGGTGAAAGTCGAGATGCAGTTTCTGGCCGACGTGTACGTACCGTGCGATCAGTGCGACGGACGGCGCTTCAAGCCGCAGGTGCTGGATGTGGCGTATCGCGGCGCCAGCATCGACGGCGTGCTGCACATGACCGTGCGGGAAGCCCTCTCGTTCTTCAGTGGCTCGCCCAAAGTGGTGCGCCGGCTTCAGGTGCTGGACGAAATCGGGCTCGGGTATCTGCGTCTCGGGCAGCCAGCCACGACCTTGTCGGGTGGGGAAGCACAGCGGATCAAGATTGCGTCGCATCTGTCGACGCGCAAGACCGATCGTACGCTGTATATCCTGGACGAGCCGACCACCGGTTTGCACTTCGACGATATCGCTAAGTTGCTGGCCGCGTTTCGGAAGCTGCTGCAGGCGGGGAACAGCCTGCTCGTCATCGAGCACAATCTCGACGTGATCAAGACGGCCGACTGGGTCATCGACCTGGGCCCGGAGGGCGGGGCCGACGGGGGCCGGATCGTGGCCGAAGGGACCCCGGAGCAGATCGCGATGTCCGAGGACTCGCACACCGGTCACTACCTGCGGCCTGTGCTGGAGCACGGTCGGTCCCACACCTACGCTGAAGAGCGCGTGTAGGCGACCGGCCACCACTGATGCTGGACTGACCTATGGTACGATCACGCTCTTTTTTGCGCCCGATCGTTCGCTGACCAACGTTGCGGCGAACCGCCGTCTTTTTTCTATGGATTCGATTCAAGCGACACGCCTTCGCAAGGGCAACCTGGTCAAGATGAATGGCGAGTTGTATCGCGTGCTGCAAATGACCCACGTGACACCAGGCAAGGGCCGGGCGTTCGTGCAGACACGGATGCGAAACGTCAGGGTCGGCACCCTGCTCGACCACAAGTTCCGCTCGGCCGACATGCTCCAGCGGGCGGTGCTGGACGACCGGGAGATGCAGTTCAGTTATCGCGACGGCGAGACCTTTCACTTCATGGATCTGGAGACCTACGACCAGATCGAAATGAGCGCCGAGACGCTGGGCAACTCGGTGAACTACCTGCTGCCCGAGGCGACCATCAAGGTGTCGTTGTTTGAGGGGGCACCGGTTGGGCTGGACCTGCCATTGACGGTCGATCTCAAGGTGCAGGAGACGGCGCCGGCCATCAAAGGGGCGACCGCCAACGCCCAGCTCAAGCCGGCGACCCTCGAGACTGGGCTGGTGGTGCAGGTGCCGCCGTTCATCAGCAACGGCGACACCGTGCGCGTCAATACCGAGACGGGCGACTATCAGTCGCGGGCCTGACCGCGGTACCCGAGAAGCTGGTTCCCCCGAGTTGTGGCTGCCGACGACCTCTCGCGCATACTCGCCGGCGGACTTCCGACCGCGCTGCTGCTCTTGGGCGTCGGTTTCCTCATCGTCAATCTTCGTCTGCTCTGGCAGTTCATCCGGTCCCTGCGTCTGCGTGCCACGGCCGAGTTGACCTGGCCGGGGCGACGTCCCCGCTCGTACGGCATTTCACTCGCGTTGGGCCTCGTCTTCGGGACGCTGGTCTTCTTCAAACTCGCGATGCAGCAGCGTCCCGTGTTCGACGTGTTCGGGGAAGGGATGATGTTCATCTACTATGCCTACGCGTTCCCACTCAGTCTGCGGATCGGGCACGGGTTCTATGAACACGGGATCTGGTCACAACGTGGATTCGTGCCCTACGCCCAGATCGGCGGGCTCTCCTGGCGCGAAGAGCAGGAGTTGACCCTGATGCTCATCCACCGTACCAGAAAACTCGTGCGGCACCTCGACGTGCCGCAGGAACGGTACGGTGAAGTGCGCCGGTTGTTGCGCGACAAGATCGCCGCGCACGACATCCACTTCACCGGCAAGGGATTCGACCTAGGTGGCGACGAGCGTGACGTAGTCTAGGTTTCCGAGCGAGGCGTCCGTCTGGCGGCGTTACTGCGTTGGTCACAGCCCGCCTGGCTGCTCCCTCCGGGGCGCCTGGCCACACGAACGCCTCTCGGCCCGGAAACCGCCATGGATGTCGCCTAGGCGCGCATCTGCACGCCTCGCGGACGCGGAGTGGGGCTCTGGGGTCCCTGCGGAGCGTTCGCGTGGGTACCGTACGTGCGGGTTGGGTCCCGCGGCGCCTCGGCGGGCGACGCTGTTCCCAAGGGGGCGTGGAAGTCGAAGCGCGTCTCGTGGAGGCATAATGATGGTACAGAACATTTTTGGGACCACCGGATGGACTCTGGGCGCGGGTGTCGCACTGTGTCTGGTCGTCGCCAGCGCGGCGTCGGCCCAGTCACGCCAAACGGCGGCGCCGGTGCGACAGAACCCGAACATCGACCGTCCGATCACCAACGAGGCGTTCGACAGCACCGTCATCATGTTGCTCCAGCGGTTGGTGGCGGCGTATGGGCCCATCGCCGACAGCAATGACCGGCCCAACCCCTACACGCGGGTCGAGCCGTTCGGCGAGCCGCCGCCCGGCAACGATGGCGAGTGGGCCGCGGTCATCGGAGCCGAAGGCGGACCGGATGGCGACCTGTATGTGTTGCATCGGTGCCAATCGAACTCGTGCGTCGGGCGTCAAGAACCGCCCATCGTCAAGCTCGACCCCGAGACTGGCCGGCGACTCGACGCGTGGGGCGAAGGCTTGACCGCATTTCCGCATGGGCTGCACGTCGACGCTCAGGGCAATGTCTGGACCGCCGACGTCGGGCGTGGCGACGCGCGCGGGGGACACCTCGTGCGCAAGTTCAGCGCGACCGGCGAATTGTTGATGACCATCGGAGAGTCGGGGGTCGCCGGTGATGGTCCCACCCAGCTTCGCGAGCCCACCGATGTCGCGGTGGCGAGAGACGGCACGATCTTCGTCACGGAGGGACATGCCAAGAACGGACCCAGCTCGCGGTTGTCGAAATTTGCGAGCGACGGGACGCTCGTGGCCCGTTACGGCATGACCGGACAGGGGCACTTGCAGCTCAGCGCGCCACACGCCATTGCCATCGACACCGAGGGGCGACTGTTTATCGCCGATCGGGACAACAACCGTCTGATGATCTGGGACCAGGACGGCGGTTACATCGACCAGTGGCAGCAGTTCGGACGACCCAGTGGGGTCTATATCGACCACACCGACACCATCTATGTCGCCGACTCGGAGTCATGGGGACCGGACAATCCCGGTTGGAAAAAGGGCATCAGAATTGGCAGCGCCCGTACCGGTCAGGTGCACTACTTTCTGGAAGACGTCGAGTCGCAGGACATGGCCCACAGTGGCGCCGAGGGGATCGGCGTCGACACGTTTGGTAACGTCTATGGCGGTGTCGTCCGCCGTCAGATGCTCGAACGCCACGAACCCCCCGCGGTGCAACCCACCCGCGGCGCGACCTGGGGACCGTAAGGTTTCCTGGTGAGGCGTCCGTCTCGCGGCATTGCTTTGTCGGTCAGCGCGTAGGCGCGCACATGCGCGCCTCGCGGCGGCGGAGTGGGGCTCCCAGGGCCCCCCGCGTAGCCGTCGTGTGGGGTCCGAGGCGTAGCCCCGTCTAACTACTAAACCAGCTCATCACGATTCCGATGAATCCCGGACCGCTGGCGTGGGGGTCGCCGACCCATCCGGGCGGGACGAGCCAGACGAACGACAGGATGGCGACGACCATCAAGTCGTATTGCCAGGTGGCGCGGTCGAAGGTCCAGTACAGGGCGTGCCAGATGGCGCGCAACGGCAACGTGAGAATCGATGTGCCCAACCAGGCCGGACTGGCTTCCTGGTGCTTGAGCGCACGCCAGGTAAAGTAGATGCGGTCGACCACGGTCACCACCGAGAGCACCAGAATGACCCAGAGGATGCCGCTCATACGGTTGGTGAAGGCGCCGATCATCACCAGCACGATACGCTCGGGTCGTTCCATGAACCCGACCTTGCACTTCTCGATCATTGATTCGGCGCGGGCCCGGGCGTAGCTCGTCATCACCGAAAAGATCATTGCGAGCGCGGCGACCATCACGTAGAAGGTGTTGTCGAGTTCGGCATACAGGTAAATGACGCCAACGAACAACGATAGGTCGGAAAACCGGTCCATGACCGAGTCCCAGAACCCCCCGAAATCGGACTTGGTGTCGGTCGCTTCAGCGACCTTGCCATCGATGAAATCGAAGATGTTGCCGGCCAGCATGATGAACCCGGCCGCCATGAAGCGGCCCCTGGCGAATTGCCAGGCGGCGCCAAAATTGATGCTCACGCCGATCAGCGTGAGCATGTTCGGGTGGATTCTGAGCGCCACGCACACGGCGATAATGGCGCGGAGCGGGAACATGCAGGCGGCGCCGACGGCGCCAGTGAATGTCATTCGAATTCGGAGAACCAGGCTGGTTACCGGCCGGTATAATGCCGTCGGGGATGCATGGGCCGGCTGGGTCCTTTCCAGGACCCGCCCCGCCACGATCCACGCAGTGTAGCCCATGGCCATTCGCGATCTCAAGGCTCAGATCAGCCGTCTTCCGGAGCAGCCCGGGGTCTATCTGTATGGCAACAGCGCCGGCGACACGGTCTACATCGGTCGGGCCCGGGTCCTGCGCGACCGGGTGCGCAGTTATCTGAGCGCCTACGGTTCGAGCCCCAAGACCAACGCGCTGCTCGACGAGGTAACCCGGCTGGAGGTCATCGTCACCGATTCGCTGGTGGAGGCGCTGGCGCTCGAGAGCCACCTGATCAAGCAGCGGATGCCCCGGTTCAACATCCTGCTGCGCGACGACAAGAACTACCCGTACCTGCAGGTGACCACGAGCGAGGCCTTCCCCCGGGTGCTGGTGGCGCGGCGGGTCGCGCGCGACGGCGACTATTATGCCGGGCCGTTTCTGCCGGCCACGCTGGCCCGCAAGACGATGGCGCTGACCCACAAGCTGTTCGGCATCCGCTCCTGCAACGAGGCGATCACCGGACGCCGCGATCGCGCGTGTCTCGAGTACGACATCAATCGGTGCGTGGCCCCGTGTGTCGAGACTCTGTGCACACAGGAGCAATATGGCGAGGCGGTCGAGCATGCCCGCATGTTCCTGGAGGGGCGCAATGACGAGCTCGTGGTCGAGCTAAAGGCGCAGATGCTTGCGGCCTCAGTGGACCTGCGCTTCGAAGAGGCGGCCCAGACCCGCGACGCCATCAAGACGGTGGAGACGCTGCGAGACCGGCAACAGAAGATGTCGAGCGTGCGGTTGGGCGATCGGGACGCATTTGGCGTCAAGACGGGCCCGGCCGGCGCGATCATTCAGGTGTTCCAGATGCGTGGGGGCCGGGTCATCGAACGGGTGGAACTGGTGGCCGATGCTACTGACGGAGAGGCCCCGAGCCTCGAGGAGACCGTCCAGGCGGCCGTGCAGCAGTTCTATGCGGTTCGCGTGGCGCCGCCGGAAGTGCATCTACCGGTCGAGATCGAGGATCACGCGGAGGTAGAGCGCTGGCTGGGCGAGCGAGCCGACCGCAAGGTGCGCGTGTCGGTGCCGAAGCGGGGCGACAAGCGTGGGCTGCTGGACCTGGCGACCCGGAACGCGGCGCTGGCCTACCGTTCGCACTACAGCGACGAGGCGGTCGCGCGGGGGACGGCGCTTGACGAGTTGCGGCGCACGCTCGGTCTGCCGGGAGTGCCACGCCGGATCGAATGCTTCGATATTTCGACCATTCAGGGAAGCGAGACCGTCGGTTCGATGGTGGTGTGCGAGGACGGGCGGATGACGCGGAAGGAATACCGCAAGTACCGTGTGCGGGGCGGCGACTGGGGCGCCGAGCGCACCACGCTCGACGAGACGCCTCGCCCAGGCCCTGGTCGCCGCTCGCGGGGCGCAGCCACTGGCGCACGGTCTGGTTCGGGCGGAGCCGGCGGTGTGGCCGGGGCCGGTGACAGCGACCGGCTACTGGACGACTTCGCTGCGATGCGAGAGGTCGTGGCACGACGCTACCGACGCCTGCTCGACGACGGGGCGCCACCACCCGACCTGGTGGTGATTGACGGAGGTAAGGGCCAGCTCTCGGCCGCCTATGAGGCGTTTGCCACTCTCGGCCAGTCGAATCTCGTCGCGGTCGGCCTCGCCAAGAAAGAAGAATTGGTCTTCACCCGAGACAACGCCGAGCCGATTATTTTTGAGACCAACAGTCCCGCACTCTTGCTGCTCCAGCGGATACGGGACGAGGCGCACCGGTTTGCGGTGACCTATCATCGGAAGGCCCGTGCCGGGCGCGACTTCCGGTCGGAACTGGACGACATTCCCGGGGTCGGAGCGCGGCGGCGCCGAGCGCTGTTGACGCGGTTTGGCAGTGTCGCCAGCATCCGGCGCGCGACCCGGGAAGAACTGGTGCCGGTGCTCGGCGCCAAGGTGGCCGACGCCCTGCTCGAACACTTCGCGGAGCGTCAGGGCCACGCCGACTTGCCCTGATCCGCCGCCAGGTCATATCCTGGATCGCTTTGCCAGATATCGGTCAGTCGCTCATCATCCTCGCAGTTCTGTTGTTTTCCTTGACGGTCCACGAGATGGCGCACGCCCTCACCGCGGACTGGTATGGAGACCCGACCGCGCGCCGCCTGGGCCGGATTTCGCTGAATCCGGCGGTGCACGTGGATCCGGTGGGCACCATCATGCTCCCGCTCCTGGGGCTCCTGGCGGGTGGGTTCGTGTTCGGCTGGGCGAAGCCGGTGCCGGTGAATCCGGCCAATTTGAAGAATCACCGACGGGACTTTCTGGTGATTGCGGCCGCCGGACCGGCGAGCAACATCCTGATGGCCATCGTGGCCTCGCAGCTGCTGGGGCTGGTGCCGGGGGGGCTTGGCGCGTCGGAGGGGGTGCCCGGGGTCCTGGCGACGTTCGGGTTCGCCATGATCCAGCTCAATCTGCTACTGGCGGTGTTTAATATGTTACCGGTCCCACCCTTGGACGGTGGCAACGTGCTCGCCGGGGTGCTCCCGGAGGCGATCGCGGCGAGCTATGATCGGTTGGTCAGACCCTACGGGTTCGTCATTCTCATCGTACTGATGGCTACCGGTTGGCTCTACCGGCTGATCGGTCCGCCGCTGTCTTTTCTCATGGGGTGGTTGTTATCGTGAAGCCACGCGTTGTGTCCGGCATGCGTCCGACCGGCAAGCTGCATATCGGTCACCTGGTGGGGGCATTGAGCAAATGGGCCGATCTGCAGGCGGATTACGACTGCCTGTATTTCGTCGCCGATTGGCACGCAATGACCAGTGAATACGCCGCCACCGGCGACTTGACGTCGTATGCATACGACAATGCGGCCGACTGGATTGCGGCCGGGGTCGACCCCGAGCAGAGCACTCTGTTCATCCAGTCGCTCGTGCCAGAGCACGCCGAGCTCTATTTGCTGCTGTCGATGGTGGTGCCGATTCCGTGGCTCGAGCGCGTCCCCACCTACAAGGAGCAGATCGAGCAACTGAAAGAGAAGAACCTGTCGGCCCTGGGGTTTCTGGGCTACCCGCTGCTGCAGGGCGCCGACGTGCTGATCTACAAGGCGGACTACGTGCCGGTCGGTGAGGACCAGGTGGCGCATCTCGAGTTGAACCGCGAGGTCGTGCGCCGGTTTCACAGCTTCTACGGCGAGCTGTTCCCCGAACCGCAGCCCCTGCTCACGCACTTTCCGCGACTTCCGGGCCTCGACAACCGGAAAATGAGCAAGAGCTACGGCAATACCATCGACCTGTCGGACGATGCCGAGACGGTCACGAAGAAGGTCATGCGGATGTATACCGATCCGAAGCGGATTCGGGCCGACATCCCCGGCACCGTGGAGGGGAATCCGGTCTTCACCTATCACGACGCGTTCAATCCGGACGTGGCCCAGGTCGACGACCTGAAGGCACGGTACCGCGCTGGCACCGTGGGCGATGTCGAGGTCAAGCGCACCCTCGCGGCGGCCGTCAACGCCACCCTCGACCCGATACGCGAGCGCCGCGCCGACGTGCTGTCGAACCCCACGCGGGTCAAAGAGATTCTAATGGACGGGTCGAGTCGTGCCCGGGCGATCGCCCAGGAGACGATGAAGCAGGTCCGCGACGCAGTGAAGCTCAGCTACACGTAGTCTCCATGCTCGAACCCCAGGATCAGGCCAGTGATTTCGAGTCGGTGCTCGAACACTATCCGGTCAAGCTCGAGAACTTCGAGGGACCGCTCGACCTCCTGCTGCACCTGATCAGCAAGCACGAGGTCGATATCTACGACATCCCAATCGTGCTCATCACGAAGCAGTATCTCGAGTATCTCGACGTGATGAAGGAACTCGACCTCGACCTCGCCGGTGAGTTCCTGTTGATGGCCGCGACGCTCATCCACATCAAAGCGCGCACGCTGGTGCCCCGCATCGAGGCAGAGATCGAAGAGGATGGAGTCCTGGAGGATCCGCGCGAGGCGCTGGTCCGTCGCCTGATCGAGCACCAGCGCTACAAGGCGGCGGCCGAGTTGCTGCACGAGCGCGAGACCGTCCGCAGCGCGCAGTGGGGGTTGCCAGACGAGCGCTTGGGCGACCTGGCGGGCGAGCCGTTCGAGCGTGAGCTTGAGGTCGATCTGTTCGGATTGCTACAGGCCTTTCAGGCGGTGCTCCAGCGGGCTCGTGAGCGCCCCGCCTTCCGGTTGCCGAGCGCCGAGGTGTCCATCGAAACCCGGACGCGACAATTGATGCGACGACTGGCTGACCTCGGCGCCTGTAGTTTCGAAGACCTGTTCGACGAGGATCGCAGTCGAGGCGCCCTGGTCACGACGTTTCTGGCTCTGCTCGAGATGATCCGGTTGAAGATGATCCGGGTGTTCCAGTCCGCCTCGTTCGGTCCGATTCGGGTGTATCGTCACGACCGATCAGACGACGCGCCGAAGCCGCTGGGCGCCGCGGCGCACCACGACGGTGCCGACAGCGACGATTGAGTGGGAGTGCCCTGGTGTCCGACGAGCTCAAATCGATAATCGAGGCGCTGATGTTCGCCTCGCCCGATCCACTGACGCCGAAAACACTGTTTCGCCTGCTCGACGGCGAACCGAAGGAAGACGTCGAGCAGGCGGTGGCGGCCCTGCGCGCCGACTACGACGAGCGTGGTGGGTTGCTCATGGTAGAGGTAGCCGGTGGCTTCCAGATCTGCACTCGACCCGAACTGCATGAGTGGGTCCGCAAACTGTTCCACGAACATTCGAAACAGCGGTTGTCGGTGCAGGCGCTGGAGACGCTGGCGGTCGTGGCCTACAAGCAGCCGATCACTGGGGCTGAAATAGCAGAAATTCGTGGCGTCAACACGTCCGGTGTCATTGGCACGCTGCTTGAGCGACAGCTCGTGAAAGTCGTGGGCCGGAAGCAGGTCGTGGGACGGCCGTTTCTGTACGCGACCACCCGTGAGTTCCTCAACCGATTCGGTCTCAGTGATCTGGAAGACCTCCCGAAAGTCGAGGAAATGGCCGAGGCGTTGGGCATGGACGTCCCGATAGCGCTCGCCACCGGACCGACAACTGAGCCGCTGCCGTTCGACGACGTGGGCGACGACGAGGTCGCGGGGGGCGCCCCCGGTGAGTTGGACGCGTCGGGTGCGTCGGCGGCGCAGGACGGGTCCGACGGGTTGGATCCGGAGTCGGCACGAGACCGGTGAAGGACGTACAGATGGGAAGGGAACCAACCGGCATTCGGCTCCAGAAAGTGATTGCCGGGGCCGGGCTGGCGTCGCGGCGTGGCGCCGAGACCCTGATCCAGGACGGGCGGGTCACGGTGAACGGCAAGATCGTGTCAGTGTTGGGCTCGCGTGCCGACCCGGACGTCGACGACATCCGGCTGGATGGCCGGCGGGTGCCGCCAGTCGTGCGTCGGCGATATCTGCTGCTGAACAAGCCGCGTGGCGTGATCACCACCCGCGACGACCCGGAGCGCCGGCGCACGGTGATGGATCTACTGACCGACGTGCGCGAGTCGGTGTACCCGGTGGGCCGCCTCGACTATGACAGCGAGGGACTGCTGCTGTTGACAAACGATGGCGATCTGGCCGCGAGCCTCACCCATCCGCGGCATGGTCTGGAGCGAGTGTACGAAGCCCGCGTGCGGGGCGTGCCGGATGGCGGCGCCTTGAAACGGCTCTCGCGGGGCGTCGTGCTGGAGGGGCGGCGGACGTCGCCAGCGACGGCGAGACTGCTGACCGCCGGCCGAGGGCGGAGCGGAGACCAGGCAGTGGTACGTCTCACCATCACGGAAGGTCGAAAGCGGCAAGTGCGACAGATGTGCGAGGCGGTCGGGCATCCGGTTGTGCGGTTGCGGCGCGTCCGGATCGGTCCGATTCAGGACACCGCGCTGCGACCCGGACAGTATCGAGATCTGGCGCCCGGCGAGCTCAAGGCATTGCGCCGTGTGGTGGTGCTGGCGGAGAGCGACGGCGAACCGTCTCCGACCGAACAGCGGCCGGCGCCGCGCGCGAGGCGGAGGAAGCAGTGATGGACATGACGACACGACGCGACCCAGTCATCGCGATTGACGGGCCCTCGGGCGCCGGGAAAGGCAGCGTGTCTCGCGCCATTGCCCGGGCGCTGGGGTGTCGATACGTGGATACCGGTGCCATGTATCGAGCGGTGGCCTGGCTGGCCGTCCACGACGGGCTGCCGCTCGACGACGAGGTCGCGCTCGGGGAGTTGGCGGCCCGAGCCGAGTTGACGCTGGACCACCAGACCGTGACCGTGGCGGGTCACGATGTGACCCGTGCCATCCGTACGGCACAGATCGACGCCGCCGCGGCTCGCGTGGCGCGAATGCCGGGGGTGCGCGACGCACTCGTGAGACGCCAGCGCGAGTATGCGGCCACTGGCGGACTGGTCATGGAGGGGCGCGATATCGGCACCACGGTGTTTCCGGCCGCCGACGTGAAGATCTATCTCGACGCGTCCCCGGACGAACGGGCGTCGCGGCGGGCCGCCGACCCCGCCCACGCAATGGGCGGAGACCCCGTGGCGCTGTCAGAAGTGGCCAGCGCCCTGGCGGCTCGCGACCAATCTGATCGCACCCGGCAAAGTTCGCCACTGGTCAAGGCCGACGATGCCGTGCTGGTCGACACCACCGGCATCGGGCTCGACGGGGTGGTGGCGCGGGTGCTGAGCATCGTGCGAGAGCGTCTCGCGACCCGTGCGTGACGGCCCGGAAATCCATCGATTTGTCTACGCGTCGTATTTGACGGAATATCCATAACCAGCGTATAGTCTGAGGCTTATCGCCAGTCGGCGGGAGCTGCCATAGCGACTGATGGTCGTGACCGGGACGTGTTGACGCGAACCAGAGTTGAATGAATAGCTGGGCTCGTAGCGAGGATTAGGGGAGAACCGCAGTTCCATGACGAACGTAGACAACGCCGACGAGGCCACTGTTCGGGAGCGGGTCGTGCGACCAGTCCCGATGACCATCCTGGCGCATCAGGATGAAGACGACGATCAGGCCAGTCGTGACGAGTACGAAACGCTGCTCAAGGCCTACGAAGGCAGCTTCCGCAACATCGCCGAGGGCGAAGTGATCAAGGGCACCGTCCTCAAGGTGTCGGAGTCGGCCGTAGTGGTTGACGTTGGGTACAAGTCTGAAGGGATGATTTCCGTTCAGGAGTTTCTCGACGAAGAAGGTGAGTGCCTCGTACGAGCCGGCGATACCGTCGACGTGCTGCTCGAGCGGACCGAGGACAAAGACGGCCATATCGTGCTCTCGCGCGAAAAGGCCGAGAAGATGAAGATCTGGGACGAGGTCGAAAAGGCCTACGAAGACAAGAAGGTCGTCCTCGGTCGTGTCATCGAACGGATCAAGGGCGGGCTCGCGGTCGACATCGGTGTTCGTGCGTTCCTCCCGGGCTCCCAGGTCGACGTGCGACCCGTGCGGAACCTCGACGCGCTGCGTGGCCAGGAACTGCGCATGCGCGTCATCAAGGTGAACAAGAAGCGCGGCAATATCGTGCTATCACGCAAGGCGCTGCTCGAAGAGGAGAACGCCGAGAAGAAGACCCACACGTTGGCGACCCTGGAAGAGGGCAAGGTGCTGCGGGGCGTGGTCAAGAACATCACCGACTATGGTGCGTTCATCGACCTCGGTGGGATCGACGGCCTGCTGCATGTCACGGACATGTCGTGGGGGCGGGCCGCGCACCCGTCTGAGCTCTTCAAGGTGAACGACGAAGTCGATGTCGTGGTCCTGAAGTTCGACCGGGCGACCGAGCGGGTGTCACTCGGGTACAAGCAGCTGCACGCGGACCCCTGGACAGCGGTCGAGGAGCGGTACGAGGTGGGGAACCGGGTCAACGGCAAGGTCGTCAGTCTGACCGACTACGGCGCCTTCATCGAGTTGGAGCCTGGCGTCGAGGGCTTGATTCATGTCTCCGAGATGTCCTGGAGCAAGCGGGTCAAGCACCCCTCGAAGTTGCTCACCGTGGGCGACGGCGTCGAATCGATGGTGCTCGGTGTGGACCCGCAGGCCCGGCGCATTTCGCTTGGCTTGAAGCAGATCGAGGCCAATCCGTGGCACCAGCTCGCCGATACGTACCCCATCGGGTCAAAGCTGACCGGCAAGGTTCGTAACCTGACAGAGTTCGGTGCGTTCGTCGAAGTGGAAGAGGGTATCGACGGGCTCATCCACATCTCGGACATGTCGTGGAGTAAGCGGCTGAAGCACCCGTCCGAAGTCCTCAAGAAGGGGGATGAGGTCGAGACGATGGTCTTGAACGTCGATCCCGACAACCAGCGCCTCTCACTCGGGCTGAAGCAGCTGGCCACGGATATCTGGGACGAGTTCTTCGAGCACAACCAGGTGGGCTCGATCGTTGAAGGCAAGGTGATGCGCATCACCAACTTCGGCGCGTTCGTCGAGTTGGCCGAGGGGATTGAAGGCCTCATCCATGTATCGGAATTCGACGACAAGGGTGGGCAGGAGAAGGTCGAGCTGAAAGTCGACGAAGTGACGAGCATGAAGATCATCAAGCTCAGTCCCGAGGAGCGCAAGATCGGCCTGAGTATTCGCGCCCTGAAGTCTGACAACTACGAGGCCGACTGGGATTCCTATGGGGAGGGCGCTGGAGTAGGGTCCGGGTCGTCGCAAGTGACGCTGGGCGACCACTTCAAAGACCAGAGCTAGGAGAGAGTCGGGGAGCGGCGGGGCGGGGGGCGTTCCATCGGTTCGGCCGCCGCCGAGGACGAACGAACACGACGGTCTGCAGGGGGTATCTTGGCAGCTGGCGCGAGCATGACAAAGGCGGCGCTCGTCGAGGAGGTCTCTCGCGTCGCTGACCTGACCAGGAAGCACTCGGAAGTGATCGTCGACACCGTCTTCCGCAGCATTATTCTGGCGTTGCGACGCGGCGAGAAGATCGAGTTGCGGGGCTTCGGGAGCTTTCGACTACGTCAGCGTGAATCACGCAAAGGCCGCAATCCGAAGACGGGCGACCGTGTTGACGTTCCGCCGAAGAAAGTGCCCTACTTCAAGCCGGGCAAAGAACTGAAAGAGTTGATCAACCGCGAGATGCAGGTTGACCCAGAGTCGGCCGCCCGGGTCCCCGGTTCCGGGTATACCCCTTACTAGTTACGCCGGCCGTGACTGTCTCCGAGCGCAGCGCCATGGAAACCCACGCGTGGCGGGGCGCGCGACAATGTGCGCCTCGCGGCCATGGAGTGTGGCATGCGGGGTCTCCACGTAGTGGTCGCGTGAGTTTTTCTGGGCGTAGCCCCGTTTAAGAGGCGCAGCCGTGGAACGACTGTGGTCGCCGTGGAGGCTCGACTACGTGACGGGTGCAACCGATGCTTCGGGTAGCAATTGCGTCTTTTGCGTCGCTCCGGGTCTGTCGGCGTCGGAGTCCCTCGTCGTCGCGCGTGCCGACATCTGCTTCGTCGTGCTCAATTTGTACCCCTACAACAACGGCCACCTGTTGGTGGTGCCCAAGCGGCACATCGGTTCACTGGCAGAGACGACGCCGGAGGAACTGGCCGAGCTCATGGTCCTTACGCGACGGGCCGAGATCGCCTTGACCGAGGCCTATCGGCCACACGGCATGAATATCGGGATCAACCTGGGTCGACCGGCCGGCGCCGGCATGCCGGGGCACCTGCACGTCCACGTCGTGCCCCGCTGGGACGGTGACACCAACTTCATGACCGTCATTGGTGAGACCCGCGTGGTGCCGGAGGAGCTACCTCGGACCGTGACGCGCCTGACCCCAATCTTCGAGCGGTTGGCGGAGGATAGCTAGTAACGCGTGTCTACGGTTGGATCTGAGCGATTTCACTGGCCGCAATGACCATCCGCTGTACCTCGGACGTGCCTTGGTAGATCTCGGTGGCTCGAACATCTCGGACCAAGCGCTCGACGGTTGAACCGCGATCGTAGCCGGCGGAAGCGAAGATTCGCATCGCCAGATCGGCCGCCCGGTGGGTCGCTTCCGACGCGTACAGTTTCGCCATCGCGGCCTCCGCGGTGCAACGGAGTTACGCGTCTTTCGCAGCGGCGGCTCGATAGGTCAACATGCGTGCGGCGTCCAACTCGGTCGCCATGTCGGCCAGCATCCACTGCACCGCCTGATAGCGACCGATCAGTTGCCCGAAGGTCTGGCGTTGCCGTGCATGGGCGAGCGCCTCGTCGAACGCGGCTTGACCGATCCCCAGCGCCGGAGCGGCAATAGCCGAAAGGCCCCCGCCGAGCGCCCACATCGCCATGCTGAAGCCGTCGCCCTCCTGACCCACCAGCCCGTCGGGACCGACGCGGACGTCATCCAGATCGATATGGTGGCAGCCAAGTCCATGGACGCCCAGCGAGTCCACCGTTGTCCCGGCGCGCAGTCCGGGCGCGTCGGCGGACACCAGAAATGCGGACACGCCCCGTCCGCCGATGTCCGGCGTGGTGGCGGCAAACACCACGAGCACGTCCGCCTCGCAGTTGGCGACCCAGACCTTACGGCCCGTGAGTCGATACGTCTCCCCGTCTCTGACCTCGCTCGTTCGCTGTTGTCCGGCGTCGGTGCCGGCGTCAGGTTCAGACAGCGCGAAGGTCCCGAGCGCCTCGCCCGACGCTAGCCGATGGACCCCTGCCTGACGCTGCGCGGGCGCGCCGAACTCCGCGATCAGTTCGCCGACCAGCGAGTTGTTCACCGCCAGAATGACGGCCAGCGTCGCGCTGGTCCGCGCGATTTCCTCGATCGCGAGAGCGTAGCTGACGTAGTCGGGTCCGGCCCCGCCGTCCGCCAACGGGATCGTGCCCCATGAATCCGCGGGCTCCGGCCTCACGCACCAGGTCGTGTGGGAATCGGTTGTCGGCATTGATGTCTGTGGCCCGGGGGGGCGATCTGGGCCTCGCGAATTGACGGACGAACGCGCGAAAGGCCTTCTGGTCGTCGGTGAGCTCGAGTCGCATGGGTCGTTGGGTGACCGCCGTCGGACGGGATGCTTTGTCGGCACCGATGACGAGGGGGTGTTGATGCGCTCACCGGGGTGTGAGATTGGCGACCCCGGGCGGGCGGGGTCTCACCCTGCCGGTGTTATCATGAACTGCCAGCGTTGTGGGGTGACTCCGGGGCGATGAACCGCGCCACGGAGCCGCCGGAGTCCACCAGGAAGGGCATTTATGTTCAGCACTCGATGGCGCTCGTCACGACCCGTCGTGTCCCAGCCCGAGGGCTGGATTGCCTTGGTGGTCGTCGTCCTCGCGATGGCGTGGCTGACACCGAGCGTTGGTCATCTCCAGGCCCAGGCTCCAGCCCAATCGCCGGACACGCCGTCCGGCCAGACGGACCCCTCTGAGGACGCGTCGCCGACAGTCGGCGCCGCTGACGCGCCGGACGACGAGCAGTCTGGTCAACCGGTCTTCCGGTCTGAAGTTAGCTTCGTACGGGTCGACGCCATTGTCACCGACGACGATGGGAACCCCATCAGCGACCTCACCATCGATGACTTCGAGGTCTTCGAAGACGACGTTCTGCAGCAGGTTGAGACGTTCAAGCTGGTTGAGCACACCGGCGAATTCGATCCGTTGTTACCTCCGCCCAGCAGTATTCGAAACGACTATGATTTGACACGAGAGGCGGCCCGTGAAGACTCGCGGATCTTCGCGTTCTTCCTGGATGACTACCACGTTCGCGATACGGCCGGCATGCGGATGATCCAGCCGCTGATCGACTTCGTGCAGAACGATCTGTCTCCCACCGACCTGGTCGGGATCATGTATCCCCTCACACCGTCGTTCGATTTCACGCTGACCCGCGACCACGCACAGATTGTCAACGCGTTGCGGCTGTTCAAGGGGCGGAAGTACCAGTATGAACCGCTCAACTCGTACGAAGCCCAGTATTCCTACTACCCGACCACGGACGTCGAGAAGATCCGGAACGACGTCAGCCTGTCAGCGCTCAAGGCGTTGACGATGAAGCTTGGTGGTTTGCGAGAGGGCCGCAAGTCCCTCATCGTGTTCAGTGAGGGCTACACTGACTACGTTCCACCCCAGTTGCGAGACGAGTCCGCGGGTGGGGGGGGGCGACGGAGCGGGCAGCGCTATAACCCCCAGGCTGGCAACAATCGATTCGAGCAATCGTCGGCACTGTTCTCGGACATGGGGATGCGCGGTAATCTCATCTACACGGCCGACATCGCAAACCGGAACAACACCAGTTTTTATATGTTGGACCCGCGCGGTTTGGCGACGGGCGAGTTCGACCTGAGTCAGGTGGGGATCGACTACGAGACCGACCAGCAGATGTTGCGGATGACCCAGGAAACGCTGTACGTCCTGGCGGACCAAACAGACGGGCGCGCCATCGTCAACCGCAATAACGTCGCGCCGGGGCTCGCCCAGATGCTCAAAGACCAGACGGCCTACTACCTGCTCGGCTACACGTCCGCGGCCGCGCCGACCGACGGCGAGTTCCACGAGATCAAGGTTGAGGTGAACCGACCCGACGTGCGAATCCGAGCGCGCAAGGGCTACTACGCCCTCACTGAGGACAACGCCGCGCGAGTCCTGGCGCCGCCAAAGCCGGAGGCCCCCAAAGAGGTGGATCTCGCACTGTCGACCCTGGCCGAACCGACGCGTGGCCGGCTGGTGCGGACCTGGGTGGGCGCGAGCCGTGGTGACAGTGGCAAGACGCGGCTGACGTTCCTCTGGGAACCGGCGAGTACTAGCCAGAGTCGGCTCAGTGAGACCGCCTCGCAGGTGCGTCTGATGGCGATGAGTGACGCCGCCGCCTATTTCCGTGGCGACGTGCCGGCGCGCACGAGCACCACGCTCCCGCGCGTCGAGTTCGAGGCAGATCCCGGCCTACTCGAGTTGAACGTGGCGATCGAGGACGAGTTCGGTGACGTGATCGACCGGGCCGTCGAAGAACTGACCGTGCCGGACTTTACGGGGCCGGAGGTGGCGCTGAGCACGCCGGCGGTGTTCCGTGCGCAGAACGCCCTGCTGATGAAACAGATCGTGGCCGACCCGGATGCGCTGCCGACTGCCGGCCGCTACTTCCTGCAGGACGATCAGCTGGTGGTGCGGGTCGAAGCCTACGCCCCTGGCGATGCCGCCGAGGTGACGGCTCGGCTGCTGAGTCGAGAGTCGACGCTGATCACCGATTTGGAGGTCGCGGGGTCGGGAGACGACGTCCGTGAGTTCTCCCTGGCGCTGTCGCCATACCCACGCGGTGACTACCTGATCGAAATCACGGCCGCGGCCGACGGCGACGAGGCAAAGACGCTGGTCGCGTTTCGTATTCAGGGATGACGCCATTTTGGTGTCCGGACACCAGCGCCGTGAGGAGCAATCGACCAGGGCGCGGCCCCGTCTAAGTATGCCCAACAAAATTCGTGTCATCGTCGCGAAACCTGGGCTCGATGGGCACGATCGGGGCGCGAAGGTCATCTCCCGAGCCCTTCGCGACGAGGGGATGGAGGTCATTTATACCGGTCTTCGCCAGACGCCGGAACAGATCGTCGAGGCGGCGTTGCAGGAAGACGCGGGGGTCATCGGGCTCTCCATCTTGTCGGGCGCCCACAACCACGTCTGCCCGCGGGTGATGGAGTTGCTTCGAGAGAAGGGTCTGGATGACGTACTCGTGGTCGTTGGAGGCATCATCCCGGACGTGGATTTGCCCGGACTGCGGGAACTGGGCATCGAGGGCGTGTTTCAACCTGGCACACCTATGCGCGACATCGTGACGTTCATTCGAGAACACCACCAGCGCGTCCCCGCCTAGTGCACGAGACTAACTCGTATCTTTCAATCCAATACGACGCTAAGTCGTTGTCTACGCTTGACCTCCGTGGATCGCGCGGGTACGCTCGGTCACATTGATGCCTCACACACTGCTGCTTGCCGACGATAGCGTCACCATCCGGCGCGTCATCGAGTTGACCTTCGCGGACGAGGACATTCGCGTGGTTTCGGTCGGCGATGGCCAGCAGGCGATCGATCGGATCCGGGCTGAGCCCCCTGACATCGTGCTGGCCGATACCGGGATGCCGGAGCGAGATGGATACGAGGTGGCCGCCTTCATCAAGACAGACCCCGATCTGGCCTCGATCCCAGTGGTGCTGCTGACCGGGGCGTTCGAGCGTGTCGATGGGGACCGGGCCAAACAGGCCGCCTGCGATGCGGTGCTCGTGAAACCGTTGGAGCCACAGGTCGTCATCAAGCGAGTGCGCGGACTGCTGGCCGATGCGGCGGCGCCAGTCGCAACCTCGGAATCCGCCGATGCCCAGGACCGCGAGCCTGACTCGGCGCTACCACGCGATTTCGCTCGGCCGACACTGGTCGTCGAGCCAAAGCCGGACGAGACCCTTGATATTCATCGGCCGCCGCAAGAGGACCCGGAGACTCCGGCTGAGCCCCCGGCCGCCGAGGGGCTGAGCGGGGAGGATGATCCACTGGGGTCCTACCTCGATCGCGTGGACGAAGCACTCGATCGGCTCGACTCCGGCGCCCCCCCCGTCGAACCGGCACGGGCGGCCACCACCCCAGCGGATGAGGTGCGACCTCTGGAAGATCCGGCGGTCGTCGATTCACTCGAAGGAGCCCTGACAGCGCTGGAAGGGGCACTCGACAAGCTCTCACTGGAGCCAGTGGACCCGGTCGAGGCGGTCCCGACCGCCGACGACGGCCATGCTGTAGAGACTGCCGGCGAGTCACTGGAGACGCCAGACGACAGCTCGTCGATGTCCCCATCGGACACGGAGCCGGTGTCGGAACCAGTCGCCGAACCAGTCGTCGAACCGGTCGTGGAACCTTTGCCTCAGTCACTAGCGGTACCGGCGCCTGAGTCGGATCTCCTCGAGACGGAGGTAGTCTTGCCTCCGGATGGGGAGTCGATCGTCCAAGATTCGTCAGTGGTGACCCCGCCGTCAGAGCCGGACGCCGCTCCGGTCGTGTTCTCCGCTGCGACGGATCTCGACGCCGCGCCGCTTGCGGATACGCCAGCGGAGCCAACCGAACCGGCCCAGGGCGCACCGCCGGTGTCAACGCCCCCGCGCCAGGTGACGTCGGCTCCGCCTCCAGCTGCAGGTCCACCCCCCACCCGTGCGGCTCCGCCGTCGCTGGCTGACGCGTTCGCCTCACTCCTGGCGGCCGAGCAGGGCGACGCAGACCGAGCCCGAACGCTCTATCCATGGGCGGCAGCGCCGACACCGGCCGGCGCCGACGAGGAACTCATTGAACGGGTGACCGAGCAGGTCCTGGCCCGTTTGTCCGACACCGTGAGCACCGAGCTCGTGACCCAGGTCGTGGCCAGCGTTGCCGAGCGACTGGTTCGCGCGGAGCTCGATCGTCTGAAGCAGTGACAGGCGCCGGTCCTCGCAACCCACGGATAGTCTGCCCTTCTCCGGCGCCGCCGCGGTCAGGCGAGCGCCTGATACGATGACCGGTATGCGCGAGCTGGCGAAAGGGTTCGAACACGCGACCGTTGATCCCAAATGGTACGCGTTCTGGGAATCTACCGGAGCCTTCCAGGCCGATCCGTCCTCGACCCGACCGCCGTTCAGCATGGTGCTGCCGCCACCCAACGTCACGGGTGTCCTACACATTGGTCACGCCCTTAACCAGACCCTGCCCGACATCGTCTGCCGATGGAAACGGATGCTGGGGTACGACGTCCTCTGGCTCCCCGGCACAGACCACGCCGGTATCGCCACGCAAAATGTCGTCGAGAAGCAGCTCGCAGCGGAAGGGACCGACCGGCACGAGCTCGGACGTGAGGCGTTCGAGGCCCGGGTCTGGGAGTGGAGCCGGCAGAGTCACGGAACTATTACCAACCAGATGCGCACCCTCGGTTCGTCGGTCGACTGGAGCCGTGAGCGGTTCACGCTCGACGAGGAGCTATCGCGCGCCGTACGCCGGGTGTTCGTCACGTTGTATCGCGAAGGGTTGATCTATCGCGGCAAGTACATCGTGAATTGGTGCACGCGGTGTCTGACCGCGCTGTCCGATCTGGAGGTTGTCCACACCGAACAGGCGGGAAAGCTCTATCACATTCGGTACGTGACCCAGGGCGAGGCAGTCGTCATCGTGGCCACGACACGTCCCGAGACGATGCTCGGTGATACGGCGGTCGCGGTACATCCCGACGACGATCGCTACCGGGACCTGGTGGGGCAGACCGTGCGTCTTCCGATCGTCGGCCGCGAGCTGCCGGTGATCGGCGATACGTTCGTGGATCAGGCGTTCGGAACCGGCGCGGTCAAGGTCACCCCGGCCCACGATCCCAACGACTTCGAGATAGGCCAGCGTCACGACCTCGCGCAGGTCGTCGTCATCGGGGAGGACGGTCGCATGACCGACGAGGCCGGGCCCTATGCCGGACAGGACCGGTTCGCGGCGCGGCGGGCGGTGGTCGAGCAGCTCGACGCCGACGGTCTGCTCGAGCGCGTGGAGGAGCACCGGCACGCCGTCGGCCACTGCAGTCGCTGCGACACGGTGGTGGAGCCGCTCGTGTCGACTCAGTGGTTCGTGCGGATTGCCCCATTGGCCGAGCCGGCGATCGCCGCCGTGAAAGATGGCCGCACCCGTTTCGTACCGGACAACTGGGCGCGGACCTATTTCGAGTGGATGACCAACATTCACGACTGGTGCATCTCGCGGCAGCTGTGGTGGGGGCACCGGGTGCCAGCCTGGTATTGCGACCAGTGCGATCAGGTGACCGTCGAGGAAGAGGCGCCGGTCGGATGCGCCTGCGGCGGGACCCTGCGTCAGGACACCGACGTGCTCGACACCTGGTTCAGTTCAGGGCTGTGGCCCTTCAGCACCATGGGCTGGCCGGAGCCGACCGCCGACTTGGCCCGCTACTACCCGACCACGGTGCTGATCACCGGGCTGGACATCATTTTTTTCTGGGTCGCCAGGATGATGATGATGGGCCTGAAGTTCACCGGCGAGGTGCCGTTCAAGACGATCTACATCACGTCGCTCGTGCGTGACGCGCACGGGCACAAGATGAGCAAGTCGAAGGGCAATGTCGTCAATCCGCTGGAGTTGATGGAAGAAATCGGCGCCGACGCGTCTCGCTTCACGTTGGCCGCGCTAGCCTCGCCGGGCATGGACATTTCGCTGTCGGAAGGGCGGCTGCGAGGCTATCGGCAGTTTGTGAACAAGATCTGGAACGTCTCGCGCTTTGTGCTGATGAATCTCCCAGAAGGTCTGACCGAGCGACCTGAGGTGCCGGCGCGTGCGTCGCTCGACACGATCCATCGGTGGATTCTGAATGGGGTGAGCCGGCTGGCCGGCGAGGTAACTCTGGCCCTCGAGGACTATCGGTTCGACGTGGCTGCCGATCGGTTGTACCACTTCGTCTGGCACGAGTACGCGGACTGGTATATCGAGTTGGTCAAGTCGCAGCTGGACGCGGAGGGCGTTGAACGCGACCGGGCCATAGCGGTCCTCCTGACTGTGCACGATCAGGTGTTGCGTCTGCTGCATCCGTTCATGCCGTTCGTGACCGAGGAACTGTGGCAGACCTTGCCGAAACGGGTTGGCGAAGGGCTCACTCCCGACGGGAAGGCCCGGACCATCACGCGGGCGGCGTATCCGGCCGAGCAATCCGCGTGGCGCGATGACGCGGCCGTGACGGTGTTGGAGTTATTGCAGGAGGTGACCACCACCGTGCGTACCGTTCGCGCTGAGCTCGGGGTGCCGCCGTCGCGGAAGCTCACGCTCGTGATCGAAGGTGCGAGCGCGGCGGACCGGGAGGTGCTCGAGGCGCACGCGGAGTATCTGCGCCGTCTCGCGAGACTCGAGTCGTTCGACTTCGCGGACTCGGTGGCGCAGCACCCCGACACGGTGCGTCGGGTCGTGGGCGACATGCGACTCCACCTGCCGCTGGCTGGCATCGTCGATCGGTCGGCCGAAATGTCGCGGGCCGAGCGTGAGCTCGGCAAGCTGGCGAAACAGCTCGCCTCGCTGAACGGGAAGCTGGGCAACCCCAAGTTTCTGGAGCGGGCGGCGCCGGCGGTGGTGGCCGAGGCGGAGGCCCAATTGGAGGTTGCCCAGCGTCGTCGGGAGCAGCTGGAGCGGATGCTCGCGGAGTTGACCGGGTGAGGGTCTCGACGTGTTGACCCAGGCCGCGCTCCCCCGGTCGCGGCCACGCTTGAGTTGACGAGTGCTGGCTGATCTCGAGGCACAGCTCCGCTCAGCCGCGTCCCGGTTGGGGCCGTTCGCTGTCGGCGTTCGTTACGTCCCGCTAGTCGGGTCGACTAACGACGTGGCCGCGGAGCTCGCCGACCGTGGCGCCCCACATGGAACGGTGGTCGTGGCCGACGCGCAGACTGCCGGCCGCGGGCGTCACGGGTACCACTGGTTCTCTCCCCCTGGCACTGGCCTGTATGTGTCACTCTTGCTCCGATTGATGCGGCCGCCGGCGCCGCTGCTGACGCTGGCCACCGGGGTTGCCGTGATCGAGGCGTTACAGACAGTGGCGGCACTCGATGCCTCACTCGAGTGGCCGAACGACGTGGTGGTGATGGGCGACGGACCCTCGCGAAAGGTGGCCGGTATTCTGACCGAGGCGACCGCGGAGGGCGACCGGGCGCGCGTCGTCGTTGGCATCGGGATCAATCTGCGTGATGCGGCGTGGCCGGCCGAACTGGCCCACGCGGCGGCCTCGGTCGAGGGCGTCACCGGTCGGCCGGTCGATGCGGTGAGCCTGCTGGTGGAACTGCTCGCCGCCGTGGCGCGTCGCTACGCGCACGTCGAATCTGGGGTCATGACCGCCCTGCTGGCGCGCTGGGAGTCGTTCGCCCCATCGAGCCGCGGAGCCGCGGTCGAGTGGATGTCGGGGCAGACCCGGCATCAGGGAGTCACGGCGGGGATTGACGAGGAGGGCGCGTTGCTCGTGCAGGTCGGATCCCGCCTTGAACGGCTGACCGGGGGCGCGGTGCGCCACGTCCGGTCAACAGGTCGCTGAAACACGGTCCTTGAGGGGAGACCATGCTGCTCGCGGTTGACATCGGCAATACCAACATCGTCCTTGGGATCTTCGAGGGCGAGGACCTCACCCAGAGTTGGCGGCTTGCGACGCTGCAAGACAGGACGGCGGACGAGCTGAGGGTGCTTGTGGGCCGGCTGTTCGAAGAGCGCGATCTGGACATGACCGATGTGTCTGGCGTCGTGCTGGCTTCAGTGGTCCCACCACTCACCTCGACCGTGACGGAGATGGTCCGCGGAGCCTTCGGTCGGGACGCGCTGGCGATCGACGCCACGAACGTTGGTCTGCCGATCGCGTATCAGGCGCCGGGTGACGTCGGGGCCGACCGCCTGGTGAACGCAGTGGCGGCGCTCGACGAGTTCGGCGGCGGCGCACGGCCAATCATCGTGGTTGACTTTGGCACCGCGACGACGTTCGACGTCATCTCGGCCGAGGGTAAGTACATCGGTGGGGTGATCTGTCCCGGCGTGGAGATCTCCGCGGACGCGCTGTTTCAGCGGGCCGCCCGCCTGCCCCGCGTCGATATCGGACGGCCGGACCAGCTCATCGGGACGAGCACCGTCGGGTCCATGCGCTCCGGGCTCTTCTTCGGATACGTGGCCATGGTGGAAGGCATTGTTGCCCGTCTACGTGCTGAGCTCGGGGGGCGCGCACCGGCGGTGTGCGTGGCTACCGGCGGGCTGGCCAGTACCATTGCGGGCGAGACCGGCTCGATCGACCACGTCAGTCCGAATCTGACGCTCCACGGGCTCCGTCTGGCGTGGAATCGGAACGAGGCGGCCCGGGAAGGCGGGGCCGGCACCCCGGCGTCGTGACGACGCCCGTCCGTGATCACGGTGCGTATTGTCGCGAGATTGAAACGTATCTCTGCCAGAAGAACCGGGGGCATCTCATTCGAATCGTGGGGCCGGCCTTCGAACGGGTGCGTGGCTGGGCCGAGGCGGGCGTGCCCATGCAGGTCGTAACGCGGGGGATCGACCGGAAGCTCGAGCGGTCGCGCTCGGTCGGACGACCGCGCCGGCCAGTTCGGATCGAGCACTGCGAAGCCGACATCCTTGACGCGTTTGACGAGTGGCGGCGCGCCGTCGGCGTGACCGCCGGTGCCGCCGGTGACCCCACGGGACGGAAACCAGGCGCGCCGGACCCGGCGCCCGTCACACGTCGCGGACCGAGTCTGCCCGCGCACATTGATCGGGTGCTGACCCACGCGACGACACTGCTCGCGCTTGGGCAAGCTGCCCCAGGTCTACACACGGCGATCGAAGAACTGGTCGCCGACCTCGATGCGCTGCGAAGTGAGGCACGGGGTGCCCGTGGCACCGCCCGGGCGGCGTGCCTCGGTCGCCTCGCCGATCTCGACCAGCGGTTCCTGGAGCGCGTGCGCGCCGTGGCCGGCACAGGGCTCGACGAGGTCGTTGCCGAGGCCGATCGCGAGTTGGCGCCGTTTAAACCCCGGATGGCGGCCCCGGTGTACGCCAGGGCGCGCTCGGCTGCCGCCGATCGCTTGCTGCGGGAGCGCTTCCGTCTGCCGAACGTCCGTTTTGACTAACGGGGCCAGATATGCTGGCCAGCGCCGATCGTGCTGACGCCTGAGAGTGCCCAAACCCCCGAATGTCCAAGCCTCCGCGAATCACGACCCGGTGCCCACCGAGCGGTGCGGTGGTGGAGGTGACGGTCGAGCGACCCGTGGTCGGCGGGCGAATGCTGGCCCGGCACGACGGACGCGTCGTCCTTGTCGCCGGCGCCATTCCGGGTGAGCACGTGCGGGTCGTGGTCGAGCAGGCGAAACGAGACGTGCTGCTGGCCAAGACGATCGAGGTGCTAGAGGCGAGTCAGGACCGGAGGCCAGTCAGCGGTGTTTCCGGGTGCGGGGGACGGACCTTCGCCCACGTGGCGTATCAACGGCAGCTGCAGTTGAAGACCGAGATCGTCCGCGACGCGTTTCGGCGGGTCGGAGGACTGGACCTCGACGAGCCGCTCTCGATTGTCGCGTCACCGGAACGCGGGTATCGGATGCGTGGCCGACTGCACGTGGACGCCGAGCGGGTCGGGTTCCTCGAAGAGGGGTCTCACCGCGTGTGCGACCTGACCAACAGTGGCCAGCTGTTGCCCAAGACCGAGCGGTTGGTCGAACGACTCAGGCCACAGGCGCCCGCGCTGGCGGGCGCCGGGGTGAGAACCATCGAACTGGCCGAAGACCTGGCTGGCGACCAATGCGTCTTGCACCTGCCGCGGATGGGAGATCTCGGTGGGGCGGCCGATGGATGGCGGGCGCTGGCCGAACTGCCAGACGTCACCGGACTGACCACCGAGCCAGAGGTGGGCGCGGTCGGCCCGAGGGTCCTCGCCGGGGCGCCGGTCGTGACCGACTCGCTGGCGTCGTTCCTGCCGTCGGACGGTGCGGGCAACCTGACGCTCCGCCGGCATGCGCCCGCGTTTTTCCAGGCGAATCGATATGTCGTGCGGGAACTCGTGACGGCCGTGGCTGATCTGGTCCCTGGAGCCGAGGTCGTCGACCTCTATGCGGGAGTCGGGTTGTTCGCGGTGTGCATCGCGGCCAGACAGGGCGGCCACGTGACCGCGGTAGAGCGCGACTCGTCCAGCGTGCCGGACTTGCGGTCAAACGCGGCGCCGTTGGACCCGGTCATCGAGGTGATCCGAGCGCCCGTGGAGACCTACCTGAAGCGCA
>Ga0315338_1000392_pt1 | contig 111803 bp, 101 predicted proteins | sample ASW8metaG_FD_204518 | JGI IMG/M metagenome (GOLD analysis project Ga0315338, IMG submission 204518) | Ammonia-oxidizing marine archaeal communities from Monterey Bay, California, United States - ASW #8 | ecosystem: Environmental > Aquatic > Marine > Coastal | place: USA: California | collected...
ACTGAAAATCCTTGTGTCGGCGGTTCGATTCCGTCCCGAGCCACACTAAATTTATAATTGAATAATAAAAATAGATTAATAAAATGAAATTAATAAAAATAATACCCATGCTTTTATTATCAGTTGTACTTGCTGATGAAGGCGATATAACAGATTTTACGCTACAGAATGGACTTAAGGTTATTATCATGGAAAAACATGCCGTTCCTGTAGTATCTGTAAATCTTTGGTATGATGTAGGTAGCCACGATGAATGGGATGGAATCCGTGGAACTGCTCATTTATTTGAACACATGATGTTTCGAGGAACTCCATCTATTCCTGATGGTCATCTTGATAGTTTATTAAAAGAAGTTGGTGGAGATTTGAATGCAAGTACAAGCGATGACCACACTATTTATTATGAAAGATTACCTGCTGTTAATTTAGAGCTAGCTTTTAGAATAGAAGCTGATCGCATGCAGAACCTTATATTGAATCAAGAAACTCTTGATACTGAAAGAGAGGTTGTTCATGAAGAAGAAAGGCAAAGAAGTGCAAATCCGATTCAAAAGCTAATATTAAAATATTTAAGAAGTTCTGTTCAAGAAGGGCATCCTTACGCAGAAACGCCGATTGGAATCATGGAACAATTAGATACTGTATCTGTTGCTACCTGCCAATCATTTTATAAAATGTATTATGCTCCAAATAATGCTGTATTAGTTATTGTTGGCGATGTAAAACCTCAAAAAGTAAAACAACTAGCTGAAAATTATTTCGGTGCTATTGCAAGGTCAAAAAATTTACCTGAGAATCCAGACCTTTCTGTTCCTCCGCGTGCAAAGAAAATCACCCTATTAGAAAAATCTTCCTTCGATATTCCTGTAACTTTTATGGGCTATCAAATTCCTCCTGCGAAGCATGACGATATCCAAGCTTTAGTAGTACTAAATAGTATCCTGTCTGGAGGTGAAAGTTCAAGGTTAAGTCAGCGACTTGTCCGAAAAGATAAAATTGCACTTTTTTCTGCAGGCCAGCCTATCACAAGGCAAGGCCCAGGGCTCTTTCTTTATTTTGCAGTTTATTTTCCACATATTAAACCTGCAAAGATTGAAAGTACCATTATTGATGAATTAGAAAAAATTAAGAAAGATGGAGTTACAGAAAAGGAACTCACTAAAGCTCAAAAACAATTACTAGCAGCCAAAATTTTTGAAAGATACTCTGCCTCTTCACTTGCAAATAGTTTAGGGAGTGCTCAAATGACCTATGGAGATTATAGGGAATATGAGAGAGAGATTGAACGATTCTCAAAGGTGTCTAGTGAGGACATAAAAAGAGTCGCAAATACCTATTTTATTGATAAAAATTTAATGGTCATGCATATATCACCGGAGAATATTGGATTTGGTAAAAAACTTATGATGCGTCTTGCATCATTATTTATGTAAGGATTAAAATGAAAAAATTATTTTTTTACCTTTTATTGTTTAATTTGGTTTTTGCACAAAACTTTAAAATTAAATTTCCTGATTTTGAAAAGAATACACTCCCTAATGGTTTAACAACTTATGTGGCAAAACATGTAGAACAGCCCGCAGTATTCTTCAGGTTATTAATACCTTTTGGTGAATTTGATTTGCCTAGCGATCAAAGAGGGCTTGCTTCTATGACCGTGCAGATGCTATCAAAAGGAACACAGAATTATGATGCGGATGCATTTGCAGAAGCAATTGAATCGACGGGAGGTTCACTATTCGGATCTGGATCAGATGAGTTTACTGAATTTACTGGTAGTTTTTTAAAAGAAGACCTTGAAGTTGGATTAGAACTATTATCTGAAAAATTGCTTAAGCCAACTTTTCCTAAAGATGAATGGAAATTACTTAAAAGACAAGCATCTGAAGCTGTGAAGATTTGGCACCAGGATGCTAGCACTGTCGCTGAAGCACATTTATATAAATTAGGTTTTGGTGATGCACCAATTGGAAACATTATGACCAAATCCTCATTAAAAAATATTGATCTTAAAAAAATGAAAAATTTTCATAAAAGGCTAGTTCCTAAAAACTCTGTTTTTGTATTGATTGGTGATATAGATAGAGCAAAAGCAAATGAATTAATTAATCGAACATTTGAGAATTGGAAGGCTGGCGACTCAAATCCAAATAGGGAAAATGTTAGTTTTGCCAATATTAATGGAATCAGATTTAGGCTTATTGATAATCCTGAACTGGAACAAGCTACAATTGCTATGGGTTTTAAAGGAATTCCAGCCAACCATCAGGAGCGTCACGCATTAAATCTAGTCAATTATTTATTTGGAGGACATTTTTCATCGAGATTAAATAAAGCTATACGAGTTGAAAGCGGAAAAACATATGGAATTGGAAGCCGCTGGGAAAGTTTTCGTGATTTTGGTGTCCTTGGTCTTCGCACTTCAACCCGTTCAGAAGAAGTAAGAAATACATATAATTTGATTATTAGTGAAATGCAAAAGTTAGTTGATTCGGGAATAACAGAAGATGAATTAATCAGGGCAAAATCTTATATCACAGGTTCTTATCCACTTCGCTTTGAATCACCATCAGTCTATTCTAATCAAGTTGCATCCAGTGATTATTTTGGATTTACAATAGATGACAGGCAAAATGTATTAGTTGACTGGAATGCTGTAACGCTTGATGAAGTGAATGAAGTTGCAAGAAAATATTATTCTCCAGAAAATTTTATTTTAGTCATTGTTGGAAATCAAAAAATTATAAAAGATAAACTATCTGATATTGGTACATTTGATGAAGTTTATTACAAAGATGATCCAAAATAATTTCTTTTAAAATTATGACAACATATAAGAAAACTATTTTTCTTTTCTTGGTTTGTTTTTCTACACTATTTGGTGCAAATAAATACCCTATCATTCTTATTCATGGTTTTCTGGGGTGGGGAAAAGAAGAATTAGGAGAAATGAATTATTGGGGAGGAAAGAATAATATTGAGCAATACCTCCGAGATAAAGGATATGAAGTTTATTCTGTATCATTAGGTCCTCTTTCATCAAGTTATGATTGCGCTGTAGAAACATTTTATCAGATTAAGGGAGGTCAATTGGATTATGGGCAAGCCCATGCTGATAAATATAGTATTGTTCAACAGCCGAAAGGGATCAGCTATAAAGGATTATACCCCGAGTGGGATGAAAATCACCCGGTTCATTTATTAGGATATAGTTTTGGTGGAATGACCACTAGAATGCTTCTCCATTTGCTAACGAACTCGATAGCAAAAGATTCAACTGGATTGCCAGATGAAAGTTTGCTTCTAGGAAATGAACTTTCTGGATGGGTTTCATCTATCACAACCATGTCCTCACCCCTTAATGGGGCCACCCTTTCTAATATTGTTGTCAATTGGGTTCCTTTTACAGATAACCTCCTGCCTCTTGCTGGTTTGATTAGTTCTCACTATTATGATTTTAATCTGGAACATTGGGGTATCTCAAAAAAGGAAAACGAATCAATCACTAGTTATTTATCAAGATTCATTAATCACCCAGCATGGAATACAAAAAATAGTGTTGCATGGGATTCAAGCATCCAAGGTGCAATGGAATTAAATGACTTTCTAACAATTGACCCAAATGTCTATTATTTTTCTTATAGTACTGTTGCCAGTGTTTTAGATACAGCCACAGGATATTATAAACCTGCGGATCATTTGAATATGACTAATTATCCACTGAGTTGGATTATTGGTAGAACCAAAGTTGATATGGGCAACGGAGAAGAGACAGACGAAAGCTGGTTTAAAAATGACGGAACAGTGAATACCATTTCGATGTCACGCCCATTTACAGGGAAAAATGGCCCCGAACCGCTCAAAACATTTTCAGATAAAGGACCGATCGAAAAAGGCATATGGAATTTTATGGGAGAATATGAACTGGACCATAAAAGTTTTATCGGAATTTTTATCGATGATGAAAAACAAATTGATTTAATGATGAAGCGATTTGAATCTCAAGCACAAATTTTACGCTCCCTACAATAATATTGTCATTCTCCATAAACTTTAGGCTTATCTTTTATCATGAAAGAAAGTGATAAATTCAATTTTAATAACCTAAAAACGATTCCTAATATATTAAGCGTCAGTCGTCTGGTATTAATTCCGGCTATGCTAATCCCTTGTTTTTTAATCGCGGATGAAACGTTAGCACGTAAAGTATTTCTCACCATGTTTGTCCTTATTGGAGTTACAGATAAATTAGACGGCACATTAGCTCGGTACTTAAACCAGACATCTTCTCTCGGCGCAAGGCTTGATACCATGGCTGATACAGTATTTTATCCTTTAATTGCATTTTGGCTTTATCGCTTCGAAAGTACCGTAGTAGGAGAATGGTGGGTTCTAGTTTATATCTTACTGGGGCTCTTTTTTCTGAAAATGATTTTGGGTAAAATAAAATTTGGTAAAATGCCATCTTTTCATACAATTGGCGGAAAAACATTTGCTGCATCTTTATTCTTTTTCATGGTTATCGCATTGTTATATCCTGATATAGCAAAGACATTATTCCCAGTTCTATGTACAATTGGATATATTAATCAACTTGAAGAAATGTATATTTTTATAACGCGAGATAGCGTCAATGAAAATATCAAATCTGTTTTTAGTAAATAATCTCTGTCAGTTCCTTTTTTATACTCTACAGATATAGAGTATCATATTCACAAATGGAAAGAAACATTCACACAATAACAGGTGGTTTCGGATATACTGGGAGTTTCTGGCTCAAATAAATAAATAATGAAACGTTTTATCCAAGTCATTGGCTTCATTTGTCTTGCTCTAGGCTCTCTTCACTGGTCCCTGAGCTGTGTATCATATCAAAGTATTCGCCAGAATCAACTATTTGGTCGAAAAATTTCTAAAAGTTTCAATTTGAGCCGTGTAGAGATTACCCAGCCAAAAGATACTTTCTTAGAGGAAAAAGATGGCTTTTACTATATGACTAATATTCTATTCAATGATCAACCCGTATTTAAAAATAACTATGGAAATTATCTTTTTTTCAACAACTCTAAATACAAAGCTAGTTGGGCTGTTCATAATGCAGAACCAAAAGAAGATTCAGGATACGAAGCGTATCCCTATATCGTTGATAAAACGATAGCTACAAAGACATTTGATTTAAATAGATCAGAGAATAAATATCTTTTAAAATTCTATGATGAATTGAAGGATGAGTGGAAGCGTAAAATAATAAAAGAAGGTATTCCCAAATACAAATTAACCGCACAAAATTCACCTTCTGTAATAAATCCTTGGAACAGAAGCAATGGTGTATTTCAGCAAGATCATTTAATTCAACACGATAGAAAAATTATAAAAATTTTTGATTCTTTTTCAGACTTAGTATCCGTACATCCTTCAGCTCAGTATTGTCCGGGACTACTTCCAGTAAATGCACCTAGAGTAAGTGTTAGTATATCGATTGATGGTAATTATGAAGGAAGAGATGGTTCTTACCTTTACTCAACTTCTAAAGTTTCCGTTTGGAGAGGTACAGGGCTTTATGCTTCAGCGGGAGAAAAAATATATGTAAAAGTTCCAAAATCTATCGTCAAAATAGGTGCTAACATACAAATTGGATCACACAGTGATAGGGATCATGCATATAATATGGAATCAATCCGACGATTTCCTTACATAACTGATTCATGGTCCATTGATCAAACAACAATGGAAATTACTAGTGCCTTTGGTGGATTGGTATATATTACAATTCCTTCTGGAAGTGAATTAGGAAATTTCAATGTAACTATCAGTGGAGCAGGAAGAGCACCAAGATATATCCATGGTGAAACCACGAAAGATGAATGGCAATCAATTGTACGAAAATATCCCGCACCTTGGGCAGAGTTAGAATCAGATATGGTCATTTTAACTATCCCTTCATCAGAAATTCGAAATTTAGATGATCCAGGTAGGGTAATGGATTTTTGGAAACGAGCTATGGATGGAGCCAATTATCTTGCAGCCAGAAAAACCCATACAAGACCAGAACGCTATGTGGTTGATCCAAACTGGGGTTGGGGTGCCCATGCAGGGTATCCAATGATGATGGCTGGCCCATGGTCTCAATATCTAATTGATATAGATAACATAGGATTAAATTTTTGGTGGGGAACATTCCACGAACTAGGCCATAATTTTCAATTGTCAGAATGGACCTGGAACGGGTGGAGTGAAGTATCATGTAATCTCTGGGCAACGTATATATTAGAAACCATTGCTGGTCTTAAAAGAGAAGAAACATGGGATGATGGAAACCTTATGCCAGAAAGAAGAAAAAAGAGAATTGAAAATTATATAAAGTATAGACCTGGACGGGATGCTAAGCCCAATCTCCAAGATTTTAATGGCAAGTTACTCAAGGATCCAGCCCTTGGATTGGAAGTACTATTATTGTTACAGGAATCATTCGGTTGGGATTTCTACAAAAAAATAAATGGGGAATATTTGTCGATTTCAAAAGATCAGGAACCAAAGTCAGATCAAGAAAAGATTCAGGATTTTATTTTTATTTCTTCCAAGATTGCAGGTGTTAATTTAATTGATTATTACCGTGATTGGAGTTTTCCAATTGACCCAAAAACGGAACGTGCTTTAACCCATTTACCCAATTGGGCTGAAAACCCTTTAAAGCAATATAATGATTCTAAGAGTATCAATTGGAGTCGTGTAGAGATTAGCCAATTTAAGGATTATTCAAATCCCTCAGCAAAGGAATTTGGCGGCTTTTACTATATGACTAATATTCTATTCAATGATCAACCCGTATTTAAAAATCATCATGGAAAATATCTTTTTTTAAAAATTGGAAGAGTGAAATACGGTGATGAACCGTGGATTGTTGAGAAGAGGTGGGTTTTTCATCATACAGAGCCAAAAGGGTTCGATCCGAATCCTTACGATGTAATTAGTTATCAGAATGAATATCTTTTACAATTCCATGATGAATTAATGGATGAGTGGAAGCGTAAAATAATAAAAGAAGATGAGAAAGAATTAGATTAATTTTTGATCAATACACAAAATAATTTAAACCTCTAATCTAACGATATAGATAAGCATATTCACAAATGAAAAGAAACATTCACACAATAACAGGTGGTTTCGGATATACTGGTACTTACCTCTCGAAAGCGTTGATAAAGCATGGTAAAATTGTTGAAACGCTCACTAATTCACCAGAAAAAAAAGGTATCGATAGTCAAATACTCGCAGTGCACCCATTAGATTTTGAGAATAAAGAAGGTTTAATTGACAGCCTTAAAAACACGGAAGTACTCTACAACACCTACTGGGTCCGATTTAATCATAAATTATTTAACCATCAACAAGCAGTAACAAATACATTCAAATTGTTTTATGCAGCAAAAAAAGCGGGAGTAAAAAGAATTGTTCATGTGAGCATCACTAATGCCGATTCAAAAAGTAATTTGGATTATTTCCGTGGAAAAGGTGAAATAGAAGAATATTTAAAGGAACTAGGAATTGAATATACGATTGTGCGACCCGCAGTTCTATTTGGAGGAAAGGATATCTTAATTAATAATATTGCATGGTCATTAAGACACTTACCCCTTGTTGGAATGCCAGGACGAGGCAAATATCAGTTACAACCAATTCATGTATATGATTTCGCAAAACAACTCGCATATGCTGGAGAAAAAGTTGGTAAAAATATTGAAGTCGCACTTGGTCCAGAACGGTATTCATATGTTGATTTATTAAATATGATAAAAAATGAATTAAAACTAAAAACAGTAATTATTCCAATGCCAAATAGAATTGCATGGTTAGGAGCCCAAATTCTTGGGTACTTTTTAAATGACGTTATGTTAACATGGCCAGAAGTTTTAGGATTACGGCAAGAAACATTATGGGAAGATCAAGAGCCAACAGGCAAAGTTCATTTACGTGAGTGGGTTAAAAAACATAAAGACACTTTAGGAAATGAATATCACAATGAATTGGATAGAAGAAGAAAAAAGAGTTAATAATTAGATTAATACTGATGTCTACTGACCAACTTGCCATATGTTTTATCATTCTCATTACCTTTGGACTTTTCGTTTGGGGTCGCTGGAGATATGATATTGTTTCTATAGTAGCACTTTTTGCGCTTGTATTAATAGATAAGATACTTGGGGATAAAAGTTCGCAACTGATTGCGGATCCAAGCCAAGCTTTCATGGGATTTGGACATCCAGCAGTAGTTACAGTTGCAGCAGTGCTAATCATTAGCCGTGCTTTACGTAATTCTGGTGTAGTAGATCTAATAGCACGATATGTAAAACCATTTACAAATAAAAAGACTGCCCATATTACCAGTCTAAGTGGCGTTATAGCCATCCTATCAGCATTTATGAATAATGTAGGAGCACTGGCTTTGATGCTTCCGGTCACACTCAAAACAGCGTGGGATCAGAAACGTTCGCCCAGTATTTTATTAATGCCTATTGCCTTTGCATCTATCCTAGGCGGAATGATCACCATGATTGGTACACCGCCAAATATTATTATTGCTAATCTGAGGAAGGAACAGCAACAACAAATCCTTTCAAGAGCACTGTCAGATAGTTCTTCTCAAGCGGCGGCCTATTTAGATCATTTGAAAATCGTGAAAGAATCATTTGAACCAGCTGCGTTTGGCCTCTTTGATTTCACGCCAGTGGGGGGCGTTATAGCAATTTTGGGTGTGCTTTTTGTTGCATTGGCAGGTTGGCGACTGGTACCCAAGGAAAAGCAAATAAAACCAAGTTCTAACTCACTTTTTTCATTAGACGAATATGTCACAGAAATTCGTTTTTCTGAAGGGAGCTCCTTAATTGGTGAATCTGCAGAAGAAGTAAACAGGATAACAGGTGATAAGCTAACTCTGATTCGTTATATTGATGAGGAAGGAAAGGCGAGACCCTTGACTCAGAATAATAACATAAAAGTGGATGATCAGTTTCTTGCCATGGCCGATCCGGGTGATTTGAAGGAAATGATGGATGAATATGATTTACGCCTAACTAAAGAAATGCGCTATCGTATTGATTCATTAAAGGATGGCGACACGACTTTTATTGAAGTAGTAGTTTCACCAGAATCTCCATTAGTCGGGCGAGGACGTAGCTATTTGAGAAGACGATCGTCTAACAATCTGACCCTTATGGCGGTTGCACGACAAGATAAACCAATACATAAGCGTTTGGGCAAGGTGCAGTTTCGGGTAGGTGATGTACTTTTACTACAAGGCCGCGAAGAAGAATTTAAAAATAATATTCTATCCCTAGATCTGTTGCCATTGGCTGAACGTGAGATAGAGGTTGGTGTGTTTTCAAAAGTCAGTTATGCTTTGTTGATTTTTGCTGTTGCTATTCTTTTGAGTATGCTATCCATTGTGCCCACAACTGTGTCATTTACAGGTGCAATTTTGGCTTATATTTTTTCGGGTATATTACCAATTCGTGATTTGTATAAAAATATTGATTGGCCTATTATCGTTTTATTGGGTGCCATGATTCCTTTGAGTAATGCTCTGCAAAGTACAGGTACCACAACATTAATTGCCGATCAAGTGGTTAGTATGACACAAGGCTTGCCAACTTGGTCAATTATTGCTTTGATTATGGTGATTACAATGTTCATGTCGGATATTATTAATAATGCTGCCACAGCGATGATTATGGCGCCAATAAGTGTGGGAATCGCAATCTCAATGGGAGTAAATATGGATCCTTTTTTAATGTCAGTGGCAGTAGGTGCTTCTTGTGCTTTCCTAACTCCTATTGGTCATCAGTGTAATGCACTCATTTTAGGACCAGGGGGTTACCGGTTTAGTGATTATTGGCGTATGGGTCTGCCTTTAGAGATAATCATTGTCGCAGCAGGGACACCATTGATATTACATTTCTGGCCTTTATAGATAAATATTAAAAGGAAAATAAACCAAATAAAGTTTTTATTAGATTTATTTGATACGAAAACTCAAAGTAGGATTATAATATATTTTAAAACTATCGTTGACCGTAGTTATACTTTGTGCTTTCCTCATTACGGTCTGTAGCGGGTTGTGGCTCAATTGATAAAGATGATATACGATTCCGTAATTCTGCTGTCATATTGATATCTAAAGACTTTAGTGAGTCTTTCAATTGAGTTGTATTTCTCCCGCCAATTATTGGAGCTGTAACTGCAGGATGACTGTTCACCCAGGCAATGGCCAGACTTACAGGTGAGTACCCCAATTCATCAGCTAACGAAGAAAATTTTTCAGCAATCTTAAACATTTCAGGATCACTATAACGAGCTTCATACATTTTATTTTTTATTAGGCGCCCTTCTTTAGGCCGTTTTGTTACTCCATATTTTCCTGAAAGTAATCCGCCTCCCATTGGTGAATAGCTTATTACACCGATATTTTCTGATATAGCCATTGGAAATATTTCAACCTCAGCTTGACGTTTTACTAGATTATACATTGGTTGGATACACTCAAATCTATTCCATCCATTTTTTGCTGATATACCTAATGCTTTAGCAACTTGCCAAGCAGCAAAATTACTAGCACCTAAATATAAAACTTTACCATTTGATACTAGATCTTCTAAAACTCTTAGCGTTTCCTCGATTGGAGTCAAATCATCAAATCTGTGAAGGAAATATATATCAATATAATCTGTATTTAAGCGTTTTAGACTTTCATTTACAGCTGTCGTGATGTGCTTTCTTGTCCCACCTCGCGCATTCACATCATCTCCCATTGGGAAATAGGCTTTACTTGTAATAATCAGCTCATCTCTAGAATCGGAGATAAGTTTACCAAGAATTATTTCAGAAAGTCCTTTTTCATAAACATTTGCACAATCAAAAAAATTAATTCCTTTATCTCTACAAAGTTTAAATATTCTAGCTGACTCTTTTTCATCCGCTGGACCACCAAATGCCATTGTCCCCAAACAAAGTTCCGACACTTCAATACCTGTTTTCCCTAATAAGCGGTATTTCATTTAGCTTATTTTAACCACAGGTTTGCCAAGCACATCCATATTAGGTTGAACACCTAATCCAGGCTCGATTGATGCACTCATACGACCCTTTATTCTTTGAGGCGCCCCATCAGCTGTACTCACCGTTACATAACTGTTGAAGTCTGTTGATGTGAATAAATATTCTGTTGGTGTACTGTGAGCCAAATGTGCAATGGCAGCTGTAGTTACATCACTGCCCCAGCTGTCCTCGAGCGTCATTGCGATTCCTAATTTAACGCAGAGATCTCTTGCTAGTGCGGCTTTAGTAATACCGCCAAATTTGCTGATCTTTATATTTACCACATCCATGGCACGATCTGCATGTCCGCGGACCAATATATCTAAGCTATCAATTACTTCATCTAATACAAAAGGATGGGATGTTCGTTCACGAATAGATAAACACTCTTCATAGGTTTCGCAGGGTTGTTCAATGTAAACATCAACATCATCCACTGCTCGAACAACTCTGGCTGCTTCGTGCATGAGCCAACCCGTATTGGCGTCAGCTATTAGTTTATCTCCTGATTCTAAAACACTAGAAGCTAAGCGGATTCGATCAATATCCTCATCTGGATTGCTGCCCACTTTTAATTGAAATCGTCGATAACCTTCATCTCTATAATGTTTCACATTGGCAGCCATAGCTTCTGGTTCAATTTGAGAAATAGCGCGATATAACACAAAATCATCACCATACCTTCCACCGAGCATTTCACAAACAGGTATACCAGTCACCTGTCCTTTAATATCCCAACAGGCAATATCAATTGGTGATTTTACATAGGCATGTCCTTTCAGACACTGATCCATTAATTGATTTAGTTTACCTGATTGTGTTGGATCATGACCTATAAGGTGTGGACCGAGCTCTTTTATTCCGGCACGAACACCAGCTCCATAAGCTGGTAAATAAAATGGTCCAAGTGGACAGCACTCACCATATCCGATATGACCATCATCCGTTTCAACAGCAACTATTGTAGAGTCAAAAACATCTACCGATTTCCCCCCAGACCATTGATAAGATCCTTCATGAAGTGGGAGATCTACTTGGTACACTATAATTTGTGTTATTTTCATCTTTGAATATATATAAAAAATTAGATTAAAATATGATGGAGAAGCTTTTTAAAATAAAAAAAAATGATGATTGTTTAATGTAGTTAATGGAGATAAAACAATAAAGCTATTCAATAATATGTATTAGTTTTTTCAAGCTAGTAATCTTTTTATAAGATTGATAAATATGATTTTCATTGATTTGATTTTCTTCAAATAGTTCAACTAAAATTTTAAATACTCTTTTTAATAAGTTTGGGTCATAATTTAAATTATTTCCAAAACAAAACATGTCCACACCTGCATGAATCATCAGTAACAGAGTTTCTTTTAAATCATAATATTTTGAGATGGCTCCCATTGAAGGATCATCGCTTATAACTACTCCGTTAAACCCCATTTCTTCTTTCAGCAAATCATTTAACACCCTTGAAGAGAGAGTCGCAGGTAAATTCTCATCTAATTTTTTATTGATAACATGAGATGTCATAATCGCTTTAATCGATCCTCTTTTAATCAATTCTTTATAGGGTACTATTTCAGATTTATTCCATGAATCTGTGACATCAATAATGTCTTCATGTGCATCTGCGGAAGCGCTCCCTTGGCCAGGAAAGTGTTTACAAACAGGAATAATATTATTTTTTAAATGAACTTCATTAAATACTTGAGCATGTTTAGTTACTTCTTCAGCTTCTTTAGAAAAAGACCGATCTTGTTGTGATATGAAACTGTCTTCATTTACTCTCAAATCTAATACTGGTGCAAAATTTAAATTAAATCCACATTTTGAAAGAGTCTTAGCCATCAAAGTAGAATGTTCATTTGTAGTTTTTAGATTATTAATTCTACCCAACTCACCCCAACTCATAAATTGAGGAAATCCATAAGTACTTTTCAAACGATTAACATTACCTCCTTCCTGATCAACGCCAATCAATAATGGAACTTTTGAATTTAGCTGTAAAGCTTCAATGAATACTTTTAATTGGTGGGGATTAATTATATTGTGAGATGTCCATGGATTTGTTGTCACATTTTGATCATATAAAATAATTCCTCCAACGGGGATTTCATCATATAACTCAAAAAAAGCTTTTGCATCATCTTTGCTTATTCCTCTTATTCCAATGATAATCATCTGGCCAAGCATTGATTTAATTTCGTTTAACATCATTACAATTTTTTTTAATACAAAAATGTCTTATTATATCTTTATTAACATAATAGGCTTATGACAAAATATACACCAAAATGGTTTTATCTACTTATAACCATCCTAATATATCTCCAAGGCTGTGAAAAGAGGCCTCAAAATATTGATGTAACAGAAGGTTATGAATCAATAGTTGAAAAGATTGAAGATGCAATTCAATATGAAATAGAGAGTAAAGATTTAAATGCAATTTCAATGGTTTTAGTGGATGACCAGAAAATTATCTGGGCCGAAGGATTTGGTTATGCAGATCCTAATAATCTTATTCCTGCAGATGCTTTTACAATCTACCGAGTAGGATCCATTTCTAAACTATTTACAGATATGGCCATTATGCAGAAGGTTGCAAAAGGAGATATTAATTTAGACGAACCTATTCAAACTTATCTACCAGATTTTACTCCTAATAACCCCTTTGATAAACCTATCACACTTCGACAGTTGATGTCACATCGTTCAGGTTTACTCCGTGAACCTCGTCTAGGTAATTATTTTACTGATGATGAAGTTTCTTTAAAAACAACTGTTGAAAGTATTATTCCTTCAACATTAGTACATGAGCCGGAAAGTAAAATTAAATATTCGAATGCAGCCATTGCTGTAGTGGGATATACATTGGAGTCGCTTTATCAAACACCGTATGTAGAATATATGCAAAAAAATATTCTTGATAAAATAGGGATGGCCAATAGTTCTTTTGCGCCCAACAGAAAAATAAAAGAAAAATTGTCAAAAGCCACCATGTGGAGCTACGATGGCCGTATTTTTTCTGCCCCCACATTTGAATTAGGTATGATACCGGCTGGAAGTCTTTATTCTCCAGTAACTGATCTTGCAAAATTTATGATGATTATATTTAATCAAGGAATGGGCCCAAAAGAAGCAGTACTTGAACCGGAAACTCTAGATGAAATGATATCACCCCAATTTGGTGGAGATCATATAAGTGGATATGGAATTGGATTTGGATTATCACAGCATGGAGGTTTTCAGAAAATTGGACATGGGGGCGCAATCTATGGATTTTCAACACAGTTATATGCTATACCAGAACTTAAATATGGTGTGGCCACAGCATCTTCAGTTGATATCACAAATTCGATTACTAGAAAACTGTCGAACTATGCGTTGGATTTAATGTTAGCGAAGAAAAATAATGAACCTCTTCCAGCGTATTTAAAAACAAAATTAATTGATAGGGAATTAGCTCAATCTTTGGTGGGGCACTATAATAATAATAATCAAAATATAGAGATTCAATTGCGCGGATCTAAAACATTTATTATAACAGATCATTTAGAGGCCCCTCTCCGACAGACTAATAAAACTATAATTTCAGATGGTCGTATTAATCAGGGTGGACTACGTGTTGAGAAATCCGGTAATGATCTATTAGTAAATGGGAAAAAATATTGGAAAAAAGTTCAAGCTAGTAAGAGTCGTTTTCCAAATGAATGGGAAGGTCTCTTTGGCGAATATGGATGGGAACACAATGTGCTCTATGTTTATGAGGACCAGGGAATCTTATGGATATTAATTGAATGGATTGAAAAAGATAAGCTCACTCAAATAAAAGGCGATTTGTTTGCTTTCCCAGAAAATGTGGGTATGTACCATGGAGAAAAATTAGAATTTAAACGTGGACCAGATGGAAAAGCGTCGGAAGTTGCGATTATTAATGGACCTATATTCAAGCGGCGTAATATTGCAGCTTCAACAACCGAGACCTTTAGGATCGAACCAGTTAAGCCAATAGAAGAATTAAGAGAAACTGCTTTAATCGCGACACCACCTAAGGAAGATCAAAATTTTCTAGAAACAGATCTTATTGAACTCAAAAATATTGATCGAAGTATTAAATATGATATACGTTATGCCAGTACTAATAATTTTATGAGTAATAAATTTTATACACGGGCTGAAGCTTATATGCAGCGGCCGGCGGCAGAAGCTCTGGGTAGGGCGCATAAAAAATTGAAATCTAAAGGTTATGGATTATTGATTCATGATGCTTATAGACCTTGGTACGTAACAAAAATGTTTTGGGATGCAACACCAAGTGATAAAAAAATATTTGTAGCTAATCCTGATAACGGATCACGACATAACCGCGGATGTGCTGTTGATCTTACACTTTATAATCTTAAAACAGGTAAGGTTATAGAAATGGTTGGTGGTTACGATGAATTTACAGATCGTTCATTCCCAAATTATTATGGAGGTACAACTGAGCAGAGATGGCATCGAAAGCTACTACGAGATGTAATGGAATCTGAAGGGTTCAGTATTTATGAATTTGAGTGGTGGCATTTTGACTATAAAGATTGGAAGCAGTATCCTCTTGGAAATACTACCTTTGAAAATCTATAATTGACTAATAGACTTCAAATATACGTGCCTTTTTTTCTACCACACCATTATCATTTATAACTTGAACCCATAAAATATGATGCCCTTTTGCTAATCCATTAATAGGAGCTTCCCAGATATGATTACTAATTGGCAAGTTTTCCATTTTTGGATAACGATCTGGGTTCTCTTTTATCATTCGGTTCATATAGGGATCTTGTGCATGGTATTGTTTAATAAATTCAATTTTTTGATTATCTAAGGTGGCCATAACTTGAGTTTCTTCACTGCCGTAATATATATTTAGAACAAATTTGATTGTGTCAACTCCAGGTAAGGCAACTTGGTTTTCTGGCACACTAATTCGAAAGGATGATTCTGGCTGATTGATACTAGTATGGTAACGGTATGTGTAACTATTTCGCTTAAAGCTAAATGTAAAATATCCGTTAGGTGTTCCGTCATAGTGGTATCCGTAAGGTGTCCCATTCTCCTGCAATGGGCCGGACCACCATCCGCCACATGCAGCGCCTAGAATCATATTTTTAAATAGAGTTTTATTGATCCATCCATGGGATTTATCCAAATTCATATTTTCGATATAATGCATATGACCGGCTAAGGCCAATAGGCTATTATAATCTGTTAATAATTTATATAGTGACTCTCGATTTGTAATTTCAACTCTATCGCCTTTGTATACATCAGAAATGATCGGTATATGACTGAGTAAAACAATTCGTTTATTTATAGGTACATACGTAAGGTCATTTTCCAACCATTTTAGTTGTGTCTCTGTGAGTGCACCCAAATAATTACCACGCTTATTTTGTTCTTTATTCCATCCTTCGTAGTAAACTGTGTTCAGTGCAATAAAGTGGGCCTCTCCATATTCAAAAGAATAATAATCTGGTCCAAAATAAGTATTCCAAGTCTCGTGGGCCTCTCTGTCATTTTTTGCCTTATAATTTAAATCATGGTTTCCCAGAACATGCCAAATTGGAATGCCTAAGTTTTTTACCTGTTCTAAGTAATAGGGATATAAGGAAAGATCATCGTACATAATATCTCCCAAAGGAACATAAAAAGAGATATTATCTTCTTTAAGCATTTGAGCAACAATTTCATTTCGGTAATATACAATTTCAGTAGAGTCGCGAGGTTGAGGATCACCACTAATAATGGCTGTGAACTTTTTCGAATTATTCGTTTTGTATAATGGAAAATAAACTGTTTCAATTGAGAGAGAAGTATCAAATGCCTTATATTTTAGATATTTGGGGCTGGGATCACTTCTTACATTGTAAAAGAAACGTGGGATACCATATTCATTGATTGGTATACCCCAATTGGCAGGTTTTATTAAGAATATAACATCATTACGCTCTGCATCAATTATGAAATGACCTTTGCGATCAGTGAGGACAATTTTTTCTCCATTTGAAATCCTTTGATTTCTGATTCCAGATTCATTTTTATCCATGGTACCATTTTTATTTTTATCATGAAAGACAAAACCTTCAACTTCAATTTGTGCCACCGAAATTGAAATTAAAATAATGGGAAAGTATAATTTTATTTTTTTCATAATAATTGCATTATAAGATTTCCATGTAAAACGATATCAAATATTATGAAATAGGAGGGATACAAATGAAGTCCATTTTAACGCTATGTTTTTTCTCTATTACCATCGCTCTTGGGCAAGGAAAGAAAATATTCATTTCCGCTGATCTTGAAGGCGTGGTGGGTGCGGTTACTAGTGAACAACTTGGGCCCAATGGGTTTGAGTATAACAGGTTTAGAGAATTCATGACTGCAGAAGTAAATGCTGCAATAAATGCTGCACGAGCTGCAGGTGCCACAGAGATCCTTATCGCAGATTCACATGGTAATGGTCAGAATCTATTAATTGAAAAATTACCCAAAGATGTAAAGTTAATACGATCTTGGCCTCGCCCATTGGGTATGATGGAAGGTATTGATAGTAGTTTTGATGGCGTAATCTTTACAGGTTATCATGCAAGCACAGATAATATGGAGGGTGTCAGAGCACATACCTTTTCTAGCGCAAGTTTTACTTCAATAAAAGTCAATGGGAAGGTTATGACAGAGGGATCTTGGAACGCCGCTGTTGCTGGTGAATTTGGTGTTCCAGTAATTATGGTCGCGGGTGATGATACTGCTGTAAATGAGGTGAAGGCATTAATTGGAAACGCAGAAGGTGCAATTGTTAAAGAAAGTATTAGCTTTCATTCAGCTAAATCACTTCATCCGGAAGCCGCATATGATTTGATAACAGAGAAAACATCCTATGCCGTAAAAAATATCAAAAAATATAAACCATATAAAATTAAAGGACCGGTTACTGTTTCAGTAAGCTTTAAGCATTACCAACCTTCCCAAATTTTAGCCTATCTACCTATGTTCAAACGCACTGATTCACATACCATTGAATTCAAAGCAAAAAATATGGTAGAGGCTTCTCACATCATGCGGGTAGTTACAGGGTATAAGGGTGGGAGTTCTACACCATAAGGGTTTACTGACCCAATAGATGTTTCCCCATGAATTCTCGAGCAAATTGAAATGCTTCTTTACGTGTCTTTGGGTTGCCACCCATTGTGGTTCCTCGTTTAGCGCACAAAGCCAGAGCAATTTTTTGCCTAAAAGGGGTGGTCATGGGGATATTGAGAAAATTCATAAGAACAGCCCCGTCTTCCCGCATTTTGAACCGACAATCCACAGTTCTATATGCATTTTCTTTAGTCGTTATAGGTGTATCTCTATCAAACGAATGATGGGATTCAGGATAAACAGTGAGCCCAATATTAGCACCTGAATTTTTAATCTTTGGTACAAGCTCTTCACAGGCCGCTGCTGGGACCCAGTTGTCTAAAGCTCCAATCATAATATGCATAGGTGCATTTGTAAAACGCAACAATTCCGGTTCTATGATACATGGTGGATAGATTGAAAGGTGAGAAGCAAATTTTAATTCACCGGCAATTTTTTCAATTAATGGTAGCCATCCTGAAAATAGAGCCACACCACCTCCAAGGCTCCAACCGGTAATAGCCACTCGATCTTTATCAATATTAGGATGTAGTGCTAACTGTTCAAAGGCCCTGTAAGCATCCAAAACCATCATTGCTGTCGTAACTTTAATTTGTGAACCCACGGTAGATTTAATGCCTCGACTTGAGAAACTCTGTAGTTCAAAAGTGGCAATACCCATTTTTCGATACATTTCCATATATTCCAAATGATGTTCACCCCAATCCAGGCTGCCGGCAACACCCAAAACCAAAGGAAACGGTCCTTCACCTTCCGGGAGCTTTAATATGCCACTAACTTCATTTTCTTCTAGATTCTCAAGGTTGGTAATAATATCTTGAAAACCAAATGGATTGGCACTCGTAAATGTAATTATTTCCTGTCCAGATAATGATAACGATAAAAAAATGTGCACAATGTGTAAATATTTAATTTTCATTTATTTAAAGTTTAATCAATAAACATGGGTGGGTGTATGTCTTCATGATCCGTTTGTTGTTGATAAATGTGAGCTAATCTTAAGATAGATGCTTCATCAAACAGATTACCGATCAAGGTGATACTTGTTGGTCTGCCCTCTTTATCAAAACCTGATGGAATAGAAATAGCAGGATGCCCAGTAAGATTTGTAATGAGACTTTGCTGGCTACCACGCCCCGGTGCAAGGATTACATCATATTGTTTAAATAAATCAGACATTTCTTTAATTAACCTTGATCGAAGACGGTTTGCCTGTAAATATTCTACTGCAGGGATAAACCGACTTTGTCTTAGCGAGTTGGCTCTTGATCGAGAAGTTTGTTGAACCATCATATTGACACGGCCACTTGTAACTAGATTATCAAAAAATGCACCAGACTCTGCTCGCAGAATTGAATCAAAAGCGCGAAAAGGGTATGAACTTGGAAGAGACACTGAATCAATATTTACTCCCATTTTTTTTATAACATCTAAAGCTGCACGACCATTATCTCCAGAGGCGCTTGTATCTTTCTCAATAATTTCTTGAATGTATCCAACTCTAAGTGATTTTACATCTTCATTTAGATTGAGCCCAAATGGTGCATTATAAACAGTTTGATCCCGACCGTCTGACCCATGAATGACAGAAAGGATAAGTGCGCAGTCTTCTGCATTTCTGCATATTGGCCCTACTTTATCCATAGACCATGAAAGAGTCATGACCCCATGTCTGCTAACTCTCCCATAAGTCGGTCGTAGACCCGTGACTCCGCATCGCGAAGATGGGGATAAAATGGATCCCCACGTTTCAGTACCTATGGAAAAAGGTACAAGTCCAGCTGCAGTTGCAGAAGCAGAACCGGCAGATGATCCAGAAGAACCTTGTTTTAGATCCCATGGATTTCGGGTTTTTCCATTAAACCATACATCTCCTCTAGCCAATGCACCTGAGGTGAGTTTTGCTATAAGGATCGCTCCGGCAGCATTCAATTTTTGAACTAGTTCAGCTGTTTCATCAATGACCTGATCTTTGTATGGCTCTGAACCCCATGTGGTTTTATATCCTTTTACAGCAATGATATCTTTAACTCCATAAGGGATACCATGTAGAGGCCCGCGGTATTTCCCTTCGGAAATTTCTTTGTCCATAGACCGTGCTTTTATAATGGCTTCATCTTTTATAAGTGTAATAACGGCTTCAAGTTGTGGATTATAACGTTCAAGTCGTCCCAAATAATATTGTGTTAATTCTTCTGAAGTAATATGTCCTGCGCGAATTAATGATGCCAATTCCAAAATAGAATAAAAGGCTGGCCCTTTATTTTTTTCAGGTAAAAATATACTATCTGGTATATTAAATGAGGTTTCAACTTGATCTGAAGGGATAGTAAATCCGGGAGGAAGCGGGTTAAAGGCTATGGCGGGGGATTCATTGTATTTAATATTAAAAGTACGTGTTGAATCATAGCCTGATCTATTCCGTGCAAGATATTTCATCATGGTATCAATTTCAGCTTCATTGAATTCAACACCATACAATTTTTGCGCAGCCAATACATCTTTTTGATCAAATGGATAGGATGAATTAGATGCGCAGCCCCAAAATAAGTTTACCCAAAGCAAACCTATATTGAAGAATGGTTTTTTCGTCAATCTCATATTTAGAAATAGAAGTTGATAAATAAATTAAGTTTCGATCAAATAAGTCCCTTTTATGGCTTTAAATCCTTTTTTGGACCAGGTTGCGACCGTAGGCTCAGCACCTTTTCGTCCTTGAATTGCTGCACAACCCACATCTCCATTAATAGATAGAGCCACGATCTTGTCACTAAAATTTACTTTCGATGGGCCACCATTAATATCTATGATCCTCTTACAGACTGCTTCACAGGCCTCCTGAGCGGTCATGCCATTACGCATGAATTCTATGCCAAGGAATGATCCACAAGATCGAATCATCTCTTCCCCTCGACCGGTAGCTCCTATAGCACCAACCTCATTATCAACATAAAGACCTGCACCTATTATAGGTGAGTCTCCAATGCGCCCTGGTATTTTCCAGGCCAGACCACTGGTTGTGGTAATCCCTGCTACATCACCATTACTGTCGATACCTAATACATTGATCGTGCCTGTAGTCCGTTCCATATCATAATTTCCATCCGCAGGCGGAAAATAATCATCTTGATCAGATAGATTTTCTTTCCATTTCAGCCAGATTTTACGAGTGCTATCAGTGAGCAAATCTTCAACTTTGAAACCATGCATTTTAGCAAAATCTTGGGCACCCTTGCCTACTAGATGAATATGATCAGTTCGTTCCATTACAAGGCGTGCTACAGAACAAGGTGTTTTTATACCCTCTAAACAGGCTACAGATCCACAATTATGATCGGGTCCATTCATGATGGATGCATCCAACTGTACAACGCCTTGTTCATTAGGAAGCCCTCCATAACCAACGGAAGTGTCTTCTGGATCTAATTCCGTAACATTTGCAGACTTTTCAATGGCATCAAGTAGTAAGCCATTCTTTTTCAATATATCCCAACCAGGTTTAAGAACTTTCTTTCCCCAGCGTTCACCTCGGCTACAAAGGATTATGGGATTATTTTTTTTTGCTTTAGCCATTTTACCCATTAATCTTGATTGTAATAATGGAAGAGAAACCCCCAATGCGGAAATAGATTTAATAAAATTTCTACGATCAATCATATAATAACCTCCTTCATCAATCTTTTTATTTATCAAATTTGAAATTGAATCTAATGCAAAATCAGAATGAATAGGGTCAAAGACTTTGTAGAATTAATTTCGGCGCTTCATATGATAATATTAAATCTATGACCAAGCCAGATCAGGTTACTCTCAAAGTAGTTTTTCGCCTATGGCTTCCTCTAGCGGGGAGTTGGTTTCTTATGGGCATAGAAACACCAATGCTTACTGCCTTTGTAGCAAGGATGACTAATCCAGAAATTACTTTGGCCACTTGGGGTTCTTTGGTATACCCTATTTCGCTAGTCATAGAAGGCCCCATTATTATGTTGCTCACAGCCAGCACAGCATTAGTAACGGATCAAAAAGCTTATTCCAAATTATTTCAATATATGGTGGTGATGTCATTGGTGCTTTCTTTCATCCATATTTTGGTAGCTTTTACACCTCTATATTATACTATGGCCCGGGAGTTACTCAATGTGCCAGAACTGCTCATTGAACCTGGACGAATTGGTCTACAGATCATGGCCCCATGGACATTTATGATTGCCTGGCGGAGACTAAATCAGGGAACCATGATCAAGTATGGTAATTCAAGATCCGTTGCAATCGGAACGGCCATTCGACTGGTATCCTTGGTAACTATATTATCCCTAGGGCGCTGGTTCACAGATTTCTCTGGAATTTTCATTGGATCAAGCGCTGTGGCAATATCAGTCACAATTGAAGCACTCTATGTCCATAGAGCAGTGCAAACTATTTTGAAAAATGTATTACCACCCTCTAGTGATAGTGACCCAATAAGGAGAGATTCTTTTATTAAATTTTATCTGCCTTTGGCCATGACGCCACTTATGACCTTGTTGATTCATCCTGCAGGCGCTGCTGGAATGAGTCGCATGCCAGAGCCTCTTTCCTCTTTAGCGGCATGGCCCGTTGTTTATGGGTTAGTTTTTTTAACAAGAGGGTTGGGACTTGCATTTAATGAGGTGGTTGTATCTCTAGCCGGAAGACCTGGTGGAAAAACACAACTAAGCCGCTTTGCCAGAATCCTTGCAATCTCTACTATGGGGATTTTGGCTGCCATAGCATTTACTCCATTGGGACAGTTATGGTTCAAAAATGTATCAGGACTTTCACCAACTTTAACACACCTTTCATCGGTGACCATTATGTTTGCAATTCTCATGCCAGGTTACTCAGTCTATCAATCTTGGTATGGGGGGCTGCTGATTTACCATAACAAAACAAAGGGAATTAGCCAAGCGGTCATGGTTTACGTATGTATGGCTGTTATAGGCTTATGGTTGGGATCAACAGCGGCAACAGTACCTGGTATTTACTGGACAATCAATGTGTTTGTCTTTTCAGGATTATGCCAGACTTTCTTTTTGCGATATCGCTATAAGAGAATTAGAATTTGATGATGCAAAAATCAGATTTAACAAAGAATGTAACAATTAAAACACCACAAATTCATGAAAGTGCATTTGTGGCTGAAGGTGCGAAAATTATTGGTGACGTAATCATTAAGGCCGATAGTTCAATTTGGTACAATACAGTATGTCGAGGGGATATCAATCAGATTATTGTAGGTAAACGATCTAATATCCAGGATAACAGTGTAATCCATCTGGAGAATGATCAGGGAGTAATTATAGGCAATGATGTAACTGTTGGACACAACGCTATTATCCATGGATGTACGATAAATGATGGCGCCCTTATAGGTATGGGTGCCATCATTATGAATGGTGCTGTTATTGGGAAGGGTGCTGTGGTAGGTGCTGGGGCACTTATAAAAGAGAATATGATCATTCCGGATCTTACGTTAGTTGTAGGAATTCCTGGTAAAGTGGTAAAAACTTTTACAGATGCAACATTTAATGAAAATGTGAAGTGGGCTAGAAAATATGTGAAATTGGCGAGAATCCACAAATTACAGAAAGGGGACTAAATCATGAAGATTAAGCGAAATGACCTATGCCATTGCGGAAGTGATAAAAAATTTAAGGATTGCCACGGGAAAAAAACGGACGTCAATCCCTGGAAAAAGATTGCCATTTATATTATTAGTGGTCTGATTGCCTTCTGGTTTATTAGAGATATATTTTTGACAGGAAACGATAGTATTGGATCAGCTCCACCCGGAAAGGTTTGGTCAGAAGAACATGGCCATTATCATGATGTGAATACAAATCGTTCACCTATCCCACCCATGCCTCCAGGTGCTCAAAAGACATTAAATATACCACAGCCTGAAGGTCCTGTACCTGAAGGTAAAGTTTGGTCAAGAGAGCATGGGCACTGGCATGATATTGTGAACAATTAATATTTGTGCTAATGTATGAAAAAAAGATAATTGGGTGCCGGGCGCCTGCAATCAGACTATATTTCTATATAATTAATATATGTTGAGTCTCTACTGAAGAACGGGTAGGTTTTCGGTCAATTTTTCAAGTTAATTTTGCAAATCATTCTCGCAACACATAATCGGAGTAAAATGGAAGAAATAGCTGATATATTGGCTCATCTTCCCGTTGAGTTCCTAACTCTAGATGCGTACCCTAATATTGGAGACATTCCTGAGTCGGGTGAGACTCTGAAAGAAAATGCTTTTATCAAGGCAGAAACTGTTCATCGACTCACAGGATTACCTGCTCTGGCTGACGATACGGGATTGGAAGTTGATGCATTAGGTGGGGCACCAGGGGTTTATTCTGCAAGGTATGCGGGAGAGAATGCCACTTTTGAAGATAATTGTCAAAAAATGCTGAAAGAAATGGATGGACTGCCCAAAGATCAGCGTACAGCACGTTTTCGTACTGTAATTGCCTTCGTAAAAGATTATGAAAAAACATGGACAGAAGGAGTGGTTGAAGGGGTCATTTTAGATCATCAATATGGGAAAGGCGGATTTGGGTTTGACCCCATATTTTATTATCCACCCTTGAAAAAGACCTTTGCAGCTATGGAAAAGACAGAAAAGAATAGTATTTCACATCGTGGGATAGCTTTGCGTAATTTCTATGAAATCCTCGAAAAACAGTTATAGAATGAAAACGGTTAAACATAAGGAGCTGACTATTGCCTCAACGTTAACGGATTAATCTTACCGCTATGCGGTATCACTGCGCCCGTAAGGGCCTTGTTAACTCAAAAAATGGAGGTGGGTCCTTGTCAAAACGGATCCGTTTTGTCAGCATTCTCTTATGTATGACCGTAGTTTTTCCTGTAAGCGGCCAGAGGGATATTTCTATCCAAAATCTCCCGAATGATTGGCACCCCGACTCTCCCTATCTATACAACCCAAATAAACAACACACTTTTTCTCTTGTTATGCCCTATGATTCTACAATGTACAAACCAAGGAATCTGATTCGTCTTCCTTTTGTTATTGTTAGAAATATTGACATAGCTAAAGATTGGTCTACTATTACTTTTACGGGTCATTATATTGGAAAATCTTTAAACATCCCCTTTGTAGCGCCGGTGGACTGGTATGTTGATCGTCAGATTCAGATCAACCGAGAGTTGGCTATGTTGAAAGCCATGCATGATACATTGCGCTTTCGTGCCAGCCAATCTCAGATCTTGCAAGATAATCGTGGTCGAGGTATTGAAGTAATCGGTGTGGATGTAGCAAAACTGGGTCGCGTATCTCTGACAGCTCGTGGAAATGTGACAGTGAAAGGAAACCTGGTATTTCAAGATCAGGAATTGATTCGTTCGAAACTAAGCGAAACACAGAATACCCATTTAGAATTTGACCAAACACAGAGGATCAGTGTTGAAGGAAAAATTGGTGAACGAGTGTCTGTAAATGTAGACCATGATTCTGAACGGGATTTTAATTGGGAAAACAATATTCGTATCAATTACAATGGTGAAGAGGATGATATTATCCAAACCGTGGATGCAGGTAATGTATCTTTAAGTCTCCCTGGTTCACAATCGTTAATGGGATCCGCTAGTCACCAGGGATTATTTGGTATTAAAACAATGTCCAAACTGGGGCCTATGAATATTACTGCTATTGCATCCGTGGTGAATACGGAAAAGAAATCCCAGGAATATAAAGGTAAGAGTGAAGCTCAGACTTTTCAAATTAAAGATTATAATTACATAACAAATAAATATTTCTATATTCATGAATGGTTTCGCGATGGTGTAGTGACATCAGTTCAGGGGAATCCTCTTGTGGTCCCTCCATTCTATCCTTTGAAGGAAGGTCTGCACCAAATAGGTAATGTAGTCATACGGAATTTTGAATTATATCAATTAGATCAATCCACGAACTCAGAGACCAACCCTGGGACGGCCTATGCAAATCTATCCCAACCTCAGGAAAGCCATGACCAGACCGGTAATTTCAAACGATTAGAGCAGGGACAGGACTATATTATAAGTGAAGACCTTGGATTTATCCGCCTTAGGCAAAAAGCTAGTGATGAGGTTCTGGGGTGTACCTATGTCATTGCAGATCGTTCCAGTGGAGACACTTTGATTGTTATAGGTGAAGGCATTTCTAAGGGTAATAACTATTTAAAGATGAAAATGCTAAAACCAAAAAATTTGAACCCAGCTCACCCTGTTTGGCCCCTCATGTTCAAAAATGTGTATTACCTTGGTACAACCAATATCAATAAAGATGGATTTGAATTACGAATCATAAATAACCGCCTTCCTGTTCCAAGTCATTTGGATCCTCAAGGAAATCCCTATATTACCCAGTTTGGATTAGACAGTTTAAATGAAAGTGGTGTTCGATCTTCGGACCAAAAGATCGACCTAGCTAATCCAAATATCGTCAGTATGATAGATGGTGAATTATTTTTTCCCACCTACCATCCATTTGCAGCCGATACACTGCCAGATGGAAATCAGGCAACAGGTTTAAAAGGCTCGTTGGGTCAAGGTAAAATGTATTTTAGTACCCAGCGTACCCAGATAACCAACGATAGTCGATTTGCAATTGAAGTTGATTATGCGAACCAAAGTGCTACCATTAATCTTGGGTTTATGATTGTCGAAGGTAGTGAACAGGTATACAAGGGCGGGGTGCCTTTAAAACGAAGTATTGATTATCAGGTGGATTATTTTAGTGGCACCATTGTCCTTTCAGATGATGTTGATCCCAATGCGGATATAAAAGTTATATATGATAAACACCAATTAGTCACCTTTGATAAAAAAACGATCTTGGGAGTTCGCTCTCAAATGGATTTTGGTAAGAATTCCTTTATTGGTGGGACTGCACTGTATTATAACCAATCTGTTATAAATGAAAAAGTTGAAGTGGGATATGAACCCATGCGGAACTTTATCTGGGGTTTGAATGGTCGTTTTCAACAGGATATGCCTATGGTTACACGAGCTCTAGATAAGATGCCTGTAATTGAAACGGATAAACCATCTGCCTTTTCTATTGAAGGAGAGTTTGCCCAAATTCTGCCGAACCCGAACCCAATCAATAGTGTTGCAACAGGAGATCCAAATGGTGTGGCATTTATTGATGATTTTGAAGGATCAAAACGAACCACATCTATTCCCATTTTACGCCGATTCTGGCGAGAATCATCGGCACCCTTAGATTTAAACTCAGGAAAATCTCTTAGTCAGCGAAAAAGAGGAAGTTTGAAATGGTTTAACCCATTCGTACAGATTCGAACGAAAGATATTTGGCCAAATCTATCCACATCGATTCAGGCTCAAAATGAAACAACTGATATAATGGTACTTGAATTTGATAAACGAGAACACCAGTTGAATGTGCGTAATGACTCAATATGGGGTGGTATCATTACACCATTTTATTCCGGAGACTTTGATCAAACACAGACCAAATTTTTTGAAATATGGCTAAAAGGAGAAGAAGGTACTGTTAATATCGACTTAGGCCAGATAAGTGAAGACCGGGATGGGAATGGCATATTGAATACTGAGGATATACCAGTTGGTGGTTTAATTGGAGATGGAATTTTAGATGATGCTGAGGATATTGGATTGGACGGATGTTCTGATACATACGAAGATGGGTGGGGATTTTGTTTAGACTCCGAAGGTCCAACATATAGTGATTATATAGGTTTGGGTGAAACAAAATTGATAAACACTTTTAGTGATATAAAGCCGGAAGATCCCAACGGTGACAACTGGGAGTATTCTGAAGGAAGTAACGATTTTTCCCAAATCAATGGAACGGAAAAAAATGCATTAGATGCAGGTCGATATCCCGATACTGAAGATTTGGATAGGACAGGGTTTCTGGATCGCACTAACGATTATTTTACCAAATCTTTTTCTTTAAAAGATACTACTTACTTAGCAGGCCAAACCAAACTTGACGGTTTTCCTACTGGTTGGAGATTATTTCGAATTCCTCTCATAGATTTCGATGTAAGTACTCCAGGAAAGGATAGAGAGTGGAATAATATTCATCACTTACGGATTGGTATAAGTAATGTAGATAAAAAATCCTACATCCAGGTGGCCAAAATTGAACTGGTAGGAAATGAATGGCAGGAATTGGGCATTGCTGCAGATTCAACAAATACATATTTGAAAGAAAATGCAGACTCTATTTTTGCAGTTTCTGTAATTAATACAGATGATAACGCTAATTATAGACCCCCAGAAGGAGTTCAGGGAGAATATGACCGTATTAATCAGATCCGGTCAAAAGAGCAATCCTTAGTAATGAAATTTAATGAACTTCCTGGTCGTGCCAGTGGTGCAGCCATGAAATCACTTATTTCTCTAAGTGGGGAACGGGCCCAAAGCTATCTATCCTATGAAAAGATGAAGATGTATGTTTCTGGAACCAGCCCATGGATCACCTACAAGAATACAGATGTTGATATGTTTATGCGATTTGGTTTTGGTGATAATTATTATGAACTAACCCAGCCAGTTTATGATGGTTGGGATGAAGGTCTAGGACGAAACTCAATTGAATTGGATTTAGAATGGCTAACAGGGTTGAAACTCAGGGATTCGACATCAGTAAAAAAAATCAGGGAATCAGATATTTTCATGGATTCTACCGATTATAAGGAATATCGATTTACTGATGACATGGGGATAGAAACAGGGAAAGTGATAAGGATTAAAGGCCAGCCCTCACTAAATCGGATTCAGTTCTTCATTGTGGGTGTAAAAAATCTATCTGAGACGCCCATTAGCGGTGAAGTATGGTTGGATGAATTACGTCTCAGTGGTGTAAATCGCGATAAAGGAATATCCATGCGTGTTCAAAGCCGATTTAACCTGGCCGATTTGATAAATACATCTATTGCCTATCGCAAGCAAGACGCAGATTTTCATATGCTACAAAGGAGGTTGGGCTCCAATAAATCCAACGAAAATTTTAATATAAACTCAGGGATTAATATCGACAAATTATTACCAACACATTGGGGTCTAAAAATTCCAGTCTCTACCACTTTTGCTAAAACAATAAGTCGTCCCAAATATTTTCCTGGGCAGGATATTCTAGTGAATCCATCTAGCGCTCCAGATTCTATTTTGAGTACTTCTAATGCGTTAACATTTACTGTTGCCGCATCCAAATCATCCAAGTCAGATAATAAATTATTAAAGTACACTATTGATAGAATGACTACTCGATTTTCAGCTAATCGGCGATCTATATCTAACGAAATTCAAAAGGAGGTTCTGAATCAATCTTATATGGGGCAAGTCGGTTATGTTTTGCCATTTGGACGGAACAATTATGTGATGCCATTCAAATGGATATCAAATATGCCGTGGTTTGGCGAAAAGTTAGGAAAGACACACCTATATTATAGTCCTTCTTCTGTGAATCTATCTATGAACTTTAATGAGCGACTTACCCAAAAAACGCCTCGTCGAGGGAAAAAATCACCTGATGATTACAATTTTGGATTAAACCAATCCTATGCATTGGATTATAAGATTACAGAATCGATTAATACCAAATTCAGTCGTGGTATTAAAAGTAATCTAAATGATTATCGTGGGTATCTATCCAGTGCGCTAAAGGATAGAAATGCTGGTGTAGTTACTGATATTACAGAAAATTTTACTTCATCTTTTTCGCCAGCCCTTATGGATTGGCTGAAACCAACATTTAACTATACAGCAAATTACCGATGGAATAAAGCAAGAGATGCAAGTGTCCAAGGGGCGAATATTGGGAATCAACTTCGATTCTCATCGGGTATCAGTTTGTCTCCAGTCAGGTTGGTAGAACTTATTTATAAGCCATCTACGGGCCGGGCGGTGGCACCTCAGCGACAAACTACTCGGCAAACTCCAACTCGAGGCAGGAGTCGAAACCCGGGAGAACGTTTCAGTGAAGAGGAAGATTTATCAGGAAAAGTATCTGTCAATCAGGCAGAATTGAAAAAGCAAAAAGAAAAGAAAAAAGATCGATTTGCAGATAGTAAAATGTTAAAAAAGGTGCATGGTGTAGCAAGAAAGTTTAATCCAATCAATATTTCTTATACAGAAAATATCAATAAAACTGGTATGGGAGTTTTGGGTGAGGTTCCATTAGGATATCGATTGGGCATTAAAAAGGATCATGGATTAGTCAATTCAGAACAGGTGGGTACAAATACAGGTAATTTTGACCATAAGCGTGATTTTTCAGTTCGTTCCGGATTGAACTTTACACGTTCACTGTCGGTTTCATTCAATTACGCACAAAATCTATCCAGTAATCTTAGAGGATCGGGATTAGAACAACGATCAATTTCTCGGGACTATCTCTCTTATGGAAGTCACTTAGAAGAAGGATTTCCATTTGTAGGTTGGTCTGTCAGGCTCACAGGGCTTGAACGAAATAAATTTATAGGAAAATTTGTACGCAGCTTAAGTCTAGATCATGTTACCAATGGAAAGGAAACTCGGGCATGGCAGTTTGATCAATTTAGTGGACCAGAAATGTCTTTCTTAGGAATTGACGATTTTATTGCCCAATATCAAGATAATGAAAGGACCTCTAGGGTAAATATGAATTTTGCACCGCTTATTGGTGCTACTTTATCTCTAAAAAAAGGAATCGCCATTACAATGCGTCACAATCGAACCCTATCTCGAGAAACAACGGCAAACGGTGGTGAGAAGGTGTTTAATGACCAATCCTATTTGGTTACAGCAAATTATACACATAGGGGTGGCTTTACGATTCCACTGCCATTTTTTGATAATTATAAGATTAATAATCAGGTTAACTTCACCTTTAATTTTGACATGAACAGAAATCGGACACTCCAAAAAGCTGAAAAAGCAACTAAGTTTGCAGAAACTACATTTACATCTAGTTGGAAAACTGGAATTCGTCTTACTTATACTTTTTCAAAAACTGTGAGCGGAAGTATGATCTGGGAATATAGGGAAAGTGATTCGAAACATACTGGCAAGAAAATCGACAGAGACTTTGGCTTTGACGTGAACTTAGCGATTCGAGGATAATGAAAAATTTAATAAATATAACATTCATATTAATGTTCACTATTGTTGGATGTCAGACTAAAGTGCCTATTTTCAATAAAGAAAAAGCCTTCAGCCATCTTGTGGCACAATGTGATTTTGGGCCAAGAAATCCCGGTTCTGATGGTCATATAAAGGCATTAGGTTATTTCTTGGAAACCTTGACTCCATTGGCCGATACGGTATTTACTCAATCTTATATCGAGATTATGCCAAGAACGCAGGAAAAAGTTAAGATGAATAATATAATCGCCCGATTTAACCCATCTGCTGTAGAACAGATTATGATTTCTGCCCATTGGGATACCCGTCCTTGGGGTGATCGAGGGGAGAGTATTATGGGGAAGAATCAACCAATTCTTGGTGCAAATGATGGAGCTAGTGGAGTAGCGGTTATTCTCGAATTAGCTCGAATTTTTAAAGAACGGCCACCTGTGATTGGTGTCAGTCTGGTTTTGTTTGATGCAGAGGATTATGGCACTAGCGGTGATTCCTGGACCTATTGTAAAGGGTCACAGTATTTTGCAAGAAATCTGCCGATTCCATACCCAGCTTATGCCATAAACCTGGATATGATTGCTGATAAATCTCCTGAATTCTATATAGAACGATATTCTTATCAACAAAACCCAACTTTAGTTTTAGAACTCTGGGAAAAAGCGGAAGAACTAAAATTAACTGCTTTTAAAAAACAGGCTTATCACATGATATTTGATGATCATGTGCCGTTATACGAAATTGCAGGTATACCTGCAATTGATATAATTGATTTTGATTATCCTGATGAAAAAACGAATTTTCACCATACTCAGAATGATGTTGTTGCTAACTGTTCACCCGAAGGACTTTGGCAGGTCGGCACGCTATTGGTTCACCATATTTACGACAAATGATGAGATTATTTTTGATTAGACCTGTTATTGTTCTTTTAACATTTGCTATAATAGCGAGTTGTGAAAAAGCCACAAATTCAGCAGAATCATATCCTATTTCTAACATTGATTTTGCTTTTTTTCAGGCGTCCAATAAACTGTATGTATCCGCGCAAGCTTTGAAAGGTTATCAGGGAACTTCGCTGGATTCCATTTTGGTCTTATGGAACGGAACGAGCGCAACGAATACGGCCGATACGATTCGGCTATTGGATGATGGTACAGTGGGAGATATGATATCAAAAGATGGTATTTATAGTCGCAAGATTTCAAATACTAGTTCAACCATAAAAAATGTGATTCCATTTACCGCAAATGATTCAGTTTTCCTGAGTATTTTGGGACTATATAGCGGTAAAAAATTGACTGTATCATCTACATTCTTATTGGGAAACATACGACCAAAACTGGGGACTGTTTTTGTTCCGGGTACGGTGATGAGACCAATAGACAACTCAGACGACAATGTGACTAATACAGTCGAATTTTCTGTAACAGCCTCCGTATCTGATCCCAACGGTTTGGATGATATTAAACGTGTATTCTTCAGGTCATACCATGTGGGGCTTGACTCCATGATGTATGATGGGAATCCTATTTTTCTTTATGATGATGGTACAGGCGTTGATGGATCTGGGGATTTACAAAAAGGGGATGGCACTTTTACTCGAACCATTTCCATCACAGAAGATGCCAATACTGGTACCTACCACTGGTCTTTCGAAGCTCAAGACCTATCCAATGCTTATAGCGAAATGGTTAAGAAAGTATTGGTGGTTCAATGAAAAAATTAGTTATCCTGATTTCTATCTTGAATATTGTTTTGGCCCAGAGTTTGGTTCCTGGAGCCTTTAAAATGAGTGCTGACGATTTTGATACTTCCGCTTTCAGAGGACTCAAAAGCAATATGATCAGTGATGTTATACTACAGGAGGATACATTGGTTTGGCTTGGTACAGGATCAGGTTTGGCCGTCCTAAGAGATACATCATCCATTTTTACGCTTACAAAAAATGTTGATGCTGCATCTGGGCAATTGACCAGTGCATTACCTGAGGGGGGTGTGGTGGCCTTAGCAACAAATAAAAAAACATTATTTGCAGCATTTGCAAAAAGTGGGGATGATATTACTATTGGCAATGGTTTGATTTATAGTACTGATGCTACTGGAAACTCCGTTGAATGGACTTATTTTGATCAACTAGTAGATACAGAATCTGATTCTCTGGCTCCTTTTGCTAAACGCTTTTTTAAAGGATTGCCTATCACTGTGAAAGAGGCCAATGTGACCTATGATGCGTTTATAGAGGGTAATTATATTTGGATCGCCAGCTGGGCTGGAGGTTTACGTCGTTACAATATTAAGCTAAAACTTTGGGAAAGAGTGCCCTTGCCGCAGGATAGTGACCAAATTTTGAATACCTGTGAATCAGCCAGTTATGAGGATACACCAGACGGATATATTTTAAAAGATTTCTATTTAAATCCTCGAGACCCATGGGATGGATCAGCGACCAAAAATTCAGATCCGAAAACATACGGTAATCATAATCATAAGGCTTTTTCTGTTCTAGCTTATGGTGATACAGTTTGGGTAGGAACAGCAAATGGAATCAACCGTGGATTGATCGGTGCAAATGGATGTGTGAATTGGGTCCATTATACACCGGTAAATGACGGATTATCAGGCGGTTTTGTTGTAGACTTAGCTCTTCAAGAATACAAAGGTCACCAAGTGATCTGGGCAGCGACAGTGACTGCTGGTGAAGGAGAAAAAAGTGCAGTGAGTTATTCGGTGGATAGAGGCGATACATGGTACACGACTTTAAGTGGTGAACGTGTTTATAATATTATAGCTGCTGATTCGGTTGTACTTGTGGCGAGCAAATCAGGTCTTTGGAAAACCATCACTGATGATCCTCTTGATGTGGCAAAGCCTTGGGCAAAATATAAACCTGCGAAACAGGCGATTCCAATTGGCTCAACTGGCCTCTATAGCATGGATGAAATTTTGAGTGAGGAAGTTATAGGTGTGTCTTACGATAATCGTCCTTTCTTTTCCTCATCTGCCACAATCTGGATTGGAACTTGGGATGGATTGGCACGTGCAATGGATCCACATGGAAAAAACTGGCAGGTGTACCGATCCAATTATGATGCTGGAAAAGTGTATGCCTATCCGAACCCCTTTTCTCCTTATGAACATAACCAGCTTGGGGGCGATGGATATGTCCATATCCATGCCAGTGTGAGGACATCCTTTGTGGTGACAATGGACATATATAATTTTGCTATGGAGCCTGTAATAAACAAAAAATTTGACCGACGGCAGGCATCCACTGGATCACTTAAATGGAATGGTAAGGATAAAAATGGTAGAAGGGTAGATAACGGTACTTATTTCATTCGTTTGGAATATGACCAAAAAGTAAAGTGGATCAAGCTGATTGTAATTAAATGATAAAGCAATTCAGAATATATTTAATACTTTTTCTTTTAAACCTAACATTGTTGGAAGGTCAGAATTATGCATCCTTTGCCGGTGGATTTTTGCGGATGGGCTCTTCAGCTCGAGCCATGGCCATGGGAAGCGGATTTACGGCAGAGATCGATGCCGGGTTTGCAGCCTATCATAACCCTGCATCAATGGTTTTTCTGAAAAAGAGACAGTTGGGCTTCAGTCATCATTTTTTACCTTTAGATAGACGATTTATGGCAGTCAATATCTCTACTCCATTGCCCCCGTCTGGCAGCGTTGGGTTGGCATGGATTACTGCTGGAGTGGATAATATTGATGGCCGTACTAGTTCCGGGCAACATACCCAATACTTATCCACTTCAGAAGATGCATTTGTCATCTCATTTGCTCAACGTATTCTGCCCTGGTTTTCAGCGGGACTAAATATCAAGATATTGAAACACCAATTGCCCATGAATACGATGGATATTGCAGGAAAAGGGATAGGTATGGATTTTGGTGTTTTCATCCATTCTGAGAATGGTCCAAACTTAGCTTTTATGGTGCAGGATCTGAATTCTCGGTACCAATGGAAAACAGATAAAATTTTTGAACGGGGAAAAGTTTATGTAGAACAATTTCCAACTTTGTATCGTGCAGGATCATCATTCATCTATAAAAATGTTTACGTCACCACAGACGCAGGTGTAGTTATGAATGGAAATGAATTATTAGGCTATACCATTCGTATTGGCGGTGAATATCCCTATCTTGATCATTACTTTATTCGTGGTGGTCTGGGGAATGGCCGTATGTCTGTGGGTATGGGTGTGGATTGGTCCTTACTCAAAGAAAATGACGCTCGATTAGATTATGCATTTGTATTTGAAAATCCAGCCGGAGCGGCACACATATTTACCTATGCATTCTCATTTTAAGTCAATATTATTTGGGATATTTATATCCAAGGCCATGGGTATAGGAACACAGTTTTTAGCCATACCTACGTCAGCTTATGACCTGATTTATTTCAATTCACCTTGGCGTAATCCTGCCACTTTGAGCCATGTGAATAAAGTACCTGAATTAGGATTAGCCTATGGAAATTGGCTGGCAGGAATTGAAACGGTGGGGTTTAAATGGCGAGGACAGGTTTCTAGTGGAAGTGGTGGATTAGATATCCGTTATGTTGGGATAAGCGATATTGAATTACGCCCTAGTAAACCGACAGTCGAACCATTGGGTTATTATTCAGCTTATGGAATTTCTGCTCGAGGCATCACAAGTTGGGCACGTGGCCCATTTCAGTTTGGAATAGGGCTCAATTTAGTCGGTGTTCAGATTTATCAGGAAAGCACCTCGGGAATTGCATTTGATCTTGGTTGGGGTTGGTCCATAAGTGAAAATATAAAGTTTACCTTATCTGCATTAAATTTGGGTCGAATGAATGAACTCAAGACAGTAGATCCTGAATTGCCCCAAAGGGTAATTAGTTCAGTGAGTCTAGATCAATCAAATTTTTCGGTATTTTTTGCAGTGGAATCTAACAGTTTAGCAAAAGATCCGATCTTTTATAGTGGTGGGAATGGCCGATATAATAATTTGATATTTGGTGGAACGGCCATGATAACCAAAGGGGTAAAATATCTCTCTGGTGGTATGGGAGTTCAGTTTGGAATTTATGCAGTAACCTATGGCTTTCAGTGGGGTGACCAGCATTTAGGTATGCCGCAGATGATAGATATATCAATCCGTTTGCCATGAGTGAAACAACAAAATATAAACAGATAATTGCTTTTCTTTCTATGGCAGTAATCTTTCTATTGATTAGTAATTTTTCTGCATTAAGAAAACTAGATATGACAGACAGGACTCCTACATCTGTACCAGTCATAAAAGATGAATCACCCACAGTGCCTTCTAACATTATTGAAGCTGAAAAAGTAGTGGGTACAATTGTTTTGATTATTGATGATTTTGGATATAGAAATGATGCAGTATCGGATGGTTTTTTAGAATTAGATGTACCAATTACTTGTGCCATTATTCCCGGCCATGCACAGAGCCGTAAATTCGCTGAAAAAGCAACTGCTGCTGGACAGGAGGTTATCATTCACATGCCCATGGAATCTACAGTGGAAACGTTGGGAGAAGATGAATTCAAAATAAAGACGGGTATGACGAGTGAGGAAATAGAATGGCGTATGGGTGAAGTAATTAAAGAAATTCCAGAAGCAATAGGGATGAATAATCACCAAGGTTCAAAAGCTACTACAGATGGCAAGGTCATGGGTGTGGTTGCTTCCGTTTTGAAAAGACACAACAAATATTTCTTGGATAGTAGAACTGTTTCAACCACTGTTGGCGAAAAAACCATGCGCTCTATAGGTGTTCCAACAGGAAGACGTCATGTATTTCTGGATAATGATTCGTCTATCGTTAATATTTCGACACAATTAAATAAATTGGTTTCTATGGCAAGGAAGCGGGGAATGGCTGTGGGTATTGGGCATGCAAAACTCAATACATTAAAGGTTTTGAAAGGTGAGATTCCTAACCTGCTAGCTGCGGGATTTCAATTTGAATTTGCATCTCGTGTAGTTAACTAATATGGTGAAGGGGGCATTCAAGCGAATTCCAATTATATTATTATTTTTTACACTGCATGGTCAGGATACATTGACAATCATGAATTATAATGTACTAAGGTTTGATGGCAATAAGACCTCGCGGTCTGTAGCTATTAAAAAGGTCATAGATTATGTAAAACCAGATTTGGTGGTACTAGAAGAGATCGAACACCAGTCCGGTATAGATTTATTATTGAGTGATGTGTTTAACAAAGATAGTTCTGCATTTGCTGCGGGAACGCTCCCTAGTTCCCAATGGATGAAAAATGGAATTATATATAGAAAATCTAAATTTAATCTTTCCTCAAATGTTGTTATTCAAACTGTTCTTAGGGATATTCCCGGTTATACTTTGTCAATTAATAATGCCCATTCGAATGTATCTCCTTTTACTGTATTTGGTGCTCATTTCAAGGCGAGTGATGGATCCAGTGAGAGCTATCAACGGTGGGAAGAGGCAAAAGAACTATATAAATATGTAACCCAGAAAGATAACACATTTCATTACATTCTAGCTGGTGATTTCAATATGTATGGGCCCCATGAACCTTCTTATAAATTATTAACAGACAGTATGACTGTTGATATGGATGATCCCATCGGTTCTTGGATTAGGAATGAAAGTTCACACGTAAAAAAATATACCCAATCTACACGATCAACTCAATTGAGTGACGGTGGAGCATCCGGCGGGTTGGATGATCGATTTGATTTCATCCTTTTTTCAGATCATTTCACAAAAAAGGATCCTGATTTAAAATATATTGAAGGTAGTTATGAAGTCATAGGAAATGATGGTAATCACTTCAATACATCCATTGTGGATGGGGCCAACAGTATGGTCCCGGATAGCATTGCAGAGGCAATATATAAAGCATCGGACCATTATCCGGTAATAGCACAGATTGTATATACCACCAAAACGGCATCGAGCCCAGTTGCCCATGCAGGGGGAGATCAAACGGCAGCGGTAGGAGACACTATTATTTTGGATGGGTCTCAGAGTTATGATCCTAATGGGACAATTATTGTCTACACCTGGAGTCAAACTGCTGGACCAGCGGTAACCATCCAAAACGATAGTGGGGAAAAAAGTAGTTTCATAATTCCAGAAGTGAACCGTAGTACAACCTTTACATTTAAACTAGCAGTTTCAGATAATGATAGTGAAACGGGAATCGACTTTATAAATGTGGTTGTTCCGATCACTGGTGGCTATACACCATTTAATGTCCAATATACCCAAAACCAAGGGACAGGGGAGGACTGTTATCCGTCTGAGTTTGAAGGCCAGACATTAGAAGTGACGGGAATTGTCACAGCGGTTCGTCCTGATCAGACATTTCCTAATTTCTTTTTTCAAGATCCAGGCAAAGATGCTTGGTCGGGTATGTTTGTCTATGTTAATAATAATTATACACCTCCCAAGGCGGGTGATATGGTGAAGTTAAAAGGTGACATTTCTGAATATTTTGGTATGACAGAAATGAAGAATATTTCATCTACTACAATATTATCAACCGGGAATTTGATAGAGCCCATAACGGTCAATGCAGCTTCAATTTCAGGAGTATGCCGTATATGGGTAGAAAAATATGAGGGTATGTTAGTACGGTTAGTAAATATTGATGTAACTCAGAGTGCTAATCAGGATGGGCAGTGGTTCGTATCTGACTGGACTGGTACAACAATGATCGATGGTTATATGTATGATGGGGACTGGCCTAACCCAGAATATGGTACCCATTACATCAGTATTACAGGAGTTCTTCATTATACCTACAGCACCTTTAAACTCATGCCCCGGGGGCCGAATGATTTTAATGACCCAGTTACAGCCATAGAAGGCGAATTACCAGAACAGATCAAATTGCTGAACAATTATCCGAACCCATTTAACCCATCTACTATCATTGAATTTGATTTAGGGAACACAATATTAAACTTTGTACAATTAGATGTTTTGGATATTAATGGTCGAGTGGTGACAACATTGCTCAGCGGAATTCCTAGTGTAAAAAAAGTAATATGGGATGGCAAAAATGGACAAGGACAAACCATGCCAGCTGGTGTTTATTTCGCCAGGCTAAAATCAGGATCTACTGTACTTAATAAAAAAATGATTCTGTTAAAATAATATGGTTGATATAAACGTTAGAGTAGTGGATTGCTATGTTTTTCGGAAAACAAAAAATGGGATTCGTTTTTTGTTGATGAAACGAAATTTGAATAAAATATATGAACATTTGTGGCAAGGGGTGGCGGGGAAAATTGAAACTGGTGAGACAGCACCTGATACAGCAATCCGTGAATTAAAAGAAGAAACTGGGTTGGACCCATTAACTATGTTTATCGCAGATCACGTCAGCAGATTTTATGAAGCGCATGGCGATCAAATCAACCTTGTACCCGTTTTTGGAATCGAAGTAAATTCAGATAAGGTTACTCTATCTGAAGAACATATAGATTATAAATGGGTTGATATTCATGAAGCCTTGAGTACCCTGGTTTGGAATGGCCAAAAAGAAGGTCTTAAGACCGTTCATGATATGATAATTAATAATGATGGCCGCATACGGTGGTCAAAAATAGAATTGGAATAACAGGAGTAATAATGTTAGATATCGGTACAAAGGCCCCTGATTTCACGCTTCCCGATCAGAATGGGAATAACGTATCTCTCGGTGATTTTTTAGGAAAGAAAGTGGTTCTCTGGTTTTTTCCTAAAGCTAGTACGCCCGGTTGAACGATTGAAGGTCAGGGGTTCCGTGATGAACTTCAAAAATTTGTAGAAAAAAATGCTGTAGTAGTCGGTATGAGTGCCGATTCACAAAAAAAGCAGAAGAAATTCTGTGATAAACAAGAATTCCAATATCCTATGTTATGTGATGAAGAAAAGGAAACTCTTAGAGCCTATAGTGTTTGGGGGAAAAAGAAATTCATGGGGCGTGAATATGATGGAATTTTTCGCAATACATACGTAATTGATGAAAACGGATTGATTGAAAAAGTATACAAAAAAATAAATGTTAAAACCCACGCTCTGGATATATTAGCAGAAATATAATTAATATCAAGCCTCTTGCGTGGATAGACAGTCATACGAATCTATTAATCATGATGGTTTGAAGATTGATATTTATTAAAAGCGAATAGAAATTAATTATTTATCGGGACATTCTGATCCAAGAATAAACCTTGGTTCATGCCCGCAAAAAATTTCTGAAAGAATTCAAGTTCATGCACACCACCTGTAGAAAGAATCTTCCCATCCTGTTCAACTTCACCACTAGCACTGACACGCACATTGGTTTCCCCATCTGTTAATTCAGTAAGGTTAATTGTAACCTTATAGCGATAGATTCGTGGACCATCAGGGCCTTCATCACCACCTCTATTACCAAGGACGACGGGTCGGCTTGAGCCTCTTCCTCGATTTTTCTTATCATCATCATCATCGCTAAAAATTGCTGAAAATATAAGAGCAATCAAAGCTATGGCGCCGATAGCTAAACAAGCCTTTTGGCCAGCAGACATTGTTTGTTCCGATTCTTCATCGCTCAGGTTAGCTTTTTTATATTCTGTGGTTCGGTTAGCTGTAATGAGTCCAATATCTGAATTCAATACGGCAATGGTATAGTCCATATCCTGAAGGGAATTTATGGATGCTTTTAATACCGTTTTTAAGTCGCCAGGGAAGGATCGTGTTTCCATGGCGCGGGCTACAGATGTGGGTGGTTTTTCGGTTCGCGGTCGGTTGGCACATCCAGATACACCAACTACAAGATAGCTAATTAGCGATATGTAGAGGAAACGCCCGTGCTTAGTCTTCGGGCGAATGAAGTGTCTAATCAACTAAAACTCCAAGCTTTGATAGGCGTGATCAACTACACTTTTATTATCATCAAAGGTGATGATCACGGTGAGTGATTTGGAGGAAGTACTTGAAGAAGATTTGCTGGCTGTTCCAACGCCAGTAAACCAACTAATTGGGCTCAATAGAGAAAGAAAGGAAGCAGATTTTGCTTCAGAATCTCGTGATATTCTATCGTATGTCCATGTTTCACGACCTTGTTTATCCTTGGAAATAATATTTGGAGCACCTAGAACTTTGGTGATTTCGGTCTGATTGGCTCCATTTACCACACTAGATTGCACTAATCCAAGAGTAAGTTTGTTGGATTCCTTAGGCGGGTTCGAGCAACCGGCCAATAAAATTATAGTAAGAATAAGATTAATCTGCTTTTTCATAATATTGCTCCCTTTTAGACTTAAAAGCTTAATAGAATTTAATGTTCCTGATAATTTATTAGATGTGATTCTAATCAATTTGTTAATTAATATATATTAACAGTAATATGAAATACGTAATTTGAATAATACTCTAGAAAACATAAAAAAATTTATCATTAGGACATAAAATGAAAACCAGATTATTAATTATCAATTTAGTATGTATTCTTGGGACTCTGTGGGCTCAGGAAAAAACTTTTTATCTTAAATCGGGCGATAAGGTGACCGGTACTATTACAGCGGAAACTGATTCTACTTATGGAATTGAAACCTCATTTGGTTCTGTAACTATCAACAAAAAAGATGTTAAGCTTGAAGAGGCGATTATTCACCTCAAATCCGGGGACAAACTAAAAGGTACTATTTTGTCCGAAAATGAAACAAGTATCAAGGTGAATGCGCAATTTGGCGAAGTACTTATTCAAAAAGAAAAAATCGATAGAATCGATTTCAAAAGTATGGGGGCTGTAGTTCGTGGATTTCAGCGCCCTGGACAGATAGAAGAAGGGCGATGGTATTATGGGAAGGAACGGCTCATTGATGTTTATTTTGATCCTACAGGATATACTGTAGGTGACAATGTATTATATTTAAGTCTCTTATCCTGGGGATATGGATTATCGGATCGTTTCCAGATTACATCAAGATGGGGTGGATATTTTTGGGGGGATCTAAATTTTCGCCCCAAATATACATTATTTAAAAAAGGAACACTAAACTCTGAGCATGCCTTCGCTATTGGTGGCCATTTTCATATGCGAGGGTATCCGATGAAATATGAGATAAGAGAAAGAAAATGGGAAGAACCATTCGAAAGTGATTTCGAAGAGTCAACTGAAACAAGTTGGGGTAATGTCGGACAAAAGTATTCAGATGAAGGTTTTGGGGGGAATGGAGAAGAAATGTGGATGGAATATTTTATGGCTTATACAATTTCAAATTTAAAGAAATCAGGACAGGGTCGAATCAACCATACCATAGGTGCCACACTAACCACCTATCCGGGGTATGATCCCATGCCGAGAGCTTATTACGCTATACACGCTGATGCGCGTCGAAATCTGAAATTGATATTTCAAGTATTCTATGATGAGTATTGGGCATCTAACTTAGAGATGATGGAAGAAAAAGAAATTTCTGATTTTGATTTTGATTTTGGATTCATTTACGCATATAGTGAAACCCTTCAACTAGGGATCCATTTTCAGCGGCCTCATGTTGCATTTTATTACAAATTTTAATTTTGATAAAAACTCTATCTATTATATTCAGCTTTTTACTTTTTACATCACTCGTAGATGATATTGTTGAAGTAGGAGGAATCAAGTTCAAAGTGGTAAAAAAAGGAAATTCAGATCGAAAATATATCTGGTTTCACGGTGATGAGAAAACGGCTAAAATGGCTTTGGACCACCACATGAAAACCAATGAAGGAACTGCGTATTACATCCAAAATAAATTAAGAGAAGTGAATCTTTATGGCGGCTTAATAGAACCTAATCGGATTTTTTCATCTGACGGGACGAAACAGGCTATTCAAAAATATAACCCGCAGTGGTCGGTCTCCAAAAAAAAGGAAATTCTTGCTATATTCGATCGAGGACGTAGCGCTTTTTTAAATGAGATTTTTCCAAAAAATGGAGAGCTAATAATTGCCATTCATAACAATTTTAGAGGATACAATGTAAATAAAGAAATTAAACGAAGTGATTCTATATCCATCAAAATAGACCAGGATCCACGTGATTTCTTTCTTTGCACTAATCGAACTGATTTTGAATTATTAGCCAAATCACCTTATAATGTTGTTTTGCAGGAAAAATGGACAGCAGATGATGATGGATCCCTGTCATGGGCAGCTCTACGTTATGATGTGCGTTATGTACTTCTTGAAACGCGACTTGGGTGGCTCAAGAAGCAAAAAGAAATGTTGAATTACCTTCATAAAAATTTAAAATAGACTAATGATAATGCTGAATGAATTATAATTGGACTATCTTTTTCACATATATAGCGGGACTCTTATTTTTTGTCTGGTTTGTATTTCTCATCGCTAAATGGTTTAAAGGCTATTCCAATGATATTAGTCTGGCTAAAACAAAAAAGAATATTAACCCTGAAGTTGCAAGAGCAATGGCAAAAAAGATTAAAGAAGATGCAGAGATGCATCGCAAAGGCAGAAAGGAGGGCGAATAATAAACTGTACGGCCATCTTAAATATAATATCCGATTATTAATATTTTCTATCTTTGGATTTCTATTTTTTGCAGCTTGCATGAACCCAACTCAAGAGTCACCAAATATTGTGATCATATTTACCGATGACCAGGGATATGCTGATGTGGGTGTTTACGGGGCCCAGGGTTATAGCACACCAAATTTAGATCAGATGGCTGATGAAGGTATGCGCTTCACAGATTTTCATGTATCCCAAGCGGTTTGCAGTGCTTCCCGGGCTGCCTTGCTTACTGGTTGTTATTCTGAACGGGTAGGCGTGCAAGGTGCCTATAACCATACAGCCAGGGTTGGGTTGAATCCTGAAGAAGAGACCATCGCGGAGATATTAAAAAATGAAGGCTATACCACAGCTGCATTCGGAAAATGGCATTTAGGTCATCATGAAAAATTTCTCCCTCTTCAACAGGGATTTGATGAATATTTTGGGGTACCCTATTCCAATGATATGTGGCCTGTAGACTATAGTGGTACACCTGTGAGCGCTACGGATCATTTTAAAAGCTTTTATCCCCAGTTACCACTTATTGAAGGAAATGAAAAGATTGAGGAGATTCTTACGCTAGCTGATCAAGACCGATTAACTGCTCGTTATACTGAACGGGCAGTAGAGTTCATCAATAAAAATAAAGATAATCCATTCTTTTTATATGTACCCCATTCTATGCCCCATGTGCCATTAGGTGTCTCTGATAAATTTAAAGGAAAAAGCCAGCAGGGTATGTATGGTGATGTGATAATGGAGATCGACTGGTCTGTGGGTGAAATATTGAAAGCACTCAAAAAAAATGGCCTTGATGAAAATACATTGGTCATTTATACTAGTGATAACGGCCCCTGGTTGAATTATGGTAATCATGCAGGTTTAACAGGCCCCTTGAGAGAAGGTAAAGGGGCCATGTGGGAAGGGGGAGCACGCGTTCCTGCTATAATGCGTTGGCCCGGTAAAATTCCGCAGGGTTTTGTATCAAATCAACTTACTGCAACGATTGATATCCTGCCAACAATAGCTGATATTGTCAGTGCTGATTTGCCTAAGAAAAAAATTGATGGGATTAGTTTTAAATCTCACCTACTTGGAGAATCAATTAAATCGCCAAGAGATCAATATTATTATTATTATGTTGGCGAATTAGTAGCTGTGCGAGAGGGGAAGTGGAAATTGACATTTCCCCATGAATATCGTTCTTATTTAGGTGTAAAACCTGGGAATGATGGTTATCCCGGACCATACGCTCGGGGCAATGCAGGTATTGAATTGTATGATCTTGAAAATGATATCAGCGAGTCCTACAATGTGGCAGAACAATTCCCTGAAATCGTTACACAATTAAAAGCACTTGGTCAGAAATCTCGCGAAGAATTGGGTGACCGAATTACAAAAACAAAGGGGGTTGGTGTTCGCCCCATTGGACGATTAGATATAGACCGTTCTGAAGATGAGTTGAATGTGAATCATTTGGGAATTGGTAAGTCAGTTTCTTATAAATATTCTTATAGTCCTCATTATCCTGGAGGAGAGGCTCTCGCTCTGGTGGATGGTAAGCGGGGAACGATAAATCATCATGATGGGTTTTGGCAGGGCTTTGCAAGGAATGATATTGAAGTAGTCATTGATTTGGAATCGTTGACTTCGATAAAAAAACTGGGAATAAGTTTTCTTCAAAATCAGGGCGCTTGGATCTTTTTTCCAAAGGAAGTTCGTTTTGAAGTATCAGTGGATGGCGCGGATTATGAATTGGTGGAAAACAAAGAATATAAGGTGGCCAAATCCCCAGAAATTTTGTTTAGAAATGTGAATGCAAATTATAATGGTAATCCCATTCGATATATTAAAGTAACCGCCCGAAATCAACCTATTTTGCCAAGTTGGCACCCTGCTCAGGGGAATGCAGCCTGGTTATTTGCTGATGAAGTTGTCATTCAATAAATGAGAAAAAAGTAAAAAGAAAAACTTTTGATGAATAACTTGACCTCCCATTCACATAGAGTGATCACGAAACAGTATTTAATCCCCTTTATTTTAGTTGGGTTCTTGTTTCCTCTCTGGGGATTTGCCAATGATATTACGAATCCAATGTTAGCGGAATTTAAGAATATTCTTCTGATCAGTAATTTTGAAAGTGCCCTGGTTCAATTTGCCTTTTATGGTGGATATTGTTTATGAAATTCAAAGTCATCAGAATTGTTTTCACTATAATATCCTTATGTTTATTAGGATGTAAAGAGGAGTTAAGTAAACCAAATATCATTCTCTTTTTGGTTGATGATTTGGGCTGGCAGGATACGTCCGTACCTTTTTGGAATAAGACTACCCATTTCAATCAACGCTATCAAACGCCGAATATGGAGCGGCTAGCAAAAGAGGGAATGAAATTCACTCAAGCCTATGCCACAAGTGTTTGTTCACCTACACGAGTGAGCCTTATGACAGGAATGAATGCGGCTCGGCATCGGGTTACCAATTGGACTTTACATAAAGATAAAATCCAACCTATGGAATCCAATCATCTTGATCTGGATTTTCCTATGTGGAATGTGAATGGGATTACACCAGATGCTTCAGTGAAACATGCGGTCCATGCCACTACATTTCCGTCGATTCTCCAGGAAAATGGATATACCACCATTCATGTGGGGAAAGCACACCTCGGTGCCATAAGTACTCCGGCAGCCAATCCATTAGATATTGGGTTTGATGTCAATATTGCCGGTCATGCCGCCGGTGCTCCTGGGAGTTATTATGGCTTGGATAATTTTGGGAATAATGAGGACGGAAGTCCAAAAAATATTTGGAGTGTTCCAGGGCTAACCGAATTCCATGGAAAAAAAATTAACTTAACCGAAGCCCTTACCCAAAAATCCATTACTGTCCTTGATAGTGTGCTGAAACTAGATAAGCCATTTTTCCTTTATATGTCTCATTATACGGTACATACGCCGCTAATGGCTGATGATCGTTTTTTACAAAAATATTTAGACGTAGGTCTCGACACTATTGAAGCCCAATATGCTTCTATGATTGAAGGGATGGATAATAGTCTGGGCAATTTATTGGATTATCTGGAAAAGCATAATCTAGCAGACAAAACGGCTATCCTTTTTATGTCAGATAATGGCGGATTAAGTGCTGTTTCCCGAGGAGGTGATCCCCATACCCATAATAAACCGCTGTCGAGTGGAAAAGGATCTGCTAGGGAAGGAGGTATCCGAGAGCCGATGATTGTGAAATGGCCAGGTGTGGTAGCCCCTGGATCTACCAGCCATGATTATTTGATCATTGAAGATTTCTACCCAACTATTTTATCCATGGCAGGGATCACAAGCTATAAAACAATACAACACATTGATGGACAAAATTTTATGCCGATGCTGAAGAAAACTAGGACGAAGTTGGATAGCCGGATCTTGGTCTGGCATTATCCCAATGAATGGGGGCCATCCGGGCCAGGCATTGGTGCAACCAGTACAATTCGGAAGGGCGATTGGAAGCTAATTTACTATCATCTGGATCAACGATTCGAATTATTCAACCTTGAATCAGATATAGGGGAAACTAAAAACCTATCTAATAATAATCCTGATAAACTGGAAGAACTTGCCAATGATCTTACCAATTATTTGATTAGTGTGGATGCCCAAATGCCATCCTACAAAAATACTGTTCAAAAAGTACCATTTCCATCAGAAGCATTATGAAAATTATCAGCATCTTTATCTTAGTATTTTTCATGTCTTGCAACGGATTAAATATTGCACCACCAGAACCCGTTTACCCGATTCCATCCCAAAGGCAAATGGATTGGCAAGAGATGGAATTCTATGCTTTTATCCATTTTAATATGAATACATTTACAAATATGGAATGGGGAACAGGTGGAGAAAGACCCATACAGTTTAACCCAACAGAATTAGATTGTCGACAATGGGCAAAATCATTTAAAGACGCAGGTATGAAAGGAGTTATTATTACTGCCAAGCACCATGATGGTTTCTGCCTTTGGCCCTCCAAGTATACGGAACACTCCGTTAAGAATTCGCAGTGGCGTAATGGGGAAGGAGACTTGATCCGTGAGCTGGCTGATGCATGTAAAGAATATGGATTGAAATTGGGCATCTATTATTCACCCTGGGATAGAAATCATGCAGATTACGGTAAACCAGAGTATTTGACATATTTTAGGAACCAATTGCGAGAATTGTTAACCAATTACGGTGATATTTTTGAAGTATGGTTCGATGGTGCAAATGGAGGAACAGGTTATTATGGTGGAGCCAACGAAACACGCAAAGTAGATAAAAGAGGATACTATGATTGGGAGACTACTTTTGTGCTCGTAAGAGAACTACAACCTAATGCAGTGATTTTTGGAGACGCAGGGTTAGATGTTCGCTGGGTTGGGAATGAAAAAGGTTATGCATATCCCACCACATGGTCCAATTTAATGCGAGACTCTGTTTATGCTGGTATGCCAGAATACGCAGAAAAATATTCGTCGGGGCAATCAAATGGATCTCATTGGGTGCCTGCCGAAGTGGATGTATCCATCCGTCCGGGGTGGTATTACCATCCGGAGCAGGATGATAAAGTGAAGCCGCTTAAAAAACTAATGGATATTTATTATGAATCTGTGGGTCGGAATGGATCATTATTGTTGAACTTTCCTGTAGATAAAAGAGGTTTGATTCATGAAAATGATATTCGCCAACTTCAAGCAATGGCAAAGAAAATGAAAGACGATTTTGCTAATAATTTAGCGTGGGAGAGCAAAGCTTTAACATCGAGCTATAGGGGAAAAGGTTATGAGGCAAAGCGTGTTTTGGATGGGGATAAAAATACTTATTGGGCAACAGCAGATAATGTGATTCAGGCTAGTTTAACAATTGAATTCAATCAATCCATAACTTTCAACCGTTTCTTGGTGCAGGAATATATCCAATTGGGTCAGCGGGTAAAATCATTCATCGTAGAAGCCAGAAATGATGGAGTTTGGCGTGAAATTAGTCGCGAAACTACAATCGGATATAAACGCATTTTAAGATTTACAGATGTAACGGCAACCGCTGTGCGCCTGAAAATATTAGATTCAAAAGCTTGTCCTACAATATCAAATCTCGAGATATTTTATGCGCCCTAAGATTATATTATTATTAATTATTTCTATCGTGTTACTAATAGTGGTTTATTTTCATTCGATTAGGAAGAATGATATATCTTTTACAGAACGGCCAAATATTCTTTTCATTATGAGTGATGATCATTCTGAAAGGGCAATCAGTGCTTATGGAAGCAATCTCATTTCTACACCCAACATTGATAGAATTGCAAAAGAAGGTATCCGGTTCAATAATAGTTTTGTTACCAATTCAATTTGTGCGCCAAGCCGAGCTGTCCTGTTGACAGGAATGTATAGCCATCTAAACGGTGTCTTGGATAATGATCAGGTATTTGATGGTGAGCAAAAAACGTTTCCAAAAATATTACAATCCTCAGGATACGAAACAGCAATGATTGGTAAGTGGCATCTAAAAAGTAAACCAACAGGATTTAATCACTGGAAAGTTCTAAAAGGACAGGGTGAATATTATAATCCATTGATTGTTGATGAGAATGGTGAGCGTAACGTTACCGGCTATGTGACGGATGTGATCACGGATCTGGCTATAGAGGCACTTCAAAATAGAGATAAGTCGAAATCTTTCGCGATGTTAATGCATCATAAAGCACCTCATAGAAATTGGATGCCAAATCTTAAATATCTTGGCGCATTTAATGGTAAGAAATTTCCTTTACCAGAAACTTTCTATGATGAATACCAAACGCGTTCATCAGCGGCAATTGATTCTGATATGCGAATTGAAAATATGTTTCTCACTTGGGATATGAAGCTTAGGCCGGATGATATTGTGGCAGAGACAGGCAGTGGTGGTAGCGGAAAATTTACTGGAACAATAAGAGATACATACCGTCAATGGATGAATGATGAACAACGAACTATTTGGGAGGCCTATTACGATTCAATCAGTACCGATTACCGTGAAGCAAATTTTTCTGGAAATGAGCTTCTAGAGTGGAAATACCAGCGATATATGGAAGATTATCTAGGTACAATTTTATCCGTAGATGAAAGCGTGGGCCGAATGTTAGATTATTTGGATGAAAACGGGCTTGCTGAAAATACGATTGTCATTTACACTTCAGATCAGGGTTTTTATCTAGGTGAACATGGATGGTTCGATAAACGATTCATGTATGAAGAGTCTCTCAGTATGCCAATTGTAATGCGGTATCCTAAAGAAGTAAAAACTGAACAAATTTCAGATAATATTGTTCTTAATATCGATTTTGCACCAACATTTCTTGATTATGCTGGCGTGCAGATTCCTTCAAATTATCAGGGCCATTCGCTTAGAGCTTTAGCGCGTGGTAATCAGGAATCTAATTGGCGAAAATCAATGTATTATCATTATTATGAATATCCTCAGGGTTGGCATTTTGTTAAGCGCCATTATGGTGTTCGAACAGATAGATATAAACTAATTCATTTTTATGAAGATATTGATGCGTGGGAATTTTATGATCTAAATAATGATCCTAACGAAATAAATAACATCTATAATAATCCAAATTATTCACTAGCAATCGAACGTACAAGAGATGAGCTATTAAAACTTCGGAGCGAAATGGGCGATACCGTTTCAGTCAAGAATTTTCCCTAATTACAAAAAAATTAATTTATTATTAGACTACCATCTTTAAACATTTTTTCATTTAGAGTATTCTCCAAATAGCCCATCATCACCGAATGACCTGTAATGGAAGTAGGATGTGTGGCATGATTCATGGCTGTCAAATGGATCGGTATCTTATTCATGGCGATGAAGGCAGTATTCTCATTACAAACAAAGAGAGATGGAGGGTCAGTTTCTTCCAGTTTATCCCACTGAAATTGAATCCGAAAATCACCTTCATCTACTCCCAGGCGCATATTCGGATTATTTGAAGTAAGAGGTGCACCAGTATACAGCGGGAGCATAGCCTGTAGTATCACCCAAGGCATGGAATTGGGCTCAATATTGATATGGTATGTTTGATTTTCAAAAAGATCGATCGCATGTTGAACCCCATTTGTATTCACCAACAGATTATAATGGCTAAACTGGATACCCTTCCCATCAGACCAATAGACCATAGCTTCATCTGCCAGTAGCGGTTTATGTGTTGGGTCATGATATTCAGAGAATGATTTGATCTTTTCAAAATAATTTGTATCCAAGGCAATGGTTAGTGAAGGAGAGGCAGCTATCGTGGCACCATCCAAATCACCGTCACCAGTAAGAATCATAGATGCACCTAAGGTCCAAATACCGAATGATAATACTTCATTTTGGGGAAAAGGCAGTTGATCCATAAGGATACGATCTTGTGGTCTAATTCCTTTGGAAACAAGCCAGTTAGCAGTCTGCTGAGCCATTCGATAAATTTTATCCGACGTCAAACCAAGATCGTCGTAGACCATCTTTTTACCGTATTTTACATTCTGGCCATCCACCAACGATCTTAGATTAGGGTAGGGGACCATGTGTTCGATAGGTTCTACATTGCCTAGGCATTGAGCTTGATAAATCCGCTCCTTTAAATCAGAAGACATGGACAAATGTTAAATGTTAATTTGGTTTAATATGGCGGATAACATTGAAGTTATCAAAGACACGAGTATAACTATTGCCGGCTAAACGCCCAACAGGATTTAATTCTTTGAGATCGATACGGCCATCTTTATAAACTTTATCATCCACATGGAACATTACAATCGTACCAATTACCACAAATCCAGCACCCGGCTCAGCTTTACCAATTTCTACGACCGTATGAAGTTGGCATTCAAAACTAACCTTTGATTCTTTAACACAAGGTGGTGCTACTTTTAAAGAATCTGCAGGTGTAAGATTGGATACCTCAAATTCATCCACATCTTTTTCATAATCTGTTGCGCAGGCTACCATGGGTTTAACAAAATCTTCTGAAACGATATTTACAACAAATTCATTTGTATCTTGGATATTATTTAAGGTATCCTTTGTCAATCCATCATAACCGCGCCGTGCAGGTGCAAACATGATGGTTGGGGGATTAGAGCAAACACCATTAAAATAAGAAAATGGTGCCAAATTTAAAATTCCATCAGTGGATTTTGTAGAAACAAAAGCAATCGGTCTTGGTACAATTGAACCAATCATCAGTTTATGATTATCTTTAAAAGACTGTTTTGCAGGATCAATAATCATGAATTATCAAGCCAGGATAGAGGATAATGAGAATCGTCAATCTCAATAACATTTGTTGTTATTTTTAGCGGTTTGAAAGTATCAATCATTACAGCAATTTCATTGGCCTCATTCAAATCTAAGGAAGCTTCAATTTTACCTGGTTGTGGTCCGTGAGGCAAACCTGCAGGATGATAGGTAATGGATCCTGCTTCCATTCCTTTGCGGCTCATGAAATCTCCGGAAACATAATATAGAATCTCATCAGAATCCACATTACTGTGTGCATAGGGTGCCGGTACGGCTTCTGGATGATAATCGAATAGACGTGGAACAAAATTGCAGATAACTAGGCCCGGTGCTTCAAAAACCTGGTGCACTGGAGGAGGTTGATGGACTTTTCCTGTTATAGGCATAAAATCATTTACATTAAATACCCATGGATAGTAATAGCCATCCCAACCAACAACATCAAAAGGATGATGTTGATACTCATAGGATTGAATACCCTGTATAAGTCTTACTTTTACTTGAATCGGTCCTCCTGAAATAGGCGATTCCAAAATAGGGGTGCGCAAATCCCGTTCGCTATAAGGAGCATGCTCTAGCAATTGCCCCAATTCATTACGGTAGCGGTCAGGAGTTTGAATTGGTCCCACTGTTTCCGCGATCAACAGTTCCAAGGATTCTTTTACATCTAATTGCCAGATGACTCCCCGGGGAATGATAGCATAATCTCCTTGGCTTAGGAGTAAGGATCCGAAATTAGTTCGTAGAGTTCCTTTCCCTCCATGGACAAACAGACATTCATCATGGTGTCCATTTCTATAAAGGTATTCCATTGAATCATCTACAATTGATTTGGATAATATGACATCTGAATTAAAGAACAATGGCACTCGCGCTGAAATGGCATCACCCTTGGAATTCAAGTTGCGGGTTTTAATATGATGGTGTCGATGTTCTTGATCTTGGGCATCCAATTGTATTGGATCAATATCCCCAACTTTATTAATGGCTGTTGGAGGATTTAGGTGGTATACATTAGAATAAATATGGCTAAATCCTTTACGGCTTATGAGCTCTTCCCAATAAAGATTTCCATCATCATCTCGAAATTGGATATGGCGTTTATCAGGTAATTTTCCGTGTTTTTGGTAAAAAGGCATGATGGATTATACGATTTTGTTTTCTAAAATTCCCAGTCGTTCTACTTCCAGTGTGACAGTATCACCTTTTTGAACCCATCCACCTGTATTCTCAGGTTTGAGCTCTAAAATACAACCTGTACCTACGGTCCCTGAGCCAATATATTCTCCAGGCATTAGTTTTGTATTCATACTGGCACGCTCAATCATTGCTCCAAATGAATGGTAAAGGTCATTCGTGTTTCCATTTGAAATTTGTTTACCATTTATATGGCAGGTCATCCTGAGATGCAGTTTGCCATTTTCATCCCAGGCATCTTCCAATTCATCAGGGGTCACCATGTACGGTCCAAAACTGGATGCGAAATCCTTACCTTTAGCGGGCCCTAAACTTAAGGGCATTTCTTCTCGCTGAAGGTTTCGTGAAGACCAATCATTCAATATTGTATAGCCTGCAATCACCTGATCAGCATCACTTGATTTGATATTAGTACCACCATTGCCGATAATGATAGCAAACTCTAATTCGAAATCAAGTTCTGTAGTATTCTTAGGGTAGGGGACTTCAGCGCCGTGCCCATAACAACAATTTGGGTTTGAAAAATAAAAAATAGCCAATTTGAACCAGTCTGGATGCATATCTAATCCACGCAGTTTTCTTGCAGCACGTACGTGTTGCTCAAAAGCATAAAAATCCCGGAATGCTGGCGGATTTATGACTGGTGGTAAAATCATTAAATCCGATTCTTTCTGGGCGCAGGTATTTAAATCTCCATTATCGGCTAAAGGTTTCAATACCTCCAATAGGGAAAAATGATGATCCCAATCATTTAATGCCTTTATTAGAGATTTTGGGATGGAAAGAAAACGGTTATCATTTTCCTTCTCATTCATCCATGTTGCTGCCAATTGTATATCAATAATGCTGTCATTGGATTTGAAACCAAACTTGGGCTCGTTATTTTCTGATGTTGAGTATGTAACAAATTTCATTTTTCTTTTTTCTTATTATTGGTTTAAAGATTTCCTCGAAGTTCTTGTTCTCTTTCAATGGATTCAAAAAGGGCTCTGAAATTTCCCTTGCCAAAACTATTGGATCCTTTTCTTTGTATAATTTCATAAAATAGTGTAGGTCGATCTTGAATTGGTTTTGTGAATATCTGGAGCATATACCCATTTTCATCGGAGTCAAGAAGGATACCCAATTCAGCTAGGATGTTGATATCTTCTTCAAAATCGCCAATTCGCGCTTTCAGCGTTTCATAATAAGATTTAGGTGTTGGTAGAAAATCTACTCCATTGGCCCTCAATTTAGTGACCGTCTCAATTATATTTTTAGTGGACATGGCTATATGTTGAACACCAGCACCTGCATAATATTCAACAAATTCTTGAATCTGAGATTTCTTCAGCCCACCTGCGGGTTCATTGATAGGCATTTTAATTTTTTCATTTTCATTGGCCATAACAATGGATCTAAGAGAGCTGTAATCAGTAGAAACATCTTTATCATCTACTGACCAGAACCGATGCCACCCAAAAACCTTTTCATAAAAATCGCAAACAGACTGCATCTCACCATCTGGCTGGTTACCCACAACGTGGTCAATATGGATGATACCGATCGGGTCAGCAACAACATCTACATCCATGACCTGATAACCAGGGAGAAAAACACCGTTATAATTTTTTCGCTCTATAAAAGTGTGTGTGGTATCACCATAGGTTTTGATGGTTGCAACAATTGCTTCGCCTTTTTCATCTTCAATCATTTTAGGTTTAGAAACGCTCTCAGCTCCATTTGCAGTTGTTTTTTCCCAGGCATTTTCTGCATGATCAACTGAGAATGATATATCTTTAACACCATCACCGTGTTTATCAATATGGTGGCCCATTTTAGTACCAGGGACAAGGGGTGAACTTAGTACGAACCTTATCTGGTTTTGTTTCAATACATAACTAACTTTTTCTCGACTTCCCGTTTCAAGGCCTTGATAAGCGATAGGTTGAAATCCTAGGCAACTTCTATAATAATGAGCTGCCTGTTTTGCATTGCTTACATAAAACTCGCAGTGGTCAAATGCGTTTATCTTATAATCATTCATATTTTATCTCAAGTTGATAATATGGATTGTAGTGATGTTATCATTCTTTCATTCTCATTTTCTGTTCCAATAGAAATACGTATACATTTTGGCCAGCCAAATGCCTTCAAATTTCGTACAATGATTCCTTTTTTGAGAAGAGCTTGTGTCACTTTGGTCGCTTGTGATTCAGAAGGCCAAACTGTTGTAATAAAATTTGCAATCGATGGAACCATTTCAATTCCTAATGATTCCAGTTTTGTCTTAATAAAAGTATATCCAGTCGCATTGATTTCAATGGTTCTTTCAAGGAAGGATATGTCATCCATTGCAGCCATCCCTGCTGTGAGTGCGATGAGGGATGGCTCGAATGGTTCTTTCACTTTCATCAAGTTGCTGATGAGGGTATCGTGGGCAAATCCATACCCAATTCGCAAGCCGGCCAAGCCGTAAGCTTTTGAAAAGGTCCGCAGGGTAATGACATTGTTGTAACGATAGGTCATTGAGTCCGGATAATCGGATTTAGACTGGGCATACTCGAAGTATGCTTCATCGAGTATAATCAGGACTCGTTCAGGTATGTGTGCGTAAAATGCGTCAAATTCATTTTTTGTGATATAAGTACCCATGGGGTTGTCCGGATTCGCAATATATATAATCTTTGTATAATCGGTTACTTTTTCAGCCATTCTCTCAAGGTCATAGTGATAATTTTCCATGGGTACCCAGTGAACCTTTTTACCGGAAGCATTTGCCAGTACACGAAAGCCAATGAAAGAATTAGCCGCAGATATCATTTCATCATCACTTAATAAAAAAGTGCGTATTATAGTTGACATAACCCCTTCGCTCCCAGCGCCTAAAATTACATTGTCCATCTTAATATTAAATCGATCAGCCAATTTAGTTCGTAATTCATATCCAGTCGCGTCGGGATACCGATGAAGATTAGTCATGGATGCTTGAATGGCTTTGATGGCTTTAGGGGAAGGTCCGAGAGAATTTTCATTTGAGGCCAGTTTATCTACATGGTCCAACTCCAACTCGCGTTGGAGTTCTTCAATTGGTTTTCCTTGTACATAATTGGACAAATTCTGGATGTAGGATGGTACGAGGGGCATTAAATGGGTAATTGTGTTTGGTGTTTAAATGTAGATAGAATAACAGATGTTTTAAGATGTTGAACATTTGAAAGGGTTGAAAGTCCATGGAGAATCAATTCATCGTAATGAGGAATATCCCGGGTGGCAATTTTTAATAGAAAGTCACCTTCGCCGGTGATATGATGGCATTCCAGGACCTCATCCATATCGGTAATGGATTTGAAAAAATTCTTTACAGGCGTTTCACCGTGGCGAGCTAGAGTAACCTCCACGAAAGTTATGCAGGTATAACCGGCTTTTTTTGTATTTAAAAGTGTAACATACTGTTGGATGATCCCACTAGCTTCTAGTTTTTTTACTCGTTCCAATGTGCTTGAAGGAGAAAGATTTACTCGCTTTGCTAATTCCGTGTTGGTAATTCTGGCGTTGGATTGAAGCTCGCTGAGAATTCCTTTGTCTGTTCTATCTATTTGCATAAGATTGTCCGATAATCTGTAAAAACCACAGAAGAAAATATTGAAAATTATTTATTATACAAAATAAAATTCTGTTAATAGATATTTAATAAGAAGATTGTAGTCCTAATTGTAAGTTATTCCCTATGATTTTCGGCTTTATTGAATGATAATCGAAGGCCCTTTGGTTCCTGGTACTTTTGTTGAGCGACCGAACCGCTTCATTGCTATTGTGATGAAAGACGGACAAGTTGTTCAAACCCACCTTCCCGATCCAGGTCGACTCAAGGAATTACTCATTCCTGGGGCCAAACTTCTATTACGACCTGCGTTAAAGGGTTCGAATCGAAAAACGAAATATTCTACAGTGATGGTTAACCACGGAGGACAGTTGATCTCCCTTGTCTCAGCCTTACCTAATCGATTTGTACTGGAATCTTTTTTTGATGAAAGTTTACCAATGTTAAAGGGTTATAAACTGGTACAGCCGGAAGTTTCACATGGGAACCATCGTTTTGATTTTCTGTTGAAGGATAACAATGGAAAAGAATTTTATCTAGAAGTAAAATCTGTAACATATGTTGAAAATAGGTTGGCTCAATTTCCAGATGCAGTTACACAAAGAGGTACGCGGCATGCAAAAGCATTGGCTAAATTGGTTGATGAAGGCAATCGTGCTGGCATCCTATTTGTGTGTCAAAGATCTGATGCGGATCGATTTATTCCCATGTGGGATAGGGATCCTGAGTTTGGAAATGCATTGCTTGAAGCGAAAAAGGTTGGTGTTAAAGTTTGGTGCATTACCACACATTTCACAGAAACTGAAATGACATTTCAAAAGGAAATTCCTGTAAATTTAAACCTTCCGGATTAGAGAAAAATATCATTTGAACTTGCTTAATATCTTCAAGAATACAATAAGTGCCATGGCTATGACTAGTTTATCTTTATTAATATATTCATGTGCAGCGGTTTCAGCACCTGGTGGTGGTCCTGAGGATAAAACAGCGCCCGAATTAATATCTACCACACCAGAAGCGGGGTCCCTTCAATTTAAAGGTGGGAAAGTTGCTGTATCATTTTCAGAATATATTGATGAAAAATCTATAGCCAAAGCAGTGACCATTGCTCCACGGTTAGAACCGCCGGTGAAAATAATCTACGATGATGATGGAATAATATTAAATTTTCCTGAAAATTTATTAAAGGATCAAACCTATGTAGTTACCATCAATCGAAACTTAAAGGATGAGAGGCAGGTAGCACTTAGTCAATCAATTCAGGTGGCTTTTAGTACAGGAGATATTATTGATGAAGGTATTATCTCAGGTCGCGTATATGGAACTGAGGGCTATGCTGTCCATTTATGGAAATTAGCTGAAGGATTTACGGATTCAATATTTTTTACAGAACCGCTATATGTAGCAGAAGCAGATGATAAAGGCAATTTTGAATTCAAATATTTGGCTCCGGGGGATTATGTTCTATTGGGATTAGAGCGAGCAGCCTCAGGTGCAAAATTGGTTCCACAGCGGATGGCATATGGTGTAACCCCAAAAAAAGTATATAAATTGGGAGTCAATGAGGCTATTTCAAACATTCCTTTGCGCACGCGGCGAGAAATTCCTCCATTAAAACTCACCCATGGGGAATGGGTAGGCCAAAAATGGGGATGGATGCACTTTAACCAGGAATTGGACGATCCCATAATTGGTGATCTCACACTAATTGATGCAAATCAGAAATTTTTTTACCCTGAGTTTCATCAAAATGTACAGGATAAAAAACGTTTTTTGCTGATTGCACAGGATACATTGGCGCCAGGTAAAGGAGAATTAAAATTGGCATCTGCGGCTTCCGGAGCTCAAAGATTATTAGGTGGTACGATAAGTTTTCGTGTTTCAGAAAAAATAGATACAACTCATGTTAAAAAAGTAATACCGGAAGGATCAGAATCCATTCGGTTGACTTCAGATGGAGGTCCAAAGGTTTCTATCGTATTTTCTAAACCCATTACTGAGGTAAAGGATAGTACTTTTATGATGATGGTTGATTCAGATACGGTAATTACGGTGGTTGAATGGGTTAACCCAACTGAGATTGAATTCATTCCTACTAAAGGTTGGGAAGAAAAAACAAAATATAAACTTATGATTTTTTCAAAAGGTCTCATACCTATCGAAGGCCGTTCATTAAAAGATTCAATTACGTTTGTAACAATAAATTCAGAGAAAAAAATGGGATATGGTGGTCTCACAGGATTTGTTAAACAAAATAATATTGTACCGCTGGTCAAACTGGAGTCAATGGAAAAAGAACCCAAATTTTTTCATTCAGCCGTAAATTTCGATTATCAATTTCAGTTTAATAACATCCCTGAAGGATCTTACCGTTTAATAATCATCGATGATGCCGATAAAAGTAACTCATTCACATATGGTTATGCGAACCCATTCCAACCTAGTGAATGGTTTTATGTCCATCCAGATACATTTCAAGTTCGCGCGAATTGGGATATTGATATAGGTTTGATTAGGATAGAAGAGGAATAGTAGTATGGTTGGTATTATTATGGCCGGTGGACGCGGAACCAGATTTTGGCCGTCAAGCAGAAAAGCAAATCCAAAACAGCTTCTAAGTATTGTAGGCGACAGTACAATGTTGCAAATGACAGTAGATCGACTACAAAAAATGAAAAACATCGAAGAAATTTTTATTATAACTGGAGCAGACTTGGCACCTAAGATCAAGAAAATGATTAAAGGAGTAAAACCTAAAAATATCATTATTGAACCCAGTGGAAAAAATACGGCACCTGCTATTGGTTTAGCTGCGCTCTATGTAAAGGCATTAAGAAAAGATGCTGTTATGGGTGTATTTCCTGCTGATCACCTGATCGTTGGTGCCCAAAAATTCGCAAAAACTGTTCGTTCTTCTATCCAACTTGCAAATAAGAATGGTTCACTAGTTACAATTGGGGTTGAGCCAAAATTTCCATCTACGAAATACGGTTACATTCAGTATGAAGCAGATAATCCTAAAAATTATCTCGGAGCTTATCATGTAAAAACTTTTGCTGAAAAGCCACACAAAAAATTGGCAGAAAGATTTATTAGAAGCGGTGATTTTTTATGGAATGCGGGTATGTTTGTCTGGAAAGTGGATTCCTTTTTCGACCAATTAGAAATGTATATGCCGGAATTGAATGACCAGTTGGTTAAGATTGAAAAAAGAATTTCTAAAAAACAGGATTTTACCCGCTTATGGCAAAATATTGAACCTGAATCCATTGACTACGGCCTCATGGAAAAATCAGATGTCATCTACGTTGTTAAAGCTGAATTTGAATGGAATGATCTTGGATCATGGGATTCCATTTTTGAGGTATCTCCTAAATCGAAAGGTCAAAATGTAATTCGTGGTGAAGGTGTAGTCATCGAAGGAAAAAATAACCTTATACAATCCAATGGTCATTTTACTGCTGTACTCGGTGCTAATGATCTTATCGTTGTAAATACACCAGATGCAACACTCGTAATCCCGAGAGATAAGGTTGAAGGTGTGAAAGCGTTGGTGAAATATCTTGAAAAGAATAAACGAGACGACCTTCTTTAGTCTATGGCTAGAATGCAGCCTGAAAAACTATTAATCCTATTTGAGGAATTGGCAGAGAAAATGGGTATAAACATCGTTCAGGGTAAAGGTGATTTCATCGGAGGTATGTGTTCTGTCAATGATGAATCTTATATCGTGATTAATAGGATTAAACCAATGAAACAACGGTTAAGTGTGCTCGGACGAGAATTTTCAAAACTAAATTTGAATAATGTATTCGTTCCTCCAGCACTCCGCGACTTTATTGAAGATATTCAGCAGGAAGTTTCTAGTTTTTAGATATATTTATTTCCTTGAAATAAAGCACTTACCGTCTTTACACTTTGCCCTGTCATCTTTTATCCGAGGTGGGAAAACATTAACTATTTACCAATAATTTTGAGGGTTTAGTATGAAAGATTACGCATCCAATAACATCCGCAACTTTGCATTAGTGGGCCATGGATCGTCAGGGAAGACAATGCTTACGGAAGCAATGTTGTCGCGTTCAGGAGAAGTCAATCGTATCGGATCGATTGAAGCGGGGACTACAGTTTCTGACTATCATCATGATGAACATGATCGTCAGATTTCTATACATTCATCACCGATGCATCTTGAATGGAAGGGGACCAAATTAAATTTAATTGATACTCCTGGGTACCTGGATTTCATTGGCGAGACAGTATCATCTTTGGCTGTGGTAGATTCTGCAGTAGTTGTGATTCATGCCGTCAACGGGATTGAGGTAGGTACAGAACAAGTATGGAATTATGCTTCAAATTATGGTCTTCCAAAAATTTTAGTGGTCAATGGACTTGACCGCGAACACTCAAAATTTGATACTATTCTTCAGCAGGCAAAAGATCATTTTGGGTCGAATGTATTTCCAATGCAATTGCCAGTAAATGCAGGGCCCGGGTTCAATCAAATTGTAGATGTTTTACGGAGTGAATTGATTACATACAGTACAGATGGGAGTGGAAAATTCACTGAAGAAAAACTACCTGATGAATGGCAGGATCAAGTAAAAGCACTTCACCAGGAATTAATTGAATTTGTCGCTGAATCAGATGATTCCTTATTAGAAAAATTCTTTGAACAAGGCAATCTTAGTGAAGAAGAAATGCGTGAAGGGTTACACCATGCCATACAAAATCAAGTATTAATTCCAATTTTTTGCACAGCAGCAACTAGAAATATAGGTGCAGCTAGAGTGATGGATTTTATTTCTAAGTATGGCTCTTCGCCGATAGACCGTGGGATAATTCAAGCAAAGGATGCTAATTCTGGAGAAGCAATTGATATTGCCTTAGATGGAACGGCCCCGGTTGTTCATGTATTCAAAACAATTAGTGAAGCTCATGTTGGTGAGCTTTCTTTTTTTCGAGTCTATTCAGGTTCAGTTTCAACGGGATCTGATCTACAAAATACTGTCAGAGGGAATTCAGAGCGATTCGGTCAAATGTTTCTTATGAATGGTAAAGAACGCACCAGTGTTACCAAATTGAATGCTGGTGATATTGGATCAGTTGTAAAACTTAAGGATACCCATACGGGAAATACTTTAACCGGACCAACCAATAAGGTGATATTGCCATCTGTTGATTTACCCAATTCAAATATTCATTTAGGCATTCGTTCTAAATCTAAAGGTGATGAAGAAAAAATTGCTACTGGATTAGCTACCATTCATGAAGAGGACTCCACATTTATTTATAATGTAGATTCTGAATTGCGCCAAACTGTCCTTTCTGGGCAAGGTGAATTACACCTCCAGGTATCTATTGATCGTTTAAAACGAAAGTTCAATGTGGAAGTGGATACTTTTAAACCGCGTATCCCTTACCGTGAGACAATCCGAGGTGAAGGTGCGTCAAAATACCGCCACAAAAAACAAAGTGGGGGTGCAGGGCAATTTGCTGAAGTTTGGATGCGTATCGAACCAAAACATCGTGGAGAAGGGGTTGAGTTTACTCATTCTCTGGTAGGACAGAATGTGGATCGTATTTTTGTTCCATCTGTAGAAAAAGGAGTAACTGCGGCTTGTGTAGAAGGTGTTTTGGCGGGCTACCGTGTTGTGGACCTTAAAGTGGATTTTTATGATGGAAAACAACATCCGGTAGATTCAAAAGATATTGCCTTTCAAATGGCAGGGAAGCACGCTTTCAGAGAGGCTTTTTTAGCTGCTAAGCCATGTTTATTGGAACCGGTTCTGGTTGTGGATATCAAAGTTCCAGAAGACTACATGGGTGATGTAATGGGTGATATTTCCAGCCGAAGAGGAAAAATTCTGGGAATGGATTCAGAGGGGACATTCCAAAAAGTCAAGGCGCAGGTTCCTCAATCGGAAATGTATCATTATTCAACCAGACTGCGGTCACTTACTGGTGGACGAGGTATTCACTCTGAAAAGATAAGTCACTATGAAGAAGTACCAAGAGATATGGAAACAAAGGTAACGGCAGAAGCCAAAGCAGCCCAAGAAGAAGACTAATATTAGATGGATAAGTTATGGAGCCCATGGCGGATGGAGTACATCCGTGCAAAAAAAAACAAAGATGAAGGGTGTGTATTCTGTATTAAATCGAATAAAGATGATGACCGTGATAATCTTGTCCTGTTTAGGGGAAAAACTTCATTTGTCCTTATGAATTATTACCCCTATAACAATGGTCATATTATGGTTTGCCCTTATAACCATGTAGAAGAAACTGAATCTTTATCTAAACAAGCTTTAACAGAGATTATGGAATTGGCAGACAAATCTATGAAAATTTTTAGAAATACAATTAAAGCCCAAGGATTTAATTTTGGTGCAAATATTGGTGTATCCGGTGGTGCAGGAATTGCAGATCATATTCATTTTCATGTGGTACCTCGATGGGTTGGCGATACTAATTTTATGCCTGTATTCTCTCATACAAAAGTTATGGTTGATGGTCTATTAGAAACTTATGATAAACTAAAAATTGAATTTGATAAACTGAAATAAAATATGGATTTTTTTCGTACTTGGCTCCCTTTTATCTATTTGTATGGCGTAGGGGGATTAATTTTTTTTATTGGTATTTTTATCATTCTAAGATCAAAATCATTAAAAATAGAAAGACCTTACCATAGGAAATGGCTGTTCATTCTATTATTTGGATTTTTCTATTATTTGGCTATTCACGGACTTACAATTTTGGTGGCCCTTGAAAATTACTTACTGCCACTTATCCTTGCCATTGGGTTTGTAATCCTATCATTTATGGGTAAGAATATTTTTATTAAAACTAAAAAAATTAAATAATGAATACGGCTATTGAAACCAGCCAGTGGTTCTGGTTAATCATCGTAAGTTATTTTGTAGTCGTTTTAGGCTTCGGCTCATTTTTTGCTCGATTTAATAAAACTACACAGGATTTCTTTTTTAGTGGAAGACGCTTCTCTTGGTGGTTAGTAACTATGTCTATTGTGGCCACGGGTGTTGGCAGTCATAGCTTTTTGAAATATTCAGCTAAAGCGTATGAACATGGTTTTTCTTCCACTATGACCTATATGAATGACTGGTTTTTTATGCCACTTTTTCTGTTCGGATGGCTTCCAATTGTTTACTACACACGTGTTCGATCTATCCCTGATTATTTTCAACGACGTTTTAATTCAGGTGTGCGTGTATTGGCAACAGTAGCTATCCTGGGGTATATGATCGGCTACATCGCTATTGGCTTTCTTACCATGGGAAAAACATTGGAGCCTCTATTGGGATGGGATCTATACACCATTATTTTTGTGGTCGCAGTTATTTCAGGCATATATATCACTTTTGGCGGACAGACAGCTGTCATATTTACAGATTTACTTCAAGGTTTTATCTTAATATTTGCTGGTGTACTGATTTTCATCCTAGGCATAAAATTTCTTGGGGGATTTTCCATTTTTTGGAATGCTCTTTCACCTGAATTCAAATTACCACTGGCACATTTCAATAATCCGCCTAATTTTAATTTCGTGGGTATATTCTGGCAGGATGGAGTAGCGGGATCCGTCGGTTTCCTATTTATGAATCAGGGCCTAATCATGCGTTTTATGGCATGTAAGTCCGTAAGGGAAGGGCGCAAGGCTGCTGCCTTTAACGTATTGGTGTTATTACCAATCTCAACAGTGGTAGTATCAAATGCGGGCTGGATTGGGAAAGCCATAAGTGTTGTTACTCCTGCCGCATGGGACGCATCTACAAAACTGGATCATGTATTTACTCAAGTCGCATATTTAATAACAGGAAGTGAAGTCGTCTTTGCTTTTGTAATTGCAGCAGTTGCGGCTGCATTAATGTCTACAGTAGATACCCTTATCAATGCTGTTGCTGCTGTCGTAATTAATGATGTTTATCGCCCAATTGTTAAAAATAAAGATGATAAACATTACTTGAAAATAGCCATGATTGTTTCTGCTATTGCCACAGCAGTAGGCGCAGTCAGTACAATTTTCTTTAATAATTTTCCTACTTTATATGAAGCTCACGGATTTTTTCACAGCACTATGACTCCCCCATTAGTTGTTGCCATTTTCCTAGGTATTTTTTGGAAGCGATATAATACACCTGCTGCTATTGCAACATTTCTGGGCGGGGCGATTCTAATGTGGATTGGAAGTAAATATCCTCAGATATTCATTTCACCATTTGACCATGGCATTGATTTCATTGTAGATCGACCCTATTCTTATATACGGGCTCTATATAATACACTGGCTTGTGCTGCATCTGGAGTATTAGTTGGATTATTAACCACACCTGCTACCAAGGGATCTATTGAAGGTCTCACCGTTTGGTCGCTAGACAAAGCACGTGAATTATTCAAGGGCAGCAAGCCTAATGATGAAGAGGGAAAACCAGCCAAGATTTCATGGAAAGTTGAAAATATAGAATCAGATGTTATGCGATTCTCAAAGAATGATATGACTCTAATGAAAGCCAACCCTGGAGATTTAGTTTATATCCAAGATTGTCGTTGGTGGCTTGGAGGCTTAAAATCTGCACATTCAGTCTTTGGCAAACCGCATGGTGATGATGGAATCGTTTATATTAACCATTCTCATTTAGATCATGGTCACTTTGTTCAGGGGCTTGAATTAAAAGCTGAAAAGGAAATGTAAATGTTTTGGGCTCCGCGGATTAAATAATATAAATTTGCGGCGCTTTAACAATTAATAATTGCCGCATTCCGGAGTAGCTCAGTTGGTAGAGCGAGTGGCTGTTAACCACCAGGTCGGGGGTTCGAGTCCCTCCTCCGGAGCAACAAAGGTTCAACTACAGTTGAACCTTTTTTTTACTCTGTTTTTAACACCAATCTGAGTTAGTAATATCATATTCATTTTAAAACTATAATCAGGACTAAATCATGAAAGTAGCATTATTAGATTCAACACTTAGAGAAGGTGAGCAATCACCATATGTATCATTTACAGTTGATCAAAAAATCAAAATTGTTAAAGCATTAGATTCCTTTGGTGTAGAATTCATAGAAATCGGGCATCCTGTTGTTTCAAATGATATAAATCAATCCATTTCAAAAATATCTGCAATAGATACAAAAGCGGAAAAATTAATTCATAGTAGAGTGCTCAGATCAGATATTGATAATGCATTATCATTTGGTGTGCCGTGGATTGGCATGTTTTTTGGAACATCCGATCTTAGTCTGAAATACAAATTTGGTATAGACCGACCTACCGCCATGGCACGTATTATAGATGCGATCTTTTATGCAAAAGATAAGGGTATAAAATTAAGATTTACCGCAGAAGATGCTACACGGACCGATTTACCATTTCTTATTGAATTGGCTCAAGCCGTGGAAGAAGCAGGAGCGGATCGATTTAGTATAGCAGACACAGTTGGAATTTTGACGCCAGATCGTACATCAAGAATAATAAAAGCAATGAAAAAGGCAATATCTATCCCAATTCATATCCATTGCCATAATGACTTGGGCCTGGCAACAGCCAATTCATTAACAGGGTTACTTGCAGGTGCTGATGTGGCCGATGTATCAATTAATGGTTTGGGAGAGCGAAGCGGCATAGCCAACTTAGCAGAAATGGCGGTGATCCTTAAAACACAGTATCATGTTCAAAACGTATGGGATTTATCAAAGCTTAAAACTTTATCCAAAACTGTTGAAAAGATTGCCCAATTCCCAAATCGCTTGAATCAACCCATTGTTGGTAAATTTGCCTTTACACATAAGTCAGGTTTACATACACGAGCAGTTTTAAAGGAACCAAAAACCTATGAATTATTTGATCCAAAGCTTGTAAACCAAAAGAGAAGGATTTTGATAGATAAGTTTACAGGAAAGGCTGCTGTAGCCCATCGTTTAGATCAATTAGAGATCAATTATTCTCAAGAAACTTTAGACCGAATTACTGCAAAAGTAAAAATGAATTCAAACTCAGATCCAGTGTCTGATTACGAATTATTAAATTATATTTGATAAAAAAGGATGACACAAAATATTTAATTAATTTATCAGAATTTTGAAGTAATCTTCTGATGACTTTTGGGTCAGTATTGTGACCCTGAGAGGTTAAGAGGAGGATACTTCAAATAGCTAAAAAACATAAAACTATTTGATGTACTTTAGTTATTAAGGCTCCGACCTGATTTATTGGGTCGGGGCTTTTAAGTTATAGTCATATACTCTCTTGTAATAAATTACCCGCCGAAATTTATGCGACTTATAACCAAGATTTTTCAATTAATATTCTTTTTGATCTTATCGATCATTTATGGACAAGATCCTCCAAATGTAAATTGGCGGGAGATTAATACCCAGCATTATCAGATTATATTTCCTGCAGAGATTCAAGATGAGGCCAATCGTGTTGCAAATACAATGGAGCATATTCATGATAAACTTTATCGCTCTTTAGATACAAAACATCAACGTATTCCAATTTTACTATCCAATCGTGGCGCTATTCCCAATGGATATGTGACCCAAGGTCCATGGATGTCTGAATGGTATAATGTACCAATAATGCTACGCGAAATGGGAAATACAGAATGGTATCGCGATCTGGCCATACACGAAGGAAGACACATTGCCCAAACCAACTATATGAACCAAGGCGTGAGTAGGATAGTGGGAATTGTTTTCGGGGATATAACTCAGTCGCTTTACACAGGATTGTTGATCCCTTCATGGTATTGGGAAGGGGATGCTGTTGGGATTGAGTCGAGTTTAACCCATTCTGGACGGGGGCGTTCAGCCTATTTTAATCGGATTACACGTGGGCAGTTATTATATGGAAAGAAATTCAGTTACCGAAATGCTCTATACGGATCATATAAAACAGTGTACCCAGATCATTATGAATTGGGATATCATTTAACTAATCATGTGAAAAAAGAGTATGGTGAAAATGCGTGGGCAAAAATTCTAAGGAATACGCTAAGGTGGCCATTTAATGTGAATCCCATTTTTCCTTTTTCCCAAGCCATGAAAAAAACTACAGGATCATCATTGCCTCAGATTTATAATGATACATTTTATGATCTTCGTTCAAACTGGAAAAATAAAGTTAGAGAGATAAATGAAGATGAGGTTATTGTATTAAATCCTTCACGAAAAATATTTACAAATTATCAATTTCCTACAATGGAAAAGGATGGCACAGTGACTGCCCTTAAATCAGGATTGGGTGATGTTACAACTATTGTCAAAGTTTTTCAGGGAAAAGAAATTGAACTTAAAAAGATCAGTCAAAGCTCATTATTATTTGGATATCATTCAAATGGGAAAAAGGCTGTTTGGTCATCTTATAATCAAGATAAACGCTGGACAAAACTTAGTTGGACAAATATCCGAATATATGATTTTGATTCAGGTATTACACATTTGATTAAAACTAATGGACGTTATTATCATCCTAATATTTCATTTAAAGGTGATAAGTTAGTTACAGTTTCATTTACTCAAGAAAGAAACGCATTATTAAAGATCTTAGATATAAATACAGGTGAAGTGATTGATCAGGTAGAAGCACCGAACGGTGGATTGATTATGACACCATCCTGGTCCAGAGATGGCGAAGAGGTTGTTTTTACGGCCCAAAAATTTAATGGCCGTGGATTATATGTTTATAGAATTGATACACGTGAATTTGAAACGATTAAAGCAGAATCATGGCACGATATTTATCATCCAATATTTTACAAGAATTATATTATATATGAGGGTCAAGTCAAAGGAGTTGATCAATTAATGGCTATCGATATTAAGACAAAGAAAGAATTCAAGATTACATCACAGAAATTAGGTGCTTATAATGCTTCTATCACACCAGATGGGAAACTTCTAATAAATGATTATTCAACCCAAGGTGAAGGGATTATTTTAATGGATTTGTTGCCTAATAATTGGACACCAATTAATTCAAAAAACGAACTAATAAATATAAGCCAATTACCAGATTATGAAATTGATCCTGTTTTTGACACAGAAATGGGGAATAAATTATATTTGGTAGAAGATTATAAGGAAATTGGAAGCGCATTTAACTTTCACAGTCGTTATATTTTTAACGAGGATTTTGAACCAACCTTTGGTGTCCAGTCGGACAATATTTTAAGTACATTTTCAATGAATTTTGAAATATCATATAATAAAAATGAGGAAATTTTTCAAAAAAAGGCTCAAGCAATTATGAGACAGTTTTTCCCCATCCTTGAGCTAGAAATGGTTTCAAGTAACCGGAACGTTTTTCATGGAAAAAATATCCAACTAGTAGAAAAATATCGAGATACATTAATATATAACGTAACTGAGAAATGGAAGGAAATAAGTTTGAATCTAGGTGTTACATTACCACTTATTAATCGTTATGAAGGGATTACAAATCGTTTTGCTTTTATCAAATTTGGTACAAAATATACAATACGAAATAACTCAACATATTATTTTGATTTTCTAAAAATTCCACCCAATATTCGAGTAACAAACGAACAAAAACAGCAAGCCCGTGACGGAGTAATTCTTCCAATATATATTGAGTCAGCGTTATCATCATTCGATGAACAATCTTTAAGAGATTTGGGAAGACCTGGTTGGCAATTTTATGGTTATTTGGGTGGATCGCCTTCTAGTAGTCTATGGCATGGCCAGCAGGTTTCACTTCGACTTGATCATGGTAGAAGGGGATTTGGAAAGCATCATTTCATTGATACTCGTGTTCAATATGAATCCAGTGCAGGAGATCATATATTTCTATCAAAACTTTCTTTTCCTTATGGATACAAATGGCAGAGATTTTCATCAGGTTGGAAAGCAAATTTCAAATACAAAATACCTTTACTCTACCCAGATTGGGCAGCTCCAATCGGTATAACTTATTTAAAACGGATCCAGGGTCGGATATTTGCAGAGTATGGATCTGTAGACGTAATGAATTCAATGATTTCAATGGGTGTAGGGTTGACTTTTGAATTAGGTGGTTTTTTTGATATTAAATTTCCCATTTCTATCACAACCAATTATTATCATCAGCCAAATACAGGTGTATCTGGTATTCAATTGGAATTGGAATAAATATAAAGATTAATGTAGGTTTTGATGGTATTAGAAAAGATAATAATAAGTTTTTATATGATGAAAAAATTATGAGTAATCGCAGTGGAGATAGGCGCGAAATTGAGCGACGAAGTGGTAATGATCGTCGTGTAGATGATCAAAAGGTAGATTCTGATCATAGGACAGGATTAGAGCGTCGTGAAGATGACGAACGTAGATCAGGCATCGAACGCCGTACTTAACAAAAACCATATTTTATTATTATTTAAATTTTGATGAATTATTATGAAAATAATTAACCAATTTATTGCATTGTTGCTTCTCGTGTGGATGGGGCTTTTTACCCAAATATCCACTTCCCATTTGGGGCATGGCCATGATATGTTACCTTCAGAAGATAATATTTGTGCCGATAACTGTGAGAATGAATTACATCGTTCAGTTGGAGAGGCCTGTGAATGGTTTATGGCTAAGCGCCTTTCAGAAAATGATGATTTTAATACCACTGAAATTCTTGCTCCCATTGAATTTGATGAAAATCAAAAATGGGTAGCAATCTATTCCCTTTATACCGCATCAGATAATAACGTTTATCTTGTTCGCGGTCCCCCTACCATTTAGTTACTCAACTAAATGACATATCTCCTTTAACGGAGATCCCTCAATAATTAGCATTAAAGGAAAAATTATGTTAAAAAAATTGATCGGGGGACTATTTATAGTATCAATATCTTTTGGCCAAACTACAGCCAACCCCCAATTTAGTGTAGTAGGTGATTTGATTATGGATGATCTTCAAAAGAATCCAAATTTATATAGCTCAGGTATAGAGATTGCTGTTCAGGGATACGTAAATCCTTTTGCGCGGGCAGATGTCTATTTACATAAACATAATGATGAATCAGCAATGGAATTGGAAGAAGCTGTAATGACAATCGAAAGAGGACTCCCATTTGGTCTTGGATTGAGGGTAGGTAAGTTTAGACCAGACCTTGGAAAAATCAATAAAGATCATGCACATTTATTTCCTTTCATTGAAGCTCCTTCTGGTATGGCTAATATTCTAGGTGAAGAGTTTTGGGCAGGTACGGGTCTAGAAGCTAGCATATTTCTGCCGTTACCTTGGTACAGCAATTTTTCTATTGGTTCCTTTGATTCAGGATTAGGTGGTCATAATCATGGCAGTGAAAAAGAAGATGTTCATTATGAAGATAAAGATGAACACAAAGAGAAAGATGAACATGATCATGGAAAAAATGAAAAACAGGAACAAGTTTTTTCAGCGCGATGGGGCAATTTTTTCGAACTTAATAATATAAATCATATTGAAATAGGCACCAGTTATTACAGAGATCCTGAGAATAATTTGATGGGAGCAGATTTCAAGTATAAATGGCGTCCCAACAAGTATCGATCAATCACGATTCAAGGTGAAATAGTACTGCTTAATATAAAAAAAGAGCATCATGATGAAGTTCATAAAGGAGAATACAAAATTAAATCAGATGCAGGCTATTTGATGATTAACTATCAGTTTAATAAATCATTTAATTTTGGAATCATAGGTGATTATTATAAAGAGACGTATAAAGAGACCGAAATCAATCCATCAATATTTTTTGGATTCAGTCCTGTTGAAGAATCAACTGTATTTAGATTGAAGGTCGGACAGGTTGAAGATCATGAGAGTCATAAAAAACATTTAAAAACGACAGCTCAGATTATCTGGTCTTTAGGCCCACATAAGCCTCACCGTTATTAATCCATGAGAAAATTGATAATTATATGTTCTCTTTTCGCTTGTCTTTATGGAAAAGTTCGAGTTGTATCTTCAACTTCGGATATTGCTAACATAGTAAAGATCATTGGTGGAGAGAATGTTACAGTCACAAGTATAGCACGAGGTAATCAAGATCCACATTATGTAGAGATATTACCCTCATATATGGTTAAAGTAAGAAAAGCCGATATTTATTTTATGGTTGGAATGGAACTTGATCTTTGGGCTCAACAAATTATTGATGGTTCGCGAAATCAAAAAGTGATGGTGGTAGACTGTTCAGTTGAGATTAATAAAATGGAAGTTCCCACTGGGCAGATTGATGCAAGTATGGGTGATATTCATCGTTTTGGTAATCCTCACTACTGGTTAGATCCTGAAAATGGAAAATTAATTGCAAGTGTTATTACAGAAAAATTAAGTAATTACGACCCAAAGAATTCAGATGCATATAAAGCTAATCTTTCTCAATTTGAAAAAGATTTAGATTCCGCAATGTCAAAATGGAATAAAAGGTTTTCTATGCTTAAAGATAAGAAAATCATTTTTTATCATAATTCTTGGCCTTATTTCTCAAAAAGATTTGGCTTAATTACAGTTGGTTTTCTGGAACCAAAACCTGGTATTACACCTTCACCATCTCAATTGAATCAAGTTATCAATCAAATAAAAGAAAATGATATTGAAGTCATTGCATCAGAATCCTATTTCAGTGATAGAGCACCGAAGTTTATTGAATCAAAAACAAATGTAAGAACAGTCAAATTAGCTCAATCAGTTGGAGCAATTGAAGGTGCTGATTCTTATATTAATCTTTTCGAAACAAACCTTGATATTTTAGCTAAGGCTTATGGAGTTAGTTATGATTGATCTCATCTTCTGGCCTTTACTAGCAAGTTTTGTTTTAACAGGAATTCATGTATATCTAGGGTTGCATGTTGTTACGCGTGGAGTAATTTTTGTTGATCTTGCTTTAGCACAGGTTGCTGCACTTGGCGCTGCCGTAGGTATTATAATGGGATTAGAACATGATGGTAATGCCAGCTATATGATGGCATTGGTTTTTACATTTATTGGTGCTGCATTTTTTGCTTATATCCGTTCTAGTAATCAAAAAGTTCCACAGGAAGCAATTATTGGAATCACATATGTTGTGTGTGCTGCAGCTATGATATTGTTATTTAGTAAATCAGCTGAAGGATCTGAACATTTAAATCATTTGCTTGTTGGTTCGATCTTATTTGTTACTCCAGAAAAAATTGCATATACGGCTTTGCTTTATGCAGCTATTGGCTTTTTCCATTGGAAATATAAGCAGCAATTTTTTCAAATATCTCAATCACATCTTAAAACGACTAATCTGAATTCCTCAGACCGATTTTGGGATTTTCTCTTTTACGTCACATTTGGCTTTGTAGTCACAAGTTCAGTGAAAATTGCTGGGGTATTGCTTGTATTCTCATTTCTTATTATACCTACGATAGCTGCACTTCTTTTTAAGGAGTCAATTCGTGGAAGACTTATATTTGGGTGGTGCTTTGGTATTTTCGGTAGCTTATTAGGAATGTTCATTTCTATTACTGCTGACGTGCCTACCGGTGCAGCTATTGTTGTTTCGTTTGGTATTATGTTAGCAATATTAGGAATCGTAAAAAATATTATTAATAATAAATCAAAATAAAGGATCTATGATGTTATCTAACACAACTTTTTGATTTAAATCAAAACTTTTTCCCATAATGAGCTATAATTCTTTGACCAAACGAAATTTATTCATTAATCTTCAATCCTCATTAAGGAAATAATAACATGTTTTACGAAGACATAAATATTACTAAAAGAAAAACGATAACAAATGGTAAGAAATATGATTTTTTTATATATACTCTAGTCTCACTTGAACACAAACTTTCAGGTGGAAAATTTGGTAAAGGTGATACAGTAATAAGTAAAGTAAAAGATTTTAAAATGCTAGATGATGAGACAGGCGAGATGTTAGAAGTAAAAATCAGATGTTCAAAAAAAATAAGTGATGCGATGGAAGGATTTGAACCTAAAGAAAGTAAAAAAGTATTTAAAAAGTGTTTAAAAGAGTTAGAAAATCGAGGTCTTGTTAGGGGCTAACATAATTTAATAAATAATTCGATGCCCTTTAACCTTACGGTTAATTTATAATATAATGTCTGAAATTGAATCTAAAATCGACCGAATTTTTATTGCACAATTAGCTAACCGACAGATACTTCGGGAAAAAACTTATCATCAGCGAATAGCTAAGTTAAAATCTATAGAAACTTGGGTCATAGGTCACCGTGACGAAATTCAAACAGCGATGCGTGCAGACTATAATAAGCCTACTTCCGAAGTTGATCTATCAGAGATTTGGGCCAGCCTGACCGAAATCCGCCATATTCGTAGGCAATTGAAAAAATGGATGCGCCCAAAAAAGGTTTCACCTACCTTATCCATGGCAATGACTGATGCCTGGGTGCAACTAGAACCCAAAGGCGTTGTTCTTATAATATCCCCTTGGAACTTTCCTTTTAATTTAACCATCAGTCCACTGGCTTATGCAATTGCCTCAGGAAACTGTGCTATGGTAAAACCCTCTGAATTGACACCCAATTCATCTGCTCTAATGGCAAAGATGGCTTCTAATATATTTGAAGAAAATGAAGTAGCATTTTTTGAGGGAGATTCCACTATAGCAGAAGTCCTTTTGGAAAAACCTTTTAACCATATTTTTTTTACAGGCAGTCCTAAAATTGGTAAAATCGTAATGGAAAAGGCGGCCAAGCATTTATCCACTATTACCTTAGAATTAGGAGGTAAATCTCCTACGATTGTTGATAAATCAGCCAATTTGAAAGATGCGGCTAAGAAGATTTCCTGGGGAAAATTTCTTAATTGTGGGCAAATCTGTTTGGCACCAGATTACCTTTTGGTGCATGAATCTGTAAAAAGTGAATTATTATCAAATATTAAAGTAATTGTCGCAAAGCAGTTTGCAGGAGAAAACGGATCGTTCCAAAATTCAAGTGATTATTCTCGGATTGTAAATCAACGGCACCATAATAGATTAAGCCAATTATTAGAAAAAACAATAGCTTCCGGTGATCAGTTATTTATGGGTGGTGAGGTTGATAATGAATCAAATTATATCGCACCAACTATATTAACAGAAGTGGAAAATGATTCTCCAGTTATGTCTGAAGAAATATTTGGTCCAATACTTCCAGTTATAACCTACAACCAATTAAGTGAAGCCATGGATTTTATCAATGCCCGGGCTAAACCCTTAGGGTTATATATATTCAGTAAAAGAAGGAAAAATATTGATTATATTTTGAATAATACCTCTGCTGGTGGGACTTCCATAAATGATACAATCCTACACTATATGCATTTAAATTTGCCATTTGGAGGTATCAATAACAGTGGATTTGGGCGAACCCATGGTGAAGCTGGTTTTAAGACTTTTTCAAATGAGCGATCCATATTAAAACAGGCGGCTATAAGTCCAATGAAGTGGCTTTATCCACCCTATACGCCTCGGGTTAAATGGTTTATCAAGCTTATTCAAAAATATTTATAATATTTTATGAATCGTTCCATCCATCGTATTGTTCAAGGAGTTCAAACCAGTGATGGTGCGGGAGTTAATCTTACACGAATTATTGGCAGTCGAAGTTTAGATATGTTAGATCCTTTTTTATTATTAGATGAATTTGGAAGTGATAACCCCGATGATTACTTAGCGGGGTTTCCTTCCCATCCTCATCGAGGTTTTGAAACGATCACCTATATGCTCAATGGTAAGTTCCGACATAAGGATACGGCAGGGAATGAAGGGTATTTAACCGATGGCTCTGTCCAGTGGATGACAGCAGGTAAAGGTGTTCTGCATAGTGAAATGCCGGAGCAGACTGAGGGTTTGGTTAGGGGATTTCAGCTGTGGTTAAACCTGCCTCAGGAAAAGAAAATGATTGAACCGGCATACAATGACATTCCTGCTAAAAAAATTCCTATCGTTCAATTTCGTGGAGGTAATGCAAAGATTATTGCTGGTACATTTTCAGGTGTAACCGGACCTGGAAGGCCTCACACTGGGATGCTTTTTTATGACATAAGATTAGAAGCCGAGGCGAATATCAGTGTCCCTATTGATGATGAATGGAACGGCTTCTGCTATGTGTATGAAGGAGAAATGATCTGTGATCAGACTATATCCAAAAATCAATTGGGTGTTGTAAGTACAAAAGGTGTATTACATTGCACCGCAAGCAAGGTCGGTACCCAATTTATATTAGTTGCTGGAATACCCATGAATGAACCGGTGGCTCGTGGTGGTCCCTTTGTAATGAATACCAAAGAAGAAGTAATGCAAGCTTTTTCAGATTATCAGGCAGGACGATTGGGATAAAACACTTTAATTTTTTTCACTAAGTGGAGACTATTTAAGTGTATTTTTCTAGTAGGTAAAACGGAAATAATTATGAAAAAATTATTAACAATATTGATTGGACTAACTGCGACTGGACTATTGTTGATCGGTCAAACCAATGAAAAATCATCTAAAGGATTCGTCATGGATAAAGTAGTGAAATCAGATAAAGAATGGGAAACCTGTCTTACGCCTCAAGAATTCCAGATTTTAAGAGAGAAGGGCACAGAAAGAGCTTTTACGGGGGAATATTATAATCATAAAGAAGATGGTACCTACATCTGTGCAGGATGTGAGAATGAATTATTCAGCTCAAATACAAAATATGATTCTGGCTCTGGCTGGCCTGCCTTTTTTGATGCATTAGATGAGACAAAAGTTAAAATAAAACGAGATTTAAGTTATGGCATGGTAAGAACAGAGATCATTTGTGCAAAATGCGATTCGCATTTGGGCCACGTTTTTGAGGATGGTCCAAAACCTACTGGATTAAGATATTGTGTAAATTCCTTGGCATTGGATTTTGTGCCGATAAAATAAGTTTTTTAATTATAATAGCTTACTATCGTCTAATCGGCTGAATTGAATAAATAAGAAGGACGAAATTGGCAAAAAAATATCTAATCAGTTTATTTATTATTGCAAGTGTCCTAGGGCAAGAGAAAACTCAGGATATCTCCGGTATTATTGTAGATATGGATAACCTTGAACCGCTACCTTATGCCAATGTAGTACTACAGGGTTTAAATCGGGGGATTACTTCTAATTCAGACGGCCATTTTGTTTTGGTAGATGTGCCAGCAGAACCCTGCAGTCTTATCGTCTCTTACATAGGTTATCGAACCGCTAGAATAGGTTATGATAACTCTGCACCTATTCGTCACTTAGATATCCGTCTTAAAATGGAAGCGTTGAATTTTCAAGGTGTAGATGTGATAGCAGATGAATACCAAATTATCAAAAGTTCTGGAGAGGAGATCAGTAAGGTCACCTTATCACCAAGACAATTGGCCCTCCTACCTAATATGGGTGAGGTAGATATTTTTAGATCTTTACAATTATTGCCAGGGATTAGCAGTACGGGAGATGGCTCATCCGGAATCAATGTTCGTGGTGGGTCATCAAACCAGAATATGATCCTTTTGGATGGAATGAATATTTATCATGTAGATCATTTTTTTGGCATGTTCAGTGCATTCAATGCGGATGCAATTAAAGATGTACAGGTATATAAAGGTGGATTCCCTGCAAAATATGGTGGTCGTCTTTCCAGTGTAATTGATATGACAGGTAAAAATGGTGATCTCACGCGCCGCCAATTCGGTTTGGGCGCTAACCTCATGTCCACACAGTTATTGTATGAAACGCCAATCATCATGGGAGGTAGTTGGCTATTGTCATTCAGACGGTCTTACTCTGATTTTATGTCTAGCCCATTTTTTGATAAAATGTATGAATTTGTGACTGGAGATGATGAGGTTCCCACTAATAACCGAAGACAAGTAAATCCAAATAACCCTAACCAGAATGAGGCTTTTCAACAGCAAATTTTTCCAACATTTTATTTTTATGACCTTCACAACAAAGTAACATTCACACCGGGAAACAAAGATGTAATTAGTATAAGTATGTATGGCGGTAGAGATTTTTTGAATGAATCTAGAGAAACTCAGAACGTTAGAGTTCGTCCCGGTGGTGGTGGCTTTGGTGGTGGCGGCGGACAACAGACTATAACACGAATTGATGATAATAATACTGATTGGGGAAATTTGGCAGTAAGTCTTCGCTGGAATCACAGGTGGACGGATCGTTTTTCAAGCCAAACACTATTTAGCTCTTCACGATTTAAAAGTAATTACGACAGGCATTTATATTTTCAAGGCGGCAGTGGACGGTATTTTAAAATTGATGAAGGGAATGGCGCGAAAGATCAGTCATTTCGCCTTGATAATGTTCTCCATGCTAATGAAAAACATATTTTTGAGTTTGGTATGGAGTTGACCAATTTAGGTACTCATTATGATGTTACATTAATGGATACAATCCCAATATTGGATTTGGAATCAAACACGATACTTGCCAGTTTATATTTTGAAGATCTTTGGAAGGTATTACCATCTTTGACTCTTGGGATGGGCTTTAGAGCCACAACACAAACCGGATTGGATAGTCTGTTTGTGATGGATTTGGCTACCGATTCAGTATTCATATCTCCGAGAGTTTCATTTAACTGGAATGTGACGGATCGCTTTTCGATCAAGGGAGCATGGGGGAACTATTTTCAATTTATCAACAATATTGTTCTCGAGGATGTTCTCCAAGGGAATTCAAATTTTTGGTTGGTATCTGATGATAATATTCCTACAGGTTCAGCGGAACATCAAATATTAGGAATGAAATATGAAACTCGAAAATATTTGTTTGAAATCGAGGGCTATCGAAAATATTTAGACGGTTTAGTGGAATACACACGGAGATTCCAGGAGTTAGCAGATTATGGGAATTTCTTTTTCTTTGGTGATGGGTATGCTGAAGGTATAGAAGTATTAGCACAAAAGAAATCAGGCGCTTTCAATGGATGGATTAGTTACACCTTTGCAAATGTGAATTATGACTTTGGTGCTTTGGCACCTGAGCCCTATCCGGCTAGTCACGATAAAACACATGAGGCAAAGGTGGTTGGGACTTATAAATGGGGACCATGGAATTTTGCTTCAACGCTGGTCTATGCAACGGGTACGCCCTACACCACACCTCAGAGTCGATATTATCTTCCACTTCTTAATGGTGATGAATACAATTATATTCATGTGAGCGATAAAAATGGCTATCGTTTACCTGATTATCATCGAATGGATGTAAGTATATTCCGACAATTGGAAACACCAGATTTTAAATGGGACGTGGGATTATCTGTATTTAATCTTTATAATAGGAAAAATGTGAACTTTCGCGAATATGACCTTGATGTTGTTCCTGTAGTGGTTTCTGATATGTTACTATTACCCATGACCATTACTCTCTTTTTCAAGGTTTCACTGAAGTAGGTGTATAAGATGAAAAATAAATTATTTATCTTAACGCTATTAAATATCTTCATTTTCTCTAATAGTTGTGAAGATGACTTTTCTGCAGTACCTGATGAAAACCTTGTTGTGGTACAGGCCTATATTTATGCAGGTCAACCGGTGAAAGATATAATGCTTATGTCTACTCTTGCGTTGGATGATGAAAGTTCAATAGCCACTCCGATTGATTCAGCAGAAGTAACTCTATCACGTGGAAATGAACAGTTCAAATTAGAACCAGTCCATGACTATGACACAACAGAAATAGACACAACTTATAGTTTATCGTATTTCTCACCAGATAGTAATCTTATTGTGAATGAGGGAGACACTTTTCGCTTAGAGATAAACTATATGGATCAAATTATTACATCTGAGACAGTGGTACCTGCAAAACCTGATAGTTTTCTCTCAACTGTAGATACACTCTGGGTTCCTGAATTCAATAGAAATATAGATTACGTCCGATGGATTTTTGCAGATTCAAATAGAATTCGACTTGATTGGGATAATCCAGATGATTTTTATCATTATCTATTAATGGATAACGTTGAGTTGGATCCTCAGCCTCTTGAAAAACAGGCGCCACCAAGATTTAAGTCATTTATTTCTCAACCTTTTATTGATACGACCTACACTATTCTTGCCAGCAACATCACTCATTTTGGCCGGCATGATATTGTACTTTTTCATGTAAAAACAGATTACGTATTGTTATATCAATCTAGTGGACAAAACACTAGGGATTTAAATGAGCCCTATTCAAATATTAATGGGGGTCTTGGAATCTTTTCGGCTTTTAATAGCGACACGACTTCTGTCTATCTTATTAAACAGGAAAAAACAAATTAAGCCATAAGATAAGAAAGGCCGCTATTCTGATTTTGAATTTTGGCGAGCGCACGCTCATGATCGTTGGCAAAATTTGAATCCCAGTTTTGTAGTTTTGGAGCCATAATACGATGGTAGATCCAGGGGGCGAATAAGATTAAGTATACACAAGATAAATACCCTCCAGGCATCAAAGGTGAATCTGGATATGCTTTTAATTCCCAGAATTCCAAGGATGTATTCTCATGATGAGAAGAATGCCTTGTTAGATTATATAGGAGAAAACTACTCACTCGTTTATTTGTATTCCAGGAATGTTTTGGCAGAATGGGCGCGCCTTTTTCCCTGATTAAACCATAATGTTCCATATAGTTTACACCTTCAAGCATCACCTTTCCACCCATAGCAATAAGCAGAAACATAATAATGCCGGCCCATCCACTTATTAAGTAGGCTCCCAATGTTATTAAACCTGAACGGCCATATCCAATCAGCATACGATTTTGAAAAGAAAATTGGTTTTGCCCATTTTTCTTTAATCTTTCGTTTTCTATGACCCAAGCGTTTCTATGAGAAAAAATAGTTGAATTGATGATAAATAGATAAGGGTTTTGACCTCGTTTAGCAGTTGCAGGATCTTCTGGTGTAGCCACATACTTGTGGTGACCATAAACATGCTCGATAGCGAAAGCGCAATCCCAGGTTAAAGCTAGGAGCCAATTGCCGATGAACATATCAAATCGATTTTTTTTACGATGAGTTAGTTCATGCCCAACATTTGTGCCAGCAGCACCAACCAATAGCCCAGTTACAAATACATACCCTGCTATATGTAATAATGTAGTATTATCTCTGGCAGCTAATAAAGATGTGCCCCATGATGGAAGGGTTGAGTCACCTGACATCCATATAGAAACGATTACTATTATATAGATTAAAGGTAGATTCAAATAAAGAAGAAAATTAAGGAATTTAGTTTTTTGAAACTTAGGATGTGATTTATCATCTCCAAAGACCAAATCACCACCAATAATTATTATAAAAAAAATGGCTTCATATACCCAAATCCAATATTGGCCTTTAGCAGCAAAAAAAATGGCCATTGTGACAAGAAATGGTGTTGCTATGTATCTGAGATATTTGATCATAGTTTATCTAAATAAAGTTTACTCATAGATTTAGAATTTTTTCAATAGGTGGAAAAAAAAGTTAAACATCTGTAGTTTTAGAGCATAGATTCATTTAATTAATAGAGTTTATATGGCTATAGCAATTTTTTTTACAGGGCACTGGTTCTCATCTCTGTTCTCTCAAACTTTTTTTCTACACCGTTATAGTGCTCACCATATGTTTGAAATGAATAAATTCTGGGAACGATTTTTTCATATTTTTACTTTCATTTCACAAGGATCATCCTACCTTAATGCAAGGGCATACGCAATTCTTCATAGATTACACCATGCCCACAGTGATACGAAGAATGATCCTCATTCTCCGGTATTTTACAAATCGGTATTTGGCATGATGTGGCGGACAAAAAAAATCTATAGCGACCTGGTCAATGACCGTATAAAAGTAAAAGAAAAATTATTAAATAATATTCCCAATTGGCAAGGATTAGAAAAGATAGCTGACAATTGGATTACACGCATTGCCTGGGGATTTTTCTATGTTTTATTCTATATATTATTTTCACCATCCTGGTGGCTTTTGCTTCTTCTCCCAGTCCATTTTCTTATGGGGCCGATTCATGGTGCCATTGTTAATTGGTGCGGACACAAATATGGATACCAAAATTTTAAGAATACAAAAGATAAATCACGGAATACACTTCCTTTTGATTTTTTAACCCTAGGTGAACTGTTTCAGAATAACCATCACCATTCCCCTAACCGACTAAATTTTGGCGTTAAGAAATGGGAGTTCGACCCCATTTATCCCATTATTAAAATGATGGATAAACTGTCTATCGTAAAGATCGTAAAGGATAAGAAGAATCATTTTGTTGGTAAGGTAAAAGCACTAAATTCGTCGTCGGGATCGTAGCAACTAATAGGAATTTATTAATGGAAATTTTATATTTTTTGATAGGGTGGGCTTTATCATTATTAGGCTTATTTGCCATACATAAACTCATAATAGTAGCAGAAAAGAATGAAGGCTGATAGATAAACTATTCTAAAATGGTATAAGCCTCGCATAATTGCGGGGCTTTTTTATGTAATTGAAGAAATAGGACTGAACTTTAAACTCAGGATTACTAATTCAGCATGGAAAACATTAAAGAAATAACAATTTATACGACAAATTGGTGTTCGTACTGCAATGCAGCAAAACGGTTTTTAAATGAAAAGGGCTGGTCCTACCAAGAAATCAATATTGAAGAAAAAGGATGGGATCGGTCTAAACTATTAGAAGTAGGTAAGTCCATGACAGTACCGCAGATTACCATTGATGGTGAAGCTATTGGTGGATATGACGAATTAATAAAAATCTATGGTTGATCATCATACATTAGATAAGAATTAATACCATGAATCATTTTTTGAATTATGTTCCCCCCATGGGGATATACGAAACTTTGTATGCATTTCAGGATGTGTTTGGCACACCTATGGGAGAGGTGGGAACCCATCCTTGGAGTCAGGGATTTCCACTCACAACACAGATTCCTGGAGGGCCGAAGATTCCAAAACAGGTTGATATAAGTTCTTACGACCTTATGTATCCAAAAGCATGGGGGCAGCCCCAATTACGTGAAACGATTTCCGCCTATTATAATCAATATCATGGGGCAAATATCAATGCTGAAAATGTTATGGTGTTTGCCGGTGGTCGCCCAGGTCTGGTGGCAATATTATTATTCTTAGAGTCCGACATTACTGTAAGAATTGCTTCGACTGAATACACTCCTTATTATGACATGCTTCGCCTACTGAAACTTGACTATGAGTTGGTAAATAGTAATGAAGAAAATCAATTCTCACCTTCACTCACGAATTATTTGGGTACTGATCAAGCCAATCGAAAATTAATCCTGCTTAGTAACCCTTGCAATCCAACAGGGGTTACAAAATCCGGCGAATCTCTAAAGAGGCTTGTACTCAGTTCCACATCTGGACAAAATGGGTTATTGATAGATGAAGCCTATGAAATGTTTCATAAACCACCGGTAAGCGCCCTTCGCTACATGAATAATATTAATGATTCAAACCTGTTTGTTAGTGGGGCAGCAACAAAAGGACTTCAGGCCCCTGGTATCCGCATTGGATGGGTAATCGCTGCAAAAAAGAATATTGAAATCCTCGGAAATTTTTCATCATTTGGTATGGGAGGCGTATCTAGACCATCTCAGCTATATGCAATGAAATTATTTGATAAGGAACGAATTAATTTAGCTCAGCAGGCTATACCGGAATATTATGCTAATCAACGAAATCGGTATGGTAAGGCTTTTGATAAGCTTGGTTTAAAATTATATTCTGGAAATGGTGGGTTTTATCACTGGTGTAAACTGCCAGGAGATCTTACAGCTGCAGAATTGAATAAACGACTTTTTACTCATGGTGCAGCCATTTTAAAAGGAACAGACTGCGATATGGCCAGGAGGGGAAGTGACTCTCAATTAAATCAATTTTTTAGATTTTCATTTGGTCCATTGAAACAAGAATCGTTTAATTCGGATATTGAAATTATGAGTAGAGCCTTGAGTCAAAAATAATTAGGACCCATCAAAAATTATTAAACAAGATTTTCATTACTGGATAGAATTCCGTGCTGGTTTCTTATTATTGGCGATTAATTTTTATATTGGTTAAGGGTTTCATCTATTTTACACTTATCACTTCAATGAGGCCCGACTTTGAACATAATCAGGATAAATAATGTCTGAATCAACACCGCGCTTTTCTTCACGATTTGCATTTTTAGTCAGTGCTCTTGGTATTGCAGTAGGGACTGGAAATATTTGGAGATTTCCACGTATTGCAGCATCTAATGGAGGTGCTGAGGGTGCTGGAAGTTTTCTTGTGGCATGGCTTGTATTTCTCTTTTTGTGGAGTATTCCACTTATTATAGTTGAATATGTTATGGGCCGTACTGCAAGAAAGGGCACTGTAGGGGCCTTTGCCCATTTCATGGGAAAACCATTTTCATTTTTAGGCGGATTCATCGGATTTGTAGCAACTGCTATTACATTCTATTATTCAGTTGTAGTTGGATGGAATATCTACTATTTCGGGAGCATGACTTTTTCCGATCTTCCTACAACAACAGATGCGTCTTGGATGATATGGAATAATTTTCAAAATAGTTCCTTTCCAATACTGTTTCATGCTGTTACCATAAGCGTCGGTGGATTTGCTATATACAAAGGTGTATCTTCCATCGAAAAAGTAAACAAAATTTTAATTCCCACGCTTTTGTTGATTGTTTTACTATCAGTTATCAGGGCTATATCCTTACCGGGCTCGATGGCAGGAATATCATACCTTTTTACGCCAGAATGGTCTCAGTTAAAGGATCCTCGTATCTGGTTAGAAGCATTAACTCAAAATGCATGGGATACAGGTGCTGGTTGGGGGCTCTTTCTTACTTATGCCATATATATTCGAAAACGTTATGGATTGATTAAAAATGCTTTTACTACTGCAATTGGAAATAATGTTATTTCCCTTTTGGCCGCGGTCATGGTATTTAGTACGGTATTTTCTATTCTTGGAAACGATATGAATATGTCCAAACCTGAAATACTGGAAGTCATGAAAACCTCAGGGCCCGCTGCAACAGGATTGACATTTATTTGGATGCCTCAACTCTTTGCCAAAATGACTCTTGGAAAGCCATTGGCGATTTTTTTCTTTCTGGGACTTACTTTTGCAGGATTTTCTTCATTGATTTCTATGTTAGAGTTACCTGTCCGCAATCTCATTGATTTTGGAGTGAGTCGATCAAAAGCTGTAGGATGGATTGTTGTAGTTTGTTTTGTTATGGGTATACCTTCTGCTCGAAACTTGGATATATTAGGAAATCAAGATTTTGTTTGGGGTGTTGCACTTATGTTGGCTGGAGTATTTGTCGCTATGGCAGCTATTCGATATGGATTAGATCGAATGATTTCTGAAGTCACAGCTGAAAGCGTGAATGATTGGGGCTTTCCAAGATGGTGGAGGCCAGTAATCAATTATGTTGTACCTATTATAGGTATTACTATTTTTGGTTGGTGGATGTGGGTATCTGCAACAGTATATGCACCGGACGATTGGTATGACCCTACTAGCTCTTACAGTGTAGCTACCTGCGTTGTTCAATGGGGAATTGCAATGGTGTTTTTCTATTTATTGAACGGATGGATGAATAATCGATTGGATAATCCATTAGAGACTTAATGTTATTAAGAAATATCTCTTTTAGATAAATGATTTACATTATTGGAGGTTAAATTGAAACGATTACAAAAGGCGACATTATTTATTACAGTTTTATACTTATGCCCGCATTTGGCCATTGGTCAAAAGAGTAAAAAAGAAGTACAAAATTCTATTCAAAATCGGGCAAAAGAATATGAAAATATTGCTAAGTCCATATGGAACTTTGCTGAAGTAGGATACCAAGAAGAAAAAAGTTCCGGGCTATTGCAAAAGACATTATCTGATGAAGGATTTAATATTAATTCAGGTGTCGCTGAGATCCCAACTGCTTTTGTGGCGGAGTATGGTTCAGGTCGACCTATTATAGGTATTCTTGCAGAATTTGATGCCTTACCAGGGATTTCCCAAGAAGTTGCTACGGTACGAAAACCAATTGTTGATAAAGGCGCTGGACATGCCTGCGGACACCATTTATTTGGTACAGCTTCAACTGCCGCCGCAATTGCTATAAAAGGTTATTTAAAGGAAACAAAACAACAAGGCACTATTCGCTTGTATGGAACTCCAGCGGAAGAAGGGGGATCAGCAAAAGTATATATGGTCCGAGCGGGTTTATTTAATGATGTAGATATAGTACTCCATTGGCACGCAGGAGACAGAAATGTGGCTAGTCCAAGTACCTCCATGGCCAACCGCTCAGCAAAATTTAGATTCTATGGTTATTCTGCTCATGCAGCTGGTGCTCCAGAAAAAGGACGCTCTTCTTTAGATGGAGTGGAGGCCATGAACCATATGGTAAATCTCATGCGAGAACATATTCCTGATGCTTCTCGAATCCATTATGTAATTACACGAGGTGGAAATGCTCCAAATGTAGTACCAGATTTTGCAGAAGTTTTTTATTATGTGCGCGATTTTAATGTAGATATTTTAGAAAATATTTGGGATCGTGTTATAAAAACCGCTGAAGGGGCAGCTTTGGGAACTGGTACGCGTATGGATTATGAAATTATCCATGGAAATCGTCCCGTACTTGCAAATGAAGTAGCTCAGAAACTAATGTATAATAATTTGGAAAAAATTGGTGGTATAGAATACTCTAAAGAGGAAAAAATATTTGCTCAAGAACTCTATAAAACATTGAGAGATCCAAATCTAGAATTATCATCAGCCAAGGAAATTCAATCTTATAAATTCACAAAAGGGAAGGGTTCAACTGATGTAGGTGATGTTAGTTGGATGGTTCCTACAGCAGGCTTACGAACGGCTACCTGGGTACCTGGAACATCGGCTCATACATGGCAGGCAGTCGCTGCTGGTGGTATGTCTATTGGTATGAAAGGAATGATGATTGCGGCAAAAACAATTTCTGGAACTGCAATTGATTTGTACAATGATCCAACTGCAATTAATAATGCAAAAAAGGAATTGATTGAACGAAGAGGTCCAAAATTCAATTATTACTCCATGCTTGGAGATCGAAATCCACCACTTGATTATAGAAAATAATATTAATCTTTATGTCTGTAGCCATCCCTTGGCCCGTATCGTTAATGAAAAATAATATAAAAAGGATATTACTAATTATCATGTTGCTTGGAATTGCCAATGCATTACTCGGGTATGCAAATAATGGACAAAATATTTTAAAAATAGGTGATTTAGCTCCCAACTTTTTACTTACTGACCAAGAAGGTAAACTGCATAGATTATCTGATTATCGTGGTCAACGTGTTATTATTTACTATTTTCCAAAAGCTGATACACCCGGATGAACGAAAGAAGCTTGCGGGTTCCGTGACATTTATGAAGAATATAAAAGAGCTAATATTCTAGTTTTTGGAATTAGTTATGATTCTCCAAAGTCATTAAAAGCATTTAAAACTAAATATAATTTACCTTTTGTATTTTTGTCAGATTCTAAAAAAGAAGTTGCTAAACAATATGGTGCCGCTGGAATGGCTTGGCCAAAGAGAATGACATTTATAATTGACGAAAAAGGAAAAATTTTAAAAATATATGATAAAGTCAATGTAAATACTCATGCGGAACAAATACTTGATGATCTTGTGGCAAAAAAATAAAATTATTTTTCTTTTATGGTTTGGAATTTTATCAGCTCAATATAATACCTATCAAATATATGGATTCATAACAGACAGTGAATCTGGAGAGGTGCTTATTGGCGCTAATGTATTTATTCAAGAGACGGGTCAAGGGATGGCTACAGATATAAATGGTTATTATGTTTTGTCAGAAATTGAATTGAATGAAGTGACTCTGGTCGTCTCATATGTTGGCTATAAACGATTTGAACAGATTACCAGTTTTAAAGAATCTTCAATTAATCTTGATGTTTCAATGAAAGTAGAAGCTATAGAAATCTTTTCAATTGACGTTACTGCTGAAGAAATTGAAAGATTAAATAAAATTGAACCAAGTCGCGTAAATCTTTCGCCACGCATGCTAAAAGCACAACCAGCTCTGGCAGAGCCAGATATCTTTCGAACTATACAGTCACTTCCTGGCGTTCTTACTAATTCAGAATTTAGTACAGGTCTGATAATTCGAGGTGGTAATACGGATCAAAACCTAATACTCTTAGATGGGATAACTGTTTATAATCCTTCTCATATGGGAGGGGTTTTTTCTAATTTTATTGTTGATGCTGTTAAAGATGCAGAACTAATTAAAGGAGGATATAACGCAGAATATGGTGGTCGACTTTCTGCAGTCCTAGATATTACAAGCAGGGAAGGTAATCGAAATAAATTTGAAGGGACTTCCAGTATATCTTTATTATCAGCTCAAACCACATTAGAAGGGCCCTTTTTAAATGGAGCTTGGCTTTTTTCTGGTAGACGAACCTACTTTGACTTACTCTTACCAAAGATATTACCTGAAGAGACGGCAGCTGCCATTCCTCCTTACTATTTTTATGATGTTCAAGGACACATTTTTACAGATTTGAATGAAAAAGATCGTATTTCTTTTAGTTTCTATAATGGAATAGATGATTTTGCATTTAATGATTTTTCATTAAATGCTTACTGGGGTAACAGAACTGGGAGTTTTGCTTACCGAAGAGTCTTTACTCAAAAATTGATTGGGAATTTTCTTTTGGCTAAGAGCAGGTTCTTTACACGATTTAGTTTGGGTGGAGACTTTGGCCTCAATAGCGAGAATTATATTGATGACCTTACTGCATCTGCAGATCTTTCTTATTTTTCAAGTGAAGATTTAAATATATTTTTTGGAGGCCAATTAAAAAATTACGAAATTAATTATCAAAGTTCTTTTGGGGATAGCTCGACTTTCAATCTTCCTAATGAACCATCTGAAACTTCTATATATACCAAAGTCAAATGGAAGCCAAATAGTAAATTAATTGTTGAACCCGGTATTAGGATAAATACGTTTACAGCTCATGATCAATCTTTCTACCCAGATTTTCGTTTGGGGATGAAATACATTTTGAATTCATCACAATTTATCAACTTGGCAGTAGGGAATTATCACCAGTTTATTGAAACTTTTCAAGATGATTATAATCCACCTTTTCTTGATAATTGGGTGGCAATAGATAATTCTGTTGACCCAGCCATGTCAACACAATATGTTTTAGGTTATGAACAGTATCTAGGAAGAGAATATAAACTTCAGGTAGAAGGATATTATAAAGATATTAAAAATTTGCTAACTTTTGAAGAAACACGTGCATCCACTGATGGACAACTTCCATCTGAAAATTTATCAGATTTATTGAAACCTGCAGATGGATATGCTTACGGCTTAGAATTATTTGGACAGAAAACAGCAGGAAAACTCACTGGTTGGTTGGCTTATACCTGGTCAGTCAGTAGAAAAAAAATGAATGGGAATGAATATTTTACTAACTGGGATCGCAGTCATGTATTCAATGTTCTAGGAAGTTATCAGGCAAATAATAAATATGAGTTGAACTGGAAATGGACGCTGCAATCAGGTCAGGCTTATACACCTATCAATGGATATTTTATGGAAAACTTGCCTGGAAATCCTGAATTTCAATATCGAACAATTCCAGGCACAAGAAATGGCGGACGTTACCCTGCTTATCATCGTTTAGATCTTGGTTTAGTACGTCATTCTAAATTTAGAAACGCAAAATTTGATCTATTTTTTCAAATAATTAATACTTATAACAGAAAGAACGTTTTTCGTTATGTTTATAACTTAGGTAGTATATATAATGGAATAGACGATGATGGTGATTGGGATGTGCTAAAACATGATAAAAATAAAAACAAACGACCTGATGTTGGTGAAACAAACGTTGACGAAGCTGATGAAGGTCGAATTCAAAGACAGCCCTTAAATATTTTTCCTATTATTCCAACAATAGGTATCACTTTTGAATTTTAAATCATATAAAAAGTTAATCGTTATTTCAGGATTGATATTTATTGGATGTGAAATTCAAGATGTTGATTCGCCTTACATAGAAAAAATTGCAGTTTTTGCAAATATTCAAGCTAATCTACCTATGCTCGATACACTTTTTGTTTCAAGAACTGCTGCAATTGATGAAAAAATTGATGCTGAACAACTTTGGATCTCTAATGCTATTGTCAAAATTTCAGACGGAAACCAAATAGAAACCGCATTTCCAGTAATGGGAAGGCCGGGCCGATACTTAACCCGAAAAGATTATATTTATAAACCTGGGACAAAATACACTTTAAAAGTGGAAATTGATGGAAAAATACTAACCGCTGAAACAACCACACCAGAAAAAATGGTGATTGAATCAGTAAAAGATGCTGTTTATAAATGTAAAGGTGAAACAATACCTATACCGTATATAAATACTAATAATGTATCCTTTTCTGAGGATGGTATATTACCAACTGGAAGAATTGATACTGTTTCTTATAGGTCAGGAGAATGTTTTACAGCTAGCTTTGCCTCATATCCATTTATTGAGATTGACTTTAATGTTGAAGACTATAGTACTGTACGTATTTTAAACTTGGCACTTGAGGCAGATAAGTTGGGAATTGAACCAGAGGATATGGATTATAATAGTAATGGGATTAGAGACAGTTCATTTGTGAATTTAATATATGATACAACTCTTGTATACAAACTTTGGAAAGGAGAGTATTACCGAGATAAAAATAATAATCCTTATCGACAAAATCCATGGGTTTGGACCGTAGAAACAGCTCCAGTAAATATGAGTTGGTTATTTTTTAATTATTACGGACTACAATTGATTATTTTCCAAGCAACAGATAATAATTATTATGAATACCTAAAAGGTGACCCATTAAATCAAAATATTTATTCACTACCCAATTCAAACATTGAGGGTGGTTATGGATTATTTTCTTCAACTTACGCAAGTTATTTCTTAGTATATCTTAAACCGGAACTATAATGAAAAAACTATTATTGGTATTAATAATTATTATAGGATGTGAAAAAGAATCCAGCTCAAATCCAAAAGGATTGAAAACGGAAAATTTAATTTTAATTACCCTGGATGGCGTTCGTTGGCAAGAGGTTTTTCAAGGTGCAGATAATCGAATTATAATGAATAATGTCAAAGATGAAAAAATTCGAGAAGAAACACTAAAAGAGTATTGGTTCGAGGATGAAAAAGTACGCAGAAATAATCTGATGCCGTTTTTATGGAGCACTGTAGCAACAAAGGGGCAGATTTACGGCAATAAGACTAAGGGAAGCGTTATGCATTTGACTAATCCATATTTTTTCTCTTACCCAGGGTATAATGAATTATTGGCTGGTTTTAGTGATGATAGTGTAAATAGTAATGACAAAATTTTTAATCCTAACTTGAATATTTTAGAATTCATGAATCAACAAGATGGATTTAAAAACCGGGTGGCTGCTTTCGCATCATGGGATGTATTTGATTGGATAATTAATAATGAGAGAAATGATTTTACAATCAACTCAGGAGCTTTTCCTTTAAAAGATAATCTATTGACCCCAAAACAGCAGTGGATGAATACTTTTGTTTCAGATCTTCCCTATGAAGGATATGGAACTGGCGTTCGATGGGATGCTCTTACTCATGAATATGCTGTTGAATATTTAAAATTAAATAAACCTCGATTGCTCTATATTGCTTATGATGAACCTGATGAGTTTGCCCACCAGAAAAAATATGCTCAATATCTTTCAATAATTAATCGTCTAGATAGCTATATTGCTTCAATTTGGCGATGGATAGAGTCTCATGATATGTATCGAAATAAGACAACTCTAATCATTACCACGGATCATGGTCGAGGAGAATATTTGGAAGATCGCTGGGGATCCCACGGACAGGATATCCCCGGCGCTGAGTTTGTCTGGGTTGCAGCAATCGGTCCAGATACTCCTGTTATTGGAGAAGTGACTCATTCAGACACGGTAAGTACAAACCAAATTGGGGCAACTATTACCCATTTATTAGGTTACGAGTATAAAAGTAATAAGAAAGTCGGCTCAGTGATTAAAAAAATGATTCAGTCTAATTGACTAAGGTGAACCTACGCCATGAATCCATACAAGTTGACCACCTAGGTAGGCAGTAAAGAATACAGTTCCCACAAGAAGGAATAGAAATGCAAATGCGAGTTTATCTATTCTTTTGTCTTCCATACTCTTAAAGAATAAATAAACCCATCCAATCAGAAGTACGATGGACCCCCATGTAACAATATTGCCAAGGGTTTTGTGTAGATTGATCATTTCTAATAGTGCTGTATTATAACCCATCTCGCCGGCTTTATTGAATTCCCATTCGCCTGTAATTGATGAAAAAATAGAAAAAAAAGCGCTTAAACCTAAAAGCCACATGCCTACGACACGGCAAATCCAATTTGGCCGTGTTAGGTGCACCCCTTGAAGTAACAGGGCGCCAAACAGAAAAGCTATGGGGAAATGAACCAGAACTGGATGGTAAGGAAAGTTCATAACATAAAATTAAAACAAAAAACCCTACTTTTCAGTAGGGTTTTATATTGTAGCCCGTAGGGGAATCGAACCCCTGTTGCAGGAATGAAAATCCTGAGTCCTAACCACTAGACGAACGGGCCCAAATGTCCAATTGTTTCAAATTAACGGTGGCGAAGTTATAGGACTTGTAAATAAATCGCCAAATCAAATCTATTAATTTTTAGTTACATCCAAAATATCAAGTAGTTCACCCCTTTGGTGCAGTTCCATAGTAATGTCTGCGCCACCAATTAGTTTTCCTTTAACGAATAATTGAGGGATTGTAGGCCATCCTGATTGTTCAGATAAGCGTAATCGAATTTCAGGATCAGAAAGTATATTTATATCTTTATAATCCACACCATAATGGTTCAAAATCTGTACGACCTGATTAGAAAATCCACACATGGGCAATTCTTTGGTGCCTTTCATGTAAAGGATTATAGGGTTTTCAGAAATGTCTGTTTTGATCTGTTCGGATAATTCCATAATAATTTCCTATGAATTGTGTTTTGTCCACTCAGTGGGCGAATATGTTTTAAGCTGTAGGGCATGGATCTCTTTTGTCATATGAGTACCGACGGCTTTGTATACAGTTTGGTGTTGTTCTACCAAAGTTAATTCATCAAATGTTTCACTAATCACAACAGCACTAAAGTGATCTTTTGTACCAGTTGTATCAACCACTTCAACTTTAGCATCAGGGATGCCTGTTTCGATTAATGCTTTAACTGCATCAGTTTCCATGAATATGAGTCCAATATTTGTGGAAAAATTACAACTGGTTTCTTCATAATTTATAAAAATTATGTATTATTCATAACAACTAGTATATTTGAATAACCAGTTAATTCTCCCTTAAGATACTTCCTTATTTCTACATTATTTCCCAATTTCATATCGAATATTTGAGGGAATAATGAAACTTTATAGTTGGAATGTAAATGGTATTCGGGCCGCAGAAAAAAAAGGGTTTTTAGATTGGCTAGATGAAACCCAGCCGGATGTTATGTGCCTCCAAGAAACCAAAGCAAAAGTCGATCAGCTTGGTTCATCCCTGATAGAAGACCATGGCTATCATACCTATTGGCATTCAGCTGAAAAAGCTGGTTATAGCGGTGTGGCGACATTTTGCAAGGAAGAACCTCACTACGTTCAAATGGGTTTGGGTATTGACCGCTTTGATTTTGAAGGGCGTGTTCTTATCACTGAGCATGATAATTTTTTACTTTATAATATTTATTTTCCAAATGGCCAGAAGGACGAAACCCGCCTTCAATACAAACTCGATTTTTATGATGAACTTCTACCTATTATAAATGAACAAGTAGATAATGGTAATAATGTAATAGTTACAGGAGACTGGAATACAGCTCACCATCCTATTGATCTTGCCCGCCCGAAGGATAATGTAAAAACATCTGGGTTTATGCCTATTGAAAGGGAACGTTTAGATACCTATCAATCTCATGGGTGGGTAGATACATTTCGCTATTTTCATGATGAGGGTGATAGGTATTCTTGGTGGACGTATCGCTTTGGCGCTAGAGATCGTAATGTGGGGTGGCGTATAGATTATTTTTTTGTGAATGAAGGTATTCTGGATCAATTAGATGATGCAAATATCCATGATGATGTAATGGGATCCGATCATTGTCCAGTATCATTAACATTAAAAGAGACAGGCCTTTAAATAAATAATTAAAAAAGTAGGTCAACAGCGATGGCATCAGCAAAAGCATAACCCTCTTCTGTTAACCTTAATCGGTTCCCCTCTTGGATCAGATATTTCCCCCATTTGTATTTAATATCAACTATCCTTTGATTAAACTTGGATTTGAATTCATTTGAAATATTTTCAAGGTTTATTCCTTTATTAATGCGCAAACCAAAGCCGATTAATTCATTGGTGTAGTTTTTTCTTGTCAGCTTTTCAATATGTTGAAGTGGAGAATCTCCTTTTACTAGTTTATTGATGTAACTATCTAAATCATTGATATTTGAAAACCGGCTTTTTCCGTCAAATCCATGGGCTGATGGTCCAAATGCCAAATAGGGATCAATCTCCCAGTAATGAAAATTATGATTGCATTCAAGTTTTGGTTTGGACCAATTTGATATTTCATATTGCCTATAACCGTAATCTGCCATGGTTGATTGAGCCCAACGGTAATATGCAGCATTTTGATCATTGTTGGGCATTTTGACTTTTCCTCTATTCACGTATTGATAGAGTTGAGTCCCTTTTTCTACTGTCAACGAATAACAGGACATGTGTTCAGGACCAAGATCAAGTATGCGTTTCAGGTCGATTTTCCAAATTTTCATGGTCTGGTTTGGAATGCTAAAAATGAGATCACAATTAATATTTTCAAATCCCGCTTTTCTTGCAGTATCAAACGTTCTAAATACCTCTTCCGGACCATGAATCCTCGTTAAGAATTGTAGAAGTGACGGTTGGAGAGATTGTACTCCTATTGAGATCCGATTCACACCTAATGCTCTAAATGACTTTAGTCGTTCCAATGGTGCTTCACCTGGGTTGGCCTCCAGAGTGAATTCAGATACATGAGTTAGCTCAAACTTTTTATCTAAGGCTTTGATCAAGCTCTCTAATTGATAGGGCGACATAAGACTTGGGGTCCCGCCACCAATAAAAATGGTATCGATAATCCAATCTCTAGTATCTGTTTCACAAATTTCAATTTCCTTGATGAGTGCCTCAAAGAAAGTTGGTATGGCTTCATCTTTATCTGCTACAGAATAAAAATCACAATACATACACTTTACCTTACAAAAGGGCATATGAATATAAATGCCAGACTTAGGCATTGATCACGTCAAAGATTATTCTGTTAGAGTAAGGAGATCATCCCGAATTAGGATGAGAATGGCTGATTGTGGCATAATAAGATAATCTTCATTTTCTATTTTGACCTCAATGGAGGCCTTATTCACAAAAAGTGCCATATCGCCTACTTCAGCTTGAGGGGGGATGTATTTTACAGAACCACCATCATTGGTTGACCATGGTTCATCCATGTTTTCTTCTGGGTTTCCAAGTGGGATACCTGGACCTACTTCAACCACGATACCACTTAATACTTCTTGCTTCTCAATAACACTAGGAGGTAAGTAGAGACCCGCTTTAGATTTTTTTTCACCTTTATCAGGTCGAATCAACACACGATCGCCGACCACAAGGATTTGTTTATTTTTACTTTGCATGATAGAAATTAGGTGCGTTTTATCAGTTCAATCAAGTACGATGAAACAATTGGATTTTAGTAATAGATTATCGGAAATTTATTAAATGGATGTACAAGTAAAGATAGTGAAAACAGCAATACAAAAGGAGTCAGTTCAATCTATTCGAAGAGATGTATTTATTCGAGAGCTGAATATTCCAGAAAATATTGAGATTGATGCCAATGAAGATGCCGCTACATATGTATTGGCTTATGTAGACAAAAACCCCGTGGGTACGGCTCGTTGGAGGAAAACAGATTCAGGTTTTAAATTGGAACGGTTCGCTGTTTTAGATACATTTAGATGTAATGGTATAGGAGAGGAAATGACCCAGTTTATATTAAATAATTTGGATAAATCTCAATTGATATATTTAAATGCTCAATCAGACGCAATTGGATTTTATAAAAAACTCGGGTTTGTATCCGTTGGAATTGAATTTGAAGAAGCTGGCATCCAACATCAAAAAATGACATATAAGAAGGGAGAATAAGCGAAAGCAGTCGTTTTTCCATCTTAAATTCACCCTTATATTCATCATGATTACATTAATTCAAAAGCCAAAGAAATAAGATCAATGTCAGGCTCAGTTTATAGTCGCATGGGACAATTGCTTTTCCGCTTTTGGCCCTATATCATCATATCATCCGTCTCAGCAATTGTATTTGTATTGCTGAATAGTACCTCTATGTGGCTGGTAGCTTCCTTGATTAATAATGTTTTATCTGATTTTGACAAGATTGTCCAATCGCAAATGGAATGGGCTATAAAGCCTGAATTGACTATGAATGAGAAGTTAAAATACTGGACCAATCTTCTTATTCTTCGAGAAACGCCTTCGGAATCTTTAAAGGTATTGTGCATAACACTTTTAGGTGTATTTTTTACGAAGAATATTTTTTTATACATTAAAAATATTCTTCTTAGAATTGTAGAATTAAAACTCGTAAAAGATATTCGAGACCGCTTATATAAGCATATTCAAACCCTTTCCTTAGGATACTTTCACAAAAAACAAACCGGCTCTATTACTTCTATTGTTATGAATGATGTAGAGCAGCTTCAGGTAGCCCTTGGAGTGGCCTTTCAGCGCCTTTTTGTGGAGCCCATCAATATACTCACATTTGTCACGATATTATTTATTATTAGTTGGAAACTAGCTCTCATAGCTGTTGTAATTATACCTTTAGCAGGGATTACAATAGTAGGTATTGGAAAAAGTATTCGCCGGAAATCACGCCGAACTCAGGCAAAGATCGCTGAAATCATGCAAATTTTGACAGAAACTCTTTCATCCATCCGAATAGTTAAAGCTTTTGTAAATGAAAAAGAGGAAGTAAAAAGATTTAATAAAGAAAGTGAAAATTATTTTGCACTCCTTTTAGAAAGGGCACGCCTGGGCCTGATTTCTGCGCCAATAACCGAAAGTTTTGGTGTGATTATTGGTGTTATCCTTTTGTGGTATGGTGGTATGGAGGTTTTGACCAATAAGACTGTAAGTGGAGAAGATTTTATTCGATTTATCGTTGTTCTTTTTTCCATTCTGGGGCCAATCAAACAGATGAGTAATGTAAATTTGAAGATTCAAGCAGGAGCAGCTTCTGCCGAACGTATTTTTGAACTTTTGGATACGCCACCAGAAATTGTTGAAGATCCAAATCCTGTAGATTTGGGAGATTTCAAAGAATCTATTGTATTTAATAAAGTTCATTTTGAATATAATGACGGAGATGATCGTGTATTGGATGAGGTTGATTTCTCAATTAATAAAGGAGAGGTAGTGGCTATGGTGGGGCCAAGTGGCTCTGGAAAATCAACTATCGCCGATTTGATTCCTCGGTTTTATGATGTATCAAATGGTTCTATTCAGATTGATGGCCATGATCTGAGGAAAGCCACATTATCATCCATTCGTGGGAATATGGGTATCGTAACGCAGGAAGTGATTCTATTCAATGATACTATTCGTAACAATATTGCTTATGCTCAACCAAATGTAAGCGAAGATGCTATACGTAGAGCTGCTAAAGCGGCCAATGCTTTGGAATTTATTGAACAAACTCCCAAGGGTTTTAACACTTTGATTGGAGAACGTGGTGTGAATTTATCAGGTGGACAGAAGCAACGGTTGGCCATTGCTCGCGCTTTATTAAAAAATCCACCGATCCTTATTTTGGATGAAGCCACTTCAGCTTTGGATACCGAATCAGAAAAAATGGTTCAAAAGGCCATTGAGACACTTATGAAGGATCGAACAGCCTTGGTGATTGCTCACCGGTTATCAACAGTTCAGAATGCCGACAAGATAATTGTAATCGATAAAGGGCAGGTTGTTGAAACGGGAACCCATAAAGGATTATATGAAAATGATGGATTGTATCGACGCCTATATGATATTCAATTTGAGCAAATCTAATTCATGGGAAAAAAACTAAATATATTCTTCAGTAACTCTATCTCAGCCCATAAATGGGGTGGAGGAGAAAAGTGGATGATAACAGCTGCAAAAGGATTAAGTAAGCGAGGGCATTGTGTCAGGGTATCTGGTAAAACCAATTCGATATTTTTAGATAAAGCAAATGAAAAGGGTTTAAACACGGTCCCTTTAAATTTTTTTGAAGATTATAGTCCATTTAAAATATGGCATACCAAACGGATTTTAATTAGAGAGAAAGTGGATGTTATCATTCTTAATTTAAAGAAGGATATTCGTGTTGCAGGTATAGCTGCACGAATGGCAAAAGTTCCTGTCATCATTGCTCGTAATGGCATTCAACTTTTTAGAGATATTTGGAAGCATAAAAAAACGGCTGGATTGGTCGACGGTATTATTACTAACACAAACTCAATTCGTGATATTTACAATCAATTTCCATGGATGGATAATAAAAAAACAAAAGTGATCTATAATGGTTTAAAAATGAATGGTGTAATAGATCAGGTCAATATCCATAATATATGGAATATTCCAAAGGATAACATAATTTTTGTTGCAGCTGGACGTCTAACAATTCAAAAAGGATTTGATTTATTAATTGATGCAGTCTATCAGTTAAAAGGGAAAACAAAACCCTTTTCTGTGTTAATATCTGGATCGGGAAAAGAATGGAGCAACTTAGAGCGACAAATTGATCAAAAAGGATTAAAAGGCATTGTAAAACTTATTGGGTTCCAAAATAATTTATCTCAGATAATAAATGCAGCTGACTTTGTTCTCATGCCATCTCGTCACGAAGGTATGCCTAACGTAGCTATGGAGAGTATGGCTTTAGGAAAACCTGTATTTGCATCAAATGTTAATGGCATACCAGAGCTGATAAAGCATCGTCATTCAGGATATATTCTAGATTCGTTAAGTGTGAACAAGATTTGTGACGCTATCCAGTTTGCCATTAACAATCATGGAAGTGAAGAAATTAATAGATGGGGGATTACAGCAAAAAATAAAATAGCCACTCATTTTACATTAACTGAAATGTTGAATCAGTTGGAATCTTACTTCTATAGTCATATCAATTATTTGCACAGATAAGACAGTTAAAGATGATTAAGGTCCTTTTCGAAAATCATCATCTTTATTATTTACCTAATTTCATTCCCATTATGAGTGAAATGAATCGGCGTGGTGAGTATGAGATTCATGCATCCATCCCAGCTACAATGCCGGAAGAAGAAAAGGCAATTTTTTATAAATCTTGTAATGAGTTAAATATTCAAACAATTTCAAACGATGATGAGGCTAAACGTAACCAATCAATAAAAGATTCTGCATATGATGTGGTTGTGGTTGGCAATGTGGGACAGTTAAATCAAATTGTTAATGATAAAACTTTGGCTGTTATGGTATATCATGGGATTGGCCTAAAGCAGTCTTATTACAATGATATTGACTCACGGATCGATCTGCGTTCAGTAGAATCTGAATCTCGGATGTCTGAATTAAAGGCTCATGGTCACCAAAATTTAGTTCTTACAGGATTTACAAAATGTGACCCCCTTTTAACATTAGATCAAGAAATGAAATTGGGGTCTCTTGGTTTGAATCATAATCAAAAAACTGTATTATATGCCCCCAGCTTTTACCCCACTTCTATAGATCAGTTTTTGCCAATCCTTGGCAAGTTGAGTTATGAAACTAATATTATTATAAAACTTCACAATTTTAGTTGGTACCAAAATCAATATGCTTATCAAAGTGAGGCTATTTCAAAGTTGGATTCTGCCTTTGAAAATATATATTTAGTACCACCTAAGGATTACAATATTATCCCATACTATGGTGTCTCAGATCTTCTTGTTTCAGATATTTCTTCAACTATGTTTGAATATCTGTATATGAACAAACCTATCATTATGGCGGAGTGTTTTTCTCTTAGATTAAAACATCGGTTGTTTCACAAACGCTTTTTAATGAAAATTGATCAAGAACGAATGGAGGCTGTAGATTTTGCATTTCGTTTGGATAATGCAGAAGATTTACCTTCGTTAGTCTATCATGGATTGGAATATCCCATGGACTTAGAGAATGAACGGTTGGCAGCTCAAACTCAATATTTATATCGAGTTGATGGAAAAGCATCTAGTCGATTGGTGGATGCCATTGCAGAAAAATTATTGGAAGGTCATTCTTGAGAATTGGCGTTTATTGTCCAAATTGGGTGGGAGATGCAGTCATGGCGATTCCTTTTTTTAATGCCATTAGGCAACAGCATCCAGATGATAAAATATTTGCAATATGCAAATCATCGGTTGAACCAATTTTCAAAAACCACTTAGCCATTAATGAAATCATATCATTTCAGAAAAAAGACTTATACGGAATACGAGCAAATAGAAACTCAGGGCGTAGCTTAATAGCAATGGATTTGGATGTATTTTATTTATTATCTAACACATACAGATCTGCCTATTTAGCTAAAAAATCAAAAACTCCAATGCGTATTGGATATCCTGGTCAGTGGCGGACATCTATGTTGACGGATGTAGTGGATCGGCCTAAAGAAAAAATGCATCGGTATAAAAAATATTTAAAATTATTGATGAACCAAAATATTGATTCCAAATCTATGCTCAATCCTGGAATAATTATTTCCAAAGAAGAAAAAAAATGGGCTCGCACTACATTATCTAAGTTAGGAATTCATGAATTTATTGCCTTGTTTCCTTTTAGCGTAGCAACCTCAAGAAGTTTACCAAAACAAAAAATTCTGGAACTCTTGGAAAAAACCGATGAGTCTATTATAATTTTTGGCGGCAAGGGCGATAAGTATAACGGCGAGAATTTAGTAGGAACATCTAAAAGAAGTAATATTCATTCACTTGCTGGTCTCTATAATCTTAGACAGAGTATGGCATTGATTTCACAATCTAAAGGTGCTATCGCTTCCGATAGTGGCCTTGGACATATTTCGGGAAATTTGGGTATTCCAACTGTGACACTATTTGGTGCGGGCGATGCTGCACAGACTAGACCACTTGGTGGTCAAACACATGTTATTAATGCTGATGTCCATTGTAGCCCCTGTTTAAAAAATAAATGTTTTAATCGGAATGAGCCACTTTTGTGTTTAGAAGAAATTAAACCCAAAGCGGTGTGGAAAATATTATCAGAACTTGGATTGTCATGACAGAATTAATTTTTTATTCATTTAATAAAATCGATCAAGAATCACTATTTTACCGTCTGCATTTAAAAGATTTAAAAGAAAGATTAAAATGGACAATTTAAAAACTAAAGGAAAACTAGGTATCCTTATTCCAGGAATGGGAGCCGTTGCTAGCACACTTATCGCAGGTGTTGAAGCAATTAAAAGTAATAAATCAAAACCAATTGGAAGTATGTCACAAATGGGAACAATTCGATTAGGCAAGAGAACGGAAAATCGTGTTCCATTGATAAAAGATTTTGCTCCACTAGCAGATTTGGAAGATTTGGTATTTGGCGGTTGGGATATTAATAATGAGAATTTATACGAAATATGTATTCGAAATGGTGTTTTGGAAAAATCATTGGTAGATGATATGAAATCATATTTAAAAAGTGTTGAAATTTGGCCTGCAGTATTTGATAAAAAATATGTTCGCAGATTAGATGGAGATTATATCAAAACTGGTGCAAATAAAATGACTTTAGCTGAACAATTAGAAGAAGACATTAACAATTTTAGGAAAAAATATAATACGAGAGCTATTGTCATGATTTGGTGTGGAAGTACCGAAATATTTTTTAAGGCAAATGATGTTCATTCCACCATTGATAAATTCGAAACAGGTTTAATTAATAATGACCCTGAAATTTCACCAAGTATGATTTATGCTTATGCAGCTCTTAAAAATGGTATTCCCTTTGCTAATGGTGCACCAAACTTGACTGTGGATATCCCTGCTCTAATCGAACTTTCAAAAAAAACAGGAACTCCAATTGCTGGTAAAGATTTCAAAACGGGACAAACGCTCATGAAAACTATACTTGCTCCCGGTTTAAAGGCCCGTCAGATTGGGATTAATGGCTGGTTCTCAACAAATATACTTGGAAACCGAGATGGGGAAGTCTTAGACGATCCCGATTCTTTTAAAACAAAAGAAGAAAGTAAACTTAGTGTTTTAGACCAAATTCTTCAACCCGATATCTATCCTGACCTTTATAAGGACTTATATCATAAAGTCAGAATTAATTATTATCCACCACGTGGCGATAATAAAGAAGGCTGGGACAATATAGATATTTTTGGATGGCTAGGTTATCAGATGCAGATTAAATTAGATTTTCTTTGCCGAGACAGCATTTTAGCTGCACCTATCTGTCTAGATTTAGTCTTGTTCTTAGATTTGGCAAAGAGAGCCGAAATGAGTGGTATTCAAGAATGGCTCTCATTCTTTTTTAAGAGCCCCATGACTCTTCCTGAGTTATACCCTGAACATGATTTATTTGTCCAACTCGCAAAACTTAAGAATACACTTAGGCATATTATGGGTGAGGAATTAATCACTCATCTTGGGTTGGACTATTATGAATAATAATAAATGAAACTTATAATCATTGCTGCCGGCCAAGGAAGTCGTATCCGGGCCATAACAGATGGAATACCTAAAACATTACTTAGAATTAAGGGAAAATCTTTATTAGACCGAGTTTTAGAAAATGCCTTTACTGTAGGAATTGAAGAGGCTATAATTGTTACAGGTTACAAAAGTTCAGATCTTTTATCATATATTGAGAACAATAAATTTGAGACTAAAGTTAAAACTGTTTACAACCCGAATTGGGAGAAGGAAAACGGTTTGAGTGTTTTGGCTGCAAAACCGCTTATTCCTGATGGGGCGCCTTTTATGATCTCTATGAGCGACCATGTTTATGATACGAAATTATTAAGCAATATTTTCCAGGCTACTCTAGATAATTATGACGCTTTAGTAGGTTTGGATTATCGTATCAATAGTATTTACGATATTGATGATGGTATGAAAGTTTCGGTTGATAAAAATAATAAAACTAAAATTACAGGCATGTCCAAAACCTTATCAGAATTTGATGCAATTGACTGTGGTGTATTTAAATGCAACTTTAGTTTTTTCAATGCATTGGAAGCTGCTAATGAATTAGGTAATTGCAGTTTGGCAGATGGTTGCAATTTATTTATTACAGAGAGTAGAATGGGTGGCGTGGATATCGGTGATTCATTTTGGATGGATGTAGATACGCCTGATGCTTTTGAAGCATTAGTTTTATAATTTTTTTGCTTAATATTAAATATGGCTGAGAAATTGAACTTTAATAAACTCATCTATTATTATGCTAATCAAGTATATGAATATTCATATGCAAAATTAATTTATAATCATCTTGGTGGAACTTTTTTAGTCCGGAAACCTAATCGAAAACTCCGTGCAAAATGGTATTTTCGCCAGAGTCAGCGTAGGCTTAGTAGCAGTCCAAGTATTACTGAGGAACCAAATATCTTAGTTAAGAATGTGAATGGAATTCCATTTGACTTGCCTGGAATTATTATTTCGAATAGCAATACAATTATTCAACGTAATAAAAATATCGCTAAAGCTATATTCATGGGGCATGGCACAGGTGATAAGCGTTATGGAGGGAAAGCAAGTGCGTTAACATCGTTTGATTATCACTTTATTTCCGGACCAAAACATATGGAGAAAATCAGAGATTCAAATATCAGAATACCAGAAAACAATTTAGTAAAAATTGGTAACGTCCGATTTGATGAAATCGTAAATAATAATATTGATATATCCAATTACGCAAATTACTTAGGTATAAAGGATCGAAAACGTAAAACTATTTTATATGCCCCAACGTGGAAATGGGGAGCAGGAACGCTTCATCAATATGGATACAAATTCTGTAAGGAGTTATCAAAAGAATATAATCTGATCATTCGGCCTCACTTTTTTGATCGAAAGTATATTCCTAAATTTAAATTATGGACTGATTTAAAAGGATTAAAACACATTTATTTTTCGAATCCTGCGAATATATTATCTAATGATACAATGTTCGATTTTGCTCTTTCAGATATGTTGATTAGTGATACATCCTCTATTCTGTATGAGTATTTGATTACACAAAAGCCAATTATTATAGCAAAAACTAAAAATGAGGATTTACATAATATGCCACCGGAATTAGATATATCTACAATCGCAAGACGATTTGAGGAAAAGAATAATATTTTGAAAGTTGTGGAAAGTGTTTTTAGTAATCATGACCCTAAGAATTATAATAAAATGCTTCATCAATGTTTTTATTATAATGATGGTAAATCGGTAGAAAGAATTTCAGATTTTTTATCCTCTGGAATAATATAATTAAACTCATAATTTATTTTTCATCTCAAGAATTATCTGCGGTAATTTATATATTATGAAAGCAGTAATTCTTGCCGCAGGAGTTTCTCGCAGACTCTATCCCGTTACCTATGAAATTCCTAAGTGTCTTATAACAGTTGGGCATCAAACCATTTTAGACAGGCAAATAAATGCCATTAAATCAGTTGGTATTACTCATATTATTATGGTAGTTGGGTATTATCGTGAATCGATCATAGATCACGTAAAAACCCAATTTCCAAACATGTCCTTTGAATTTGTTATTAACCATCATTATTTCGAAACTAACACTGGTTACTCATTAAGGCTATGCAATGCATCCATTAATAATGAACCCTTTTTGTTGATGAATGCTGATGTGCTTTATCCAGAAGAAGTTTTAAACCGGATAATCAATTCGGACTATGATACAATCCTTGCAGTTGAAATCAAACCCTGTGGCCGGGAAGAAGTTAAAGTCATTGAAGGAGAGAATAATCGCTTGGTAGCAATCGGGAAAGAGCTGATAGAGGATAATTCCTTAGGTGAATTTATTGGTGTCGCAAAATTTTCAGCTGAATTTTCAGCTGCTTTTGCAAAGTCTTTAGACCACCTTATTTCTTCCGGTGGTACTGCTGATTATTTTGAAGCAGCTATCAGTCCACTTATGTCTGAGCATAAAGTTTATCACGAAGATGTTTCTGATTTACCCTGTATTGAGATTGATTTTATTGAGGACCTTGAAAAGGCCCGCGAACTGGTCCAATCGGATTGGTTCAATTAATGTAGCGTGTTTCCCGACTATTTGATCATCGACTTTGATAGTACTTTTATCAATGGTGAATCCTTAGATGAATTGGCCAATTTTGTTTTAAGAAATCATCCAGAAAGAACTAAACGATTAGATAAGATTAAAAGCTTGACTGAGGCTGGGATGACAGGTGAGATTCCTTTTGATGTATCTTTGTCAAAGCGAATGACTCTCTTGGATGCACATAGGAATGATGTGCAAATTGTTACCAGGCACCTAACAAAAAAGGTCACTCTTTCATTTAAAAAGAATCGCTCATTTCTTCAAAATTACACTTCTCAGATTGTGATCATTTCAGGTGGTTTCAAAGAAATGATCATACCAATCATTAGCGAATATGGTATCAATGAAAATCAGGTTTTTGCTAATGAATTCGTCTATGATGCCAATGAAAATATTATTGGTATTAATACAGAAAATGTTATGGCTCTTTCAGGTGGAAAGTGCCTTCAGGCAAACGCCTTGAAATTATCTGGTGAAATTCATGCAATCGGAGATGGCTTCACAGATTATCAATTAAAGGTTGATGGACCTGCAACCAAATTTTATGCTTTTACGGAAAATGTTAAAAGAAAAAATGTATGTAGTCTAGCAGATGGTGTATTGACCTGTTTTGATGATTATATACACACTATCCTTGATTAGGCAGATATTTATTAACCAATTTTTTATAAATTCCATTTCGATTTAAACTAAATCTGTAACAATTAAGGAAGCTATGCTCCAAAAAGTTCTCTCCGAAAAAATTCCCATATGGCAAGATGAAATTCGAACTCTAATCAATGAAAAAGGAGATAAAATTATTAGCAATGTCACCGTTACACAGGCCTACGGTGGTATGCGCGGAATTAAAGGTTTAACCTGCGAAACGTCTGCCGTATCAGAGGATAAGGGATTGATCATTCGTGGATATCCTTTACTGGATATCACCCATATTTCACCTGAAGAAGTTTTTTATCTTTTACTCACTGGTGATTTACCTAATGCGGATGCTATTGCGGATATTCAATCACAATTTAGAGCGAATCATCAGGTCCCAGACTATATTTGGAATTTGCTAAAAGCCATGCCTGAGAATTCTCACCCCATGACGATGTTGACCACTGCCATTCAAAGTATGCAAGTTGATAGTCTTTTTGTCCAAAAATATAATGCTGGTATGCCGAAAAAAGATTATTGGAAATGGACTTTGGAAGATGGTATTCGATTGCTGGGTACCCTGCCGGGCATCGCTGCCGGTATTTACCGGATGCGGTTTAATAAAGGCGATCTCATTGCACCAGATAGCAGTTTAGATTGGGCGGGAAATTTTGCCAAAATGTTGGGAATTGAAGATGACAATTTTAAAAAATTGATGCGCCTTTATCTGATGCTTCATTGCGATCATGAAGGGGGTAATGTAAGTGCATTTAGTTCCCTGACAGTATCATCAGCTCTTGCATCACCTTATCTTTCTGTTGCCGCTGGGCTTAATGGTCTTGCTGGTCCTCTACATGGATTGGCCAATCAGGAGTGTTTGAAATTTGTTTTAGAAGTTCGAGATCATTTTAAGGGTACCCCATCAACTGAAGCACTAAAACAATTTTGTTGGGATCGTCTTAACAGTGGTCGCGTTATTCCTGGGTATGGTCATGCAGTATTGCGGTGTCCAGATCCCAGGTTCACAGCATTCATGGGATTTGGTGAAGGTCATGTGAAGAATGATGATATATTTTCGATCGTAGAATCTTTATTTAAAGTGGTTCCACCTGTCCTTCAAGAACAGGGAAAGGCCAAGAATCCATGGCCCAATGTGGATGCCGCATCTGGATCATTGCTCTATTACTATGGATTGAAAGAATTTAATTATTATACAGTTCTATTCAGTATTTCACGCTCCATGGGCATGATTGCCCAAATGGTTATCAACCGTGCTATGGGGATTCCCATTACAAGACCAAAATCTGTCACAACAGAGTGGATTAAAAACAAGGTTTAATCTTCGGTTTATTTGCTATTAGTTTCTCTAAGTCTTAACTTTTCATAACTTAAAGGAAAAATTATGGCTCAAGACTTTGATGATGAATTAAAGCGAATGGACGAAATAGAAAATGAGTCCGAGTCATTTTTATATGAAGCCCTATCTTTAGATGACCCAATTTCCGCTCTTAAATTAAGAACGCATCCTACCGTATCTTCCAATACTACATTGCAATCCGTTATTGATATTCTCCGCGACCAGAAAGTTGGCTGTGTAATGGTTGAAAAAAATGGAAAACTAACAGGCGTTATGACTGAAAGAGATTTTTTATTAAGAACAATTGGTAAGGGTTTTAACCTAGATTTCGAAATAATCGATAATTTTATGACTCAATCTCCAGAAAGTCTACAGCCAGATGATCCGATTGCTTTTGTATTAAATAAAATGCATGTTTTAGGTATTCGTCACATACCAATCGTAAATGATAAGGATAAAATTCTTGGCATGGTTTCGGTGAAAGATGTGATTACATATATTGGAAATCATTTTGGATCTGAAATAATAAATTTGCCACCTGAACCACTCCGGGGGGCTTTAGAAAAACCCGAAGGCGGGTAGTATTTTCTGATTTTCCGTCTTATTTTTGATATATGCGACGGTTGATTCCCACTACTGCAACCTTTTTATTATTGTTTGGGTGTGCGTCACATCCAACAATAAACCCCCATTTGCCCGAACCAGGAAAAGTTAAAAAGGGCTATGCTCTTTCAACTGAAAATGTATTTCCATACCTATGGATAAGGAAGGGCCTTACTGACAAAAGTGAAATTGGATTTCGAGTAGGGCTTCCTATTTATGGAACAGGAATTGATTACAGCCGCGTAGTTTATCAAAAGGAGAATAAATGGGATTTAATTAACCTGGCCTGGTCACTAAACCCGAATTTTAATTTTGACGCCACCTATTACAAATTCAAAACAAAAAAAGGTAATGACGGCTTTTTAAAATCTCGGTGGTGGGGTTTGCGAGGCATGTTTATTCAAAATGGGATTACCAATCATGCTAGCAATCGTCTTGGAATACTCATGGGATTTCAAGGAAACGCAAGGTGGGGTATGGAATTTGGATATTTTCATGATCCCACATCTATGCCCATTACTGAATTATTGAATCCAAAATGGGATCCAACGGCTGAAGGTGTTTCGCCTCGTTTTACCGATAAACCTATGAAAGATTCTGCAACGGGATTTCCTTCAGAATATTCACGTTTTACAGGCCTTTCTATTAGTATCTTTTTTGATCTAGATGCTCCTAAGAAGAAAAAGTAATCTGTAACAAAATGTCGTTACAAAATGAAATTAAATCCTATTTTGACAGAGCTGCCGCTTTGGTATATGATGGTCCATCGGTTATTCATCCTATTATTACCCTAAACGCACTGAAAAATATTATAGGGGATAACCGCAATAATCCATCGCAAAAATTATTGGATGAAATGGCCAAAGTGGTAGAAAGTTATCCAGAGCGAATCGATGACCAAGCTATACTAGATCGCGTCGCAAAAAATGGGTTGGGCCAAACAGTTTTCATTTCAGACTTAGAGGATGCCTGTCAAAATGGGAATCCATTAGAAATGGAATATGAAGCTGCTCACCTCCAGTGGATAAGCGAAAATGGCCTTGGTGTATTAGAAGCTCTCATTGAAGTGGCTCTTCAGGATTTTGACCGATTGGGCACATTCTCTTATCACCTACAACGAGCCAATGCATTTAACCAGGAAATAAAAAATACATGGACCTATACCCGATGTCTCTTGAAAGAGATAGTAAAATCGCCTTTGCCGGAGCCTCACGCTAAAGTAGAAATAGATTACAAGTTAAAAGTATCAAGTAAAAAGAATCAAGTGACGGCATTGGCATCTGCTGGTCGGTTGTGGGAAGGTGATTACATTCGAATTAAGGGCATCCGCCGCGAATTATCCTATTGGTTAAGTTCAGCTTCAGTTGAAATGGGTACTGGGGAAAAAATAATGAATGGGCTTGAAGATTATGTTAAAAAAGGAGGTAACTTTTTTATTGAAATGGCAGAAGGTTTGATTAGTAATCTCAATCATGAAGCAAAAATTATTCAATTGGAAGCACTTCGATATTTCGTAAAAAATTCAATTAAATCGGATCTCCCAGTTATTTCAAAACACTTAGAGGCATTATAAATGAATATTGGTGGATATGATCTTTATAGCATAGAAACCAGTTCTTTTGCTCTGGACGGAGGTGCCATGTTTGGAATTATACCTAAACCTATTTGGGAGAAAGAAGCTGCTGCAGATGATAAAAATAGGATTCAAATGGTGACCCGTTCACTTTTACTGGTGGGGCATGATCGAAAGGTCATTATTGATACAGGAAACGGCGAAAAGTGGCAGGATAAATTCAAATTGATTTATAATATTAATACGGAAAGTTTGAACCTTGATTCATCTCTCTCGAAATATGGCTTTACGGCGGAAGATATTACTGATGTCTTTTGTACTCATATGCATTTTGATCATATTGGAGGCAATACAAAATTAGTAGATGGAAAACTGGAGCCGGTTTTCCCTAATGCTTCCTACTGGATGCAAACTGAGAATTGGGCTTTGGCCAACTCTCCAAGTGAAAAAGACCAAGGAAGTTTTATGGAAGCGGATTGGTCAGTATTGGCGGAAAATGGGATGATCAAAATGGTAGATGGAAATGAATCATTCCTTCCCAAAGTTAATATTGAAATGTCGTACGGCCATACAACCGGAATGATGTTACCAAAAATACAGGATAGTAGTAATACCATTGTGTACATGGCTGATCTTATACCCATGGCTGCCCATATTCCATTGCCATGGGTCATGGCATATGATATCAATCCTGTATTGACTGTCCAAGAAAAGAGAGAATTTTTACCAAAAGCAGTTGAAGGAAATTGGATCTTATTTTTTGAACATGATCCTATTCACCAGAGTTGTACTGTGCATTTTGATGGAAAACATTATCGATTGAAGGACTCGGTTATCATCAGTGAGTGACGCCGATATAATGGCTGCCCTGTTTCAAAAGGGACTGGTTGAATATGAAAAGGGAGATTACTTTGAAGCTCACGAAGCGTGGGAAGACCTCTGGTCTGATTATAATTTTTCTGATCGAAAATTCATCCAAGGACTAATTCAACTTGCCGTAAGTTTTGTTCACATGGGGAATGGAAACCTTACTGGTGCCCGAAACCTACTGAAAAAATGTCAACAAAAATTTTCTGATTATAATGGCATCCATAGGGGAATTAATGTAGATGAGTTAAAATCAAACATCGAAGCGGTTAGTTTTGTTTATGAAGATATGGAAAACATATCAGATTTTGACTGGGATCTAGTTCCGAGGATAATTTGAATAGTATTGCCCTATTTTTGAAAGATTTTCAAAAAGGAACTGAATTAACAGATCGGTTAACAGCTGTCGATATGAATGTCACTTTTGCTGAATCTATTTATGATCTTCCAGACCAGTGTCGGATTGGTATTGTTGATCTGGATGAAGTGAAATTTGGAAATGTAAAATTTATATCAGAATTAAGTAGTCAGACTAATATGATACTTTTGGGTTATATGGAAAAAATCCAGAAAGAATCACGTGATAAACTAATTGCAGCCGGTTGTGATTTGGTGATTTTAAAGTCATCCCTATTCAAGAATATTCAGTCTTTGGTCAAAGAACTATTAAAGTGAGGGAGAGCAAAGAAAAAAAGTTAAAACGGGCAAAGGCGATATTCGAATTGCTCTTGCAGGATTTTCCCGATGCAAAGTGTTCTCTTCATTATAATACTGCACATGAATTGCTTGTAGCTACTATTTTATCGGCACAATGCACCGATAAACGCGTGAACCAGATTACTCCATCCTTATTTATAAAATATCCGACGCCCAAAGCCTTTGCTTACTGTGATGCTATGGAATTGGCAAAAGATGTCCATTCCTGCGGGTATCACAATCAGAAAGCAAAGTCGATTCAGGGTTCAAGTCTGATGATTGTAGAAGAGTTTGATGGAGAAGTTCCTAATCATATGGATACATTGATGAAACTCCCTGGTGTGGGTCGGAAAACGGCTAATTGCGTTCTGGGTGAGATCTATAATGTGCCTTCTATGGTAATTGATACTCACATGATAAGGATTATGAATCTTTTAAATTTTACTAATTCAAGGGATGCCAAGATAATTGAATTTGATTTAATGGCAATATTTATGGATAAAGATTGGGTCAAACTC
>Ga0315338_1000393_pt1 | contig 111549 bp, 100 predicted proteins | sample ASW8metaG_FD_204518 | JGI IMG/M metagenome (GOLD analysis project Ga0315338, IMG submission 204518) | Ammonia-oxidizing marine archaeal communities from Monterey Bay, California, United States - ASW #8 | ecosystem: Environmental > Aquatic > Marine > Coastal | place: USA: California | collected...
CACCGTCGAGGCCCTCGACGGTGCCCCACTCCCCCGGCTCACCGACGCCGCCGCCGGAGCGGTGGCCGGCATGACCGACCGATTGGGACTCGAGGGCTCGTTCGAGACTGTTGTGACGCGGCGGCAACGCAACGTGCAGGCCACGACCTACGGCCCCGCATCGGTGACGAAAGCGGAGCGAGCGTCGATCGCCCAGGCGGCCTTCGCCGCCGTTCGCGACGCGCTACCGAGCGAAGCCGCGAATCAGATCAACGTCGCGTACGACGTTCGCGAGTGACCGCAGCTACTCGCCGGCTGCGTTGCTCTCTCGTTCGCCTTTGACGAATGACTCGCGTGCCTCTTCGCCCAGACCGTGCAGGTTCAGCTCGAAGGTGAAGCCCTGCTCGTAGCGGTAGCTCCGGCTCGGGTCGTCGTCGATGCCGTTCAGCGATCGCTTGGCCGCTCGCATCACGGTCGGGTGCTTTGACGCGATGACTCGCGCCACCTCTCGCGCCGCGTCCATGAGCTCGCTCAAGGGGACCACCCGCAGAACGGTGCCCCACTCCTCGAGCTTCTCCGCCGCGACCGGTTCGCAGCTGTAGAGCATCCAGCGAAGGTGCTTCTCGGGAACGAGCCGACCGAGATGGGTGGCCGCGCCGAGTGCGCCGTTGTCGATCTCGGGCAGACCGAAACGCACGCCCTCCGCCGCGAGCACGATGTCGGCACTCCCGGCCAGGCCGATCCCGGTGCCGAGGCAGAAGTCGTTCACGGCACACACCACCGGCACGGCACACTCGTAGACCGACCGGAAGGCCTCGAAACAGGCCTGATTGACCCCGAGGATGCCCTCGTTGCCGGGCATGTTCTGCATTTCCTTGATGTCGACGCCGGCGCTGAAGCCGCGCCCGGTTGCCGTGAGGATCACGGCCTTCACGGTGTCTCGGTGGCGGACGCCGTCGAGCAGTTCGGCAATGCGATGGGTATCGGCGATCGGCAGCGCGTTGACCTTCGGGTTGTCCATCACGAGTTCGAGGACGCCGTCGTCGTTCAGCGACTCGTGAATGGTCACTTGCGCACCAACACCGAGGAACCGTGGCCGAAGAGCCCCTGATTGGCGGTGACGCCGACTCTGGCTCCTTCCACCTGGCGGCCTTCGGCCTCGCCTCGCAGCTGCCACGTGAGTTCACACACCTGGGCGATCGCCTGTGCGGGTACTGCCTCACCGAACGCACCGAGACCCCCGGAAGGGTTCACCGGCAGACGGCCGCCGATCGTGGTGACGCCGTCGTTGAGGAGCTTCTCGGCCTCGCCCTCGGCACAGAACCCGAGCTGCTCGTACCAATCGAGCTCGAGCGCCGAGGACAGGTCGTAGACCTCGGCGACATCGACATCGTCGGGACCGAGGCCCGCTTCGGCGTAGACAAGATCGCCGATCGACTGCTTGAAGCCGCGATCAGGTCGGCTGGTCGCCCCGGCCGAGTCGGTCGCGATGTAGGGCAGGTCGATCACGGTGTCGGGGAAGGTCGGTGTGACCGTCGAGATGCCGGCGACCCGCACCGGATCGAGATGGCCGTGGGCCTTGGCGTATTCCATCGACGACACGACGATGGCCGCACCCCCGTCGGAAGTGGCGCAGATGTCGAGCAACCGCAGCGGGTCGGACACGACAGGCGAATTCATGACGTCGTCGATCCCGTATTCCTTGGTGAATCGAGCCCTCGGGTTGTGCACCGAGTGGCGCGAATTCTTCACCTTCACACGGGCGAAGTCTTCCTGGGTCGCGCCGTAGACATCCATCCGGCGGCGAGCCTGGAGTCCGAAGTAGACGGGGTTCGTGGCCCCGACCAGCTTGAAGCGCAACCAGTCCATGTCGTCGGGGCGGTCGCCCTCGTTCGGGGCGAGAAAGCCCTTGGGCGTGGTGTCGGCACCGACGATGAGGGCGACGTCGGTCGCCCCGGAGAGAATCTGTCCTCGGGCGACCTGAAGCGCAGTGGCACCCGACGCGCACGCGGCGTAGGACGACGCCACCTGAGCGCCGTTGAACCCGAGCTTCTGGGAGAAGGTGGAACCCGCGACGTAGCCCGGGTAGCCGCAGCGCACCGTGATGGCGCCGGAGACAAAGCCGACGTCGTTCCAGTCGACTCCCGACTCGGCCAGCGCCTCTCGCGCAGCGACCGTGCCGTAGTCGGTGAAGTTGCGCCCCCACTTGCCCCATGGGTGCATTCCGACGCCAAGGATTGCGATCTCTTCCATCAGCCGTTCTCCCCTGCGTTCATCGGCTTCCACTTCCACACCATGTATTCGTTCTCATCGTCCTCGTAGAGGGTGTCGACCACCAACTCGACCTCGGTGCCGACCGTGAGGTCGTCCGGGGTGACCCCGGCAACGCACTGACCCAGCACCACCATCTGCTCCTTCTCCAGCTCGACCGCGGCGATGGTGATCGGCACGTACGGGTCGGTATTGGGTACGAAGGGTGGCGGCGGTTGATAGTCGGACGAGGTGTAGCTCCACACCTTTCCGGTCCGAGACAGCAGCACTTCCTCCAGCTCTGCTCCCAGCGCGGCGGGATCGCCGCCGGCCACATGCTTCGGGAAGAAATAGGTCTCCCTGCCCGGCACCTTTCCTCCGATGAGGCGGGGCTCATCGTCCAGGGTGAACATGCCCTCGACCACTGGCACTCGTTGCTTCGACACGGGTCTCCTCGAGATCTGACGCCTCGCCAGAGTAACGGCTCGCACCGCGTCACCCCTCCCCCAACAGTTGGGGACAGACCCGTACGCTGACCCGCAGCATGGCCCCGCTGCCTCCACCTCCGCCTCCCCCGCCGCGGCTCCCGCCGCCGCCACCGCCCCCGGGCCCGGCTTTCGGTGCACATGTCTACGACCACACCCGCTCCCGTTGGGGGCTCGGTGACGCGTTCATCGCGATGGCGATCTTCTTCGGCGTGTCCATCGTCCTCGGATTCACCTTCTTCATCCTCGAAGGCGAGGACGCGACGCTCACGGGACCGTGGCTACCCGCGCTCGTCGTCGTGCCGGCCCTCTGCCAATTCGGCTACGTGAGTTTCATCTCCCGGACGAAGGGAGAGGGGCTCGTTCGCGACTTCCGAGCCGGAGTCGCCTGGAGCGATGTCGCCGTCGGCGCCGGCCTCTGCATCTCCGCGCTGATCCTGGCGGGCATCACCGCTGCCATCACGATCGAGATCACTGGTGACGAAGGCAGCGCGGCAGTGGCCGACCTCCTCGAGGACTCCGAGGAGTCCGGCGGACTGACCGTGTGGATCTACCTCATGGCCTTTCTGGGAGCGACGGCGATTCCCATCGTCGAGGAAGTCCTGTTTCGCGGTCTCTGGTGGAGCGCGCTCGAGAAGCGGGGCCTGAATCAGTGGGCGACGTTGGCCATCACGAGCGTGGTCTTCGCAGCCGTCCATCTCGAGCTGTGGCGCACGCCGGTCTTGATCGTTCTGGGTGCGGTGATCGGTCTCGGTCGAATCACCACTGGTCGCATCGGCGCATCGATCGCGGCCCACATGTACGTCAATGCAATCGGGATGATCTTCTTGTTGATAGAGCTGTCCTGACCCGGAGTTCTGTTACCGTTCTCCACACGTCGTCTGCAGCGGCGGGAGAGCGATGCGAAAGTCTTCGGACCAGAGCATCCGCCGAAGGAGCAACCTCCCCGGGAACCTCTCAGGCACCCCGACCGCCACTGCGTGGACGTCTCGGGAGAGTGGTGTCGACCTCAGGGTTGGGCACCCGCCGAAGGGGAAAGCGACGGGCGAGAAATCGACCGTCGTGAAGCTCTCAGGCCTCCGGACCGAGCGGGGAAACCTCGCCCGCGACCCCGGAGTTTCCCGTGACGAACACTGACCGCCCCACGCTCATCGAGTTGGAGGGCCGTGATGCCTTCGTCGGTCGACACATCGGCCCGACCAACGCGGATCAAGAAACGATGCTGGCGGCCCTCGGGGTCGACAGCGTTGCTGAACTGATCGACCAGACAGTGCCCGACGACATTCGCATGCCCGGTCCGCTCGATCTCCCGGATCCGATCGGCCAGCAGGCCGCGCAGGACGAACTCCGAGCAATCGCATCGGCCAACCGACCGCTGACGTCGCTCATCGGCATGGGCTACCACGACACGGTCACGCCGCCGGTCATCCGGCGCAACATCATGGAGAACCCCGGTTGGTACACGGCATACACGCCCTACCAACCGGAGATCTCTCAGGGTCGCCTCGAAGCGCTGCTGAACTTCCAGACCATGGTGTCCGAACTCAGCGGCATGGATCTGGCCAATGCGTCGCTGCTCGACGAGGGCACCGCGGCAGGCGAGGCGATGACGATGCTGCATCGCATCAGCCGCGGCAAGCAGGGCGACCGCTTCGTGATCGATCCCGAGTGTCACCCGCAGACAATCGCCGTGGTCGAGACCCGAGCGGAGCCGATCGGCCTCGACACTCTTGTCGCCGACCCCGCGACCGCCGATCTCGACGGCGTCTACGCCGTACTCGTGCAGTATCCCGGCAGCACCGGCGCCGTGCCGGACCTCGAGGCCATCATCGAGCGATGCAAGGCCGCCGACACTCTTGTGGCTGTCGCAGCAGATCCGCTGGCCCTCACCGTCCTCACCCCGCCGGGCGAACTGGGAGCCGACGTCGTGCTGGGCTCGACCCAACGCTTCGGTGTCCCCATGGGGTTCGGCGGACCTCACGCGGCCTACTTCGCGGTGCGAGAAGACCATCAGCGGTCGCTGCCCGGCCGGCTCGTCGGGGTCTCGATCGACACTCGCGGCCGTCGTGCCCTCCGCTTGGCGCTCCAGACCCGCGAACAACACATCCGCCGGGAGAAGGCCACCTCCAATATCTGCACCTCGCAGGTGCTCCTGGCAGTGATGGCATCGATGTACGCCCTCCACCACGGTCCGGTCGGCCTTCGTCGTATCGCCCGCCGGATCAACCGCCTCGCTGCGGTCCTCGCTCAGGGTCTTCGCGACGGCGGCATCGAAATCGTCCACGACGAGTTCTTCGACACCGTGTGCGCCCGTGTACCCGGGCGGGCCGACAAGATCATGGCGATTGCCCTGGCCGAGGGAATCAACCTCCGCCGCGTCGACGCCGACACCGTCGCGGCGTCGCTCGACGAGACCAGCAGCCGCAGTGTCATCAACACGCTGTGGCACGCCTTCGGCGTCGACGCCGACCTCGACGAACTCGACGCCACGGTGGACGACCCACGACCGGTGGCCCTCCGTCGGACCACGCCGGCGCTCAGCCATCCCATCTTCTCCGCCTACCGAAGCGAAACCGAGCTCGTCCGCTACATGCGAAAGCTCGTGAACCGCGACATTGCCCTCGACCGATCCATGATCCCGCTCGGGTCCTGCACCATGAAGTTGAACGCCGCGACCGAGATGGAACCCGTGAGCTGGCCGGAGTTCGCCGGCATCCATCCCTTCGCTCCGGTGGATCAGACCGTCGGCTACCAACGCATGATCGACCAGCTCGAACGCTGGCTCGTCGAGATCACCGGCTACGCGGCGGTGTCGCTGCAGCCGAACTCCGGCGCCCAGGGCGAACTCGCCGGCCTCCTGGCCATCAGGGCCTACCACCAGTCTCGAAATGATCACGACCGCGACATCTGCCTGATCCCGTCGTCGGCCCACGGCACGAACGCGGCCAGCGCGGTGATGGCCGGGATGAAGGTGGTCGTTGTCGAGTGCGACGAACTGGGCAACGTCGACCTCGCTCACCTCGACAAGGTCGTGAGCGAGCATCGAGCGCGTGTCGCCGCCCTGATGATCACCTATCCATCGACCCACGGCGTGTTCGAAGTCGAGGTGAGGAGCATCTGCGAGATGATCCACGACGCCGGCGGGCAGGTGTATCTCGACGGCGCCAACCTCAACGCCATGGTCGGCCTCGCCCAGCCGGGCAAGTTCGGCGCCGATGTCAGCCACCTCAACCTCCACAAGACCTTCTGCATCCCTCACGGCGGCGGCGGTCCCGGCGTCGGCCCGATCGGCGTCGGCGAGCATCTGATTCCGTTCCTGCCGAACCACCCGCTGAACCCGGTGGCCGGCCCGCCGACCGGCGCCGGTCCGATCGCCGCGGCACCCTGGGGCTCCGCCGGGATCCTCGCCATCCCGTGGATGTACATCCGCATGATGGGCGGCGAGGGGCTCCGCAGCGCGACCGAGACCGCGATCCTCAACGCCAACTACATCGCCGAGAAGCTGAAGGACCACTATCCGGTCCTCTATGTCGGAGCGACCGGTCGGGTTGCCCACGAGTGCATCCTCGACACTCGCGTGCTGAAGGCGGAGGCAGGTATCGAGGTCGACGACATCGCGAAGCGATTGATCGACTTCGGCTTCCACGCCCCGACGATGTCGTTCCCGGTGTCGGGCACATTGATGGTCGAACCGACCGAGTCAGAGAGTGTTGAGGAGCTCGACCGTTTCTGCGATGCCATGATCGCCATCCACACCGAGGCCAAGCGGGTTCAGTCGGGCGAATGGCCGGCGGATGACAATCCCCTCGTCAACGCGCCCCACCCGGCCAGCGAGGCGACCGCCGACGACTGGACCCATCCGTACAGCCGCGACGAGGCCGTCTTCCCGGAGGCCTGGGATCGTGCCAACAAGTACTGGCCGCCGGTCAGTCGAATCGACGGGGTGCACGGCGACCGCAATCTGGTCTGCAGTTGCCCACCGATGGAGGACCTCGCCGGGCTCTAGCGGCGCTAGAGCGCGGTGAGGGTTGCGGCGTAGGCGTCGACGAAGGCGATGTGCTCATCGGTCAATGCGCCGATCACGGTGACGGCGAGGTCGGCTTCGAATACATCATGACTGCCGACAATCCCGCCGGCGACACCGAACTGGTCGTACTTCATGGCGTCGCTGAACCCGGAGATGTCGACCGGAGTGAGGTCGCCGCAGATTCCCTCGAAGTCGCAGGGGCCCACCGGTGATTTGCTGCCGATCGTGACCTCGAGCTCGCTGTCGGAGGACTTCAGCGTGAAGCCGTCGAAGCCGGGAATCGGGGCGTCGAGGACCGTACAGAAATAGCCTTCGGGAGCGACGGCACCGATACCGATGGTCTCCATGACACAGTCGCCGACCGACACGATGTCGTCGATGTCGTCGATCATGTCGGCGGTGTCATCGTCGAGGTCATCCGCGTTGAAGTCGTCGTCGCCGATGATGTCGCCGAAGTCGTCGTCGTCTCCCGTGGCGTTGTTGTCGATTCCACCGTCGCCGTCGCCGTCGCTGGTGCCGTCGGCAGAGTCGCCGCCGGAACCCCCGTCCGAGCTGCCGTCTCCATCGGACGACGGTGTGCCGCCGTCTCCGGAGTCGGTTGTCGCCGCGTCATCGCCGCAACCCGCGGCCAGCAGAACCATCGCCACCAGGATTGCCGTCCACCGTGACTTCATGATCTTCGCCCCTCGCCGTTGGCCGATCTTGTCCATTCCATCACATCGCAGGTTGGGAGTCCCGAGCCCGGTAGCGATAGCTTCCTCGGATGGCTGAAGAGAACCACGATCTCCTTGTGGAGCAGGACGGTCACGTCCTGGTTCTGACAATGAATCGGCCGGAGCGGTTCAACGCGCTGTCAGGCGCGATGTTGATCCGGATGTACGACGCCTACGAGCAAGCGTCGAACGATCCCGATATTCGCTGCATCGTCGTCACCGGCTCAGGTGGCAACTTCTGTGCCGGCGCCGACCTGCGCTCCATGGCGGGCGACGCCAAGGACGGCGACCCGATGGACACGGCCGCACGCATGGCCGAAGACCCCGACATCGTCTACAAGGCGCTCTTTCGTCACTACCGCCCGACCAAGCCGATTGTCGCGGCGGTCGAGGGCGTCGCGATCGCCGGAGGCACAGAGCTGCTCCAGGCAATGGAGATCCGGGTCGCCGGCGAGAGCGCCCGCTTCGGCGTGAGTGAAGCTCGCTGGTCGCTGTATCCGATGGGCGGTTCCGCCGTCCGCCTCCCCCGCCAGATCCCTTACACCCAGGCCGCCGAGATTCTGTTGACGGGAAAGCACCTGCTCGCCCCGGAGGCGAAGGACATCGGGCTCATCGGCCATGTCGTGCCCGACGGCGGCGCGCTCGAGAAGGCCATGGACCTCGCCCAGGTGGTCGCCGAGAACGGCCCGCTCGCTACTGCGGCGATCACCCGGACGTTGCACGAGTGCGACGGCATGGAGCTCGACGAAGCGCTCCGCCACGAGTGGGGCTACGGCCAGGCGGTGTTCGCGAGCAACGACGCCAAGGAAGGCCCGAAGGCGTTCGCCGAGAAGCGCTCCCCCAACTTCACCGGCACCTGATTCCGCGATACCCTAAAACCAGAACACGTTCTACTTTCTATAGGAGCAACACATGGAGTTCGGTCTCTTCTTCAACGGCTACCTGCCCGGGCCGGCCGCCCACGATCCGGATTCCGAGCATCTCATGCTCATGAGAGAGGCCGAGTACGCGATCCACGCCGACAAGTTCAACTGGAAGTACACCTGGTTCGGGGAGCATCACGCGCTGACCGAATACAGCCACATGTCGGCCCCCTACCCGTTCATGGGTTACGTCGCCGCCAAGACCGAGCGAATCCACGTCGGCTCAGCCATTACTTCCTTCCCGACCACCAAGGTCCACCCGGTTCGTATCGCCGAGCGGGCGGCGATGATGGATCACCTGTCGGAGGGCCGCTTCGAATTCGGTACCGGGCGCGGTGCCGGCAGCCATGAGGTCGCGACGTTCAACGGAACCGAGTTGAGCCAGACCAAGGCGATGTGGGACGAAGTCGCTCACGAGGTTCCCCGCATGTGGGAGCAGAAGGACTACTCCTACGACGGAGAGCACTTCTCCGTGCCCACGCCCCACAACATCCTTCCCAAGCCCTACGGCAAGGGGCATCCGCCCATCTGGGTCGCGTGCGGAAACCCAGCCACGTTCGCCAAGGCCGGCGGCCATGGCATCGGCGCAATTGCCTTCAACTTCGAACCCATTCACAACCTGAAGGGTCGAGTCGAGGCCTACAAGGAAGCCGCGGAAAACGTCACTGATCAGATCGGCCAGTACCAGAACAACAACGTGATGATGACCAACGCCGTCATCTGTCTCGAGGACCGCGAAGAAGCGCGAGCGATGGCGAAGCGCAACCTTCGCGGCTACCGCGTCACGATGGTCAACCTGTACCACGACTCGATGCCCCAGAGTCCCGACGCCATCATCTGGCCGAACCCGACGCAGCGGTTCGAGCTCGATGACGACACGCTCGACTTCGCCATCAACGAGGGCTACATGCTCTGTGGCAACCCCGAAGAGGTTTGCGAGCAGGTCCAGGCCTACGAAAAGGTCGGCTGCGACCAGGTCGCCTTCGGCACGCCCGACGAGGGCTACACCCACGACCAGACTCTCGAGATGATCGAGATGTTCGGCAAACACGTGATTCCCGAGTTCGACAAGGATCCGGTCCACCGCACCACACGCATGCGTGAGGCCGCGGTACCGCAGTTCCCCGTGTTCAACGGCGAGGTCGACCCGATCGTCAACATGGCCGAGCCGCCCGAGTTCCCGATCTCGATCTGATCTTCAGTCGAGCCCGGGTCAGGGGCGTACTGCGTCGGGACCCCAGTTGGTGTCGAAACCGATTCCGGAGAGCCAGGTCTCGACCAGCTTTCCGTTTTCGACGCGGAACGCCTGTACCCAGTCCCATTGCTGACCGTTGAACTTCCACGATCCGATCGCAACGACGTGGTCGTCTTCGGCGATGAGCCGGTAGCGGCCGTCGGTGATCTCCGCCGTCGTCATGTTCTCTTTGAGAAAGTCGCGGTACTCCTCGGCGGTGATCGTCCGAGTGCCTCCCGCTTCATGGCGGGTATAGGTGGGACCGACGCAGTCAGGGACCTTGTCAAAGTCCATCTGGAACCACATCTCGTCGTACCAGCGGGCCAGGGCGGCCTTGGACTCGTCGGCTGTGCTCATCGATCGCCGGGCGAGTCGAACTCGCCCACCAAGATCGACGCATTGCCGAGCGGAGTCTTCGGGCCGGCCATGAAGTGCTCGTAGTAGCGAGTGAAGCGACCCTGGAGATCCGCGTCGATCTGCTCCTGGGAGTAGTCGAGGGTGTGGAATGTCGTCACGCCGAGCTCTGCGCCGGCGGCCTTGGATGCGTCGGCGTCGGCCACCGCCCACACCAGCCCGATGATTCCCTCGCCGCGCTCCTCGAGGATCTTCTCGACGTAGCTCCCCTGCCCTTCGATGGGCGCCACCAGCTCGATGCCGGCATCCCAGCTGAAGAGCATTCGGACGCCGAACGTCGCGGCCTCATCGTCGTTGCCATGGTGGAAGGTGCAGCCGAGCAGTTTCTCGTAGAACTCCCGGCCTGCATCGAGGTCCCGGACCGCCATGACCACGCGGTTCACGCCTCGTTCGCGCACTTGATCCTCGCTCACGCTGCCTCCTTCGGGAACAGTTGCCTGCCATCGGATTCGATGCGGATCCGGCGAAGATACATCGTCGCAATACGCCACTCGCCATCCTCGCCACGCCGGTACGTCTCCTCGTACCAGCCCGTTCCCCACATGTGGCCGAGCCCGAACTCCGGGGGCCAGAACAAATGGTCTTCCATCGACCAAACCCCGGCTGCGGTGTCGCCGTTGACCGAGATCTCCGACATGTGGCCGTGGTGAACGGTGGTCACCGGATCGATCATCGCCTTCAAGCCGTCGACGAACACATCGCGCCCGACGATCGGAGCCGGATCACCGGTGTCGTCGGGCGTGCGAACCTCCACGTCGACCTCGAACACGTCGCGCCAGTCGTCCCAACGTTTCTGGTCCATCAGCCGAAAGTAGCGGGCCTTGAGTTGGCGGATCGCCTCGATGTCGGCGAGGTCATCGACGGTCGGAACCATGGGCCAGACGGTAGTGCGATACTTGGAGGGCGTTGAAATCTCGACGCCGGAAGGGGCTGGGAAATGACGGACGCCGACACATACCGGCTGAGTGATCGCTACGCCGCCGACGCGGGCACGGTCTTCATGACCGGCATTCAGGCCCTCGCCCGCCTCCCCGTCGAACAACTCCGAGTCGATCGAAGAGCTGGTCTGCGAAACGCGGCCTTCGCTGCGGGCTATCCCGGATCGCCGCTCGGCGGACTCGACAGCGCGCTGGCAAGGGCGGCGAAAGAAGCCCCGGACCTTCCGATCACACTTCGGCCGTCGGTCAACGAGGAGTACGCAGCAACCGCAGTGATGGGCAGTCAGCTGGCGTCGAGCCGACCCGACGCCCGCTACGACGGCGTCGTTGGCCTCTTCTACGGCAAGGCGCCCGGAGTCGACCGCGCCTCCGACGCGCTGCGCCACGCCGTGTTCGCCGGCGCGGACCCTCACGGAGGAGCGGTAGTGCTTGCCGGCGACGATCCCGCCGCCAAGTCATCGACCCTGCCTTCCACATCGGCCGGGGTGCTCGCCTCGCTCCACATTCCGGTTCTCTACCCCGGCGACCCGGCCGAAGCCCTCGATCTCGGGCGTCATGCCATTGCCCTCAGCCGCGCGACCGGGCTCTGGGTGAGTCTCAAGATCGTCGCCGACGTCGCCGACGGCGCCAGCACCGTCACGCTTGATCCCGATCGAGTCACCCCGCTGATCCCGACCATCGACGGCGAGCCCTACGCGCACCGACCGAACGCGATGCTCCTCACGCCGTTCTCGCTCGACATCGAGAAGGAGATCCTGGACACCCGGCTCCCCCTCGCCCTCGAATACGCCGCGGCCAACCATCTGAACCACGTGACGATCGATCCGCCCGATGCATGGATCGGCATCATTGCTTCCGGCATCACCTACCGCGAGCTTCGCGAGTCACTCCGCCGGATCGGCCTCGAGACAGACGCCGACATCGCCGGCGTCGGTATTCGTCTGCTGAAGCTGGGCATGCCACTGCCGTTCAACGCGTCGACCATTCGCTCCTTCGCACGCGGTCTCGAACGGATACTCGTGATCGAGGAGAAGACTCCGAATGTCGAGTCGCTCGTCAAGGACGCGCTCTACAACGCCAGCCATCACCCCACGGTCGTCGGCCGCACCAACGAGTTCGAGGAGCCGCTGATCCCAGCTGCCGGTGCGCTGCACGCAGACGAGATCATTCCGGTGCTTCGGACCGAGCTCACCGAGCGAGTCGGCCACCGCCTCGCGGCCGAGCCCACCACCCGTGAGAAGATCCCGCTGACGGTTGCCCGTACGCCCTACTTCTGCTCCGGCTGCCCTCACAATCGCAGCACCGTCGTGGAAGAGGGCACGCTGGTGGGAGCAGGAATCGGCTGTCACACCATGGTCCTGCTCGGCGACGAGGAGCGCTACGGCGACATCGCCGGCCTCACTTGCATGGGGAACGAAGGCACGCAGTGGATCGGAATGGCGCCCTTCGTCGACACCGAACACATGGTCCAGAACCTCGGCGACGGCACCTTCTTCCACTCAGGACAACTCGCAATAACCGCCGCCATCGCCGCCGACGCGAATATCACCTACAAGTTGCTCTGGAATGGCGCCGTGGCGATGACCGGCGGCCAAGACCCGACCGGCGGAATCGCGCTCAACCGCGTCTGCCAGCAGCTTCTGGCTCAGGGCGTCAAGCGCGTCATCATCACGAGCGAAGATCCGGGCCGGGCCCGTGCGCTTCGCCTGCCGCCGGAAGTCGAGGCCTGGGACCGACACCGACTCGAAGAGGCGCAGCGGGTGCTCGCCGCGGTGGATGGCGTCACCGTCCTCATCCATGACCAGCGATGTGCCGCCGAGGCCCGGCGCGATCGTAAACGCGGCCGGGTCGAGACACCTCCGACGAGAGTGGTGATCAACCACCGGATCTGCGAGGGATGCGGCGACTGTGCCCGGGTGTCGAACTGTCTGTCGGTGCAGCCGATCGAGACCGAATTCGGCCGCAAGACCACGATCGACCAACACAGCTGCAATCTCGATCTCTCCTGCATGGAGGGCGATTGTCCGGCCTTCATCTCCATCACGAGCCGACCTCCTCGTTGGTGGCGATCGACCAGGACCGATCGGGCTTCCCGAGCACTGCCGGTCGTTCCCGTCGACATACCGGCCCCGCTCGCGCGGCACGCGGACGACGTCAGCGTCCACATCACCGGTATCGGCGGCACTGGGGTGGTGACGGTTTCCCAACTCCTCGGAACCGCCGCGATGTTCGAGGGCGCCGACGTGCTCGGTCTGGACCAGATCGGTCTCTCGCAGAAGGCCGGGCCGGTGGTGTCCGACGTCCGCATTGCTCACGGCACGCAAGCCGGCAGCAGTCGGGTCGGCGCCGGCCAGGCCGACCTCCTGCTCGCCTTCGATCTCCTGGTGGCATCGTCGTGGAACGGACTGGAGGCGGCCGACCGGTCACGCACATCGGTCGTCGGGTCACTGGACCTGACGCCACCGGGCAAGAAGACGGCGCACCCGGAGACGGTGATGCCGACCGCGGAGCACCTGCTCCAGCGCATTGCCGAGGGGACACGGGAGGACGCGCGGCATTGGGCCGACGCGTCGGAAATATGCGTCGATCTCGTGGGCGACACCGTCGGCGCCAACATCTTCGTGGTCGGGATGGCCGTGCAAGCCGGGTTGCTGCCGATCGAGCCGGAGTCCATCGAGAAGGCGATCGAACTCAACGGCGTGGCGATCGAACTCAACCGCGCCGCCTTCCGCTGGGGCCGCTGGCAGGTCGCCGATCCAACCGTCGTCGAGACAGCCCGTGCCGCGGGCTCCGGTGGATCACCACCGGCAGTTCTCGCCGGCGACCTCGAGGAGCGAGTCGCGGCGCTGGCGGGCGGTCGTGTCGATCTCGCCGCGGACCTGCGCCGGTACACGGCCCAGCTGGTCGACTTCCAGCACACAAAGCTCGCCCGCGAGTACCTGACGCAGCTGGAATCGTTGGATACCCGCGCCGCCTCCCACGAACTCCTCGCTGCCGCCACGGCCGGGCTGTTCAAGCTCATGGCGTACAAGGACGAGTACGAAGTGGCTCGGCTCATGCTCGATGCCGACGGCCACCGCGAGGTTGGCGAGGTCGCCCAGCCCGGCGACAAGGTTGCGTGGCGGCTCCACCCGCCCACACTGCGGGCCATGGGCCGATCCTCGAAGCTCTCCATCAACACACGCTGGCGGCCGGCGATGCGGCTTCTGGCCGGCGGAAAGCGACTCCGCGGTTCGGCCGCCGACCCATTCGGCCGAGCCAAGGTTCGTAGGGTTGAGCGGCAACTGCCCGGTGAATATCTCGAGGCCATCACCACCGCGCTCGGGGACCAACCAGACTCGTCCGCGATCGAGCGTGCGATCGGCGTCGCCGAGGCGGCAGATCTCGTTCGCGGCTACGAGGACGTGAAGCTCGACAACGTTGAGCGTTTCCGCGAGACGATCGCCCGACTCGCGGCGGATTGACCTCGCGCGTACCCTGATCCGATGCTCCCGTCGCGTCTTCGGTCGTTCCTCTTTGCTCCCGCCGTCCGTCCCGATCTCGTTGCGAAGATGCCGACCACGGGTGCGGACCTCATCTGTATCGACCTCGAAGACGCGACGCCGGTCATCGCGAAGGACACCGCGCGGGCGGCGCTCTCCGAACTCGTCGCGAGTGTCGTCGGTCGAGCGACGCTGGCAGTCCGTGTGAATGATCCATCGACGCCATGGTTCGAAGACGACATCGCCGCCATGCCCGACGGACTCGCCACCATCGTGGTTCCCAAGGTCGAGACTCTTTCCGGGCTCGACCAGGTGCAGGCAGCGCTCGAGCGGGCCGGGCGCCCCAAGCTGCGGATCCTGGCCGGCATCGAGACGGCACTCGGAGTCGCCGACGCCCGCGAGACCCTCGCCCATCCCGTGGTCGCCGCGGCCTACTTCGGTGCCGAGGATTTCATCGCCGACATGGGAGGCGTCCGCACTTCATCAAACCATGAGGTGCATTTCGCTCGGAGCCAGGTCGCGCTGGCCGCTCGCCTCGCCGAAGTGCCTGCGCTGGACCAAGTCGTGGCCGACTTCCGCGACGACGACCGCTCTCGGCTCGAATGCCACGAAGCCCGAGCGATGGGCTACGCGGGCAAGCTGTGCATCCACCCGTCTCAGGTCGCCATCGCCAACGATGTGTTCACCCCGTCGGCCGACGACGTCGACCGGGCACGCCGGTTGATCGCCGCGTACGAGGCGGCATCGGCGTCAGGTGTCGCCGCCATCGATTTCGAAGGTCAGATGGTCGACGAGCCAGTCGCTCGTCAGGCCCGCCGGCTGCTCACGCTCGCCGAGGGTGAGCCCTAAGGGCGCCGGAGCATCAGCGCGTTGCGCACGGCCCGGCACACCAGGACATCGTCCTGGTTGAAGGCCCGGTGCTCGAACGTCACTACGCCCTGGGTCGGGCGCGATGAGGACTCCCGAGCGGCAAGGACCTCGGTCTCGACCCGAATCGTGTCGCCGTGGAAAAGCGGGGCCGGGAAATCGATCTTGTCGAACCCGAGATTCGCAACGGTCGTGCCCAGTGTCGTTTCGTGCACGGAGATCCCGACAACAGTGCCCAGGGTGAGAAGCGAGTTCACCAACGGCCGGCCGAACTCGGTGTGCTTCTCTGCGTAGTCGAAGTCGAGATGGAGCCATGCGGGGTTCATCGTCATCGTCGTGAAGGCCACGTTGTCGCCTTCGGTGATCGTCCGCCGGAGCGCATGATGGATGATCGTGCCAACGGTCAGTTCCTCGAACCAGCGGCCCGTCACCGGTCGTCCACTTCCATCGACTCGCGCCGCAATCTCGTTCATCTCCGCATCCTCTCAGATCAACCCTCGAGCTTTGCGACCGAGTCGTCGAGGCCGCCGGCGCGGCTGCTGAGAAGCCACGCCGTCCGCTGACCAGCGATGGCGTCGTCCCACGAGCCGAGCGCCTCGAACGGCGGCAGCGGCACATCGTGTTGATTCGCCATCCTTTGGAGTCCGTGCGACGCGAGCCGACAGGCGGCGGCCATCTCGACCGCGACAGTCGCTCCACGCACGCCGCCGACAGAGCCCGCGTCGAAGCGTTTGAGCGCCGAGGCCAGAAGCGCACCTGCCGCGCGGATTCCGTCGGGGTCGGCTTCACCAAGGACCGGAAGAGCGCCGGATCCGAGTGCGGCAGAAACAGGTGAACCATTGAGGCCCACGAGTCCAACCGTTTCCGCTATTCGACCCAGCATGTCGATCAACTCGCCGGTTCCGGAATCGAAGCCGCCGATCTCGTCGATGAGCGCCCAGACGGTCTCGTCCGGAGGAACAGAGCCAGTCGACGCGGCGGCACCACCTCGAACGATTGAGGGCAACGAAACCGGCAGTGGTTGCCAGTGACCCCCGTCGCCCCAGTCGGTCAGGAGGAAGCCCGGAGAGCCATTCGTTGAGCCGACCGCGACCGCATCCGCGATATTGGCGCCGGCGTTGAGGTTCCGACCGATGATCGTGTTCCAGGTGGACGTGCCGGGCGCGACCCAGAAGGGAACACCCGCATCGATGAAGAGGCGAGCATGTGCCGCGAAACCAAGGTTCGAGTCGTCGGGAAGGCCGAGCCGCTCGACGAATTCGTCGCTCAGGAAGGCTGTCCAACTCTGGTCCGATGGTGCCTCGTAGTTCCAGACGACCGGGGCCGTACCGGCAGGGACCTTGGGTATGAGCGATGCGTCCCGTCGAAAGAGATCCGCCCAGAACATCACTTCATGACCTTCGGCCACCAACGGTTCGATGATCTGGTTCAGGTGGGCGAGATAGACGTGATCCCGGCCGAACTCGGCCACTCGCTCGGCCGAGACGCCGTCGCCGAGTTCGAACGGTTCGTCGCCGCCGATGTGAATCCTCTTGTTGCGCACGACTGCGGCCATGTCCCTTGCGAGGTCCACGGCGAATGCCGCGTTCTCGGCCGTCGGGGCGAGGCAGGTCGGATCGCTCTGGCCGCCACCGAAGAGACTCGGAAACCCTTCGGGGCACTCGGCTCGTTGCTGGTAGTCATCGTGGGTCAGCCAGCGGGTCATGTGACCGAAGCCGTTCATGTTGGCCACGAGGGCGAGGCCCGCTGACTCGCAGAGACCATCGAGCCAGCGCATGTCGTCGTGGGTGACGGGCGACGCCTCCGCCCAAACGACATCGTGGCCGACGTAGTCGAAGGTGTGCTCGATGTAGAGCTGCAACTCGTTGAATCCGGCTGCCGCGAGGACACCGACGAGCCACTCCAACGTTTCTCTCGTGGGCACTCGATCGCGACTGACGTCGAGCATGTAGGCCCGGTGCGCGAAAACCGGGTTCACAGGGTGGTCCCGTCGGTCCGAAGATCGACGATCTCCTCGTCCCACTCGTAGAGGTAGACCGGCACGCCGCCGTCGGGGGTCTCGGCACTGTAGAACCCGGGCCCGAAGCCGGGGACATGGAAGTCGCCGAGCGACTCGCCTGCTGAGCGGAACGAATCGTTGGTCAACTCGGGTCCGGCTGCGGTCGCGATGGCCACGAACAGCGCGACGTCTCGACATGCGGCCGCGACCGACACGAGATTCTCCGGCTCGTCGCTCGCTCGCGTGTTGGGATCGAAGATCGCCGGTTCACCGGCCGCTTCGACGATCGCGATGCAGTCTTGAATGGCGGGGTCCTCCCACCAACCGAGCTGCTCTGCGGTGTTGCCGGCTACCGAGTTCACGAGCGGCGTGAGATCGCGCCCACCAGCGTCGCGGATGTAGGCACGGAGCGAACCGAGCGACGTTGTCGCAACACGAGGCCGGTAGGTGGACTGCTCAAGTCCTCCGGCGTAGCGCGGCGCCGCGCCGCCGATAGCAAGAGCAAGGTCGACCCCGGCCACCTGTTGCTTCTCGGCGATCAGCTGTGCCTCAGACTCCGCGGCAACCGTGTCGATCGGCGACGCCTCGATGAACGACACGTCGACCACGTTCACGTCGAGGGACTCGAGCAGCGGGAGGGCAACACGTTCGACATCACCCCTGTCGGCGACAGTGGCCACGACGCCGATCGTCATACCTTCGAAGATCCCCTCACGGTCGAACCCGTTGATGATCGTCGTCATCACGTCGTCGCTGTTGCGGGTGCCAGTGAACCAGGGAGCGGTGGAGGCGTCGACGCGACGATCGTTCTGGGTACTTCCGACAAGTGCGGTGTTCTCGAGCTGCGTGTAGCAGAGAGGCCCGTCGTCCAGCAGCCCTCCGATGACGGCGAACACCTCCTCGTCCTGGGTCATCCGTGCACAGACGGTGTCCATGCCTTCGGTGCCGACGGGAAGGAACGCATCGAAGACCACGACGATCTCTCGGCCGTTCACGCCGCCCTGCGCATTCACGTCGGCGATCACCGCCCGATAGGCCGCCTCGTAAGAGCCATGATCCAGGTCGATCAGTCCGCGAATCGACTCGAGATCGGGAGCGACGACGCCCACCTTGATCGCGTCGGGAGTCACGCCTCGGAAGGACGCGGTCAGGTCCGCAGGCGCAGCCGTGGTCGTCGTCTCGTCCACCTCGGGCTCGTCCGGAGGCGTCTCGTTGCCGACGACGTCCGGGGTGCTCGTGCTGCCGTCACCGGGCGATGTTGAGTCACCGTCATCGCCACACGCAGCTGCGAGTGTCGCGAAGACGACGAAGATCACCAGGAGGAAACGTGGTGCTCTGAGTAGCTCGATCATTGAGCGAAGCTAGCCTGCGCCGGTGCAGCGCTTCGACTTGATCATCATCGGTGCGGGTTCCGGAAACTCCATCATCGGCCCCGAACACGACGACTGGAACGTGGCCATCGTGGAACGAGGGCTGTTCGGTGGAACGTGCCTGAACGTCGGGTGCATCCCGTCGAAGATGTTCGTCTACGCGGCCGAGATCGCCGAATTGGCGAAGCGCGGTCCTGAGCTCGGCGTGAACACCAGCTTCCAGGATGTCGACTGGCCTGCGATTCGCGATCGTGTCTTCGATCGAATCGACCCGATGGCGGCCGGCGGCGAGACCTATCGCAAGGAGCTCGACAACGTCACGGTGTTCCAACACGACGCCCGCTTCGTCGGCCCGAAGCAGCTCCAGGTGGGAGACGAGGTCATTACCGCCGACAAGATCGTGCTCGCCGCGGGAGCGCGGGCATACGTTCCTCCAGTTCCCGGCCTCGACACCGTCGGGTACGACACCTCCGACACCATCATGCGCGTCGATGACCTACCGGAACGTCTGATCGTGGCCGGCGGCGGCTACATCGCTGCCGAACTGGGGAGCGTCTTCGGCTCATTTGGCAGCGAGGTCACCTACCTCATGCGCGGCGACATCATGTTGCGAGGACAGGACCACGACATCAGCAGTCGCATCACCAAGATCTACGGCGAACGGTTCACAACCCACTACGACGTGTTCGTCGAAGAGTTTCGCCGAGACGAATCCGGCGACGTCGTGGCCGCTCTCCGCGACGGGACCGAGGTTCGCGGCGACCGACTTCTCCTTTCGGTCGGGCGGATCCCCAACGGTGACCAACTCGGCGTCGCGGAGACTGGCGTCGAACTCGACGACGACGGCTACGTGGTGAGCGACTCGTACGGCCGGACGAATGTCGATGGCATATGGGCGCTCGGCGACATCACGAACCCGGTCCAGCTGAAGCACGTGGCCAACCACGAAGCCCGGGTCGTCGCCCACAACATCACCCACCCCGACGACCTCATCGAGATGAACCACGACCTCATTCCCGCGGCGGTGTTCAGTCACCCGCAGGTCGGCGCCGTCGGTCTGACCGAGCAGGAATGCATCGACCGTGACCTGCCGTACAAGGCCCACGTCCAGGAGTACGGCTCTGCGGCCTACGGATGGGCGATGGAGGACACAGAGAGCATCTGCAAGCTGATCATGAACACGGAGACCCGTGAGCTACTCGGTGCGCACATACTCGGGCCGCAGGCCCCGACCCTTGTGCAGCAGCTGATCCAGGGAATGGTCTTCGGGCTCACCGTTGACCAGATGGCGACCGGCCAGTACTACATCCACCCCGCGCTGCCCGAAGTCATCGAGCAAGCACTTCTCGAGCTGTAGCTCGCTACAGGCCGGCGAGGTCTTCGGCGGTCGACTTCGCCCACTTGTAGTCCGACTTGCCATTGGGACTGCGCAGAAAGTCGTCGACCCGCAAGATCCGCTTCGGCGCCTTGTAGGCCGCGATCTGTGTTCGAGTGTGGGCGATGATCGCGTCATCCTCGACGTCGACCCCGGGATGAATCGCGACGACCGCGTTGACCGACTGACCCCAACGTTCATCGGGAAGGCCGACGACATTGCAGTCGGCGACTGCCGGATGCGTCTTCACCGCTTCCTCGACCTCTTCCGGGTAGATCTTCTCGCCGCCCGAGTTGATACAGACAGAGCCTCGCCCGAGCAACGTGATCGTGCCGTCTTCCTCGACGGTCGCGTAGTCGCCGGGGATCGACCAACGGATCCCGTTGATCGTCGGGAACGTCTCCTCGGTCTTCTCGGGGTCCTTGTAGTAGCCGAGCGGATTCGCTCCCCGGTTGGCGAGGCGACCGATGTCGCCCGACCCCGGCTCGACCATGCGGCCGTCGTCGGTGATCACCTGAGTGGTCGGACCCAGCGAGAATCGACCGGTACTCGCGGCCTTCTCGTTCTTCCGGGTGATCTGCAGCGCCTGGCCGACCGACTCACTCGAGCCGAGACTGTCCATGAGTGTCATCGGCTTGTGCACGAGAAATGCCTGCTTCGATTCCTGTGACCACATCACACCCGACGACATGATCTGGAACACACTCGACAGATCGTGAGGACGACCGGCTGCTTCGGCGCGGTCCAGCGCTTCGAGCATCGGGCGGGCGAAGGCCTCACCGACGATCGTGAGCATCGTGAGGCGGTGATGGGCGACCGTGGTCCAGAGCTCGTCGGCGTCGAAGCTGCGACTGTCGAGCGTCGCGACCATTCCACCCTGGGTGAGGGTGTGCAACGCGTTGATGCCGGACGTCCCGTGCATCAGTGGCGCCGCCGCCAGAAGCTTGGTGGTGCGGTTGCGCTCGTTCAGCGCGATGGCACCCTCGATGGCCTCACTGGCGGTCGCGGGAATGCCCCGATCGAGCACGGAATAGTGGGCTTCCATGTTGGCGATCATCTGGTCGTGCGGCCACATGACGGCCTTGGGGTTTCCGGTCGTCCCTCCGGTGTAAAGGAACCAGAGGTCCGCTCCTGATCGAGGGATGCGCGGAGCCGGTTCGCTCTGCGCGATCAGTGCCTCGTAGGCAACGGCGCCGTCGAGCAACTCGTCGCCCCCGACCTGGACGTAGAGGGCCACGTCAGGGCATCGATCTCTGACTTCGGAAACTCGATCGGCCAACGTGTGATCGAAGAAGAGCACCTTCGCGTCAGCGTTCTCCAGCAGATACGCGAGTTCGTCGGCGAGATACCGGTAGTTCACGTTGCACGGCACCGCCCGCTGCTTGAATGCGGCGAACTGGGCCTCTTCGTATTCGAAGCCGTTGTAGAGGAAGAGCGCAACCTTGTCGTCAGTGCCCACACCTGCGGCATCAAGCGCACCGGCGAGGCGTGCCGATCGGTCTTCAAAGGTGCGCCAATCGTGCGCCTCGACGCCGTGGCCGGCCGCCGGCCGGTCGGGAATCGCGTCGGCGACACCCTCCCAGATCGTGGCGAAGTTCACTGCCTCGAAGCTGACATCCGTCTCATTCCCTGCCATGGAATCGCAGCGTAGGCTGAGCCGATGTCCGACCCCACGTCCGAGCCTGCGGTTCCCGGCTCGCTCGGACCCCGTCAACGAGCGCGCGACCTCGAGCGTCTTCGCGACGAAGAGTTCGACGTCGTGGTGATCGGTGGTGGCATCACCGGGGTCGGTTGCGCCCTCGACGCCGCCACCCGTGGACTCTCGGTGGCCCTCGTCGAACAGCGAGATATTGCGAGCGGCACATCGAGCCGCTCCTCCAAGCTGCTCCACGGCGGCCTTCGCTACCTCGAACAGCGGGACTTCGCCTTGGTTCGCGAGGCCCTGCACGAACGCGGGCTGCTGACAAACAAGGTCTGCCCCCACCTGGTCCGGCCGGTCACGTTCCTGATCCCTCTGACGCACCGCGTCTGGCAGCGGCTCTACTACGGCGCCGGGGTCCTTCTCTACGACCTCCTGGCGTGGACCGGGAAGAACCCGCTCCCCCGTCACCGCCATCTTTCTCGTAAGACGGCGCTCGAGCTCGTGCCCGGTCTTCGACAGGACTCGCTCATCGGCGGCATCGTCTACTCCGACGCCCAGATCGACGATGCCCGCCACACCCTGGCCGTGGCCCGCACCGCGGCACGACATGGCGCGGCCGTCGCCACCAGTACCCAGGTCACCGGTTTGGTCTTCGACCCCGATGCCGAGCAACGAACGGTCGTCGGAGTGGAACTCACCGACCTCGAGACCGGTGCGACCTTTGCCTGTCGGGCCAAGAAGGTCGTGAATGCCGCCGGCGTCTGGATCGACGACATCCAGGACATGGCCGGTCCCGCCGGCCTCAGCGTTCGTGCGGCCAAGGGCGTCCACATCGTGGTCCCACGCGACCGAATCGAAAGCGACAGCGGCATCGTGCTCCGCACGTCTCGGAGCGTGCTCTTCATCATTCCGTGGGGAGCGCACTGGCTCATCGGAACCACCGACACCGACTGGGAATACGACCGCGCCCATCCCGCGGCGTCGCAGGCCGATATCGACTACATCCTCGAGCAGGCCAATGCCGCCCTGGACAGCCCGCTCACAGAGGACGACATCGTCGGGGTCTACGCCGGATTGCGTCCACTCGTCAGCGGCGAGACCGACGACGACACCACCAAGATCAGTCGCGAACACGCGGTGGCCCAGCCCGTCCCCGGTCTCATTTCCATCGCTGGCGGCAAGTACACGACGTACCGGGTGATGGCCGTCGACACGATCGACATGGTCGCCGAGGGACTCGACCACGACGTGCCACCGTCCTGCACGGAAGACGTCACTGTCGTGGGTAGCGACGGGTGGGCGACGTGGTCTGAGCGCGCTCCGGAAATCGCGGCATCCCGTGGGCTGCCAGAACCGCTGGTCACTCGCCTCCTGTGGCGCCATGGCAGCCGTATCGAAGATGTTCTCGCAATCGCCGGCGAGGATCCCTCGCTCAACGAGGTCCTCGGCGAGCTCTACCTGGCGGCCGAAGTCGTCCATGCGGCGCGTCACGAGGGGGCCCTGCATCTCGAGGATGTGCTGGCGCGGCGCCTGCGCATCTCGATTGAGGCCGAGGCTCGCGGCACGATGATCGCCGACGCGGCCGCCGACCTCATGGCGAGCGAGCTGGGCTGGGACGACGATCGTCAGGCGGAGGAGATCGCCGCCTGGCACGGCCGGGTACGAGCCGAACGCGCCGCCAACGACGCTCCCGACGACGCCTCGGCCGACGCCATTCGCCGCCGAGCGGTCGATGCTCGTGGCCTCATCGACGTCGATACACCGGAATAGCACCAGTCCCGGCGTGCTGGGGCCGTACACTTTCGGTCGATGTCCAGCTCCTTCGGCACCCTCTTTCGCGTCAGCACATTCGGTGAGTCGCACGGCGGCGGCGTGGGCGTGGTCATCGATGGCGTCCCACCCCGCCTCGCCATCACCGTCGAGGAGCTTCAGTTCGATCTCGACCGGCGTCGGCCCGGCCAGAGCCGCCTCGTCACTCAGCGCGACGAGGCCGATCAGGCCGAGATCCTCTCCGGAGTATTCGAGGGCTACACCACGGGCACGCCGCTAGCAGTGCTGGTCAGGAACAAGGACCACAACAGCGGCGCCTACGACCATCTCAAGGACGTCTACCGGCCCTCTCACGCCGACTTCACCTACGACGCGAAGTACGGCTTTCGAAACTGGGCCGGAGGTGGCCGGGCCAGCGCACGGGAGACCATCGGCCGGGTCGCGGCCGCGGCGGTCGCCCGCAAACTCCTCGCCGAGGTCGCCGGTATCGAGGTTCTCGCCTGGGTCCAGTCGGTCGGCGACATCAAGGCCGATGTAGACGTCGCCTCGGTCGCGCTCGACGATGTCGAGGCCGATCCGACTCGATGCCCGGATCCAGCCGCAGCAGCGACGATGACCGAGGCCATCGAACAGGCTCGGCGCGACGGCGATTCGCTCGGTGGCGTCGTCACCTGTGTTGCCCGCCGCGTTCCGGCCGGGCTGGGCGAGCCGGTCTTCGACAAGCTCGACGCCGACCTCGCCGGCGGACTCATGTCGCTCCCCGCCGCCAAGGGAGTCGAGATCGGGAGCGGTTTCGCCGGCACCCGAATGACCGGGCTCACGCACAATGACCCGTTCGAGCCCGGCGACGGCGGCCCGCGAACGACCACGAACCACTCCGGTGGAATCCAGGGCGGAATCTCCAACGGCGAAGACGTCACCTGTCGAGTTGCCTTTAAACCGACGGGGACGATCGCGAGCGAACAGAAGACGGTCACACGAGACGGCGAGGCAACGACCTTGGCGGCGAAGGGTCGCCACGACCCGTGCGTGCTCCCGAGGGCCGTGCCGATGGTCGAAGCCATGGTGCTGTTGACGCTGGCCGATCACTGGCTGCGACAGCAGGCGATCGACGTCCTGCCACAGTTCGACGTTCGACCCTGACCTGCGCCACACTCGGCGCGGCATGGAGTTCCAACTCTTTCTTCCTCAGATGCGTATGACGCTGCCGACAATGGTCGAGCGCGTCCAGATCGCAGTCGACAGTGGCTTCGACGGGGTCGCCCTGATGGACCATCTCGCGCCCCCCATGGCCGAGCAGCAGCCGATGTGGGACGCGATGGTCGCGGCCAGTTGGCTCGGAGCAAAGACCACCGGCACGGTCGGCCATCTCGTCCTGTGCGACGCCTTCCGCCACCCGGCAGTTCTGGCCCGGCAGGCCGTCAGCCTCGACCACGCGACCGAAGGCCGGTTCGAGCTGGGCATCGGTTGGGGCAGCGTGCCCGACGAGTTCCCGACGTTCGGCGTCGGCGAGACCGCTCCCCGCGCCCGTGTCGACCGACTCACCGAGACGCTCGAGGTCATTCAGGCCCTCTGGTCCGGTGAACAGGTGTCGTTCGAGGGCGAGCACCATTCCTTGGTCGAGGCACAGCAGAATCCGCCGCCCGAGCACAAGATTCCCATCGTCATCGGCGGAGCCGGACCCCGCACGCTCGGGCTGGTAGCGCGCTTCGCCGACTGGTGGAACCTCCCGATTCACAAGCTCCATCAGTTCGACGAGCTGCGCGAGAGGGCCGGCACTGCCCGCCCGTCGTTGCAGGAACGAGTCACCTTCGTCCCCGAGGGCGGCGACCGAGACACGATCGTCGAGACGGCCATGCGCCGCTTCTCGGCGATGGGCCACGCCGTGGGCACAGCAGCCGAACTGGTGGAACACTTTGCCGACCGTGAAGCCGCCGGGATCGAGCGCACCTACGTGTGGACGAGCGACTTCGCCAACCCCGACACGCTCGGCGAATTCGGCGAGACCGTCATCCGCGCCCTTCGGTAACCATCCGCTCCGGCGGGGTGGGGATCAGCGGCCGTTGTGAGAAAAGTGTTGGTAGTCGACCGCTGAGGTCCAGTCGCCGCCCCAGCCCCAACCGATCTCGGCGAATGCCTGGGTGACGACATCGCCCGAGACGACGAGGCCGACAACCGACGCGTCGCGGTCGACGAATGCTGCCCCTTCAGGCGGGTCAACGCGGTTGCCGCGAACCCACGGATTGACCAGCGGATTGACATCGATCGCGCCCCCGTACGCATGCTGACTCCACACACCCGGGCGACCATCGATCTCACGACAGTTGAACGCTGAGGTGTTGTTGGCCACCATCGAAGCGTTGTCGTCGCTGCCGAAGTCCGTGATCGGCCGCATCGAGTGGATCGGAAAGCCGGCCTCGAAAAGTGCCGTGAACACCGTGACCAGCGACTCCGCGTGGTCGGCGTGGATGACGATCGACCCCTCGACGACCTGACCCGCATCGTCCCAGTGGCGAAGATCGATCCATCGAAGCTCTTCGATCGGCACGGGGCACCCTTCCCGCCAGGAGCCGCCGAGATCCTCGGCTGATGCCGCCCGCACGGTCGATATGAAAACCGGCTCCGCAGGGGGCGGCGGCGACGTCGTCGTGGGGGCGAGGGTGCTCGTCGAAGTCGGGGCCGAGGACGGCGGTCTGGGGGCGGCGGCCAGGCCGGCCTCAGCCGAGAATGCATGGTCTGCAGGGTCTGTCATCGATTGACCTTCATCGTTGGTCTGCCCATCGCCGCATCCCGACAACACCAGCAGTCCGGCGACTGCGACCAGCCATTGTCGTCCCACGTCCACGAGTGTGGCACTTCCACACGGAAGAGGCGGGACGCCCTGATCAGGCGGCGAGCGTGAGGTCTTCGATGAGTCCGAAGCGAGCGGCCAACGCAGCCGCTTCGAGCTCGAGTTCCGCGGCCCGGCGACGGTAGGTCGTCGACAGCGGAGCGTGGATGTCGGTGGCGCTGAGGCGCAGGTCTGCAGCCTTCGAGCGGAGGAGACTCACGTCGAGCAGGCTTCGGCCGTCGATCTGGTTCTGAGTGCGGGTGATTGTGGTGGTGGCAGACATTCTCTGTGCCCCTTCTTTGCAGTGACACCACCTTCAACCGCCCCTACCGAGGGTGTGTTCCCGCCGCTCCCGAGACAGTGGTCACACGGTCAGACGAAGGGTGGTGACGTAACCACTGCGGGTACATCGTTGCCGCGGACATCGATCGAAACGACGGTCCCGGGCTCGATGTCGGGTGGCAGAAAGGCGAGGGCGATGCCCTGTTCCAACACCGGCGAGAAGTTGCCGCTGCTGATCACGCCGATCTCGACATCGCCGAGCCGCACGGTCTGTCCCTCACGAGGAGGGCGCCGCCCGTCGACGACCAACCCGGTGAGCAGCCGTTCGACGCCGCGCTCCTGCTCGGCGAGTAGCGGCGCTCGACCGCGGAACTCCTGCTTGTCGAAGCGCACGACCCAGCCGAGTCCGGCTTGAAGGGAAGTGATGCCGGGGCCGAGCTCGTGACCGTGGAGCGGCAGGCCGGCCTCGAGGCGAAGTGTGTCGCGAGCTCCCAGGCCGGCCGGTGTGATTCCCGCCGAACGCACGAGGTCCCAGACTGCGGTGGCGCCGTCGACCGGCACGGCGATCTCGACACCGTCTTCGCCCGTGTAGCCCGTGCCAGCAACGACGACCGGCTGGCCGGCAACCACCAGCTCGGCGACCCGGAACCGTCCGACGCTCGCGGCCTCGGGGGCGACGGTCGCCAAGCGCTCCCGCGCGTTGGGTCCCTGGATTGCCAGAACGGCGCGAGTGCCCGTCACATCGGTGATGTCGGGCGTGGTCGGGCCATCGGCGAGTGCCTTCTCGACCCGGCTGGTATTCGACGCATTCGGCATGACGTCGAAGCGGGTATCGCCAATCCACCAGACGATGATGTCGTCGAGCACCGACGCGTCGGACGGATCGAGAAGGTGCGTGTATTGCGCGCGACCGGGCTCCACCCGGCCCAGGTCGTTCGTAAAGGCCCACTGCAGCGCCGCCAGGGCGCCCTCCCCGGTCACCCTCACCGTCCCGAGGTGGGACACGTCGAAGACCACCGCATCGCTCCGACACGCGCTGTGCTCCGCCAGCGTGCCGTCGGGATAGGAGAGCGGCATCTCCCATCCACCGAATGGCACCATCTTGGCACCGAGGGCCACGTGGGCGTCGTGAAGAGGCGAGCGACGGTCGTTCGACACTGGGGTCTCCGGAGTTGACAGCAGGGAGCCGCTAGGCGGCGTCAGCGAGACCGTACTTCGCACCGAGCCGCTCGAGGTCCTTGCGATACAGGATCTTGACTCGAACGTCGGGTTGCTGCTCTTTGAGCATCCGGATCTTGCGATGCTTCCTGGTGACCAGCGGTTGTCGGAGCGTGGTCAACTCGATGTAGGTGTCGAAGTCCGGGAGGTAGAAGTCGGGCGTGAAAGCTGATGTCGGATTGCCGACTTCGTCGCGCTCGAGCACGAATGTGGTCGGCTCGTAGTCCCACGCGATGCCATAGCTGTCGAACAGCGCGGCAACCTCACGTTCGGACGAGTGGGCGAAGTCAGGCACGACGGTCAGGCGTCGCCCGCGGCTTGCGGCATGGTGACGACGACACTTGCCATGTCGGGGTAGAGCGACACGATTCGAGCGTCGACCTCGTCCTTCACACCGGCCAAGGGGAGCACGTTGAGCACGCCCTGGCCGTTCTGCAGAAGGTCGATCAGTTCCTCGCCGGTATTGACAAGCACCGAATTCGAGCCATCGATCACGAGATTGGCCGAGGCAACGTCTTCACCGAGGTGGTTGCGCATGTAGGAGAAGACCTTGCGCACCTGCTCGAGTCGGATTCCGGAATCGAGCAGGCTCTTGATGACCTTGAGTTCGAGAAGGTCGCGGTAGGAGTACTGACGCCGGCTGCCCGATCCGCTCGCGTCGGTCAGCGACGGCCTCACGAGATCGGTGCGTGCCCAGTAGTCGAGTTGACGGTAGGTGATGTCGACGATTTCGGCGGTTCGTTTGCCGCTGAAGCCTGCTTCGGTCATGTGCACTCCTGAGTCCCATGCGCCGCCTCGCTCCGATCCTCGCCAGAGGTTCGAGCCAAGCGACATGGACGAAATTACGTCCATGTGAGTGTGGATGACCATACGACGGGGACGCGCGCAGGTCAACGACCCGCGCGAATGTTCGCGCGCTCCGCGCGAACAACCACACCCTCGACACCAATCCACAGGCTTGTCCACAGACACCTGTGGACAACGGTCAGACCTCGAAGTCCTCGGGGTTGATGTTGTCGAGGAACTCTTTGAACTCCTCGACCACCTCTTCCGAGGGCGGTCCGTCCGGCTCGTCGTCGTCGTCGTCGCTTTCGGTGAACCCGACATCGTCGATGACGGACGTCTCCGCGAATATCGGGGTTCCCGTGCGGGCGGCGAGCGCGATTGCGTCGGATGGCCGACTCGAGATGATGTGCGCCTCGCCATCTCGGCGCATGTGGATCTCGGCGAAAAAGGTCTTGTCGTGCAGATCAGTGACGACGATGCGCTCGACGTCGACCGCCAACTCTTCGAGCATCTCGCGCATCAGGTCGTGGGTCATCGGACGCGGCGTGTCGACGCCATCGAGGGCCAGCGCGATCGCGGTGGCCTCTGGTGCTCCGATGTAGATCGGAATCGTGCGGCCTTCGCCCTCTCGCTCTCGCAGCAACACCATCGGCGCGTTGGTGGGCATCTCTACCCGAACGCCGATGAGCTCCATCTCATGCATGGCGACCACCCTAGGCCGGGTACAAGGCGGCGACATATGTGTCGGCGTCGTTGGTCAGAAGTTCTGGATCAGCGACGGCAAGCGAACGCGCGTTGCGATATCGCCCCTCGTGATCGAGGCCGTAGCCGACGACGAATTCGTCGGGAATCTCGATACCGACGTAGTCGAGCTGAACCGGGACCACACGGCGAGCAGGACGATCCACGAAGGTACACACCGCGACCCGCGCCGGAGACCGTCGCTGCATCTCGCCAACGATGAATGCAGTGGTGAGGCCGGTGTCGACGATGTCTTCGATGACGATCACCTCACGGCCGGCGATGTCGATGTCGAGGTCCTTCAGCATCCGAACCCGGCCAGTGTTCGGCGCGTAGGGGGTGATGGCGAGGAAGTCGATCAGCGGTCGAACCGTCAGTGCCCTTGCGAGGTCGGAGAGGAATGGAACGCTGCCTCGGAGAACCCCGGCCAACACCACGCCATCAGAGAAGTCGGCGCTGATCTCGGACGCAAGACGCCGGACCGTCGTCGCGATCTCGGCTTCGTCGAGGAGAATCTCGATGTCGGGTGAGGACACGATCAGTCGAGCTGGCTGCCGAATCCTCGGCGCAGGATCGAGCGATGGATGACTTCGCCCAATGCGACGAGTTCGTTCAGTTCAGCGCGTGCGAGCTGTTGGGACTCGCCGCCCTTCTTGAGCCGCGGGCTGACAAGCTGCTCCAACACGCCGGTCTCGCGGTCGGCGGCGACCTTGAACATTCGTAGGTGGCGAGGTTCGACGCCCCGAGCCATGAACACCCCGGCCGCCTTGGCGACCACGAGCGCCTCGTGGTCGAAGGACTGACCTTCGCCGTTCGCCACCGTCTGAATCAGGCCGATGCGCTCGAGGTCGGCGATGAGGCCGAGGTCGACACCGGCGCTCTCGGCGAGTTCGAGCGCCGAGAGACTGACCGAGGCCGAAGGGGTGTCGAGCGGATCGCCGTCGGCGATCGCTGCCGCGGGCGGCACCTCGACCGCAACCGGGCCGGGGTCTTCCGGCTCCGGTTCCGGCTCGGGTTCCGGTTCTGGCTCGGGTTCCGGTTCGGGCTCGGGTTCCGGTTCCGGTTCTGGTTCGGCTTCCGCCGCGGCCTCGGCTGACGCTTCTGGTTCGGGCTCGGACTTCGCCTCGTCGGCGCGACCGGCGAAGAGCGTGGGCTCCGGAAGCGGGCCATCGTCGGGCTCCACTTCGGCGGTCGGATCGAACCCCGCTTCTTCCATCCGCCGCTTGATCACCTTGAGCGGTAGGAAGTTGTCGCGCTGCTGCACGAGAATCCAACGCAGGCGCTCGATGTCGCTGTCGTAGAACTTCCGGTAGCCCGAAGGGGTGCGCTCCGGGTCGATCAGTCCCTGGCTCTCGAAGAACCGGATCTTCGAGATCGTGACGTCGGCGTGCTCCTCTTTGAGCATCGACAAGACCTCACCGATCGAGTGATGGGGTGATTCAGCCATTCGTGCCCTCTCCCCCACTCACGCGCTGCCCGTGCCGTGCACGAACACCAGCTTGAACTTTCCGACTTGCAACTCGTCGCCGTCGAAGAGCTCCTGGTCGTCGGCACGCTCCCGGTTGACGTAGGTGCCGTTCAGCGAGCCGACGTCTCGGACCCAATAGCGAGCCCCTTCACGGCGGACCTCGACGTGGCGGCGCGAGACAGTGATGTCGTCGAGAAATATGTCGCTGTTGGGATGACGTCCGACGGTGACGGTGTCGGAGTCGAGGGCATAGCGAGCCCCCGCCTTCGGGCCCTGGGGCACGACGAACAGTCCCTCGTGAGGGCCGAAGGCAGACCGATCGATGTCGGCGGCTCCCTCGGATTCGAGGTCGACGAGCGGAAGGTCGGTCGTGATGTCGTCCTTGGGCAAACCGGCCCCACAGGACGAGCAGAAGTTCCCTGTAGCGGGATTCGCGTGGCCGCACTCGCGGCAGACGAGATCGCTCACGATCAGTCCTCGATCAGGGCCGTGTAGGCGGCGGCGTCGAGCAGCGCGTCGAGCTCGGACAGGTCTGACATCTCGATCGCGACCAACCAGCCTTCGCCGTACGCGTCTTCATTGAGCTTCTGCGGCGAGTCGGCGAGCTCGTCGTTCACCTGCACGATCTCGCCCGAGACGGGGGCGTAGAGCTCGGAGACCGACTTGGTCGACTCGACCTCGCCGAACGACTCGGCGGCGGCCACGGTGGTTCCGCTGGTCGGCAGATCGACGTAGACCACGTCACCGAGCGCATCTTGCGCGTAGTCGGTGATTCCGATCCGGGCGATGTTGCCGTCGACGGCGACCCACTCGTGGTCCGACGAGTATCGAAGTCCTTCTGGCACGTTCATGCCGAGAACCTAACGCATGACCTGGGACCAGTCGCGTTGCTCAGGAACGGACGAGCTGCTCGATCCGGCGCACGTACTCATCAGCGAGTCGTTCGGCCGCTGCCTGGTCGACACCCTCAGCCATGACCCGCGTGATCGGATCGTCGGGATCGGGCAGAACCAGCGCCCAGCCTTCCGGATGGTGAATGCGCACGCCGTCGACCAGATCCGTCTCTCGACTCTTCGATTGCTCGACCAGGACGCGCATGACCGCACCCTTCTGCTCCCACGGTGTGACCACCTCGCGAGTGACCATGAAGACGTCGGGCAGTCCATCGACCACGTCGCTCAGTGAGCGATCGCTGGCCGCGAGCAGGTCGAGGAGGGAGACGAACGTCGCCGTCGCATCAAATGCGGGCATGAATCCGGGCACGACAAATCGGCCGTCGGTATCGGCGGCCAGGCAGACGAACGGATCGGACGCCGCGCTCATGATCTCGGCGCCCGACGTCTGAGTGAGCACTACCGATCCGTTGCGAGATTCCACGAGCTCCGTGGCCTTCGTCGTCATCGAAACCGGGAGCGCCACTCGCGCCCCATCGAGCGAGGCGCCCCTGAGCTCGATCAGCGCGAGCACGAGTTCGGTGTGCTCGAGCAGGCGACCCGAATCGTCGACCACGCTCAGCAGCTGGCCGCCCGGGGAGAACATGACCCCGAGGTTTGCGCCAGAAGACGTGACGAGACCGGCGACCACCTTGGCGTTCTTCTCGCGCTCGAACTCAGCCGCGCCTTGCGTGCTCGCGAAGGGATTGATGGCGAGCACTTCGGCGCCGAGCTTCGCCAGGAGGTTGGGCATGATGAACGAAACCGCACCGCTGCCGTAGTCCGCCACCACCTTGATCTTGGAGGCACGAATCGCAGGAAGGTCGACGATCGCTTCGAGCGCCGTGGCGTAGTGCTCGAGCGCGCGGGGCGGGTAGTCGATGTCGCCGATCTCGCTCGGGAATACCCGCCGGTAGTCCTCTCGATTGAAGATGCGTTCGATCTTCCGGTGGCCGTTTTCCGACATGTCGGCGCCGTCGGCGTCCATGAACTGGATGACGATGCTGTTCGGATCGTTGCTGTCGAGCCGAAGCGCCACGGCCCCCGCGATCGCGGGTCGGCGCGCGATGAAGCGCGCCACCGGAAGCGGCACGACCTCGAGGTCCTGCACGGACACACCTGCGGCGTTGAGGCCGGCGTGCACCGCCCTCTTCAGCATCCGGGCGGAGCGGGAGGAGTCGCGGGCCGTGATGACCACATCGCCCTGCTTCAGAGTCGAGCCGTAGGCCATGGCAAGTCGGGTGACGAGCTCGGGGGTGATGTCGACGTTCGCGAGACCGGTGACGCCTTGGCGGCCGAAGACGCTGCGAGCACCTTTCGTCTCCCAGACGATCGAAGAGTTGACGGCGGCAGCCGCCTCGATCGTCTTGAACGGGTAGATCTTCACGCCCGAGCCGATCGACGCGCCCTCCCCGACGAAGCACTCGTCGCCGATAACGGCACCGTCGTCGACCTTCACGCCGGCGCGGAGGTCGCACGCGCGGCCGATGACCGCGCCACGAAGATTCACTTGCTCAGCCAGGTACGTATTGTCGGCAACGACGGCTCGCTCGATATCGGCATCGGCCCGGACGCGCACATTGGCCCCCAGCACCGAATAGGGCCCGATGCGGGCGCCGGCTTCGATTCGACAGTTGTCGCCGATCACACCCGGCCCCGTGATGACGGCATCGGGATGAACCGTCACGTTCTCGCCGATGAAGAGACCCTCGGTCTGCTCGAAGCCGTCGATACCGACCTTCACCTTGCCATCGAGGATGTCGGCGTGGGCGCTCACGTAGCTCTCGAGGTTGCCCACGTCCTCCCAGTACCCCTCGGCAACCGCGCCATAGAGCGGCTTGCCGTCGGCGAGCAGAGCGGGAAAGACCTCGCTGGAGAAGTCGACCGGGCGGTCAGGTTCGATGTAATCGAAGATCTCCGGGTCGAGCACGAAGATCCCGGAGTTGATCGTGTCGCTGAAGACCTGGCCCCAGCCCGGCTTCTCCAGGAACCGCTCGATCGAGGCGTCGTCGCGCGTGATCACGATGCCGAACTCGAGCGGATCATCGACTCGGATCAGACCGATCGTTGCGATCGCGCTCTTCTCCTCGTGCATCTTGACGATCTTGGTGAGATCGACATCGGTCAGGACGTCACCCGAAATGACGAGGAAGGGCTCGGTCAACTCGTCCATCGCGTTGCGAACAGAGCCTGCCGTGCCGAGCGGGGTCTCCTCGGTGGCGTAGACCATCCGGACGCCGAACTCGGAGCCGTCACCGAACCAATTGCGGATGTGGCTGGCCATGAACGAGACCGTCACCACCACCTCGTCGAATCCGTGACGCTTCAGGAGGTCGAGGATGTGCTCCATCATCGGCCGGTTGGCCAGGGGCATCATCGGCTTCGGGACGTTGGAGGTGAGGGGACGAAGCCGAGTGCCCTCGCCGCCCGCCATGATCACGGCTTTCACCGGGCCAACCTAGCGCGGCCCCGGCCACGGTCTCAGGCGACGAAGGGCCGATTTCGTTCGACTAGGCCAAAAGAACTGACTTCGCTCCCTCGAGTAATGCCCTCCGCTCGGAAACCGAAACCGACGATGAAATGGAATCGACGAAGACCGAGACGACCGGGTGGGTCCAACGACCCATCGTGGCCGCGTTTCTGCGGCTCGTCATCTTCGTCCTGCCCCTGATCGCGGCCGTCGCGTTCATATCGGTCGCGAATCGGGTCGTGCCCCGCCCGTCCGGATGGGCGCCCACGGTGCTGTGGTTCGCCGTCCTGACCGCCGGCGTGATGACCGTCGTGTACCTCGGCGACCGGCTGCTGCGCGGCCTGCTGCCCATCGTCGCTCTTTTCCGCCTGTCGCTCGTCTTTCCGGACCGGGCCCCCTCGCGCTTCAAGATGGCGCTGCGCCAGAACACGGTGCGCCGCCTACAGCGCAGCGTGGCTGACGGCACGTTGCACGACGGAACACCCCAGGAGGCGGCGGAACACCTTCTCCTCCTGGCCGGGGCGCTCAACGACCACGACCGTCTCACCCGCGGCCACACGGAGCGGGTCCGCGCCTACTCATTGATGATCGGCGAGGAGATGGGACTGCCGGAGGAGGACCTCGCCAAGCTCCACTGGGCCGGACTGATCCACGATGTCGGCAAGCTCGAAGTGCCGGCCGAGATTCTGTCCAAGGACGGACGCCCGACGGTCGAAGAGTGGGCGATCCTCAAGAGCCACCCGGCGATGGGTGACCATCTTGTCGAACCCCTGCGGGAGTGGCTCGGCGAGTGGGCCGACGCCGCCGCGCAACACCACGAACGATGGGACGGCGGGGGCTACCCGAGCGGCCTCGCCGCGGAGAACATCTCGCTGTCCGGGCGAATCGTGGCGGTCGCGGACGCCTACGACGTCATCACCTCGGCCCGTTCGTACAAGCCGCCACACTCGGCAGAGTTCGGCCGCAAGGAACTCGCCGACAACGCCGGCACTCAGTTCGACCCCACAGTGGTCAGGGCCTTTCTGAACATCGGGCTCGGCCGCCTACGCGTGGTCATGGGACCGATGTCCTGGCTCACACAGCTGCCTTTCATCGGACAGTCGCCTCTCGCACCGGCATTGGGAACCGTGGCGACGTCCGCGGTCGCGGTGGTCACCGCCGGTGTCGCCGGGTTTGTCGCTCCGGCCACCGAGGAGTTGCCGCTCGAACCCGCCCTGGGCGTGGAGTTCATCGCCGATGCCCCGGAGTTCGCCCCGATCGACATTGTCATGGCCACCGTCGAGGACGCGTCGACCTCGATCGATCTCGCTGACTTCTACGACTCCCCCGACAGCATCCGGTTGGTCTCCCAACCGACCGATGGCGTGCTCACGCTCGGCGCTGACCAGACCCTGCACTTCGAGCCGGCCCCGGACGCCGACGAAGATGTCGTCGCCCAGCTCGAGGTGTGTCTCGGCGATGTGTGCAAGACCACGACCGTGACGATTGGGGTGGAGGCCGTCAACGACGCCCCGATCGTGGCCGACGACGTCGGCTCGACCGCCGAAGACACCCCGACCGAGATCGCGGTCCTGGACAACGACACCGACGTCGACGGCGACACGCTGACGATCACCTCGATCTCGCGTACAGGCGGGTTCATCGGCGACGCCGCGGTCATCGTCGGCAACCACATCCGCTACACACCTGCACCCGACGCGCATGGGGTCGTGCTCCTCGAGTACACGGTCGACGACGGGTCCGGCACCGAGGTCGCCGGGACGATCACGATCGAGGTCCTGTCGGTCAACGACGCCCCGATCGCCCGCGATGACGGCGCGACGACCGACTACGAGACTCCGATCACGCTGGCCCCGCTCGACAACGACACCGACGTCGACGGTGACCCGCTCACAGTGTTCGTCGTGAGCGACCTCGTCGGCGGTTCGGCCGGCCACGACGGAACATTCATCACCTTCACGCCGTCGCCCGGCCACGAGGGTCCGGCGAGTCTGCGCTACACCATCGTCGACTCGTTCGCGGCGTCCGAGGCAGCGATCACGGTCTTCGTCGGGTCCAATCCGATGGCCGCGTTCGATGACACCGCGGTGGTGCTCGAGGACGAATCGGTGCTCATCGACGTCACCGCGAACGACCTTGCCCCGCCGACCGGGTTCGCGTCGACGTCACTCGGCCTCGGCGGCGCACCCAGCGACGGCATCGCGAGCCTGGAGGGCGGCAAGGTCCGCTACACACCGAGCGACGACTTCGTCGGCGTCGATCGCTTCGAGTACGACCTGTGCGACGTCCACGGCCGCTGCCGGCGCGCGGAGGTCTCCGTCACAGTCACGCCGGTCAACGACGCTCCGTCCTTCGCCGTCGGGCCCGACGTCACCGTCGTCGAGGACTCGGGAGCGGCAGTCCTGGCGCCGTGGGTGACCGCCATCTCTGCCGGCCCGGCCGACGAGAACGGGCAGTCAGTGTCCTTCGCAGTGAGCAACGACAATGGCGCCCTGTTCGCCGTCGCGCCGACCATCTCCCCCACCGGCACCCTCACGTTCACTCCCGCGGATGACACGAGCGGCACGGCAACCATCACCATCACCCTGGCGGACGACGCTGGTGCGGTCACCTCGGCCATCTCCGCCACCATCACGGTCTCTGCGGTCAACGATCCACCCACCTTCCAAGCCGGCGCGAACGTCACCGTGGCCGAGGACTCGGGACCGGCGATCATCACGCCGTGGGCGACTGCCATCTCTGCCGGCCCGGCCGACGAGAGCGCTCAGACCGTCTCGTTCGCGGTGAGCAACGACAACGCCGCTCTCTTCGCCGCGGCGCCGGCGATGAACCCCGCAGGCACTCTCACGTTCATCCCCGCGGACGACGCAAACGGCACGGCCACCATCACCATCACCGCCTCCGACAGCGGCGGAGCATCCGGCCCGGCCACTGCAGCCACGATCACGATCGGTCCGGTGAACGATCCGCCCTCAGCCGTCGACGACTCGGCCACGATCGCCGAGGACACCTCCCTGGCCTCGATCAACGTGCTGACAAACGACACCGATCTGGATCTCGACACACTCAGCGTTTCCGCATTCGACGGGTCGACGATCGTCGACGGCGTCCTGACCTCGCTCGGCGGTGGCGCCTTCAGCTACGTCCCCGACCCGGACTTCTTCGGCACGGAGACCTTCACCTACACAGTGACCGACGGAAACGGCGGCTTCGACGGCGGGACGGTATCCCTGGAGGTCACACCGACCCCGGACGCACCCGTGGCCCTCGACGACTCGTTCACCGGACCGGAGGACACCGACGTCGTCGTCAGCGCGCCGGGCATCCTCACGAACGACCTCGACCTCGATGGTGATGCCTTGACGGTCGACACAACGCCGGTCACACCGCCCGCCGCCGGCACGCTGACCCTCGGCGCCGACGGATCGTTCACCTACTCCCCCAACCCAGGGTTCGTGGGCAACGACCGCTTCGTCTACCGAGTGACCGATCCTGGCGCGCTCGCCGCGACTGCGACCGTCGTACTCACCATCAATGATGGTGTTGTCGAGACCGCGTACTTCTTCGACGACTCCGGCGCGTCGGCGTCCGACTACGACCTCGTGGTCGCCCCGCCGCCGAGCAGCGCTCCGGTGTTCGACACCGACAGCGACACCAAGCCGGGCCTCACGTTCAAGAAGACCGCTGACGGACTCAGCGAGACCGATCCCGACAGGTACCAGTACTGGACGCTGCCCGCTCCGGGATCGACCGTATCCCTCGATGGCCCGGTGACTCTCGATCTCTGGTCGACCCTCGAGGACTTCGCGAACGACAAGAAGGGCCATGTCCAAGCCTGGCTCCACGACTGCCTGGGTGTGAGCTGCACCCTCCTGACCTCCACGGGCCTCCATTCCGACGACTGGAACGGCACCGTGAACGACTGGGTGTACCGCGAGATCGACCTGGGCTCGGTGACCCACGACGTACTTCCGGGCCACGAACTCCGCCTCCGCATCCAATTCAGGCACGAGAAGATGTGGGTCGCGATGACCGCCGACTATCCAAGCGGGATTCGCCTGACAATCGCCAACACCGCGCCGGTCGCGGTCGATGACGCCCCGGCCGCCATTCTCGAAGACGCGGCCACGACAAGCCTCGATCCGACTGCCAACGACATCGACACCAACATCGACAAGACCTCGATCACCATCACCTCGCCGGCCACGTTGGGCACCGCCCTACCGCAGTTGGACGGCACCATCGACTACACACCGACCGCCGATCTGAACGGCGTCGAGTCGTTCGACTACGAGGTGTGCGACACCGGCGGGCTGTGTGACATCGCGACGGTGTCCTTCACGATCACCCCGGTCAACGATGCGCCGAGTTTCGTCGGCGGCGGCGACATCAACACGACCGTGGGAGCGCAGACCTTCGTTGCCTGGTTCACGTCGATCTCGGCGGGTCCGGCCGACGAGTCGGGCCAGGTACTGACATGGTCGGGCAACTACACCAATTCCGGCATCTTCGTCACGCCCCCTTCGGTTGATGCAGGTGGAACGCTGACGTTCGAGACAAGCGCCCCCGGGGTGTCCACTTTCACCATCAGGCTCTCCGACGACGGTGGGGGCACGGACACGTCGGCCGACTACGTCTACACGGTCACCATCAGCTGACCGCGGCCGCCCCTAGGCCCGGTCTTCTTCCTTGTCGAGCCGCCCCGCGCGCAGGGCTTCCAGCCCCAACGGGATGTACTGCGCCGCGGAGAGATAGCTGTAGATCAGCGACGGCACCGCGATGATCCAGCCGGCCCACTGGAACCAGTCGGCGATGCTCACATCGCTGGCCCCGGCCAGAAGGAAGGGGAACGCGAAGTAGAGGCCGAAGGTCGCACACTTGCCCCACCAAGTGACGTCGATGCGTCGTCCGCCCAGCGCGCCGAGCACGACGCCGGCGATCGCCACCAGCACCTCACGCGCCAGCGTCACGATCACGAGCCACCACGGAACGGCCCCGTCGATGCCGACGGCGAAGATCCCGATGATCAGAACCGCCCGGTCCGTCAGCGGGTCGATCAACTTGCCGAACTCGCTGACCACGTCGAACTTCCGCGCCCACCAGCCGTCGACCCAGTCGGTCGCGCCCACGGCACCCCACAGCCACGCGGCGGCGTAGCGATCGTCCTGATCGAACAGAAGCCACAGGAAGATCGGAATGCAGGCGAGCCGGAGCAACGAGATCGCGTTGGGCACCGTGAGGATGCGGTCTTCGAAGATCCCCACCTGTCGTTCTCGCGGCCCGGTCTGATCGGCGTCGTTCATTGCCGACAGCCTACGATCACGCCGTGCCCTCCATCTTCACCCGCATCATCGACGGCGAGATTCCCGGTCGGTTCCTCTGGAAGGACGACCTCTGCGTCGCATTCCTCGACGTCCGTCCGCTCGCGCGCGGTCACACGCTCGTCATCCCCCGCGCCGAAGTCGACCAATGGACGGACCTTCCCGTCAGCACCGCCTCCCATCTGATGACGGTCGCCCACGCCATCGGCCGCGTGCAGAAGGACGTGCTCTCCCCCGCCCGTATCGGTCTCATGATCGCCGGCTTCGAGGTGCCCCACGTCCACGTCCACGTTGTTCCGATGAACTCGATGGCAGCGCTCGACTTCAGCCAGGCCGACCCGTCCCCCGACCAGGGCGACCTCGATGCGCTCAGAGATGAGCTCAGTGCGGCGCTGGTGGCCGCTGGACACCCCGAGGCTCAATGAGCGGGAGACCGGCTAGTCCTGATCACCGACGAGGTCGGCCTCGACGATCAACTCCGGGCCGTTGTTGCGGACGTTGTTGACGTCGGTCGAGACCGGATGCAGTTGGATGAGCTGCGCCGGCGCGGGTACGAGAAACCCCTGCAACTGATCGATGTCGTGGTTGTCGCGGTCGAGCCATACATCCCACTTGTCGGGGGGCAGCATGACCGGCATTCGGTCGTGGACCTCCGCAACCTTCTCGTTGGGGTCACCCGTGATGATCGTGCAGCTGTAGAGCTCGAGTGGATCGCCGTTGTCGTCGGTGTGGTTCTTGTCCTTCCACACCTCCCAAAGCCCCGCGAACGCGAAGGGTTCTCCGTCGACGCGACTCATGTACATGGGCTGCTTCTTCTTCTGGCCCTCGATCTTCTTCCACTCGTAGAAGCCGTCGGCCGGGATGATGCAGCGCCGCCTCGCGAACGGTCGCTTGAAGGAGTTCTTCTCCGCCAACGTCTCGCTTCGGGCGTTGATCATCCGGCTCCCGATCTTGGGATCCTTCGCCCAGAACGGCACCAGACCCCAGTGGAAGGCGTCGAGCCGCCTCGTGCCGCCGTCCTCGTAGACCGTGTAGACGCCCTGGGTGGGAGCGACGTTGAAGTTCTGAAGCTGGTCCTGTTCGAGGAGCGCTTCCGATGCCTCGGCGGCGAAGTACTTGGCCAGCTGATCCGGCGGCGTCGTGGAGGCGAAGCGACCACACATCAGGATCGCCCGGGAAGATCGCCGGTGATCGTGCAGCGGCCGATGCGATTGGCCTGTAGGTCGAATTCGATCTCGTCGCCGACCTCGCCACCGAAGCGAGGCACCGCGACCGAGTCCTCGCCACCGACGGCGATGGTGCCCCGCAGGGTGAGGACCTCGTAATCCGGATCGTCGCCGATCAGTTGGACCCGAATCGCATCGGCGAATCCGATGCCACCCTCGGGCAACTCCACTTCACCCGATGGGATGTCGAGGTCGAGGAGGACCGCTGACGGGCCGAGGCACCCGACCGATGCGTCGCGCCCGACCGGTTGAGCACACGCGCCGAACGTGACGGTGTCGAGTGGGCGGAGTTCGCTGGTCACCACGCTCGCGCGCAGACACGCGGACTCGGTGAACCCGTCGGGGCCGACGAAAACCACATGGCCCGATCCGGCGTACTCGAACAGCGAGGCACGAATCGAACCCGGGGTGAAGGGGTAGTCGATGAAGGGGGCAACCGTGATGCGGTTGGCCTCGGGTCCGTCTCCGGCCTCGATCGACACCGGATCGGTGACCGCGACCGTCAACAGATCGCTCGCGACTGGAGGCCCGCCCGACCGAGCGGCGACCTCGGGCGGCTCATCCTCGCCCTCGAATCTGAATGCGCCCTCCGTGCGGCCCTCATCGACCAGGAATTCACTCCACAGAAATACGGCCCCGCCGATCACCAGGCAAAGCAACAGTGTGACTACGACGAGATTGACGATCCGCTGATTGCGTCCCTTCTGCAGGGCATCGCCGACCTGCTCCTCATTGAGCTTCTCCTGCAGGGTCAGCGGACCGAATGCCTCCGAGCTCGCCCCACCGGCGACCAGGTCGCGCCAAGCAGTGACACGCGGTTCGGGCATACGGGCGAGATACGTCTCGAACGACGCCTGGATGGCTTGGCTGAAGAGCAGCATGAGGCCGTTGGCCCGAGCATGCTCGACCGGGTCGTCGAGGAACTCGGGCATGGTCCGCTCACCGGCGACACGCAGGAGAAAGTTGTGGGCCTGCTCGTCGGCCTCGTCGAATGACCAGAGTGGTCCGTCGCCCGCGGGAGGCGGCACGTTCGCCTCTTCGCCGGCGCGCAAGAAACCCGAGGTGACCTTGAACGAGTCGGGCCGGATCTCGAGGCTGTCGTCCACTGACGGGAGGGTTGGGGGTTCATCGGGTTCGCTCTCGGCGGACCAGTACTCTTCGTCGATGTGGAGAGGGTAGGCCGCGTCTCGGCGGGGTGGGTGGCGGGCCGTCCCGAGCTGCCAGACTGCGGCAATGTCCGACCGACAGCTCATCCTCGCTTCCTCCTCGCCTCGCCGCCGAGAGATCCTCGGACGGCTCACCGACGCCTTCGTCATCGTCCCCGCGGATATCGACGAAACACCCCGACCGGATGAGCCTCCCGTCGAGTACGTCGTCCGCCTCGCGGAAGAAAAGGCCAGGGCCGTCGCGTCGCCCAACTCAGTGGTGATCGGCTCCGACACGTCCGTCGTGCTCGACGGACAGATCCTCGGCAAACCCACAGACCGCGCGGACGCGGTGGCCACCCTCCGGCGCCTCTCCGGTCGTAGACACGAAGTCGTGACCGGCGTCGCGGTCGTCGTCGCCGGAGCCGACGGCTCGGTCACGACCACCAGCGGCCACGAACAATCCTCGGTCGATGTCGACGAGCTGACCGACCACACCATCGAGTGGTATGTGAGCACGGGCGAGGGCGACGACAAGGCGGGAAGCTACGGCCTTCAAGGGGCCGGCGGGCTCTTCGCCGACAGGGTCACCGGGAGCGTCTCCAATGTGATCGGACTCCCGATGGGACGCCTCCACAAGCTCTGCCGGATTGCCGGAGTCGACCTCCTCGATTTCGGATCAACCTCGTGACCGGCACAGAGCCCCTCGTCGAGCGATTGATCGACCGCGTGTCGCACCATGTGCTCAACCCGCCCACTTCCGCGGACAGCGTCTTCACGTACGGAAGTCCTGCCGAGATCCGTGCGTCCTTCGCCGGCTCGGTGCCCCTCGACTTCGCCGACGCCGAGCCCGCCCACTCCGACGAGGCGCTGGTCGCCGCGACCGATGCCGTGCTGTCGTGGTCGGTCGGCACGACGCATCCGAGGTTCGTGAATCAGAACTTCGCCGGGCCCGACCCCATCGGCGTGGTCGGCGACTTCCTCGGCGCCGCGCTGAACACCACGGGCGCCACGTATGAAGTCGCCCCCGTGTTCACCCTGATGGAGCACGCCGTCCTCGGCAAGCTCGCCCGTCTCGCAGGATTTCCGCCACCGGATTCGATCGACGACGTCCCTCCGGGGATGTTCTGTCCCGGTGGATCCGTCGGGTTGCTCTTTGCTCTACAGCTGGCCCGTCACCGACTCGACCCCGAGGTGACAACGAGAGGATCCAACGGCGAACGGCACGCCGTCTTCGTTTCGGAGTCAGGGCACTATTCCGCCCGGAAGGCCGCCGCCCTTCTCGGGATCGGCACCGATGCCGTCATCCAGGTCCCCAGCGATGCCGCAGGAGTCATGGATGTCGCTGCGCTCGGCGATGCGATCGACCGCGCCGAGCGCGGTGGCCGCACCCCGCTGGCCGTGATCGCCACCGCCGGCACGACGGTGACGTGCGCCTTCGATCCGATCAATGCGATCGCGGAGGTCTGCGAACCCCGCGAGCTCTGGCTCCATGTCGACGGTGCCTACGGCGGGTCGGCGCTCTTCTCGGAGCGGCAACGCCATCGCCTCTCGGGCGTCGAGCGAGCCGACTCGATGGTGTGGGATCTCCACAAGATGATGGGCATGACCCAGCAGTGTTCCGTCCTGCTGGTCCGTGACCCGAGCCAACTCGACACCTGCTTCGCGGCGCAGGCCGACTACCTCTTCCAACCCGACAAACGGAACGCGGCCTTGGACTCCGGAGATCGAACGTTCCAGTGCGGCCGCCGTGTCGATGTCGCGAAACTCTGGCTCTCCTGGAAGGCCCACGGCGACGATGGGTTTCGCGCCCGCGTCGACCATGCAGTCGCGATGGCTGACCACGTCCGGCGCAGTGTCGTCGAATCCGACGACCACTTCGCCTTCTCCGTGGCGGGCGACTTCACGAACACGTGCATTCTCTGGGTGCCGCCGGAGCTGCGGCCCTTCGATCCGGCGAGTCTCGACGAGCGGGAGCGCGATTCTCTCCACCGGCTGGCGCCTGCTGTGAAGGCTCGTATGCAGGACGATGGTTCAGCGATGGTCGGCTACCAACCGATCAACGGGTTGAACTGCTTTCGGCTGCTGTTCATGAATCCACGGGTCACTCCCGACGACGGCAACGAGATTCTCGACCTGATCGAGCAGTACGCGTCGGACGAGTGGACTTCGTAGCCTGTATCCGTGACTGAAACCGCCACTGCAACCGTCGCTCAGGCGCCGGCGCGTCCCGACGAGTTCAGCGCGATCGCTCTCGGCGACATCGAAGTGTGGCCTCCGGTCGTCCTCGCGCCGATGGCCGGCGTGACCAACGCGCCGTTTCGCACACTGTGCCGCCGCTATGGGGCGGGGCTCTATGTGAACCAGATGATCACGGCCCGAGCGATCGTGGAGGGCCATAGGAAGAGCCTCGAGCTCGCGGCCTTCGCGCCCGACGAGAGCCCTCGCAGCATCCAGCTCTATGGCACGGAGCCCTATTCCATCGGCGAGGCAACCCGCCGGTTGGTCACCGGCGACACGCCCGACGGCCGCCGCGTCAACCACATCGACATGAACTTCGGCTGCCCGATGAAGAAAGTCACGCGGCACGGCGGAGGCGCGGCTTTGCCGTGGAAGCGCGAGCTCTACCGGTCGATCGTGAAGGCCGCAGTCGCGGCCGCCGGCGACGTGCCGGTCACGGTGAAGTTCCGGGTCGGGATCGACGACGACGCGATCACGTTCCTCGACGCCGGCCGAATCGCCGAGGACGAGGGTTGCTCGGCCGTCGCCCTCCATGCCCGCACCGCCAACCAGCTCTACAGCGGCACCGCCGATTGGCGCCGCATCGGCGAGCTGAAGCGAGCGGTGACCTCGATCCCGGTGCTCGGCAACGGCGATATCTGGGAAGCCGACGACGCCCTGCGCATGCTCCGGGAAACCGGCGCCGACGGCGTCGTCGTGGGCCGTGGCTGCCTCGGACGGCCCTGGATCTTCCGTGACCTGGCCGAAGTCTTCGCTGGGCGACCGGTGCCGGCTCGGCCTGCGCTCGGTGAAGTACTCGACGGCATGGTCGAACACGCGCAGCTGTTGTGCGATTGGATGGGCGAGCCACATGGCATCCGGGACTTCCGCAAGCACACAGGCTGGTACCTGAAGGGGTTCCCCACCGGCAACGAGATCCGGCGGCAGCTGAACAAGGTCGGGTCGCTCGAGGAACTCCGTGACCACATCGGCCTGCTCGATCGCTCGATCCCCTTCCCCGAGGGAGGCATGCGGATGGTTCGTGGCCATCACGGTTCTCCGAAGGACGTGCATCTGCCCGAGGGGTGGCTGGACGATCGCGACGGAGCCGTTGCGCTGCCCAAGGGAGCCGAGCAACTCGTCAGCGGCGGCTGACCGTCAGGTCCACCCATTCACCTGGACTCACCGACGAAGCGAGCCCTTCCCGGCGATGCAACTCGTGGATCACCCCGCCATGGGTGATCACCAGATGAGTGCCGGCACTCAGCCCGGCGACGAACGAGTCGATTCTCGCCGCGAACGCGGCCACTGACTCGCCTCCCGGCGCAACGAAACCGTCGTGGTCGATCATCGCTTGCTGCGTTGCCGCATCGAGCTCGTCCCACGTCCGTCCCTCGATGGCGCCGAAGTCGAACTCACGCATGGCGCGCTCCCACATCGGTTCCACGCCGATCACCGCGGCGGTTTCACGGCATCGACGCAGGTCGGACGACACCACCGACGCGTACGACGTCTCGGGGAGAGTCAACGCCTCCAGGTCGGTGCGCCCTTGGAGTGACAGACCGATGTCGCAATGCCCGGCGTAGCGCCGCTCCTCGTTCCATTTCGTTCGACCATGACGAACGAGGCGCAGCGTCAGATCCACAGCCACCCCTGCGTGACAACCATCTCCGAGACGACAACCAAGGCGGCGATCTCACCCAGCTGCTCAACGGCACCCAGGACATCGCCGGTGGTGCCGCCGAATTGATGGCGCGCGAAGCGAGTTGATGCGAACACCAGGAGCACGAGCACACCGAGAACGACTGCGGTCGTCGGACCGAGCGCGGCCGCGACGATCGCGGCGACAGCGACCGCGGCAACCAACCAGCGCGAGCGGAGCGCTGCGGAGGTTGCGGCCAACCCGTCGACCCGCGCCTCCGGGCCGAGACGCATCACCACCAGGGAAGCCGCTCGACCGAACGTATGAGCGGCCACGAGTGCGCCGAGCCCATCAAGCCCGTCCAACGATGACAGGGCGACAACCTTCGTTCCCGTGGCCACGACGAGCGCGAGTGTGCCGAACGTGCCGATTCGGGAGTCCCGCATGATCTCGAGTCGCCGCGCCGGGGTGTAGCCGCCGAACGAGTCGAAGGTGTCGGCCAACCCGTCCTCGTGAAACGCCCCGGTCAGCACCGCACCGAGGCCGACCACGACGAGGGCGGCGAGCGGCGAGGCAACGACTTCCACGAGACCCAGGTAGCTCAACCCGAGAACGGCTCCGAGGACCGCGCCGACAACCGGGAACCAGGGCACCGCAACGGACATCGATTCATCCGGGTCGGGATGTCGACCACCGGGAAGCCGCGTCAGGAACGACCACGCGAGACGAGCGGACCTCACGCCAGGCCCCACTCCTCGAAGGTCGCAACGTCGATGACTGCTGCAGCCGCCATTCGAACGAGAGGTACCGCGGCGAGGGCCCCACTCCCCTCCCCCAGACGCAGATCAAGATCGAGCAGCGGGTTGAGACCCAGGTACTCGAGGAGTCGACGATGGCCGGGCTCCGCCGAGCAATGACCGGCAATGCAATGGCGCAACGCACCGGGCTGGGCCGCCGCGAGCGGCGCCACGGCGGCGGTGACGATGAAACCGTCGAGAACCACCGGTAGCCCGCGGCGTCGGGCAGCCATGACCGCGCCGGCAATTGCGGCCAGCTCTGCACCCCCGACCTCGCGCAGTGCCTCGATCGGAGTGACCGGGCCGATGCGCTCGAGCGCGTCGTCGACGACGTGCACCTTCCTCAAGAGGGCCTCCTTGGCCACCCCCGTGCCCGGCCCGACCCACTCGGTTCCCGTGCCACCGACGACCGCGGCGGCCAGCGCGGAGGCGGACGTCGTGTTGCCGATACCCATCTCGCCGAAGACGAGCAGGTCGGCATCGCACGCATCGACCGCGGCAACTCCGGCGAGCACCGCCTCGTCGAAACGCGCCGGAGTCATGGCGGGCTCCACTCGCAGATTGCCGGTCGGATTGCCGACCCCGACGTCGACAACTTCGATCGTCGCGCCGACCTCGCGGGCGAGAACGGCAGCCGTTGCACTGCCGCGACGCAGGGCGTCGACCATCGCCGCCGTCACGTCGACCGGATACGCACTGACTCCCTCGGTCGCGACGCCATGGTCCGCAGCGAAGACAATGGCGTGAGGTCGCTCGACCTTCGGCCGGTCGGTGCCTTGCCATCCAGCGAGCCAGGCAGCGACGCGGTCCAGTTCCATGAACGCACCGGTGGGCCGCAGCACGTGGGATGCCCGGATGCCGACAGCCATCGACGAGGCCGCGTCTGGCCCGGGCAGGTCGGAGAGGAGCTTTTTCAGCTCAGACACGTTGGATCTCGACCACGCCGCCGGCGACGCAGAGAAAGGCGCGATCGCTGGCCTCCGCAACGCAGCGGTTCACGGTGCCGAGCACGTCGCGGAACCGCCGGGCCAAGGCATTGTCAGGCACGATGCCGGATCCGACCTCGTTGGTGACAACGATCGTGTCGCCGCGCCTCGCCCCCAGGACGGCGGCCAGATCGGCCGCCGCCGCTTCGATCTCCTCGTCGGTGCGATCCAGCAGATTCGTCACCCAAAGCGCAAGACAGTCGACGATGACCGTGTCGTCAGTTCCCACGCCGCTCACCGCGACCGCCACCTCGACGGGAGCTTCGATGGTGACCCAATCGGCCGGACGTTCAGTCCGATGATGGGCGATGCGCTGCGCCATCTCGTCGTCGCCGGCTTCGGCGGTGGCGACGAATGCAACATCGGCGGCGGACTCGGACGCGAGCCGCACGGCCGTCGACGACTTACCGCTCCGGGCCCCACCGGTGAGGAGGGTGAGCATCAGAAGTCGATGCCCTTCTTCGCCGCAATGCCCGAGTCGTACGCATGTTTGGTCTTGACCATCTCGGTCACGGTGTCGGCCATTTCGATCATCCACTCCGGCGCGTCACGGCCCGTGAGGACCAGCGACACGTTGGCGGGCCGATTGCGGAAGGTTGCCTGCACGTCAGCCGCGTCGATCCAACCCCAGTTCAGGGGGTAGGTGATCTCGTCGAACACGACGAGTCGGTGCTCTCCCGCTTCGACAATCGCCTTGCCCTGGCGCCAGGCCTCCTTTGCTTCGGCCTCGTCCTTTGTGAGGTCATCGCTGTCCCAGGTGAAGCCATCACCGAGCGACCAGAAGTCGATTCCGAGCTGCCCGGCCATCATCTGTTCGCCGGTCACCCAGTCATCGGACTTGAGGAACTGGACGACCGCGACCGGCCAATCCCGAGCCCGGGCCCGCATGGCGACGCCGAAGGCCGCCGACGACTTTCCCTTGCCGTCGCCGGTGTTCACGAGGACAAGGCTCTTGGCCACGGAGAGGCCGTCGGGCCGCGGGTCCTCGGTGAGCGGTTCTTCAGGGGTCGTGTTCATGAGGAACTCCTCAGTTGGGCCGACTGGTGACCGGCACAATGACCGGCCCGTCGACATCATCGATGATTCTGACGTTGGCGTGGAAGTACTGGGCAATGAGCGACTCGGACAACACTGCGGGTGGCGGTCCCGAGACGACGATCTGCCCGCCCGCGAGTACGGCGACCGAGTCGCCATAGCGAGCCGCGAGGGTCAAGTCGTGAAGGGTGGCGAGCACCGTGAGGCCTCGCTCACGACGCAACTCCTCGACGAGGTCGAGCACGTCCTGCTGATGGCCGAGATCCAGTGCCGTGGTCGGTTCGTCGAGCAGCAGAATCGATGACTGCTGGGCGAGAGCGCGGGCGAGCACGACCCGCTGCCGCTCTCCCCCGGAGAGACTGATGACCTCCCGGTCGGCGAACCCTCGGAGATCGAGACGATCGAGAACGGACGCAACGATCTGGCGATCATTGAGCGAGTCGCCGCTGAAGATGCCTCGGTGAGGAGTGCGCCCCAGCATGACGTAGTCGACCACGAGCACGCCGGGGGGAACCACGGGCGTCTGCGGAACGTAGGCAATCGCCTTCGCTCGTGCGATGGCATCGGTTTTCTCGGAGCCACCGATCACGATCTCGCCGCGGTAGTCGACCGCGCCGAGCATCGCCCGAAGCAAGGTGGTCTTGCCGGCGCCGTTCGGACCGATGACGTTGATCCACTGACCCTTCTCGATCGCAAGGTCGACGCCGGTGAGTACCGGCGTCCCGCCGAGGTCGACTTCGACCGAACGGGCGCGAATGGTGCCGGTCACCAGACCTCCCTTCGGCTGGCCCGCAGGACCAGAGCGAAGAACGGGGCGCCGATGAACGCGGTGACCACGCCGATCGGTAGCTCTGCGGGCTCGAGCACGGTTCGGGCGACCAAGTCGGCCGCCACCATGAACGCGGCGCCGAACAGCACCGAGAGTGGCAGCACGATGCGGTTGCTCGCCCCGAACGCGAGGCGAACTGTATGGGGCACGATGATCCCCACAAAGCCGATGAGCCCGGTGACCGCCACTGCCGCAGCGGCTCCGAGTGACGCGGCAAGGACGACGATGATGCGGACGCGCTGCGGATTGACGCCGAGCGCCGCAGCCTCTTCGTCACCGACAGCCAACACATCGAGCGCTCGTCGGTACCGCAACACCACGACGACCGTCACGAGGGAATACGGGGCCAAGAGCGCCGGCTCGTCCCATCCCGACGTCGCGATTCGGCCCAGGATCCACGTGTAGACCTCTCGGATCACGTCGCTGTTCGCCTGCAACACGTATGTCTGACAGGCGGTGAGGAAGCTGGCGACCGCGACGCCGGCCAGGATCAGGGTCACCGTCGACCGTCCGCCGATATGCCCCGCCATGTAGGAGATCCAGACAGCCGCCAGACCTCCGATGAACGCCGCGAGGGGCACCGGATCGAGCACGCCGGATCCGTCGCCGAACCCCTCGGTGATCGCAATGGTTGCCCCGAGACCGGCGCCGGCCGCGATGCCGAGCAGGTAGGGGTCGGCCAGCGGGTTTCGGAACGCACCCTGATAGGCGGCACCGCTCACGGAGAGCGTGGCCCCGACCATCAACCCGAGCACCACACGAGGAAAGCGAATCTGGGTGACGATCGCCTTCTGGGTGTTCGAGAGTCCCGAGTCGACATCGATCCACGGGATGCCGTCCAGAAGCTCGCCGAAGACCTCTCTGATGGAAAGATCAACAGGACCCATGGTCAGGCCGGCGAAGACGGCCACCAGGATCGCCAACACGCCTGCCGCGACCGCGCCGAACTCGAGTCGAGCGCCCTCGGGCATCTCGACGCCGGCCTCGGCGGGTCGCGGGGCGGTCATGACTACGCCGGAACAGACACCGTGGCGAGAATCTCGGCAATCGCAGTGGCGAACTCCACGACACGAGGTCCCCAACGGGAGGCGACATCGTCGTTGAGCTCCACGACCGCGCCGGTCTGGACGGCCGTCAGGTCGGCCCAACCCGGGCGGGAGGCCACCGTCTCGGCGGTCTGCGATGCCCAAATCGTGTCCGCCAGGAAGATCACGTCCGGATCTGCTCCGAGGATGAACTCCTCGGTGAGCGGGAGGTAGCCGTTGAAGGCATCGCCCGCCGCCTGGTCGCCAATGCTCGACAGGCCGAACAGGGCGTACACCTGCGCGACGAAGGAATCGCTGTTGAGGCTGTAGTAGTCGGTGCCCAGCTCGTGGTAGTAGGTCAGGCCCTCGGCCGACGGAGCGCCGGCCAGAAGCGTGGCGATATCGGTCTGCATCTCGAGCACGAGCGCCGCGGCTTCCGCGACCTGGCCAGTGGCTGCGCCGAGTTCCTCGATCTGCGCGTAGATGCCGTCGAAGTCGGTCGGGGCGTCGCGGGCAATGACCGTGATGCCGAGCGCTTCGATCTCCGTCGTTGCCGAGCTCACCTGCATCGCCACCAGCTGCGGCTCGTAGGCGGCCACTGCCTCGACGTTGACCGTGAAGCCGTCAAGATCGGAGATCGGCGCGTTTTCGGGATAGTTCGAGAACGCATCGACGGCGACGACCTGGTCACCCGCACCGATCGCGAACAGGATCTCAGTCGCCGTTGGTGACAGCGACACAATGCGCTCGACGGTCTCGTCGGACGACTCGTCGGTGACGTCGTCGTCGCCACAAGCTGCCGCGAACATCGCGAGCGCCAGTAGCAGGGCAAACAGTTTCTTCATCGGATTCCTCCTTGTGGCTCGAGGTCATATGCACGAGCGACTGGATCAGATCCGATCGCACGAGCGTCCCTTCCTCGAGGGTCGGTTCGTGTGTTCGGTAGAGGCGACCGGACTTGTCCTCACCACCGAGGTGGCGAGACATCACCGTTGCGGGACAGCGCCGGAATCACACCGGACTTCGCTCGAACGAACAGTCCGATACTAGGAGCAAACGGTGTCGAAGCGGGCCGACGCTTCGCCCACGATGCGCGAGATGAGCTCGTCGCAGGTCGGCAGATCGTCGACGACGCCCACGCACTGGCCCGTTGGCAGAATGCCGACTTCGAGCTTCCCCTCGACCATCGATGCCCGCGTCAACATCGCGGCATTGGCCGCCATCGCGACCTGGGCCCAGGTCAGGTCCTGATTCTTCTTCATGTTCAGTCCCTCCTTGAGGAGGTCGCCCATCGAAGTGCCCGTGAGCTTGCGGAACTTGAGTGCGTTGAGACCCGCCCGCGGCAACTGCAGAAGACCCGTGCGTTCGAGGTTCTCGATGACCTCGGTGCGAATCACCCGCTGTGGTGCGCCGTCGATCGCCGTGGACACCACGGTGCCGGTCACCGGCGTACTGAGATACACCTCCTTGACCTGATCGGGCACCTTGCTGTCGGCGGTGAGCAGGAACCTCGTCCCCATCGCGATGCCATCCGCGCCCCACGCCAGTGCCGCGGCAAGTCCTCGGCCGTCGTGGAACCCACCCGCAGCAATCACCGGAATGTCGACCGCGTCGATCACCTCGGGGAGCAGCAACGACGTCGGGACCGTGCCCGTGTGACCGCCGCCTTCGCCACCCTGGCACAGCACCGCATCGACGCCCCACTCAGCGACCTTCTCGGCATGACGCCGCGCGCCGACGGTCGGCACGACAACCAGGCCGTTGTCCTTGAGCTTCTTGACCATGTCGGGTCGAGGCGCCTGAGCAAATGAAGCAACCTTCACGCCCTCGCTGATGAGAAGGTCGACGCGCGCTTCGACATCGACGGCATCGGTGCGGAGGTTCACCCCGAACGGCTTGTCGGTGCGGGACTTGACCTCGGTGATCGCGGCCGCCATCTCCTCGAAGGTCATGGTGGCTGCGGCCAGAATCCCGAGGCCGCCGGCGTTGGCCGTCCCCGTCACCAGAGAGGGGCCGGCGACCCAACCCATCCCGGTTTGTACGATCGGATAGTCGACACCGAACAGCTCGGTCACCCGGGTTTGCAGGCGGGAATCGACGGTGGAAGACGCGCTCATTGCTTCACCCTACGACCTAGGGTGCGGGGGTCAGACACCGAGATGGAGAGGGGGTTTCCGGATGACTCGACGACTCACAGAGTTCAGTCACGGCGCTGGTTGAGGCTGCAAGCTCGCCCCCGGCGAACTGGCGCAGGTCGTGCGTCGCCTCTCCCCAACCGAAAGCCCTGACCTCCTTGTCGGCGCCCTCACGGGCGACGACGCCGCAGTCTGGCGTCTCGACGACGATCGAGCGCTGGTCGTCACGGCCGACTTCATCACCCCAGTCGTCGACGACGCTCGAGACTGGGGCCGAGTCGCGGCCGCCAATGCCGTCAGCGATGTCTACGCCATGGGCGGCCGCCCGCTGCTCGCACTCAACCTCGTCTGTTGGAACACCGACGAGCTTTCCACCGAACTCCTCGGCGATGTCATGCAGGGCGGACACGACATCGCCGCCGAATGCGGCTTCGTGATCGCCGGGGGTCACACGGTCGACGACCCTGAGCCCAAATACGGCATGGCGGTGATCGGCGAAGTGCATCCCGATCGCATGCTCACCAATGCCGGCCTGCAATCAGGCACAACTCTGATCCTCACGAAGCCGCTCGGTATCGGTGTGATCACAACCGGGCTGAAGCAGGGCGAAGCGTCGTCGGAGATCGTCGCTGCCGCGGTCGCCAGCATGACCCGGACCAACGCAGCAGCCGCCGCCGTGGCGGTCGCCGCTGGGGCGACAGGAGCAACCGACGTCACCGGATTCGGCCTTCTCGGTCACGGCGGTCGCATGGCCGAAGAGTCGGGCGTCGACCTCGAGATCGTGGTCGATTCGGTCCCGATCATCGCGGGCGCCCGCGACCTCGCGGCCGCCGGCGTGGTCCCCGGCGGCACCGGAAGAAACCTCGCATGGGTGAGGGACCGGCTCGACGTGGCCGACACCGTCGATGAACTCGACGTCACCCTCCTCGCCGATGCCCAGACCTCCGGCGGACTTCTCTTCGGAGTCGACCCCGGTGTGGCGGCCGACGTCGTCACAGAACTCCGAGCGACCGGCCACGACGCGGCGACGATCGGTTCCGTCGTCGACGGCAGTGGACGAATCCATCTTCAGAGGGTTTGACGTCAACTTTTCGGCGGTCCGGCCGACAGCTCTGTATGCCTCTCGACACCGCCCCTACTGACGCGCCCCTTCTCGCGCCCGCGGGCGTCTCGCCCCACGCCGACTCAACGGCTCGCCCCACGCTGTCGGTGATCATGCCGCTCTACAACGAGGAAGCGACCCTGGCCGACGTCATTCATCGAGTCCTGTCGCTCGATTTCGGAGTGGACATCGATCTCATCGCGGTGGACGACGGATCGAGCGACGGATCGACCGCCATTCTCCACTCGATCCCCGACCCTCGGCTCCGCGTCGCGATCCACGCGGAGAACAAGGGCAAAGGTGCGGCGATTCGCACTGGCCTCAACGCGGCGATGGGCGACATCGTCGTCATTCAGGACGCGGACCTCGAATACGACCCGACGCAGTGGGAGACGCTGATCCAGCCGATCCTTCGGGGCGACGCCGATGTGGTCTACGGCAGCCGCTTTCTCGGCCGGCCGGAAGGCATGCGCTGGCAGAACCGGCTCGCGAACGAGGCGTTGACCGCGCTGACGGGCCTGCTGTTCCGGGCCCGCATCACCGACATGGAGACCTGCTACAAGCTGATTCGCCTCGATGTCCTCGACGACGTCCGCCTCGAGGCCAGCCGCTTCGACGTCGAACCCGAGATCACCGCTCGCCTGCTGCGCCGGGGTGTGACGATCCACGAACTGCCCATCGACTACGTCGCCCGCTCGCACGAAGACGGAAAGAAGATCGGCTGGCGCGACGGAATCGCCGCCGTCCGCACCCTTCTGAAGTGGCGCCTACGCCCGGCGGCCTGAAACCCGAGGCTCTCTAGAACTTCGCCGCCGCGGTGAGACGCCGAATCAACGGCTCGAAATGCTCGAGCGGCAGCGTGTCGTAGTCGGGATCGAAGGCCTGTTGATCCCAATCGTCGGTGAACTGCTCGCACAGCGCGAACCAGGGCTCATCGGCGAAACGATCCCGGAGGTTCGTGGGCACGTTGAAGTGGTGGTAGTAGTGCCGGCCCTGGAAGTCCTGGTGATGCTTGATCGACTGGTAGACGTCGTCGCGCACGTACGGCTTGATCATCTCGGCCGAGATGCCGCCATGGTTGGGTACCGAGATGGCTTTGCCGATGTCGTGACACAGCGACCCGAAGATCATCTCGTCGTCGGCTCCGGCCCGCTCCGCCATGGTGGCTGTCTGCAGACAGTGGGTGAGCTGATCAGTGATGAAACCGTCGCTGATATCGGCCAGCGATTCGAGCAGCATGATCATTCGATCAGCCACCCGGCCTTGATTGGCAGAGGTTCGTTCGCCGATCAAGGCCCATTGTTCGGCGGTCGACTCGTCCATGCGACGAAACGACGCCGGGTTCGAGTCCACTTCGGCAGGATCGGTGACCGTCATCGTGCGTTTCCTTCCTCGGGGTCCCAACCACCGTAGCGAGGCGCGGCAGGGGCCGGGAACTCCTTCGCTGCGATCATCTTCGAATCTGGTCTTCTAGAGTCACCGAATGAGCTCTGCCGACGCAGTCGTCATCGGTGGGGGGATCGCCGGTGTTTCCGCCGCCGCCGGGCTCGCCTCGGCCGGACTCACCGTGACCCTCGTCGAAATGGAACCGACACTCGCGTTTCACACGACCGGGCGTTCCGCCGCCCAGTACCTGAAGAACTACGGGAACGATGTCGTCCGGCGGCTCACCATCGCGTCGGCCGACTTCTTCTCGACGGCGGGACCGACCCCGCTCTGGTCGCCACGCTCGTTTCTGCGAGTAGGCGATGCCGTGCACGCAGAAACATTGCGGGAGGAGGCGGCCGCGGCGCTCGTCCTCGCGCCCACCACGGAGTTTCTCGACGGTGACGCCACGAGATCCCTCGTTCCTTCGCTCTCCCACGACGTTGCGGGCTCGCTGTACGAACCGGACTCGATGGAACTCGACGTGGCCGCAATCCACCAGACATACGTCACCGAGATGCGGTCGGCGGGCGGGACAATTCGCACTGCGAGTCCGGTCACTCGCATCAACCCCGGCACCAACTGGACCGTCGGTCTCGCCGACGGATCGACGATCGAGACCCCCGTGGTGGTCAACGCCGCCGGGGCGTGGGGCGACCGGGTCGCAGCCCTCGCCGGCGTCAACCCCGTGCCGCTTCACCCATGCCGACGCACCGTCGCGATCGTGAGCGTGCCGGACGACATCGATGTGTCGGACTGGCCGTTGATTGCGTTCGAGGACGGCACCGGGGGAATGGACGGCTACTGCAAGCCGGAGGCTGGGGGGCTGCTCGTCTCCCCTGCTGACGAGACGCTCTCGGAGCCCTGCGATGCCCGCGCCGAGGAGATCGACGTGGCCCGCGGTCTCGCGGGACTGAACCACTGGACCACGCTGTCGGTCAGGCATGTGAAGACGACGTGGGCCGGGTTGCGCACATTTGCCGCTGACCGTTCGCCCGTCGCCGGCTTCGCTCCTGATGCACCCGGTTTCTTCTGGATGGTCGGGCAAGGCGGCTACGGCATCCAAATGGCTCCCGGTCTCGCCCACGCGGCCGTCGGCCTGATCGTCCACGGCGCGGTACCGGTCGACCTCGTCGAAGCGGGGGTCTCCGCGGATGACCTGTCGCCCGATCGGACCACGCTCGGCGGCCCGCTCTCATCGGATCACTAGGTCGAGGCTCGCCAAAACGACGAATGCCGCCGACCCCGAAGGGCCGACGGCATCACGCCAGTAATCAGATCAGAAGATCAGACGACTTTGACGTTCTGGGCTTCCTCGCCCTTACGGCCGGGGGCCACGTCGAATTCGACGGTCTGACCCTCGTCGAGGGACTTGTAGCCCTCGCCGACGATGTTGGAGAAGTGAACGAACACGTCCGAGGCGCCTTCGCGCTCGATGAATCCGAAACCTTTTTCAGCGTTGAAGAACTTAACTTTGCCTTGCACTTTAATCACATACTTTCTTGAAGAACGGGCGGAAGTCGCTCGTTCACCTCAGAACGCTACGCGGGAAATCACGCATTCCCCCCCTTTTCGGGAACGACTTCAGACGAGCGATCGCGTCATCGCATCGAAGTCGAGATCGAGAACCGCGCCATCCGCCTCAAAACGGTGGTGAGTCTCCAACCGGTCGACCGTCCCCCACGGCGACTCGTGCCGGGGAAAGTCAGCGATCGGCTGCTCACTTCCGTCCACCACGAACGGTTCCGTCCAACCGAACGTCACCAAGCCGCTGCTCGGAGAAGTCCAAGAGACATCCGCTTCGTCACCGTCGGTCACCGTGGGATCGGTGGCGACGACGGCGGCCGTGAATTCCTCGAAGGACTGTTCCGCCTCGGTCCCGACCTCCACGACCCAAACATTGTCGGCCCCACCCTCGGCGATCAGGTCGAACGGTTGGGTCATGCCGTTGGTCGCATGGACATCCGGGTCGTAGACCCGCCAAGTAGGAGCGCGATGCGACCACAACGCAATGTGGCCGCCGTTCTTGGTCCCGAGCGTCCAGTTCCGAACCTGGACGACCTCGTCGAAGTGGTCCTGCGGGAAGTACGCGTGGGTGTAGTCCCGATAGTGGAACACGAGATCGAGGATCGGATCGGTCGTCTCGTCGTAGAGCGGCGAGTAGATGTGGATCGCCGTTCGCTCGAACTGCGCCGTCCTCGGCATCGACGCGTCGCCCGTCCAGTAGCCCGGTTCGCCGTCATCTCGCCATTCGGTGGACTCGGTTAGTCCGGTCATCGGATGGTTCGTGAAGACTCGCGCGTCGGCATCGATGGTCGCCTGCCAGATGTGGACCTGGTCACGCATCTGTCCCTTCCGGTGATCCAACACACTCGCCAGGCTGACCTGCGGACTCCTCCAGGCGTAGGTATTGGCCTCGTCGAGACCACCGAGGTTGAGAATCATGTAGTTGTCGAAGACCCACTGTTCGATCTTCTCGACGTCGCCGCCCTGCACGTCGCTGAGCTGCTTGATCTGCGTGAAGACGTCGCCTTCCCAGAGCCGGTGTTCGTTGGCCTCGGCGGTGCTGACCTCAGCCATCTGCCAGAGCCCGATTCCGCCTGTCGACCACCAGAAGGGGAGGTTCGCGGGGTCCTTGAAGTCGTAGCCGAACGGAGCCTCCGGCCTGTCGCTGATCGGCTCCCGCGAGTCGACGTGAATGCCATGGCGCTCACGGGTGACCGTGACGTCGTCCGTCTGTGCGATCGCGATGACCGCCGCCGGCGGTCGATAACGCTCAGCCAGGCAGAAGTAGGTCGCGGTAGTGCTGTCGACCGACACATGCGGCCCCGGCGTTCGATCGAAGAGGAGCTTCGCGACGTCGAAGGTGTCTTCGTCGCGGGCGGTCATCTTGTCCTTCTTGTACGTCCGCCCGTGGGGTGCCACGTAGGCGCCCTGGTGATAGTGGCTGGCCATGTCGAGAAGGCAGAGGTCGAGCGCCATCGCGGCCGCGTTGACGATCTCGTCGTCGTCGCTCAGCTCGCACAGCGAGAGCAGCGGGGTGATGTTCTTGGCCATGTAGACGTTCGAGTGCCATTCGAAGAACCCGAAGCGAGCCCGCTCGTGGATCCACTCGAGAATCTCCGGGCGAGCCCTCTCTTGATGCTGCCGTCCTGTCAGCTGTGTGACCTCGAAGACGTCGTCCGGGAAGAACTGACCGGCCAGGAACTCGTTGGACAAGGTGATCACTCGGTGGTTCTCGGACCAGTACCAGAGGTGATCGACACGATCGTCGGGCAGCGGATCGTCGTAGCGGTACCGATTGGCCAGGACCCGATCTCGGATGGCATCGATCACATCGGGCGATATCCGGGTCATCGGCGAGTCGCCCTGACCGAGGGCGAGAACCCAGTTGAAGTACATGAACTGGAAGTCGCGCGTGTCGCGCCATTCGTCGAGCTGTCGCCAGCGATCGTCGAAACCTTCAACGGTCACCGCGTCGATGTCCCAGGTGTAGTTGGGATCTCGGCGGGCGGCCGCGAGCTGCACCGCGACTCCCGAAGCCGACGACGGCCGCGGCGATGCGGAGGCGAACGACAAGTAGCCATCGACCTGTGATTGAAAGAACGCCTCGTCCACGAGTCCGGCACTGCCCGGGGTAGCGAGACCTGGCGGGATCTCCGCCACCAGCGTCGTCGTCGGCGAGGACGCCGTTGTCGTCGGCGCGCCTGACGTCGTCGTTGTCGCCGGCGTCGCGCCATCGCCTCCGCCACAGGCAGTCAGCGCGACCAGTGAAGAGGCGCCCAGCAGGAACTCTCGCCGATAGATCATGGAACGTCCTCCATCTGGACTGCCAGGGCGGCAGCGGCCTCTGCTCGATCTCCGGCCCGGTGCCGAAGGAGCGACAGGGCAAGAAACACCACCATCGCAATCGACGCGGAGGTGAACAAGAGCTTCGGCCCTTCGGCCTCGTAGAGCGCGCCCGCGCCGTAGGCCACGATGCCCGACACGAGCATGCCGGCGGCGCTGAACAGTCCCTGCCCAGCCGCAAGTTGCTCAGGTGGCGTCGCCGTCGCTACCGCGACTTGATTGGCCGGCATTGTGAATGCATCGGCAATCGCGTGAACCAAGGAGATCGCCAGGAGCGCCCAGAGAACATCGATCCAGCCGTAAGCCAGCGTGCAGACGGCGGCGACGGCGATCGACCATCCGACCACGGATGCATGCCCCCGCTGCTGCGCCATGCGCCCGCCCGTCGGCGCGAGAAGGATCATGGGGATCGTGAAGAGGCTCAAGGAGAGCCCCACCAGCCACGTCTCGGCGCCGTTGTCGTCGAGCAGCAGAGCCCACGTCGCCTCGAAGTAGGCCAGCGTGAGAAAGAACGCGACTCCGGCGAGCATCGCCGACTGAATCCGTGGAATACGCAGCAGCGGCAGCGTCGCTCGACGCACGCCGTCCCCCGGCGGGGTGCGCAGGTCCAGGCGCCCGACCCACAGCAGGAGCAGCAGATTGGCGCCCACGAGCACGATGAACGGGAGCCGAATTCCGCCGAGTTCGACCATCACCGCAGCAAGAGCCGGGCCGAGGACGAAGCCGGTGATGTCAAACGCCGTAAGGCGCCCGAGCGTCGTGCCCACGGCAGCGGGGTCCCGAGTGATCAGCAGACGACGCATCGCCGGTGAGACGGCACCCGTGCTCAGGCCGAAGACGATACGCGATCCCACAAACATCCACAGCTCGTCGGCAATGACCATTCCGAACATCCCGACCGCGGCGAGGGCCACGCCGAACCGGATCATCTGCGGCGTGCGCCCGCGATCAGCAAACGGAGCAAGGCCCACCTGGGCAGCGAAACCGGCGAGGAAGCCCGCCGAGGCGATGAGTCCCAACTGGCTCTCGCTGAAGCCGAACTCATTCCGAAATTCTGCGAGGAGGGTGAAGACCGAGCCGTAGCCCATCGTGAGGACAGCCGTCACGGCGTAGTACGGGACATTGGGATCGGTGCGCAAGGGCATCGATGGGGTGGCTGCGTCCGTCACGCGGCCGACGGTAGCGGAGCATGATTCGCGGGCCGAATCGAACGGGCCAGCTACGGTTCGACGCGATGACGATCGGCCCGCACCCAACTGTGGCCGCGGGCCCGCGGTCGAGTTGGGCGCCATTCGTGATCATCGTGTTGATTGCGCTGCTGTGTGGAGCCGCCTTCGTCGCGGACGGTCTGAGGCGCACCGCACTCGGGCCCGACAAGGACAGATTCGGGACGTTCGAGGCTGCCGGGCTCGTCGAGCTCGAGGGCGGCGTCACGTATGGCGTCTACGACAACCGGTCCGCGGGAGGGCCCAAGAACGTGCGGGTCGATCTGGACGGCGAACTGCTGGCGATCGAGCCCGTGAGTCAGGAAAACGGCAATGAGCGGGTCACGGCCGGGCGGTTCTTGGTGCCGGTCTCCGGCACCTATCGAGTGCGGGTCGACGGACAGCAGCTCGAGATCGCGACAGATCTCGGGCTGACCTTCGAAGGCCTCACCTCTGCCCGGTTCTCGGTCGGCGACGACCCGTTCAACTCCCGCGAGACAGTGGAGATCTGGCCGTTCGTCGGTGCCGGCATGTGCGTCATCGCGGCGCTCTTCGCTTGGGGAGTCGGCTACGACAAGACCCGTGCTGGCTAAGCGTCGCCCCCACGGCTGTTGGATCGCTACGAGCAGAGCGCTGACGACCCGGCCTACTGTCGATGGCATGGATCGACGCCGAGTTTCGAGATGGACAGTTGCCGTGGTTGCCGCCGCGCTGATCGCAGCCAGTTGCGGCTCGGATGGCGACGACGCCGCAACTGCCACCACCACGACGACGGCGGCGCCGGTGGAAACCAGCGCGCCGACAGATCCGGATACCCCGGCCACAACGACCACCACCACGACCACGGCGCCGGTAGCCACGGCGAGCTACCGCGGTGTCTCCGCAACTTCGATCCGTGTCGGCATTCTCCTGTTCGACACCGACGCGATTCTGGAGCTCGGCGTCGACGTCGGCTACGGCGATCAGACACAGCACTACCAAGTCGTGATCGACGAGATCAACGAATCCGGCGGCATTCTCGGCCGGCAGATCGACCCCGTCTACCGGCTGGTCTCGCCCGTTGATGCCGACGCCGCAGATCGGATCTGCACCGAGTTCGTCGAGGACGAAGAGGTCTTCGCCGTCCTCGGGACCTCGCGCCCTCCCGACAACGTTCTCTGTTACACGGAAACCGGGGACACACCGTTCATCGGTGCGCCGAGTGGCGACCTCAGCGACGAGGTCTTCGAGCGGTCGATCGCCCCGTTCATCTTTCCCGGGCGGCTGCCCAGTCGCACCGACGGTGCGGTTCTCGCCGCCCTCGAGCTCGACGACTCGATCGTCGACGGCGTCATCGCCGTGCATGGCGCGGACGGCGAGCGCGTGGATTCCCTGGCGGCCGAACTCGAAGCTCGCGGTGCAGCGAAGACCGTGAAGACCGTCGAGCTGGCCGACGAGGCCGACCAGACGGCCCTGGCGACCGAGCTCGATCGATTCCTTCAGGTCTACGAGGCCGACGAGGTGACCGCCATGATCAATCTCGGCGACAACGTTGCCGTTCTCGCCGCGTTCAACCGGGCCAACTACGCGGTGCCCGTGTACACCACGTCGCCGGATGTCCTCGCCGAGTTCATCTACGACCAAGGCGCCACTGACGACGAGTTGCGCTTGATCCGGCTGATTCTCAACGAGACTTCGAGCGATCTGTATCTCTCTGACCACGGGCCGACCGTGGAATGCGTGGATCGCTGGAACGCGGCGCGGCCCGACGAACCAGCAGTGCCGAACCCGGGGGAAGAAGACCTCAACAACATCGGCGTCATCATCGTTGCCTGCTCGGCGCTCGACGTGTTGGTGCGGGCCTCGACCGCGGCCGGCCTCGATCTGACGGTCGAGTCGTTCACGCAGGGGCTCGACGCGATCGGTTCCTATGAGCCTCCCGGGCAGCGGTTCGCATCGCTCTCCTCGACCAAGTGGGACGCGAGCGATGCCGCGAAACTCTTCCGCTGGTCCGACGCCGATGGCGAGATCGTCGGGGCGGAGGACCTCGACCTCGGCTAGGAGGCGTCCGAAACGCTCTCGATGCCCACGCCGAGGGGGAGCCGAACGGCCCCTGCCAGCCCGGAGAGACGCTGGTAGCTTGATTGGTTCGGCCACCTGAACGCGGGGCCAACGAGCAGCGCCGGAGGGCCTGGTCCAATGCGGGGTCGTGAATGACAACCGAGTCAAGACCCAATGCAGGAGCGGTCATTCTCGTTGTGCCGTGCTTCAACGAGGCTCAGCGGCTCGACATCGACGCATTCGTCGCTGCGACCGAAATCACTGAGTCGCTGTCATTTGTCTTTGTCGACGATGGCAGCACTGACGCAACACGCGCCGTTCTCGAGAAGGCATGTAGCGATCATCCCCAACTCGGGACGGTCGTTGGCCTCGACGTAAACCAGGGCAAAGCGGAGGCTGTTCGCCAGGGCGTATTGACCGCACTCAGAAGCGAGCCGGAGTTCTTCGGCTACTGGGACGCCGATCTGGCAACGCCGTTCACGGAGCTCCCCCGCTTTCTCGAAGTGCTCTTCACCAGGGCCGACATCGAGCTCGTCATGGGATCGCGGGTGAATCTGCTCGGCCGCCACGTCACCCGTCGACTTCACCGCCACTACCTCGGACGGATCTTCGCGACATTGGTGGCGACCGCGCTCCATCTTCCGGTGTACGACAGCCAGTGCGGGGCAAAGGTCTTTCGCTCGACGCCGGTCGTTCACCGTCTCTTCGATGAACCCTTCTTTGCGGGTTGGATCTTCGATGCCGAACTGTTGGCTCGGGCTATGGACCGCGATGACATCGACGGCCCCTCACATGTGCGCGACACGACCTTCGAACTCCCGCTTCTCGAGTGGAGCGATGTCGAGGGCTCCGCGCTCAGAGCACGTCACCTGGTCACGGCAGCAAGAGACTCAGTCCGCATCTATGGCCGCCACACGGTCAGGGCTCGCTATCACCAAGGAGCGGGCGGCCTGACCGCCAAGGTTGTCGGCGCGGTCCGGGGCGTCTTTCGTTCGGTCACCATCGAGGGCGAACGGGTGTCGACGGCGTCCAAGCTCGGCCGCGTCCTCATTGCCGTCCCCACAATGGGTGTTTTCGTGCTGTGGACCCGCTTCCGGGCGTGGCTCTCTGGGCCGGTCACGTACGAGTCCACGGCCCGCGACGGCACGAGGTTCCTGTGCTGCCTTCCCGACCTCATCCAAAGCTACATCTTCCTCTTCGGAGTCTGGGAGCCGGATCTCACCAGCTACATCCGTCGTCGACTCGACCCCGGCCGAACCTTCATCGACGTCGGAGCGAACATCGGCTATCACTCGATGGTGGCCGCCGGAGCGGCAACCTCGACCGGCCGGGTGATATCGATTGAGGCATCCCCGGCGATCTGCGCTCACCTTCTCGACAACCTCGCCTTGAACGACTTGATCGGCAATGTCGAAGTCGTCAACAAGGCTGCGTCGGACCATCACGGCGAACTGACGATCTACCGGGGTCCGGGACACAACACCGGTTTGACCACAAGCGTGGCCGAACGCGGTTATCCGGCGGAGAGCGCCGTGGAGTGTGCACCACTCCACGCTCTCCTCGACGATGACGCGATCGACAGCGCTCAACTGGTGAAAATCGACGTGGAAGGGGCCGAGGGCGCGGTTCTCGCCGGCATGACGGAGTTCGTCGATCGGGCTGGCGACGACTTGGAGATCCTCGTCGAATTGTCACCGAAGTGGTGGGCCGATCAGAGCCAGACACCGAGTGAGATCCTTGCACCGCTCTTCGAACGCGGCTTCAACGCGTACGAGATCGACAACAACCTGTGGCCATGGCGCTACCTCTGGCCCGATGCCGTCCGACCAGCGCGGCGAACTACTCGCAACTTCGACCGCAAGCCGAGACGCATAGATCTCGTGCTGTCGCGAGTGGACGCGGCGAAACTATGACCCCCCAACGGGCAGACGCTCGGATTCGCCACGCGCTCACTGCCGCGTGGATCCTCGTTGGCCTTCCGGTCGTCACCTCTGCCGTCTCGGCCTGGCGCGGAGACTGGCTACCGATCGGCGATGTTGCGATCGTGGCCGCCAAAGTGGCCGACAGCACCACGACCGAGCCGCCATTGGTCGGCGGCTGGACCTCGCTCGGCCGGATGGACGACGAGCCTCTCCACCACGCCGGCCCACTGGGGCTCTGGCTCCTTGCAGCCCCGACCCGCCTGCTCGGGTCCCCGGGCGCGGGCCTGGTTCTCGGTGCGGCGGCCATCACGATTGTGAGTCTCGCCCTACTTGCCGTCTGCATTCGCCGGTGGGGACATCCCCAGGCCGAAGCCGCGCTGATCCTCGTCACCGCCGCGATGGTCGCGAGCCTGGGCGGCGACCGCTTCAGCGATCCGAACGCCCCGTTCGTCGGCACGATGCCGCTCTTTGTCGTTCTGGTCGCCACCATCGGCGTCTCTCTCGGTCACCACCGACAGTTCTGGGCTCTGATCGCTGCCGGAAGCCTCGCCGCGCAGACCCATCTCGGATATGCGCCGCTCGTGGGTGTTGCCGTGCTCGTGGCCGTGGGCCTCATTGTCGTTCGTGGACGGGCCGAGGACGAGGACGAGCCAGTGCCGTGGCGCCGCACTCTCTCGATCGGCGTCGGCCTCGGATTGGTCGCCTGGATCGGCCCCATCATCGACCAACTGTTCTCGTCACAGAACCTGAGTCGGCTTCTGACCGAACGGGCATCCAGCGAGGAGCCGACGGTCGGTTTTGGCGTTGCCTTCGACATCCTGATCGACACAACCGCGACTCCGGGCGGCTGGCTGAGAGGGCGAGCGGACAACGGACCGCTCCCCGATCCATCAATGCTTGATCTTGGTCTGGCCGCGGTCACGCTGGTCGCCCTCGTCGCCGTCGGCGTCGCCGCGCATCGCCGCCGCGACCTCCTCACTCGTGCCATCAGTGCCACCGCGATCGGGACGCTGATCGTCGCCACGATCAGCGCCGCGAGCGTCACGGCGATCGAGGTTGGCGCCGGTCTGCTCTACTACCGGCTGTTCTGGTGGCCGGCGGGCGCACTCTGCACGGCAGCACTGCTCCTTGGGGGCCTCCATCTTCTGGAACGTGTCGTCAACGCTGACCGGGGACTACCCATCGTCGTATTCGCGGCAGCGCTGGTCGCGATCGTTCTCGTCCCCTTCGGTCACCACGGAGTCTCCGAGAGTTCTTTGGTCCACCACCGACCGCTTCTGTCACTGAGCGATGCAATCGTCGACCATCCCGACTCCGGAGATGGGGTCCTCTTCCTGCTCGACGAACCCGCTGGCAGTACGGTCATCACGGAGGAGTTCTTCCTCGCGTTGATGAGCCCAACGGTGATTGCCGAACTTCGCCTTTCGGGAATCGACGTCCGGTTCCCGGTCGGCGAGTTCAACTCGGATCGTGGCCCCATCGGTGCCTACGCATATGGCCGCCCAGCGACAGGCAACGAGGGGCTCACTGTCCTGTTCCGCACCGGCGCGGAAGCGATGGAAGCGCCACCCGAGGGATTCGAGCTCCTCATACGCGACCCCGGAGCGACTGATCCCGACGTCTCCTTCTCGATCCCCACCGCCGCGTTCGTCAGCGCCGGATAGCCGAATCTCGTCAGTCCTCGCCGACCTCGGCTCGAGCAAACGCCAACTCGAACGACGCACACTTGACCCGCATTGCCTTCCCCGTGATCGCGGCTGCCTCGTCCACGGAGTCAGCCGGTATCTCCGCACCGGTTGCCTCGATGTAGGAAGCCAGTCCGTTCGGATCCGTGAGGTCCTGTAGCCAATCCTCTGACGTCGCGGTGGCAACTGTCTCGCAGAGGGCGATCTTCCCCGCGGCGTCGGCGTCGTGATACCGGTCGTAGACCGCCTCGCGGAATGGAATCAGCCACGGCTCGCGGGGCTCAGCGTCGTCCGCGAATGGGCCGAGCTTGCGGTCCCACAGATACCAGGCCCCTTCAAGACACGACGACCAGTCGCTGCAGTCGAGTCCGAGAATGGGAGCGGCCTCCGACTCCGTCTCGACGTAGGCACGGAGTCGCTTGAGTTGGTTCTCCTGAACTCGTTCGCCGCTGTCGTCTTGCGTCGTGGCGATCGCCACGGCCGTGTTGCCGGCGAGCGTGCCAACGAGCACGGCGGCCACCAGTACGCCTCCCCACCGAAGACGATGCGCCTTCGTCGCAACCAACAGCACCAGGCCGACACCGAAGACCGCGGTATACGCCGCATAGCGAGGCTGTTGCATCACGACCGGTCCCCAGAACGTCGCCCGAGCCCGAATGACCCCGCCGGTCCACACCAGCGATGCGAGCATCAGCATGATCGGGAAATGATCTGCGGTCTGCCACCCGAAACGGCGAACGCCGACCGCGGCAGCGACGAGTAGGGCGACCGTCGCCACAAACCAGAACCAAGCGCTTGACCATCGGACGATCCCAAGACCCGAAACGTTCGTGTGAAACGCGACGACCGCTTGGGCCAGCGCGTAGTAGATCGCCTTGGCGACATCGGCCGGCTCTGAAACGAGATAGTCCGCGAAGTCGGTGGCGGATCCCCCGCCGTGCTGGCGCTGCCCACCGATGATCGGCTTGAGGACCAGGAGGGCGGTGACGAACGTGGCGAAATAGGGCACTGACTTTCGCCACGGCGTCCGACGTGCGATCACGAGCAAGGTCAGGTAGATCAGGCTCGCGGCGACAGCCGCGGAACCCATCGAGTCGCCGAGAATCATCGCGCCCGGTATTGCGAAGACGGCGAAGCGTGCCGAAGGGTTCTCGACGCGAGCGCCGAACCGCTCCAAGTACACGACCGCGACCAGCACGTAGAACATCTGGAACTGCAGCAAGGACCAAACGAAGTTCGATGGGTCCGAACTGACGAAGATCGAACCGGCGATCACCGCAACGGCCAGCCGGCGCCAAGCAGGCGGTGCGTCAGCGAGGTGACGCCAGGCGATCACCACGACGCCGGACAGCGAGAGAACCCCCACGACCGTGTCGATCGTCGGCGTCAATCCAAACCATGCGTCGTTGATGAGAAACACGAACAGTGTCGGTATGTGGCTGTGGGCGAAGCTCTGATATTCGAACGTCACGGCATCGAACAGCGACATGCGGCCGTCTTCCAACGGGACGAGCACGTGCGAGACCCAGAACCACTGATCTCCCTGCAGAGTCGCTTCGTTGTGACGTATCGAGTTCACGACGTAGAGGACCACGACGAGGGAGGCAAGGGCTGCGGCCGCCAAGGGAACTGCGGCTGCGATCCGGCTTCTCCATTCGCGCATGGGCAGCGAGGGTAGCCGACACTGTCCACCTCGCCCGCAGGCGGGCTACCAGGGCTCGAGTGCAACCTCTTGGAGTCCGCCGGCCGTCACGACCCCGACGCGGATCTCGTTGGTCACGCCGAGCGTTCCTGCGGGTAACAACGAAGCAAAGACCTGTGGATCGTCGCCTCGTTCGAACTGAAGGGAGCCAGTGACGATCGTGCCATTGACCGCCACGACGACGGGACCGCTCAGGTCAGCGTCGAGAATGCCATTCACAAACCCGAGGGGAGTGTCCTCCGCTGCTCGTTGTCGGAGCTGGGCGAGGCCCCCGATGCGAGCGGACCCCTCAGTCCCGCCCGCGAGCGGCTCGAATGGGGTGCCGATGTGGGCCTCGATCCCGGCGACCCGGTGCAGTGCGGACAGAGCTGGTTCTCCTTCTGAGATTGACCCGACCCACCTCTGTTCGGCTGACGGCGCTACTCCGTCGGAGGAGAAGGCGATCGGGTCCGCCAGGTCCGTCGCGAGCAATCCTCCGCTGATGCCGTAGGTGCGCTTCTCGCCGCCACGGCTACTCTCCTGAAGAAGCGATTCCCCGTCGACCGGCCAGTCGACCTCGGCACCGGCTACCTCGGCGATGGTCGGGAGGAGATCGATCGTCATGACATTCCGGTCGTCGATCTGGCCGTCGGACCGACCCGGGTACTTGATCAGCAGCGGGGCGTAGGCCATCGAGCCCAAGGACACGTCCAGCATCGCGCCGGGCGGTGTGTCGGGTTCGAGGGAGATGCCGTGGTCAGCCAGCAGAACCACCATCGCATCGTCGTACATACCTTCATCGCGCAACGTCTGCATCACATCGCCGACAAGCGAATCGGTGTACTGCGCCTGCAAGAGGTGCCGCTGCTCGGAGAGTGCTGAAACCCACGATCCCTGATCATTGAACGGGAAGAACGCTCCGTAGTCGCCCTCGATCTGGTAGAGGCTGCCGTCTTCGTTGAACACCAACGGTATGTGCGGCAACACGAGATGGAGGAAGTACAGAGATGGAGCATCCGCGACCGTCAGTGTGTCGGCGAAGCGCAGAAGCCGAGTGGGCTTCTGGGTCATCACCGCGTCGATATCGAACGGGTTGACCTCCTCCTCGGCTTCTGCCTGGGGCGTGTCGACCACCGGAACCGCCGAGAGATCTTCCTCGAAGTCGTCGAGAAGGATCTCTGGATCCCGATCTGGCCTGACACGGTCCTTCCAGATCCCCCACGTCTCGCTGACCAGGCCGCCGAAATCCGCTCCATCGTCGCCTCCGGTGGTTGCCAGCGGGCCGAGCTCCGTGCATTCCGGCAACGCGCAAAGCGCCGTGGCCGCCTCGAACACGGTGAGGTGGTGAGATGGCGCGAGCAGGCTGAAGAGGTTGTCCGGGTAGTTCGACCAAGTCGGCTCGACCGAGCGCGGATCGGTGCCGGTCAGGATGGCGGGCACGGCGAACTTGGTAGCCGGCGCCATTGTGGTCGACCGTCGATACCAGGACGCATCGTCGGCGAACGCAGCGATCTGCGGGAAGCGCACCCGATCGATGGTGCCGTCGTCGGCGAGCAACGAGCGCGTCGGAAGCTGGTCGAGGAGTACGACGACGATGTCGGGGCTGTCCGCTGCACCGCCGAGTCCGTCAGCGCTCGCGTCCGCTGCGCTGAGCAGATCTCCGGTAGGCGAGCCAAAGAGAAAGACAACCGCGGCGAGAAGGGGGAGAACCGAGGTGTAGCGCAACCACGACCGGGCAACGTCGAACCGCAGGTAGACGACGGTCAGCGTGGCGCCAAGCGCAACCGCAACAAGCAGTCGCAGCGCTCCCGCGCCGACGCCGAGGCTCGCGGCCCACTGGATAGCGGCGGCAAGGAGGAGCACCGCCAGCACAGCGATGTGCGTCAGCCACCCCGCTCGCCGGTCAACCTGCAGCACGGCGAGGGGGATGGCGACGGCAACGACCGACGGGACCACCACCAGAGCGACCGCGAACAGAACGAGCGTCGCGCCGTCGACGCCGGCCGTCGTGAAGAGGATCGGATTCTCGCCGAGCACGGAGAACAGCGGCTGGACGACGGCGAATCCGACGACCCCCAGGGTTGCCAGGACTATCTGGGCCGCCGACACGAGGTGATCTCGCTCCTCACTCTCCGTGTTCATGTGGCCAGAGTGGCACAGACACTGCTGCCGGTGCGATCTCGGGCACCTGCAGGATCTGGAGGGGCAGCGTCACGATCGCAATCAGGCTCCGAGGAGTCGTCGACCTCGTTTGCGGACGAGCGTTCGAAGTCTGCAGCTGGGGCTGCGGCGAACGTCGCGGGTTCGGTTTCGCGTTCGGCAGGGGAGAGATTCTCGCCGCGGGAGCGTTCACAATCTGGCACCGCGACGCGGAGGCTCGGCACCTGGTTCAGCGATCGAGAACTCCGCTACTCGGCATTGCACCACCGAAGCCCAATCACGGACCGCACACCGATAGCGGGCCGGGATGAGCACGTTGTCGATGCCGCCGACGGAGTCCATTGCCGGCAACCCGTCGAGTCGGCGGCGAGTCGCGGCGGCATCGACGAACCTGGCCCCGAACCGAAAGCCGGCAAAACTCACGAACAGGCCCAGAACGAGCGGCGACCGCAACCACAGAAAGAGCACGCCGCCGGCCGGGATCGTACGCCAGTGCGCGCCGAGCACGTCGTCGGCAGTCGGGCGCCAGATGTCCTGATTGCCCCGATTGTCGCCGGCGGTGAGGTATCCGCCCTCGACGGGCGTCGCCACGATCCGGTGAATGACTTTCAGCCCGGCCCCAGCGTGTCCCGCCGGGATCTCGTAGACGATCACGTCGCCGGTGTCGTAGGTGGGCTGCCGACGAGTGACGACCAAGTCGCCCGACTCGAGCGACGGCTCCATGCTGCGACCGGCGACGATCGTATAGGTCGTATCCCCGCCGAGGGCGACGGGCAGCACGAGCGCGCCGACCACCACGAGCAGGGAGGCCGCCAAGGTTACGAGAAGTCCGCGAAACCAATGGCGTCGCAGCGTCATCATGGTTCTCGACCTCACGGCGGGTTTCCCACGATGTGAACCGTCAACGTCTCAGAGGTGAGGGGGAGGTCCGCGGCGTGGCCCGGCGCACCGGTCGCGAGTTGGGCGGCGACCACCAGGCCGGCAGTGCTCGCCAGAAGGCGGCGGGTCCGTGCTCGCGTGTGCATTCGGTCGATCGGTCGGGTTGTCATGGACCGACGATCACCATGCGGTGCTGGTCGATGTCGGACTGGTCGGGCGTAGGCGTCAACGGCACGTTGACCGAACCCCCTCCTCCCGGAACCACGGATGGCCCTCCAGCCCCGATGACGGCTCCGCCGACGTCGGTGAGCGTGACGGTGAGGCTGCCGCTCGCACAATCTGCGTGGATGTCGCCGATGATCAGATCGGTCACTGTGGTCGCGCTGAGGACATGGGTCACGGTGAAGCCATCGGCATCGCACGTGGCGATCGCCGCACCCCGCGACCCCAGCGTCGCCGTGGATGCGCCGCCCAGGGCCGTCGCACCTGCCGCCACGGCGAGAAGGGCGGTTCCCGTCCCGAGCGCCATGGCGGTGGCGGCTGTTCGTCGTATGGCGTGCATGGCGTGGGGACCAGCCCCCGGCAGAGCCCGACTCAGCCGGTGATGACGACGTGGACGTTCGTCACCAGTTCCGCGTCAGGGGCCGTCGTGGTGGCCACGGTGTTGCTACCGGTCGCAGCGACCACGGTCGTCGTGTCGAGCGACGTGCCCGCGGCATTGGTCAGCGTCACGGTCATGTTCTGGCCGTTGCAGGCGACATCCACGCCGCCGACGATGACCTCGGACACTTCGTGGCGAGCATCGGTGGCGTCGTAGACGACGGTGTACGACGTGGTGATTCCATCGGTGTCGCACGAGGCGATGGCGGTCGTGTCAGCACCGAGGCTGGTGCTTGTGACCCCGCCGAGACTCGCGGCCATTGCCAGGAAGCCCGCCAGAGTCAATGCCGCGACGAGCGCTGCAATCGAGAGACGTTTCATGAGGGTTCCCTTGATGGATGAGTCCTCAGTAGTCGTCCGGTTCTCCCCCGAGATGAGAGCGGGACCGAAGTATCGGGCCGCCGACCTCAGTCGTCGTCGACGATGACGAAGAGGCCGAGCCCGAAGAAGCTCACGTCGAGCGTCGCGTTGGCGGACTGATTCGAGAACAGGGCGACACCCCACTCGCCCCATAGCGTGGGCGGTTCGGCTTCGGTGTCGCCGAACACCTCCACCGAGAAGCTCGAAACTGTCTCCCCCGGCGCGAATGTCAGTGTGCCGCTGAACGCCGCGTGGTCGCTGCCCGACGCGGCAATCGTGGGATCGGTGGGGATGTCGAGGTTGACGTAGTCAACGGTGATCGGGGTGGACGAGGGATGGGACAGGACCGCCGGCAGCTCATGAAAGGACGATCCCGAATCACCCTCCGGATTCACGAGCACCCCGAGAGGCTTGACGGACGGCAACGGATCGTCGTCGATGATGTCCACGAAGCCGCTGCCGGTGGCGATCGTGGCATTCACGGGATTCGAGAGCTCGACCTCGAGCGTCTCCAGCAGCTCCGCGACGTTGTCGTCGGTGACCTCGACCTCGATGAACAGCCGATCGTTGCCCTCGGCCCAGACCACGGTGCCGGAGGCAGCGTTGACGTCAGCGTGGTCGGCCTGACCGGGATCGCCAGAGTTGTCGACGGTTGCCCAGTCGACCTCCACGTCAAAGACCGCCGGGTGCGAGAGATCGAGCGGGATCGTGGCGATCACGGTGTTTCCGGTGCCGGGCTCGATGACGGGTGCCCCCGTGCGAGCGATGATCTCGGGTTGACCGAGCATCTCGACGGCCGGCGGGAGCGAAAGGAACTGCCAGGTCGAACCGCCGTCGGTCGACTTGACCAGGTCTTGTTGCCCGTAGGCGAAGACCGTCTGGTCGTTCGCGAAGTCCGGCGAGAACTCGATGGGAACCTCGGTCGGGTTGTTGAATTCGGCAATCACCAAGTTGTTGGCGAGCAGGTCGGCCCCGGTGGCCGCGAAGGTCACGCCGCCGTCCAGCGACTCCAACAGGCCGGCCGACTCCTCGCTCACCAGCACGACACCGTCATTGGCGTAGTCAGGCGATATTGCGACGGCCTCGATGTGGCTCGTGGCGGTCAGCGGGCCGGAGACCACGGGCGTCCACGTGGTTCCGCCGTCGTTCGTGGAGTGCAACCCGACCGACGTTGCCGAGAAGACCGTCTGGTCCAACTCATAATTCGGCGAGATCGCGAGCTGCGGCGACCCCCCGGTCGGACCCACCGGAGTCCAGGTGAGGCCGCCGTCGACGCTCTTCGCGACGCCGTCAGTCGCGCCGACAAAAAGCGTTGCATCGTTCGTGAAGTCAGGGCTGACCACCATCGACCGGATACGGCTGCCGACGTTGGAGAGGTGAACCCACGCCGATTCGCCAGCGGCGGTCGACTTGTGCACGTCGCCGTTGAGCGTGCCGAAGAATACGGTCTGGTCCACTGCGAAATCAGGGGACGGTGCGATCACCGGCCCGCGGATCGGCGGCGTCGGCGTCGAGACGCCGACCTCGTTCCAGTACACACCCAGGTCATCGGAGTACGCGAAGCGGTTCGGTGTGACCGTGAACATCCGACCGTCATTCGCGAAATCCGGCGAGATCGCCGCGTTGTAGAGACGCCGCACCGCGGCGAATCCATTGCCACCGTCTCGCACATGACCCAACCCGGTGTGGGCGTTCTGCCAGGTGGCACCACCATCGGTGGAAACGTATGCGCCCTTGACGTAGGTCGTCACGAGCAACGTCTGATCATTCGCGAAGTCCGGAGACAGCGCGAGCCCGACGAGATAGTCGACGTGGGTGTGCTGTGTTGACCAAGTGACGCCGCCGTCGACCGACAAGAAGAGACCGTCGAAGCCGCCGAGGAAGATCGCCGGAGCGGCCCCGTTCGATCCAGCAACGATCTGTCCGAAGTTGGCGCGCCCCAACTGGGCTGCTTGCGCGGTGACCGTGAGGCCGTTGTCGCTCAATGACCAGGTGACGCCTCCATCCGTCGAGATGAAGGCCCCGTCGGTGCGAGAGGACAGCCACGCCGTGTCATCGACATCGTGCATTGGCGACAGGGCGATCGACTGGATCTCCTCCGCAGGCAACGCCAGGCCCGCGGTAGCGAAGGTCGCGCCGTCGTCCATCGACCGGAACAACTCTCCGAGCTCGGTCCCGACGAGGATCGTGACCCCGGCGGCGGAGTTGTCCCCGGCCTGCACCGCGGTGATGCCGGCCGAGGATGCCGCGGTGTGGAGCACGGCCCAGGTGGCACCGTTGTCATTTGACCTCCAGACCACACCGTTGATGTCGCCTGCCAGCAGGTCGCCCCCGGGCGTGTGGGTCAAGACGTCGACCTGCGCCGGGCCAGCACCACCGGCCGTCCATGTCAGCCCTCCATCCACGCTGAAGGCAACCGAATTGGGGGAACCAGCGACGACCACCGTGTCCACCGTCGTCGTGGACCACGAAATGGAGGTCACCGACGTCAGCGGAATTCCGGTGTTGCTCTGCACCCACGAGGAGCCGGCATCGACCGACCGGTGCATGACCCCGTCGTTATTCGTCCCGAGCAGCACGACGGTCGGGTCGTTCGGGTTGTATCCCGCGGTTTCGAAATCCATGCCGTGGACATTGGTGACTATCTCGCCCCACGAGGCGCCGCCATCGAGCGTGCGCATGAGGCGATTACGCACGACCGCGATGGCCGACTGATCGGTCGCGAAGGCGGGCGACATCGCAACTCCGCCGATTTGATCGTGCGGAACATGCGCTGTAGCCGGCATGGAGGCCAGTGTGAACAGGCTCGCCACGAGGGCCGAGATCAACAGGACGCCGCACGATATCTTGCTCCGCATCCGGGCGAGCGTAGGTCAACGAGCGGAACCTGGCACAACTCCCGCGTGCACGAAGGGTGGTCATTGGCAACGCCTCCGCCACTTCACGCGGTCGTCGCCGAGAGCCCCGGACTCGCATCTTCCCCCTGAACGTGATTCTGTGGTTGCTCGCTCGGCCGAGCGACAAGACGGCGGATTTGCGAGATTGGTGATCAAAGATGATGTCACGAGGTGAGCCACTGGTCCGGAGCGCGATCGCCGCTCTCATGGTCGCCGCGCTCGTGGCCGCAGTCACCGTGTCGTCGATCGACACCGCAGCGAGCCACGAGGTCTTGCCCGAAGGCTTCGAGGACGTCGCCGTTGTGTCGGTCATCCAACCCACCGACCTGGCATGGACGCCCGACGGTCGAATGATCGTCACATCGAAGCTCGGCACTGTTCACATCGTCGACGCCGGCGGCACCCTGCTCCCGACTCCCGCCATCGATCTCGGCCCGACGCTGTGCGTCAACGTCGAGCGAGGGCTCGGTGGGGTGACGGTGCACCCGGACTTCGGCGTCGACAACAGCTGGATCTACCTGTACTTCACCTTCAACAAGTACGGCACGTGCAATGAGTTCACTCCGGACAGTCCCGTCAACCGGCTGTCGCGATTCGAACTCGCGCCAGACAACACGATCGATCCCGCCAGCGAGTTGGTGATGATGGACACGCCCTATCTTCGGCGTTGGCATCACAACGGCGGAGATCTGGAGTTCGGCAACGACGGACAGATCTACGTGACCATCGGTGATGGCGGACACAAGAACAGGGCCGATGACGTCGACTTCCTCACGGGCAAGATCGTCCGGCTGACCGATGACGGCGACATTCCGCCCGGCAACGCGTTCAGCGGGCCGAACTCGGTGCGTTGCAACGTCGACGGTGTTCCGCCCCCCGGATCGCCGACCAACGCCGAGTGCCAGGAGATCTACACCTACGGACACCGCAACCCCTTCCGCTTCGCGAAGGATCCCAACAGCGCGACAACCAGGTTCTTCGTGCTCGATGTAGGACAGGACGTGTGGGAGTCGATCGACGAGGTCACTATGCCCGGCCTCGACTACGGCTGGCCGAGTCGAGAGGGTCCGTGCGCCTTCGGCTCCAACACCAACTGCGCTCCAGCGGCGGGCAAGACCGATCCGATTCACTGGTACGAGCACCCAGCGGGCGGAGGTGCTGCCATCACCGGCGGCGCGTTCGTTCCCAACGGCGTCTGGCCGGCCGAATACGACGGACTCTTCCTGTATGCCGACTTCGTCGACGATCACATGTACCGGATGGACCCTGGTGGCGCTGACTGTCGGCTCTGCACTCCGCCGACATCAGCCTTCCAACACAACGAGTTCGCCGAGGCCGAAAGCGTCGTCGAGATGGCTTTCGGACCACACGGAAGCACCCAGGCGCTGTACTACCTCGACCGCGGCGCCAATCAGGTTCGCCGTATCGCCTACGTCGGGGATGCGAACCGCACTCCGACGGCCGTTGGCGTTGCCACCCCGCCCTACGGAGCGCTCCCGCTGTCCGTGGACTTCGACGCGACCAGCAGCTCGGATCCAGACGACGACACTCTGACCTATGAGTGGGACTTCGACGACGGCTCTCCTGTCAGCACCTCCAGCACTCCGAGCCACGTGTTCACGGTCGCCGGCGTCTACGACGTCTCGTTGACCGTCGACGACGGCAATGGAGCCTCAGCGTCCCAGACGGTTCGCATCGATGCCGGCAATCTGCCCCCGATCCCCACCATCATCTCCCCGGCCCCGACCACCGAATACGCGGTGGGTCAGCAACTCACTCTGACCGGATCAGCGACGGACCCGGAGGACGGTCCGCTGACCGACCTCGACCTGTCGTGGGAAGTGCGGCAACACCACAACGTGCACTACCACCCGTTCCTCAATCCCGCACCGGGGAACAATCTGGTGATCTCCGCACCGGAACCGGAGGACCTTCCCTCCACGACCAACAGCAACATCGAGATTCTGTTGACCGCGACTGATTCGTGGGGCCTCTCGACAACGGTGTCGCAATTCATCAACCCGAATCTCGTCGACACGACCTTTCTCACCTCGCCGGCCGGACTCGATGTGGTGATCGCAGGTGAAACCGTGACCACGCCGGCGACGATCTCGATGTGGGAGGGATGGACCGTCCAAATGACGGCCCCTGACCAAGCCGACGGCGGGCTACCGCACGCGTGGACTTCGTGGAGCACTGGCGGCGACCAGACCCGCAGTCTCACGATCGGCACGGCGTCCGTCACCCACACGGCCAACTTTGCCCAGACGACCCGAATCGTCCCGGAGGCGGCATCCGTCAACGAGGGCGATTCAGGCTCGGTCACCATCGAGGTGCCCGTCACCCTGACCGTGGCGAGCAACCTCACCGTCTCGGCCCAGTGGGCGACCGCGGACTTCACCGCGACCGCGCCCGACGATTACACCGCTGACAGCGGGACGGTCACCTTCCTGCCCGGCGACACCCAGGAGGTCGTGAGCATTTCGGTCAACGGTGAAACCATCCACGAGATCGACGAGATACTCCTCGTCCAGTTTTCGAATCTGACGAACAGCGTGCTCGGCGGCACCCTCGGGCTTGGATTCGCGACAGTCACCAACGACGATCCAGTGCCGACCATCACGCCGTTCGGCGTGCTGGTCAACCCCGAGGGCGACACGGGCTCGACGCTCGTCGAATTCCCCGTCTCCCTGTCGAATCCCTCGTCGACAACGATCACCGTGGACTACGCCTCGGTCCAACTTGCCGACCCGACGATCATGATCCCCGGCGTCGACTACGTGGGGCCCTTCAGCGACACCCTCGTGTTCGCGCCCGGTGAGACGTCGAAGATGGTGCCGATCGAAATCATCGGCGACACCACGCCCGAACCACCGACGCTGTGGGGCGAGTGGGGAATCGTCGCCTTCACGAACCCGTCGTCAAACGCCACGATCAACACCTCGTTCTTCGGGCTCGGACTCATCATCACGATCGACGACGACTGAACCTCGCCGAAAACGGCGAGAATCCCTGCCGTAGCAGGGATTCTCAGGGGTCGGGCTGAGAGGATTTGAACCTCCGACCTTCGGTCCCCCAGACCGACGCGCTAACCAAGCTGCGCCACAGCCCGTGACGGGAGTGACGATACCGGAGTTGGGTGGTCGGTCCTACCCGCATTCTCAGCGGAAGATCCGGTCGAGTCGCTCCTCGGCGAATGCCACCCAGGCGTCATCTCGGTCCGGTGGAGCAATGTCGTAGACCCCGCTTGCATTCGTGGAAAGGATCCGGCGTTTCACATCGCGGGTGAGCGGCGGATAGCCGAACTCCTCCTGCATCCACGCCGGGATCTCGAACGCGCGGAACGCGTCGATCAGCGGCTGGGGCGAGCCGTACCAAACCGAGTCGGTGCCCCACAGAATCCGGTCGGGTCCCACGGCGAGCAGGAGCTTGCCCAGCACATGCGCGGCCTCGATCGGCTTGCGCAGAACCAGTTGCCAGGTCGACCCGAGCTCGGCGTAGACGTTGCCCGCGTGGCCGATGCCGTTGGCGTCCAACGACGTCACCAGCGCGTCGATGCCGCTTCCTCCCTCGTGGTGCGGCCCCTCACGCCACAGCGGCTCGTAGCCCGAGTGATAGATGAGAAACGTGACATCGGAGTGAGCCGCAGCCGCGGGACCGACGTCGTGTGGAGCTGCACCCACGGGCGCCGTGTCGGGAACCGGTCCGGAGATGCCCTTGTGCACGGCGACCAACGGGGGCCCGACCTCCGCGACGCGATCGAGAAATGCGTCGCCGACCGCATCGTCGAGGCGCCATCCGCCGTCGTCGCCGAAGAGCGGATACGCCTTCCATCCCGATGGCCGACAGCGATCGCTCCAGCCGGCCATGGCCTCGAGCTCGCCCTCGAGGTTCGGGTGCACGATCGCATGCGACCGGACACGGTCGGGTCCGGCGATCTCGTCGACGAGCGCTCGGCACAGCGCCACTTCCTCGTTGTCGATGACGCGGCTGCCATCGGCGCCGGGCGGAAGGGTGATGAGTGCAGCTGCGGTCTCGCTCTGCCCGAAAACGAGGCTCGCCCACGTTGCCGGCGACAGCAGCGCCGGATCCACGCCGCTCCCCCACCGATGCTCGTCAGCAAATCCCAGAAACCAGCTGAGGGCATCGGCGGCGGGGCCGACATAGCGACCCGGATTCACCAGGTGGGTCTGCACATCGATGACCGGAGGACCGCCTGGATCGCCGAAGACCTCGTCAGCAACGGCATCGACCCGCTCGGCGTCGCTCGGCACTGCGAAGAACTCCCCCTCACCGTCAACGGACCTCAGAGCGATGGCAGTCCCGGTTCGTTCGACGCTGAGCCGCCGCGGATCTATGCGCCGCGCCCGTGAGACGCGCTCCACGCGATCGAGCGCTCTGCCCTCTGCCAACACCTCGGCCTTGTTGGGATGCGGCGTCACGTATTCGTCGGTCCCACGACGCTGAAGCAGACGAGGTAGGACGGGCATGCCCCATCCTGGCCGACGGATCGGTGCCGCACCGGTCTCCTGTCACATCAGGCTGAACCGTGCGGTGCAGTGAACTACGTTCTCGACGTGCCTGGCTCTCCCCCTCCAGAACGCACGAGACTGATCACACTCGCCGCGCTCACCGCTGCCCGCCGACCCCGGATCTCGCTGATCTTCTGGGGTCTCCTGTTGCTTCTGGGGCTCTACTCCTACGGGAGCGCGCTGGACCGCGAGGGCTTCCCACCGATCGACTTGCCCATCGCAGTCGCCGAGGCGACGTACTTCGTCGACGACCCAACCGTCGTCGACGCCGACATCGCGATTCCGTTCGAGGCCGCCTACGCGGGAGCGGAAGGCATCGACAGCATCCGCACGTTCTCACGGGCCAACGGCTTCGTCGGCGTCATCGAGTTCGAGTCGTTCTTCTCCTCCAGCGACGGTGTCGCGGCGCTACAGGCGGTTGCCGCTCCAACGCTGCCAGAAGTTGTCGACCTCACGATCGAACCGATCGATGCAACGAAGTTCGCCGACAAGTACGACCTCATCGTCACCATCATCGGCTCGGCTGGTCAGACTGCCGACCAACTCCAGACTCAGGCTGAGAGAGCAAGCCAACTGCTGGCAACGCTGTCCGAAGTCGAGCTCGCCGAGCCCCTCGATCTCCTCACAGCTTCCGTCAACCCCGCCACAGGCGAGGAAGAGATCCGCCGCACGTTCTTCACCCGCTACGCCGACGGCGGCGACGCCACCAGCACCGAATCCATCGGCGTCGGCCTCATTCGCAACGACGATGTCGATGCCGACGTGCTCGAGTTCAGCGACGCAGTACAGGCGATGATCGACGATGACATCGGCCTCTCCGTCGGTTTCCGCGCCGTCATCGGCGCCGACTTCGCCGATGACATCCGCTCCCAACTCAGCTCGCTCTCGAGCAACCTCTTTGTCGGCCTTCTCGCCGTGGCCCTCGTCAGTCTGGTGCTCATCGGCTGGCGCACCGCCGCCCTTACTGCGGCCTTCATGGCGACCGTCATGCTCACCTCGCTCATCGCCTTGTGGTTCATCGGCTATTCGCTCAACACCATCACGCTCTTTGGATTGATCCTCACGCTCGGGCTCTTGGTCGACGACGCAATCGTGGTCAGTGAATCGGTCGACGCAAACCGAGACGCGCCGACCGGAGACGGCCCCGGCGATCTCGGAGTGATTCGCACCGCGGTTGACCGGGTCGGCGCCGCGTCATTCGCCGGGACCCTCAGCACGCTGATGGTCTTTGCCCCCATCGCGTTTGTCGGCGGCATTCTGGGCGAGTTCATCCGCCCGATTCCCATCACGGTGATTCTCACGCTGGCGGTCTCGTTCGTCCTTTCCGTCACGCTCATTCCCACGCTCGGCCGGGTATTCATCCTTCGGGGGCCCACGTCCACCAGCCCCGCATTTCGGGCCCAGAGGCGAATCGCCAGAGGCCTCGGCCGCCTGGCCGCCTATCCGGCTGGAAACGGCTGGCGTGGCCGGGGGGCATGGCTCGGCCTCGTCGCCCTGGCCCTGGTGATGATCGTCAACTCGTTCGGCGCCGCGAGCCGAATCGGTTTCAACATCTTCCCGCCGACCAAGGACTCCAACGCCCTACAGATCAGCGTCGACTACGACCAGGGCACCACGATCGACGAGGCACGCAACCTCCAGGCCGAGATCGATGAGATCGTCCTCAGCGTGCTCGGCAACGATGCCCGCCGTTATCAGGTCGTGAACGGCAACGTCCGAGGTTCGTTCGCCTTCGTCGACCTGGTGCCCCTCGGTGATCGCGAAGAAACGTCGCCGGGATACGTCGACAAGATCGAAGCGGCGACCGCCGACGTTGCCGGTGTCCGGATCGTCGCCAACTCCGTCGACATCGGTCCACCTCCCGACGACTTCCCGTTCCAGGTCCAGATCTCATTCGACGATGAGCAGGCCGCCGCGGCCGAAGCCTTCGCGGCCGAGGTTGCCAGCACGCTGCCCGGCATGATGCTCGACAAGACATCAGGCGATCCCACGCGAGTCACCACCGCCTTTGTCGCCTCCGAGGGACAGGTGTGGCGCGCCGACGGTGCGCCCCGATTGGAAGTTCGGGCCGCCTTCGACACCGATGACACGACGAGCAACCTCACCGCGGCCGAAGATCTCGTTCTCGAACGCTGGCCCGCCGCCGAACTCGAAGCCCGCGGCCTCAACTCCGACGCACTCGCGTTCGACTTCGGCATCGAGTCGGACAATCAGGACGACTTCGCGTCGCTTGGGGTCGCACTCATCTTCGCGATCATCCTCATGCTGCTGTTTCTGGTCGTGCAGTTCCGGTCGATCGTGCAACCGATGCTCGTCTTCCTCGCCGTGCCGTTCTCGTTCTTCGGCGTCTTCAACCTCTTGGAGCGCACCGACAACTCGATCAGCTTCTTCGTCGGCGTCGGTTTCATCGCCCTGATCGGTGTCGCGGTGAACAACACGATCCTGCTGGTCGATGCAGCGAACCAGGCTCGCCGACGGGGCGAAACGCCGGCTGCGGCGATCAGCGAGGCAGTCGAGGCCCGTTTCCGGCCTCTCGTCGCCACAACCGCGACGACAGTCGCAGGGCTGCTCCCGCTCGCGCTCGGCGACCCATTCTGGGAGGCGCTGTGCCTAGTGTTGATCGGCGGTCTGATGAGTTCGACCGTGCTCGTTCTGACCGCGTTCCCGGCGCTCTACCTCGCCGTTGAAACTGCCCGAGCGTGGGTCAACCCGCGCGTCCGAGGACTCGTGGGTCGGGGTTGATCAGGTCGCCGAGGCGTTGGCAATGCTGCCGACCGCACCGTCGAGCAGTGAGTTGAACTCGTCGTCGCTCTGCTGGGCTGAAAGTCCCTCGGTGAGCGCCCTCGAGAAGCTGGCGATCATGCCGTGTTGGCGCGACAGACGGTCGTTCGACTCGTCACGGGAGTATCCGCCGGACAAGGCAACGACCTTCAACACCTTCGGATGGGCGATGACGTCGGCGTAGAAACCGTCAGCATCCGGAAGCGTGAGTTTCAGCATGACCTGCTGGCCATCGGGGACGCTGTCGAGGTTCCGCAGAAGGGCGGCCTTGAGTAGCGCTTCGGCTTCGGCCTTCGTCGACGAGTTGATGTTGACCTCGGGCTCGATAATCGGCATCAGACCGGCGGCGAGGATCTGCATGCCGACCTCGAACTGCTGATCGACCACGGCATCGACGCCGGCGGCGTCGGCCTCATTGATGACCGACCGCATCTTCGTGCCGAAGACGCCCTTGGCAACCGCTCGGGCACACAAGGAGTCGAGATCAGGCATCGGCTTCATGACCTGGGCGCCGTTCTGCTCGTCGGCGAGACCCTTGTCGACCTTCAGGAAGGGCACGACATTCTTGGTGTTCCAGAGATACTCCGCAGAGCCGACACCGTCGATGTCGCGGTCCATGGTCATCTCGAAGAGGATGGCGCCGAGCACGCGATCGCCGTTGAAGCTCGGACTCGTCACGATGCGGCTTCGCATGGCGTGAATGAGATCGAACATCGCATCGTCGCCCTCGTAGGCGTCTTCCTCGATGCCATAGAGCTTGAGCGCCTTGGGAGTGCTGCCACCACTCTGGTCGAGGGCCGCGATGAAGCCACTCTCGTTGTTGATCTTGTCGAGCATGTCCTGGTTCATGATGAGCCGTTTCGTGAAGGCGGTCGTTCCAGGCGTCGAGGATACGCGCTCCCGCCGTCGATTTCGTGGGTCCTTCGACCCGCTTCAGAACAAGAGTAGAAGGCCCTGGACCGCTCGCCACAGAAGGTAGCCACCGGCAGCCGCGACGCCGACCCAAAAATGCCACGGAGTCTTGTAGGGCGCATGGTCAACGCCGGGCGTGCCCTCGACCGGATCGCCACAATCAGGGCAGGTGCCGTCGGCCGCGAGCGATGACGGGGTCCAGTTCTTCTCACAAGGCTCGCACCACGGCATTCGGATGAGGCTAGGGGCGAGCGGCCCTGTCGCGACACGACAAATCGGCCTGCGCGAGGATCAGTCCTTGCGGATCGCCATGATGGCGGTGTCGTCGTCGATCACACCGCCGGCATGGTCCTTGGCGGCATCGAGAAGCGCCTTGCACAGCACGTCGGGCGGGGCGTTGAGTTCCCGCTCGGCGGTCTTGATGATCCGCTCTTCACCGAAGAGGGCCGCACCGGCACGAGCCTCAGCGAGGCCGTCGGTATACATGACGACCAGGTCGCCGCTCTCCATCGAGATCTCTCGGGAGAAGTAGCTGGCCTTCGGATCGAGCATCAGCAACGGGCCAGTGGAACGCAGCGGCGCGTTGCCGTCTTCTTGGAAGAGGAAGATGGCGGGGTGCCCAGCCGAGGCGTATCGCAGTGTGCCGGCCTCGGTGTCGAACACGATGACGGCCGCGGAGATGAACTCTTCGTGGCGATCGCCGGCCGCGAGCTGCGCATTGAGTTCTTCGAACGCCTGCGCCGGGTCGCGGAACTGGCGGAGAAACACTCGCAGGAGATACTTCGCCTGAAATGCAGTGATCGACGATTCGATGCCATGGCCGGCAACATCACCGATCACGGCCGCCACCCGGTTCTTGCTCACACGATGGACGTCGAAGAAGTCGCCGGCCATGAGCCCCGAACCGGCCTGATACACACGGCCGATCTCGAAGCCGCTGAAGTCGGGAACCTCTTCCGGCGCGAGACGAGCAGCCCACGCCTTCGGCGCGAGCTGTTCTTGTTCGAGGGCTTCGCCGGCGCGGCGCTCGATGTCGTAGCGGTTGCGAGCCATTCGGGCCTCACGGCTGGAACTACGGGACCACCAAAGGCTGGCCACGGCCGGAATGATCAGCACGCCGAACGCAGCGGTGATGGTCTCTCCGTCGCCGACGATCGCGACGACCGTCGCGGCGAGCGCGAGCAAGCCGTAGACGAGCGAGGTGTGTGCCTCCTTGCGGTAGGAGGCGAACGCCAGCGAATGCGCTTCGATGTCGACCGACGGATCGTTGTCGACGAGGTTGACGAGGCGCAGGCGGAGCCGTGCGGAGTGGGCGTAGACGCCGGCGGTCGCGGCGGCGACCAAAGCAAGAATTCCGAGAACGATCGTGCTCATCAGGCCTCCTCAGGAATCGGCGGGGTCGTGCGTGTGTGAGTCAGCATCATGCAGGAGTCCCAGAATGGTAGCCGTCAGTTGCTGCGCTTCCGGACGCGCAGCTTGATCGGGGTCGAACCGAGCGAAAATGCCTCTCTGAGTGAACGTTCGAGATATCGCATGTATGTCGTCGGCACTTCGCGGTTCGCAAACAAGGTGAACGTCGGCGGATCGATGGCCCCCTGGGTTGCGTAGAGCACACGCGCGCCGTGCGGAGCCGGTTGTGCTTGCTGCGCGGCGCGGATCACCTTGTTGACCTGGCGGGTCGGGATACGGGTGCTGTACTCCCCCACGGCCGTCTTTAGCGCCGGCCAGAGCCGATTCACTCCCTTTCCCGTGAGTGCGCTGATGCGAAGCACGGGTGGGTCTGCCAGGAACGCCAGCTTGCGTTCGACATCCTCGCCGACCTTCTCTCGGGCCTCGGTACCGAGGAGTTCCCACTTGTTGAGCAGGATGACGATCGGGCAGCCGGCGCCGTCGACGCGCTCGGCAAGCCGCTGATCCTGCGCGGTCACACCGATCGTCGCGTCGATGACCAACAGCGCCACGTCGGACTTGTCGACCGCCTTCAGCGCTCGAACCGTGGAGTAGTACTCCGTGTCTTCGTCGATCCTGGCCTTGCGACGCATGCCCGCGGTGTCGATGAACTTGATCGGCCCTTGGTCGGTCTCGACGATCGTGTCGATCGCGTCACGAGTCGTGCCCGGATGGTCGTGGACCACCGAGCGCTCCTCGCCGATCAGCCGGTTGAATAGGGTCGACTTCCCGACGTTCGGGCGACCCACGACACTGACGGAGTACATCTTCTCGTCGTCGGCGTTGAGCTCATCATCGATGTCGATGGCATCGCTGCCTTCGGGCAGGACGGCCACCAAGGCGTCGAGAAGGTCACCCGTGCCGAGACCATGCAGGGCACTGACCGGATAGGGGTCGCCCATGCCGAGACCGAGGAGTTCCCAGATCGCGGCCTCGTGGCTCGCATCGTCGACCTTGTTTGCCACGACGAGCACGGGCACGACGGAGCGCCGGAGGAGATTCGAGACCTGCACATCGTCGGGCGTGACTCCGACGGTCGAGTCGAGCACCAGCAGTATCGCGTCGGCGGCGGCCATCGCTTGCTCGCTCTGAGCCGTGACCTTGTCGTCGAGCTCGTCGCCGTCGGGCATCCAGCCGCCGGTGTCGATCAGAACGAAGTGATGGCCGAGCCATTCGGCCTCGACCTCCTTGCGGTCCCGCGTGACACCAGGCCGCTCCTCGACGATCGCTTCGCGACGTCCGAGGATGCGGTTGACCAGCGTGGACTTGCCGACGTTGGGACGACCGACGATGGCGACAACCGGCTTGCTCATCGTGAGACCTCCAGGGCTCGACGCAGGGCTGCGCCATCGGTCGGGATCACTTCTACCCGTCGCGGAAGGTCTTCCGGTCGGGTTCCGTCGAGGAATACGCCTCGGCTGAGGCACACGTCGGGCAATACGTAGCGGTGGCCCTCCGGTTCGGCGGCAAGTACGCGGGCAAGATCCTCGCCCACCATCAATCCGCTGACGCCGATATTGCCGCCGAAGTAATCGTTCGGCACGGGGATCACTCTGACGTCGTCGCGGTTGATCTGCGCCACCAGCGGTTCGAGAATCGGAGTGCCGAGCGTGCCGGTGAGCACGCCGACCGGGGCGTCTCGACGCGGCGAGAGCGACACGGGCGAGGAATGCACGGGCTCGCCCGACGCGACCGCAAGAGCAGGAGAGTCGCTGCGAGGAGCGCGGTATCCCTCGGCCGGAGCGCCGTCGACCCAGGCGAAGAATCCCGCCTGGGTACCGACCGGATCGGCACTCGGGTCGTGGAATTCGGCCTCGAGCGTCCTGGCCATGCCGATGCCGTCCTCATGCATCGGGAAGTCCTCGTAGACCTCCGCCGGCGGGAAGGGCCGCTGCGCCAGCAGGTAGTACTCGTCTGCCGCGAAGACGACTCGTCGGCCGACCGCGGCCAGAAACGTCGCCTGCCACTCCTCGACGACCTCGACGACCCGTTGGGCCTCGGCCAGCGTGTGAGGCCGCATTCGTGCTTGCTTGTTGAACTGCGAAACCCCGAGCGGCACGACGCAGACGGTCGCCAGCTCGGCGTAGCGCTCGAGCACACCCGCGAGCGTGTCGTCGAGCACGTCGCCGTCATTCAGGCCGGGGCAGACAACCACCTGGCCGTGCACTTCGATGTCGGCGTCGAGGAGTGCCCGTAGCCAGCGAAGCGACACCGCGCCTCGGCGGTTCTTCAAGATGTCGGCCCGAATCTCCGGGTTCGTCGCGTGGATCGAGACGTGGAGCGGCGAGAGGCGCTCGGTGATGACCCGCTCGAGGTCGAGCTCGGTGAAGCGGGTGAGCGTGGTGAAGTTGCCGTAGAGGAACGAGAGTCGGTAGTCGTCGTCCTTCAGGTACAGCGAACGCCGCATCCCCTTCGGCAGCTGGTGGATGAAACAGAACTCGCAGTGGTTGTCGCAGGTCTGCACCTTGTCGAAAACCGCAGCGTGCACCTCGACGCCGAGGGGCTCGCCATCGGCTTTGTGAACCACTGCCTCGAGGCGCTCGTTGTCGCGATCGATCGACAGGTGCACTTCCGGTTCATCCGTCAGGATCTGCCAACGGATGACGTCGCGTGGCACCTCGCCGTCGATCGCCCGTATCTCGTCGCCCGCGCAAAGGCCGGCGCGTGCAGCCGGCGAACCCGGCTCGACCGCTACGACTCGGGGCGACGACATCGTCCAAGGGTACCGCTCGAAGCCTTCGGCTCCCTGATGACGCACGGCACCCCTGCCGATTGCATTCCAATGCTTTTCATGTTATTCCAATGCGTATGCCAACCAACGCACTCGCACCGTGAGCGGCATCACGGTGAGTCGACTCGACGACCGACTGATCGCAGTGAAGCGGGCTCCGACCGACGGCGGTGAGCGCTGCCGAGCCGAGGCCCGTCTGCTCGCCAGCCTCGATCTCCCCGGTCTCGTCCAGTTCGTGTGCCTGGTCGACAACGAGACGGTCGAGCTGCACACCGTCTACGCCGGAACCGACACATGGGATCGCACACCACCGGCAACGAGACGCGAGATCATCGAAGGACTCACTGCGGTCGCGTCGACGGTCGCTGATATGCACGAACTCGGCACGGCTCATCGGTCCGTCGTTCCCGAACACGTCATCGTCGGAAACGGTCATCGACCCGTTCTCTGTGGACTCAGCGATGCGCGGCCGCTCGATCCCATCTCGCAGGCCGACGATCTCAACGGCCTGGCGGGACTGATCCGGTCCATTTCCGGAGCGGCTGACGAAGCACTCCAATCTCAGCTCGAGACGCTCGCGAAGGGAGCGGCCGCCGGCTCCTTCACAGCCAGGGAGCTGGCCGATGTGCTGACTGCTCTCGACCGCGATCCGCTGCTGCCTTCTTCGCACCGACGGTTGCGAGTCGCGCTCGGATCCGGCTCGGTCGTCGTGGTGCTCCTCGTTGCTGTCGCGCTCGCCGCGCCAAGGTCCGACGGCGGCTCACGACAAGCGTTCTCGACGCCCACCATCACCGCTCCGACCGACCCGCGGGTCGTCAGGCCGACCAGCGCCCCATCCAACACGGCGGCCCCGACGACCACCACCGCCGCCACGCCGGGCGGCAACCCGCTCGAGCTCGTCCACGAAGGCCGTCGCTACGGTCTCGGCCGGCTGGGTGACGTCGCCGTGATCGGCGACTGGGACTGCAACGGTGTGCGCACTCCGGCGCTTCTTCAGTTCGAATCGTCAACGGTTTCGGTCTTCTCCGTCTGGCCGGATCCAGGTGCCGCGATCGCACCCGACTCCACAGCCGTCATTCAGGGCGCGACCGGACTCGAGGCCGTCGAGCGCGGCGAGTGCGATCAGCTCCGGGTCCTCCATCCCAACGGTTCAACCCTCTACCAGCCGGAGTTTCCATGACGTCACCAAGACCAACCCAGCCGTCGTTGACCAGACTTGCCCTGCTCTTGGCCGGGGCGCTCAGCGGCGGCCGTGTGCTGCTGGCCATGCCGCTGACATGGCCTCCGTTCGACACGTCGCTCCTGGAATGGTGGGACATCACCGGCACCGCCGGCGCCACTGCCTCGCTGCTGAGAGCCGTCGGCCTGCTCCTCACCGCGTGGCTGGCCAGCACGGCTGCCATCGGCATCACCGCGGCGCTGACCCGATCGGCGGCGGCGTCGGTTCTCTGGCAACGGTTCACACCGACATCAGTCCAGCGAGCGGTGGCCGCGTCCGCGGTGGCCCTGGTCGCATCCGCTCCGTCGATTGCTGTGGCGGCCGCCGAAGTCGACGACGCACCGATGCTCGTCGATCTCGGTCCGGCCGCTGAGCGCGTGGCAGACATCCCGCCGTTGCTCATCGACCTCGGTCCTGCCGCGTTCGACACCGACTCCGACCCCATACCGCAGCGCGATCCGCAGTCCGTCGAGTCGACTCCCGATACGAGCGCCGTCACCGCCCGGTGGGTCGTGGAATCGGGCGACCATCTCTGGGGTATCGCTGCCGAGACGCTCGGCGATCGTGGGAAATCAACGACCGAAGGAGCGGTGGCCCACTACTGGCGTCGCCTGATCAGCGAGAACCAAGACATCATCCGCGATGTGGATCTCATTCACCCGGGGCTGGTGCTGCAGCTCCCGGAGTGACCTCAGGGCTGGTAGCTCAACCCGAGGTCGTTGAGACGAGGACCGGCCCCATCGACTCCCGTGCCGAGAATCGCGGCGAGCGCTTGAAGGTCGTTGGCGCGAATGGTGAGCACGCGGCCGTTGAAGTCCTGGCGCTGCACCTGGATCATCGTGAGGTAGCGGTTGAGCATCTCGGCCTCAGGACCGGAGAGCTTCTCGAGGCGGGTGAGATCGATCGTGATCGACTCGCCCTCGCGGCGGGTTGGTCGGTCAGTCAGGTCGAGGACCGTGTCGGTCGCCGGAGCGAGACCGAAGCTGGGCCCGATATCGGCCGGAAGAAGCTGATCGACGGGAACGTTGTAGAAGCGGGCGAGCCGCTGGAGGCGCGGCACAGAAATGGCCCGTTCCCCGCGCTCGTACGCGCCGAGCACGGACGCCTTGAACTCCTGAGTGGACGCCGCCTCGACCTCCTGCAATGAAAGACGCTTCTGCCGCCTGATGGCCCGAAGCCGCTCGCCGACGCGCTGGCTGTAGTCCTGCGCCAAGTTCGATTCCGTCATCTCGCCTCAACCCTTTCCCCGTAGCGCGAATACCCACGTCTAGAGACCACGCGGTTACGCACCGTGAACGGGGACCATAGGCCATTCGACCCAGGGTGGCAATATCAACGTGAACCGAACAATGTTCAGCAAAACCCCGACCGTGCCGCGGTCAGCAGCGTTGCGGCCGCGATCGCAGCCGTTTCCGCCCGCAACACCGGCTCCGCCAATCGCACACGCGGGATCTCTGCGGTCAGTTCCGACTCGTCCCAGCCGCCCTCGGGGCCCACCATGACCATGGGCGAGGCGAGCGAAACGGTACCGCCGGAACGGTCCGCCATTGCCATGCCCGGCATCGCCACGATGTCGGTGAACGACGCAAGGTCGTCGACTGTGGGCAGCCACGCTCGCCGACACTGCATCACCGACTCTCGCACGACTCGCCGAAACCGGGCGGCGTTCTTTGCGGCCTTCTCGTCGTCCCAGACGACGACGGAGCGCGCCGCCGTGAACGGGAGTATGTGGTCAACGCCGAGCTCGGTGAGCTTCTGCACCACCAGTTCGGGACGACCGCCTTTGATCAGCGCGAATGCCACACCGACCGTCGGTGTCTGTTTCGGGACCAAGAAGACGCGATCGGTCGGCTCCGGTTCCGCTCCGAGTCGGCACGGCCGCCATCGGCCCGCGCCGTCGCCCACCGTGAGGTCGTCGCCGTCGCGCACACGGAGGACCCGCGTCAGATGGTGTCGGTCGTCCGACGAGAGCACCGGGGCCTCGACGTCGTCAACGAGCACATGGGGCCCCTGCGATCCGTCGGGTGCCGGATCGGCCTCGCTCATGTGAACGCGGACTTGATCCGGGAGAGGAGGCTCTGATCGGGCTCGGCGATTTCCTCGCCGCGGAGCTCCGCAAGCCTCCGAAGCAGTTCTTCCTGCTCCTCATCGAGATCCTCGGGCACCTCCACCACCACGTTCACCCTGAGATCGCCCCGCCCGCGACCTCGTACGTGGGGAACGCCGCGACTTCGCAACCGGAATGTGGTGCCGGACTCTGTGCCTCGGGGCACCACGAGATCTTCTGGGCCGTCGAGTGTCTCGTATTCGATGTGGGCCCCGAGCGTTGCCTGTGTGAACGGGACGTGAAGCTCATGGACAAGGTCGTCGCCATCGCGGCGGAAGGTCGGGTGCGGGCGCACGCGCACGTGCACGTAGAGATCGCCATTGCTCCCGCCCCTAGGCCCGGCCGCGCCGCGCCCCGTGAGTCGGAGCGTGGAGCCGTCGTCGACCCCAGCGGGTACCTCGACGCTGTAGGTGCGCTGCTCGATGGTGCGCCCTTGACCCTCGCACATGCCACACGGGGTCTCGATGGTCTTCCCGAGTCCGGCGCAGCTCGGGCAGGCCGTCGCCGTGACCATCTGGCCGAGAACCGACTGTCGAACACGACGGACCTGGCCGGCGCCGCCGCACTCGCTACAGGTGTCGGGTGTCGTGCCGACCGCAGCGCCCGACCCGTCGCAAGGCTCGCACCGAACCGCGGTGCGAATGCTGACTTCGCTTTCACCGCCGAAAACCACGTCCTCGAGGTCGAGATCGACCTGAGCCTCGAGGTCCTCGCCGCGGGGAGGACCGCCTCGTCCACCGCTGTGTCCGACGTTGCCGCCGAAGAACGCTTCGAAGATGTCGCCGAATCCGGCTCCGAAATCGGCCCCTTGGGGTTCGTCGGAACCGAATCGGTCGAACCGACTGCGTCGCTCCGGATCGGAGAGCACCTCGTATGCGGCGCCGACCTGCTTGAACTGCGCCTCCGCAGCCGAGTCGCCCGGGTTCAGATCGGGATGGAACTTGCGCGCGAGCTTCTTGTAGGCCCGCTTGATCTCTTCTTCGGTCGCGCTCGAATCAACGCCGAGCGTCTCGTAGTAGTCAGCCATTAGCCCTCGCTCAGCACGTTACCGAGACGACGGCTCACCACGGCGACCGCGGCGAGGGCTTGTGTGTAATCCATTCGGGTCGGGCCGAGCACACCAATGGTGCCGGCAAGTTCTCCTTCGACCTTGTACGGCGCGACGACCAGCGAGCACTCGGCCAAGGGCTCCACCCCGGTCTCCTCACCGATCGCGACGCGCATGCCTCGATCGAGCACATCGGTGATCAACGTCACCACGACGATCTGCTGCTCAAGAATCGTGAGGATGTCGCGCACTTGATCGACAGCCTCGAATGCGGATGCGACTCGCGATGCTCCGCCGACGTAGACCTCGGCTTCTCGACCGGCTGCGCTCAGCGCCGCAAGCGCGGCGGCGAGTAGTGCATCGTTGCCGGCCAGAGCCTCGTCTTCGAGTTCGGCCAACGTCTTCCCGTCGACCGTTGCGGCCAGCCGCCGTCCGGCATCTTCGACAATCTCGGGTGTGAGCTCGGTGGCCACTTCCACGGTGCGCTTCTCGATCACCCCGTTCGACATGACGGCGACGACCATCGCGATGTGGGTCGAGAGGTCGACCAGTTGAGTCGAGCGGATGGTCGCTGCAGTGGCACTCGGCCCGACGACCACGGCCGTGCAGTCGGTGAGCGCGGTGAGCAGGTCGGAGGTGCGGGCAAGAGTGGATTCGAGTCCGGTGCCGGCGGTATCGAAGAAGTCCTTCACCCGTCCGCGATCGGACGCGACGAGGGCCGGCTCGAGGGAACGCAGCCGATCAACAAAGAATCGGTAGCCCTTGTCGGTCGGGATTCGGCCGGCGCTCGTGTGGGGTTGCGCGAGGAACCCTTGCTCCTCGAGCGCGGCCATCTCGTTGCGCACGGTCGCCGAGGAGACCGCCACGCCCGGTGCGTCGGATATTCGCCCCGACCCGACCGGTTGCGCCGTCTCGATGTATTCCTGGACAACCGCGGAGAGAATGGCGGCTTTCCGATCGTCGAGCATCAGCTCAATGTAGCGGCCACGGCGCCGCCCACTGTCATCAATCGTCCAGCTGAAGTGCGGAAATGAAGGCTTCTTGAGGGATGTCGACCCGGCCGATCGACTTCATCCGCTTCTTGCCTTCCTTCTGCTTCTTGAGCAGCTTGTTCTTCCGAGTGACGTCGCCGCCGTAGAGCTTCTCGGTGACGTCCTTGCGAAAGGCGCGAACCGTGGAACGGGCGATGATCTTGCCGCCGATGGCAGCCTGGATCGGCACCTCGAACTGCTGACGCGGGATGAGCTCCTTGAGCTTGTCGGCCATCTTCTTGCCGTAGTCGTAGGCCTTGTCCTTGTGCACAATCGAGCTGAACGCATCGACCGGGTCACCGTGAAGAAGGATGTCGACGCGCACGAGGCTGTCGATGTCGTAGCCGTCGGTCTCATAGTCGAGGCTCGCGTAGCCCTGGGTCCGGCTCTTCAGCTGATCGAAGAAGTCGAGGACCACCTCGGCAAGCGGGAGGCGATAGTGGAGTTCGACTCGCTCGGGCGACAGGTATTCCATCTTGTTCATCTCGCCGCGGCGGGTCTGGCACAGGTCCATGATCGTGCCGGTGTAGTCGGTCGGCGCGAGCACGGTGGCCTTCAGATACGGCTCGGCGATCGACTGGATCTCGCCCGCCGGCGGGAGGTCCGCAGGGTTGGAGACCACGACTTCGGACCCATCAGTCTTGGTGACGTGGTACTCCACCGACGGCGCAGTAGAGATGAGCGACAACCCGAACTCGCGCTCGAGGCGCTCTCGTACGATCTCCATGTGCAACAGACCGAGGAAGCCGCAGCGGAACCCGAACCCGAGCGCACCGGAGGTCTCCGGCTCATAGGTGAAGCTCGAGTCGTTCAGTCGCAGCTTCTCGAGCGCCTCACGCAGATCCGTGAACTCGTCGCCGTCGATCGGGTACAGACCGGAGAACACCATCGGCTTCGGTTCGGCGTAGCCCTCGAGCGGGACGTCGGAGCCTTTTCGTTCGCTGGTGACGGTCTCACCTGATCGAGCCTCGCCGACGTCCTTGATGCCGGCGATCAGGTAGCCGGTCTCACCCGGGCCGAGCTGATCGACCGGCATGCTGTCGGGAGTACGTACGCCGATCTCGTCGACATCGTGGGTGGTGCCGGCGTGGATGAAGCGGAGTTTGTCCTTGCTCGATATGACGCCGTTCATGACGCGAATCGACGAGACCACCCCGCGGTACTGGTCGAAGTGTGAGTCGAAGATCAGCGCCTGCAGCGGCTCGTCGGGGTCGCCCTCGGGCGCCGGGGTCGTTGCAATGACCGCATCGAGAAGGTCGCCCACGCCTTCACCCGTCTTCGCCGAGATGCGAAGAATGTCGCGGGCCGGGATTCCGAGGACCTGCTCGATCTCCGCCGCGTACTTGTCGGGCTCCGCGGCCGGGAGGTCGATCTTGTTCAGGCAGGCGACGATCTCCAGGTCGTTCTCCATCGCCAGGTAACAGTTGGCGAGGGTCTGCGCCTCGATGCCTTGTGAGGCGTCGACGACCAGAATCACGCTTTCGCACGCGGCGAGCGATCGGCTCACCTCATAACCGAAGTCGACGTGACCCGGCGTGTCGATCAGGTTGACGACATGGTCGTCCCACTCCAAGCGAACCGACTGGAGCTTGATCGTGATGCCACGTTCCCTCTCGAGATCCATCGAGTCGAGGTATTGGGCGCGCATGTCTCGAGCGTCGACGGCGCCAGTCAACTCCAGCATGCGATCGGCCAGCGTGGACTTGCCGTGATCGATGTGGGCGATAATCGACGTGTTGCGAATGCGATCGAGGTCCATTGCAGTCCTGGCAATAACGGGATGCCGACGATACCGACCGATGGGTGCGATCCCGTGCCGGTTCCAGATACGCTTTCGCTTCGTTCTTTCGTGCCGTGACAACGGCAGATCCACCTGCTGTGAACGCAGCAGCGCAATGAGGTAGACGTGGCAAACATCAAGTCGCAGATCAAGCGCAATCGGCAAACCGAGAAGCGCAATCTCCGCAACCGCAAGGTTCGCTCGGAGCTGCACACCCGCACCAAGTCGGCGCTCAGCGCGATCGACCAAGGCGAGAACGCTGAAGAGGCCGTCAATGATGCGATCAAGCGCATCGACAAGGCCGCTCAACAGGGCATTCTCAAGAAGAACACGGCCGCTCGTCGCAAGAGCCGCCTCGTCAAGAAGCTCAACGCCGCTTCCTGAGCAAACGCAGTTCGACTGAATGACCGGCCTTCGGGCCGGTCGTTCGCGTTTTGGCGAGTCGTCGAGGGGTCAGCGACGCCCGGAAAGACTCGCCAGGCGAGCGACGAGCACTTCCATGACGAGCTCCGACGGCCAGTCGACTGTGCCGCGGAGCTGCATGTCGGCCGTCGCCAGCAGTTCGATGGCCCGAGCGAGCTTTTCTGTGCCGAGCTTTCGGCTCTGTTGCATCGCCTTCTTCGCCGGGAAGGTCGAGCCCTTCATGCCGAGCAGTTCGGCGGCCTGCTTGTCGGAGCCGACGCCGGCCCCATCGAGACGCAGCATGTTGCTGTAGCGGCGGTGCAGTGTGGCCATGAGTCGAAACGAGGCTCCGTTGCGATCGGCCGGCGTGCCCTCGTAGGGGATCAACCGGGTGAGGAGGTCGAGCGCCTCGGCGACGTTGCCGCCATCGATCGCGTCATCCAACGCCCACGGGACCGTGCCGCCCTTCTCGCTGCCGCCGTAGGTCGCGATGTCGTCGGCCGTGACCGTCGCTCCATCGCCGAGCGCTCCCTCGAGCGTGCGCACGATGCCGACGACTCGCCCCGAGTCGTCGCCGATCAGGTCTTCGAGGGCGGTCACGGCAGCTCGGTCGAACTGGAGCGGCGACTGGCCGAGCTGGTCACGGAGCCAGACGCCGGCTTCTTTGCCACGACCGGCGGCGGTCTTGACGGTGATTCCGCCCGCCACCTCGATTGCTTCCTTCAGCGCCTTGGGCAGCGACGGCATCTTGTCGACCTTGGGCTCGACACCCTTCTCCCATACGAGCACGAGGTCGGTCGTGTCGAGCGGCTCCTCGAGCATCTTCACCAGCGGGCCGTAGTCGTCCTTGCGAGAGAAGCGACTCACGTGGCGTCCGACAACAACGCGTTTGTCGGTGAGGAACGGCGGTGTACGGGCCGCATCGATGAGACGGAGCGGGTCGTAGCCCCCGTCGTCGTTCTTGTATTCGAGTTCGCTCAGGACCTCGAGCATCAGACTTCGGTCGCCCTCACCGATCAACTCGTCGACGGCCGCGCTCACCGCCTCGCTGATCAACACGGCATCGTCGCCCAGGATGAGGTGAAGGCTCACGTGCTCAGCCTCGCCGAAGAGCGAGGAGTTCGCTCATCGTGTCGGCCAACCGCCGGTTGCCCTTGACGTCGTGCGCCCGCAACACTCGACAACCGAGCGCGATACCAAGCGCGTGAGCACCGAACGACGCATCGCGTCGATCGTCGACCTCGGTACCGGCGAGTTCGCCGAGAAAGCCCTTGTTCGATGCCGAGAGGAAGACCGGAAAGCCCAGGGCAACGAGATCGTCGCTGTGGCGCAGTAGTTCAGTGGACATCGCCGGGTTCTTCCCGAGGTCGAGCCCCGCGTCGACCATGATCCGCTCCCGCGGGATGCCCGCATCGAGCGCGGCCTGGGCGCGCACCCTGAGAAAGTCGACGACATCGGCGCGGACATCGTTGTAGATCGGTTCGGGATCGGGAATGCGCGGGCCGATCCGGACCTGGGTGGCAACCACCGAGGCACCGTGAGCGGCGGCCGTGGGCAGGTACCCAGGATCAGCGAAGCCGGAGATGTCGTTCCCGACTGACGCTCCTGCTTTCAACGCCTCGCCGAGCACTGATGCGCGGAAAGTGTCGACAGAGATCGGGAGGTCGAATCGCTCCCGAAGTGCTTCGATCGCCGGAACCACTCGTTCCATCTCTTCGGAGGGCGTGACTTCCGGACCGGGGCCGGCCTTCACTCCGCCGACGTCGAGGAAATCGGCTCCCTCCTGAACCAGGCGGTCGGCCTTGTCGAGGAATTCATCGAACTCCCAGTACTGGCCGCCGTCGTAGAACGAGTCCGGAGTTCGGTTGAGGATGCCCATCACGAGGGCCCGAGTGGTGATGTCGAATCGGGTGTCTCCGAGGGCCAGCATCATCGTCGCCCGACCATAGCGCCGGAGCCGTCGAGACGGTTCCGGCTACGGTTCGGTGCATGGACCTACCCCGTGAACCGATGCGACAAACATCCAAGATGTTCCCGCTGGCGTATGCGCTCGAGGGGCTCGTCGAGGCCGAGTTGACCACCAAGCTGAAGTTGCTTCGTGCGCTCATCGTGGGCCTGCTCCTCTTCGGACTGGCAAACATCGTGGGCGGCGTGATCGCCGGAAGACCCGTGTTCGTCGTGGGAGGCGTGCTGGTCATCGGTTTCGCAATCGCCGCGACCGCGATTCCCGGGATCTCGTCACGAAGGCGAGAATTCGAAAAGACGCGGGACGAGGCCGCGCGAGCCGAAGCCCGCCGCCATCTCGGTCACGAATAGGCAGCAGCGATCTCGATACGGGGCGCCACCTCGGTGATCTCCAGCTGAATCGACGCGAGCTGGATGACTTGCCCGACCTCGACGGTTCTCCCGCCCGGCACCCGATGCAGGGGCGGTGCGGCAGTCGGAACGGGTCCGAACCGTTGATGCAGCGCGAGCACTGCGTCGGCGTCGGCCCGATCGCCGTCGCGCACGACGATGAGAACCGGCCTTCGAATGCCGGCCTCCCGAAGACGTTCGAGCACGAACCGGGCGGGACCCGGGTCGTCAAGCACCACGATCGAATCGCCCGCGTGGTGCAACACCACAACCCCGTCGCCGAGGACCGTCTCGCCATCGAACGGGACTGGTGCGTGCACTACCGCGAGGGCACACACGCCCCCACTTACCAGTAGCGCCGCCAAACCGACTCCAGACCGCGGCACTGCCAGTGAGAGCAGAATTGCTCCACCGATCACGACCAGGCCGCCGAGGCCAAGTGTGGCGGAGGGCGCGGCAGCGGCCACCCCTGCCACTCCCCCGATCCACCAGAGCAGCCCGGCCGTGGGCCAATGCAGCGCAGTGGCTACCCATCCGCCGCACAGGCCTGCCGCCAGGCCCGCCGTGCACCCCCAGATCATGACCGCTCCGCTCGCCGGCCCGGCCAGCACATTCGCCGGCAGCGACGCGAGCGGAAGCGGTCCGAAGACTGCGATCAGCACCGGAGAGACCGCAAGTTGAGCGGACACCGTCGTGCTGACGGGAACTCGTAACCACGCCGGCCCGGGCAGCCGCTGCGCCAGCGGAGCCCCAAACCAGACGATCCCGGCCGTAGCCGCAGCCGACAACTGAAACGCGACGACGCTAACCAAGAACGGATCGATCACCACAAGTCCGACAATGGCCCACGAAAGACCGCCGCGACCGTCGGTGGGACGCCCGAGGGCCGAGGACCCGATTCCGATGCCCGCCATCGCGGTGGCGCGAAGGACCGACGGTTCGAAGCGGGTCATGATCGCGAAGAGGCCCAGCAGCACCAACAACACGACGGCTCGACCAGCCGGCCGCAGCCGACCGGCCACCGGCATCGCGACGGCGAGAACGAACGCCACGTTCTGACCCGACACGACGAGCAGGTGCCCCAGACCGGCGGCCCGAAAATCGTCGGCCGTGACGGGACCCTGACCACGATCGTCGCCGATCACCATGCCGAGAAACAGCGCTCGGTCGTCGCGACTCAGAGAACGCACGCCGTCGTCGAGGGTCCGGCGAACGATGTTGGCCGCTGAGTTGACCGGCGCTGGGGGTGCTGACTCTCCCACTTGGGCCACGGTGATCCGGCCCACGATGTGGCGCTGCAGGTTGCGGTCGTCGCTCATCGACACCGGACGGATTGTGCCCACCAGCCGCACACGCTCGCCGGCCAGGGCGTCGTCGAGGCGTCCGGCCACCGCCCCATGCCCCGTTGCGACGAGGCGCTGTCGGCCTGCTCGTACGGTGACCCGAACGCCGACCGGCCCGCTGGCCTTCGGGTCATCGATCAATGTGACCCACCCGTCGAACTCGCCCGCACGAGGAAAGTCGAACGAGCGGGTCGCGTGAGTCGACGAGGCGGCAGCGACAACGAACAACGTGGCGACTAACAGCAGGATCGACCCGCGCCTTCTCCGCAACAGCAGAAACACCCCGACCGCCGCGGCGGCAATTACTCCCGGCATCGGCGGCGCCAGCCACGCGCCGAGGACGGCACCACAGAGCGCGACATGGGCTCTCACACCTTCACCAACGGCTCGAGTTGGGCGAGCCGTGATGGGCCGATGCCCGCAACCTCCAGCAGATCCTCGACGCGTTCGAACGCTCCTTCGAGATCGCGATGCCGAAGAATCGCGCCGGCGATGCTGGGGCCGATGCCCGGCAATGTCTCGAGCGCCGCTTGATCAGCGGTGTTGAGATTGACGGGACCCCCCGGGGTATCGCCGCCACCGTCGGAGCCTCCCTCGAGGGGCACGACGAGGGGCTCGTCCTCACCGATCCACGGAACCCAGACGCGCTGGCCATCAGAGACCGGGGCGGCCAGATTCAGTCGCTCGCGATCGGCGTCGAGCAGGAGCCCGGCCGCCGCCTCGATCGCGTCGACCACCCGGGCGTCGACAGACAGTTCGTGTACCCCGGGGCGAGCGACCGCTCCGTCGACATGCACGACGATCGTGGTGAGCGCCTGCGCTGTCGGAGATCCGCCGGCGACGATCGGAGCCGACTCACTCGCCCTCGGTAGCACTTGCTCGACCGGAGGTGGCGCCGGAGCGGCGAAGGCCCACCACCCGGCGAGCGCCGCACCCGCGACCGCGGCCGAACCCACGACCACATTCCAAGGACTGATACCGAGCCGGTCAGCCAGAGAACCGAGGAGTTCCGCCACTCTTCGCCGTACATCCACGCCCATGCCTCTCCGCGAGGTTCATGGGGGAAGTGGCGTGCTCGGTCACTCTACCGACCGGATACGACGGAGCTGTTCTCGCACGCGCCCGATTCAGAAGAGCGCGGCGCTCAGCTTTCGGCGCCATTCGGCGGTGCGAGGGTCTTCGCCGCCGAGCACCTCGAGCAGGTCGACGTACTTCTGACGGGCGTCTTCGTCGGTCTTCACCGTGAGCAGCAACTCGCCGAGCGTTTCCTCGACGTTGTCGCCGACACCTCCCGTGCGAGCCATCGCGGTGATGCGTCGCGTGTCGGGTGTCTCGGGAATGCGCTCCAGCAGCTTCAGTCCGGATTCGCTCTCTCCCTGCTCGACGAGGAGTTCGGCCAACGCGACCACCGCGTCCGGGTGATCGGCCTGAATCTCGAGCGCCTTGATCAGCGAAGCTTCGTCGCCGGCCTCGATCAGCTGCTCGATTTCGGACAGGACCGGCGGGCCGATGAGCCTGTCGACGAACTCCTGTACCTGGGCTTCGCCCTGTGCGCCCATGAATCCGTCGACGATCTGGCCGTCCTTCATCGCGTAGACCGCAGGGATCGACTGGACCTTGAACGCTTGCCCGACGGCTGGGTTCGCGTCGACGTCGACCTTGGCCAGTTCGACCTGGCCGTTTGTCGCCGCAATCACCTTCTCGAGGATCGGGCCGAGCTGCTTGCACGGCTCGCACCACTCGGCCCAGAGGTCGACGACGACGGGCACGGTCTTCGACCGTTCCACCACGTCTGTCTCGAACGTTGCGTCAGTTACATCAGCCATCGTGACTTGCAACGTAGCCGACCTCTGATTGATTCCCGTCGCCGTCTCGACGGGCGCGTACACGACGTGGTCTGATGCTCGCGAGATGACCAAGGCCGTCGAACCAACAGACCTCTACACCGTGCTGCGCACACCCGACCTGATCGATCCCGTGCTGATCGTCCACTTCGACGGGTGGATCGACGCGGGCGTCTCCGCCGGCAACGCGGTACGCCACCTCATCGACGTGACGGGTGCCGACCCGCTCGTCGAGTTCGACACCGAATGGCTGCTCGACCACCGAGCCCGCCGCCCGACCATGCACATCATCGACGGAGTGAATGCCGGCATCGACTGGCCGAAGATCGAGATCGCCGCCGGCCGAGATTCGAACGATCGCGACGTCTTGATCCTCAGCGGGGCGGAGCCGGACCACAACTGGCGAGCGTTCACCACGGCGGTCGTCGGGCTCGCTGACCGCTTCGGCGTCAGCCGAGTCGTCGCCCTCGGGGCCTATCCCGCAGCTGTCCCCCACACCCGCTCGTCGCGACTGACGATCACGTCGCCCACCGTCGATCTCGCCCGGAGTAACGAGCCGCGGGCGACACTCGATGTGCCGGCGGGCATGGCTGCAGTCCTGGAACAGGCCTTCGACGCGGCGGGGCTCGAAGCGCTCACCGTCTGGGCGCAGGTTCCTCACTACATCCCGCCCGGCCCCTACCCCGCCGCCACGCAAGCCCTCATCGAGGGCCTCGACGAGACCGCCGACGTGAGTGCACCCAGTGGCGACTTGGGTGAGATGGCATTGGCGGCGCGCAACCGACTCGACGAGCTTGTGTCGGATGAGGCGTCACACAAGGCGATGCTCTCCGAACTCGAACGCCAGCACGATCAGTACGGGCACGATGGTGAGACCCTGCCGACGAGCGATGAGCTCGCGGCCGAGGTCGAACAGTTCCTTCGTTCGCAGGACGACGAGCCCGAGACGGACAACGACGCTCGAGAAACCGATCCTGAAGAACTCGATCCTGAAGAAGAGGAAGACACGAAATGAAGATTGACGCTGGACTCATGGGATCGCTCGACACGGTCGGCGATCGTGCAGCGGCGATGGAGGCATTCGGATACGACGGCCTGCTCACCGCCGAACTGAGCCATGACCCCTTCTTCCCCTTGGTGCTCGCCGCTGATCGCACCGAGCGAATCGACCTCGCCACGGGCATCGCCGTCGCATTCAGCCGCAACCCGATGCTTCTCGCCAACCAAGCCTGGGACCTGCAGGAGTTCTCCGGGGGCCGATTCACGCTGGGCCTGGGTTCGCAGATCAAGCCCCACATCGAGAAGCGATTCTCGATGCCGTGGTCGAAGCCGGCGGCGCGCATGGAGGACATGATCGACGCAATCCACGCCATCTGGGACTGCTGGCGTACGGGCGAGAAACTCGACCACCGCGGCGAGTTCTATCAGCACACGCTCATGACGCCGATGTTCTCCCCTGGCGTGAGCGAGCATCCCGACCCGAAGATCACGTTGGCCGCAGTCGGTCCGTTGATGACCAAGGTCGCGGGTCGAGTCGCCGACGGTTTCGTGTCGCACTCGTTCCAGACGGCCGACTACCTGCGCGATGTCACGATCCCCGCACTCGAAGAGGGCCTCAACGAGCGCGGTCGTTCGCGCGACGACATCGAGGTGTCCATTCCGCTGTTCGTGGTGAGCGGATCGAGTGAAGAAGAGGTCGACCAGCGCAAGCAAGGCGTCAAGCAGCAGGTCGCGTTCTACGGGTCGACACCGGCCTACAAGGGCGTGCTCGAGCACCATGGATGGGACGACCTGCAACCGGAGTTGAACCGCATGTCGAAGGCGGGACAGTGGGTCGAGATGGCCGGCCTCATCGACGACGACATCCTGTCCCACTTCGCCATCGTTGCCGAGCCCGCAGGCGTTGCCCCGCTGATCAAGGAACGCTTCGGCGGAATCGTCGACCGAGTGCAGTTCTCCGCCGATGGCGACCGCGAGGTTTGGGGTCCCGTGGTCGAAGAGATCCGAGCGATCTAACCCACGCTCCAGAGGACACCGCCACCGCTCTTGACGCCGTCGCTGTCGACTCGCACGCCGATCTCCGCGACGAGCGTTGACCCCGCCGGCGGCGTCGCCGCCACCGGCAGGAGCAGGTGGGTCATGTCGATGGATCTCTGGGTGGAGGTTCGGTCGAAGCCGACTTCCCACGCCATCGCGCCGGCCAGCGTGGACGAGACTCGCTCGGCATCGATGAACAGCTCCTCGACCACGACGTCGGCCATCACCACCTGCACCTCACCCACAGTCGAATTCTCGCGTAGTGAGTCAATCGCCTGGGTCCCCGACATGACGGCGACGGTCACCAGAACGCCCGCGACGATCGGCGCTCCCCAAGGACCTCGGCGCGCGGCCGCGAGAACCAGCATCCCGGCAACCAGGGAGAGGGCGGCGGCGGCACGGGGTTGGAACACGTTCGCGCCGAACGGGGCACCTGTGACCTCGGTGCCGAGCATCATCACGGGCGTTCGCGAGACCGACCAGTTGTTGCCCGGACCGGCCCAGGCGCCATAGAGCCCTGCGCCGATCACGGTCACGGTGATCACCGACGCGCTCACCCGCCATGGGAGTCGTTGAGCACCGATGACCCCGAGGGCGACGAGGAGCGGTGCGAGCACTTCGATGTAGCGACCATGGAGGTAGGCGTCGGCCCGGCCGACCCCGGTGAGGAACCACCCCGCTACAACAACTGTGGCCACGACCATCGCGCCGTAGAGCGCCGCCGTGCGAGGTCGGCGCAGAAGCACGATCGCGCCCAGCACCGCGAAACCGGCCGTGGCGAGCACCAGGTACGCAACGGTTCCCTTCGCGTGAACGGCCATCTCGGGAAGGTCGTCGAGGCCCCGCCGACTGGCCAGATCCGCGCCGTCGTAGGTGGCCGCCGATCCGAACGTGCTCGACGCCAGCGCTCGACGGGCGACCTCGGCGAGAACGAGCCCGGCATGGCCGGTCACCCACAACACGATGAGGACAGTGCGGTCTCGCGCCGCGGCGAGAACCCACATCCCCGCGACGATGACGACGAACGCAACCACGATGGTGCGCGGATGGGCCGCATAGAGGGCAGCCGCGACCAGCGCGACCTCCAACCCCCGACGAACCGACGGCCTGTCACGGAGACGAAGCAGCAGGAGAAACGCCACCGCGACGAGTAGGGGGAGCAAGCGCTCGGTCCATACGATCGACCCGGTCAGGATCGCAGCCGGCAACGAGGCGCCGATAGCCGCCGCGCCGAGCGCCTGACCGAGCGAGGCATGGGTCAGCCGGCGAACCAGGACATAGAGAACCGGCAGCAGCGCCGCGCCGAGAAGGGCGTTGATGACCTGCGCAAACACGATCATCTGCGGCTCATCCAGTCCGACGAACCATCCCGGAGCGAGGAGCGCGGGGTAGAGCGGTCCGTAGGGCGGCTGCGCCGACAGCGGCGACGCCCCTCCCCCGGCGAGGGTACGCCCCATGGAGAGATAGGCCAGGTCGTCGATGGCGAGTAGCGGCCCTGTCATGGACGTCGCGATCCATGCGCCGACGACCGCGTGCAGCGCCGTGGCAGCGGCAACGATAGAGCGAGGCGACGGCATCGCGGTGACGCTAGGCGCACGCTCGATTCCGGGGTGGGAGCCTCATCCCCGGCTGCTACGATTCCGTCCCGAACACCTCGGGGCTATAGCTCAGTTGGTAGAGCGCCTCCATGGCATGGAGGAGGTCAGGAGTTCAATTCTCCTTAGCTCCACAAGAACCCCCAGTTCAGAGAGCATGCGGCGCCAATCGCGCCGGGTGCTCGCTGAGCGCTGGGGACACCCGGGGAACAGCTGGCCACGGAGCGTTGGAACTCACGCTGAAAGAGTCGGATTCCCGGGCCAAGTTCGTCCCCGCATGACTGTTGCGAATTGACCTCCTCCGCGCATGAGAGGAGGTCACTCGTCGCAAGCTCCGCTGTAGGCCGCCCACATGTGCCGATATCGAGCAGGCCTGTCGGCTGTTTGGCTCCTGCTACTCTCTGCCACTGCTTGAGAGGGAGCTCGGTACTTTTATGCGTCGCCTGCTGTTCTTCAGCGTTGTGGTCTGCCTTGGATTGACGAGTTGTTCGGGCGGGACGTCCACGACGTCACCGCCCTCAACGACCTCAACGACCACAACGACCACAACGACGGTGCCACCACTAGCGATCGCGGTGACATCGTCTGCCTATGGGGACGGCGAGCAAATCCCAGCCGAGTTCACCTGCGACGGCGAGGGCACACAGCCCTCATACACCGTGTCCGGTCTGCCGAGCGGAACGATGTCTATTGCCGTCGTCATGGAGGCCAGAGTTCCCCAGGGAGTGTTCGTTCATTGGGTTCAATACGACATGCCCCCGGAATCTGAGATCCCGGCGGATGCGATCGATGTGGGCACCGTGGGGGCAGGCCTGTTCGGGGCGCTCGGCTACGCACCTCCGTGTCCTCTGGGCGACGCGGTTGGCGTCTACACGTTGCAGGTCTTCGCGGTCGATTCAATTCTCGGCTTGGATGAAGGCGCTAGCCAGACGAAGCTCCTCAGGGAGCTAGAGGGTCGAGTGATCGGACTCGGGGAACTGACCGGCGAGTACTCCCGGTCCTGACGATTTTGCCGCGCCGACAGGCTGATATCAGCCTTCTAGAAAGGTGCATGCATGCTGGTCGAAACCAGGAGTTCATTCTCCTTGGCTCCACTCCGAGGACCAGAGCGTTTTCGGGAGCGATCAGTCCTCGTCACCGTGCACGATCAGCACACTTGTGTGGGCGTGGTTGGCGACATTCGTCGAGACGCTGCCTCGCACGAACCGCGTCGCCCGACCAAGCCCACGGCTCCCGACAACGACCAAGTCCGCACCGACCTCGTCGACGGTGTCGAGGATCGCCGACGCCGGATGGTCCTCGACGATTCGGCTCAGATGCGAGACGCCCGCTTGAGCCAGAATCTTCTCGGCCTCGGTGACGTAGCCCTTCGGGCCGGCCAGCACGTCGAAGACTCCGTGGAACTCTTCGGGCACCGACTTCCACATCCGCTCCATCTCTGAATCCGACGGCGCCTTGTACGCAACGACAATGTGGACGACACCATCTCGCGCCACGATTTCACCCGCCGCGCCCACTGCTCGTAGGCCATCCGGCGACCCGTCGAAGCCGACCACAACCGTGTTGACGTCCTTCATCTCAGTTCCTTCGTCTCGGAGCCTGGCTCGATCGTCATCGTGAACGGCCGCCCGGCCAAGGGCCGAAGGTCCCTCAGCTGTCGAGCGCGAAGCCGGCGAGATCGCGGGCGGCGTCGCGCGAGATGTCGGGGCAGATCATTGGCATCAACTCGGTGCCGTGCATGGTGCCCATGACCTGTCGGCAACGGGCGGGCACACCGGCCTCGAGCAGCATCCGGTAGAACTCGATTCCTTCGTCTCGCAGCGGATCCGCCTCGTTCACGCTGATCATCACGGGGGGCAGACCGACGACGTCGTCTGACGTCGCGAACAACGGCCATGCGAGCGGATCGCCGCGTTCGAGCGCCTCGATGCCGTAGGCGAGCGCGCCCCGATTGCTTCCCAGGTTCAGGAAGATCCCGTTGTTCTCCGTGGTCGACGGCAGATCTTCCTGCGGCCACCGTCCGGCGATGTAGGGACACAGGGCGTAGAGGCCGGAGATGATGTCGACGTCGCCGTCACGAAGGAGTTTCAGGCCGGTGGCCAGCGTCAGATTCCCACCGCCACTCTCCCCTGCCACGACGACGCGGGCCCCGTCGACGCCGAGGGCACCGGCATTCGCCGCAACCCACCGCACGGCCGAAATGCAGTCGTTGAGTCCTCCGGGGTAGGCAGCCAGTTCGCCGCTGCTCGACGGCACGAGGCAGTTCCGGAAGTCGATCATCGCGACGCCGACGCCCTGGGCCGCAAGGAGCTTTCCGAACGCCCGATAGTTCCCGTCGAACGCCGACCCCGTCATCATTCCCCCGCCGTGGAGGTAGACGACGCAGGGAACGACGTCACCACCCTCCGGCCTGATGAAGTTGAGCTTCACCGAGTTGCCGTCGGGGGCGGACGTGAATTCGAGTGTTTCCCAGGCGAGTCCGATCGAGGGCGCGAGCTCCTCGACGTCGTTCTTCTCCATAGCCACGCTGATTGCCTCGCGAATGGCGAGACCGGCGGGCGTATTCGCCGCAGCAACGACCTCTTCGCGGGTGGCCGCATCAGGTTGATCGGGCGCGGGTAGCGCCTTCAACATTCGCTTCACCCGCGGGTCGAGACGGCGATCGCGCTGTATCTCTTCAGGTGTGGGCATGGCGTCCTCTCTGGTGTGGGGAGGTCAGCCTGCCTCAGGAGTACGCATGGGTTCCCAATCGAGCCGTGGCCTATCGCCCCACAACTTCTCGAGTTGGTAGAACTCCCGCTGCTCCTGATTGAAGACGTGGACGATGAATGTGCCGTAGTCCATCAGCACCCATTGGCGATCTTCGTGACCCTCGGTGCGGGCGGGCTTCGGCCCGCCGTCGAGCGTCAGTCGCTCCTCGATGCCATCGACGATCGCGTGCACCTGGCGGGTGCTCGATCCGCTGGCAATGATGAAATAGTCCGAAACGGAGAAGACCTCGCCCACATCGATGATGAGAACATCGGTGGCCTTCTTGTCGTCAGCCGCCGCAGCCGCAAGACGGACCCAACGCTGGATCTCGTCGGCAGAACTGCTCACTCGGCCTCGCTCATTCGGTACTCATTCGGTGTCATCCAAGCAACCTCGCCATGACATCGGCGAAATCTACTCCCACGGTAACGGTGACTTCCGCCGGTTGGTCCAGATCTTCCTCGAAGCGCACGGCGACGCCGAGGACTGCGGCGAGATCGGTCGCGGCCTCCTCGTCGACAGCATCGTGATAGGCGACTTGGGTCTCAGCGATATCGAAGCTCAGCGCATTGCCGACCACGGTGATCTCCGCGCCGGCGGCGACGACGACCGGCAGGAAGTCGCCGCGATTCTGAGCGTTGCCCGTGCCGTCGAGCAATTGCACCGTCGGCCAGGCTCCCGCTGCGAAACTCGCCGGCAGCGGGACCATCTCCCGGCCCTTGTCGATGGGCCACGAAGCCTGCCCGTTGGCCAGGGTGTAGAACGGCCGCTCCACGTCGTAGTCGACCGGAACCGCGGGCACGAGCTCCAGGTCGGCCGCGCCGGTGGCGAGGGCACGGAGGTAGGGCGGCAGGCCCTCGTCGAACGGAAGCGTCGCTGCGTACAGCTCCGCCTCGTCGTCGATTTCGCCGATGGCGGCGAGCCACGCCTCCCAGATCGCCAACTGACGGGTGAACCGGCCGTCGTCGCGCTCCGTCGGGTTTCGCCATTCGTAGATCTCCGCGAGGTCCTCGTAGCCGAACTGCGCAAAGCCCGATTCGTAGACGACTTCCTCGGCTCCATCCGCATCAATCGTGACGAGGTCGTCGGTGAGGAAGAACGGGATGGTGTTCAACGGCTTGAAGAAGAGGGCGAGGCGCTCGGGCTCCATCACCATCGGGTCGTCGGTGAAGCCGAATTGCATGAACTCGGCGATGACGGCTTCGATTCCGTCGACACCCGCCTCGGCGTAGAGGTCGTGCAGGACGGCATCGCCACTGTCGGTGGAGATGAGCATGTCGGGCGAGAAGACGACCAGACTGCCGCCGTCGTCGAGCGATGTGCGGGCGAGAACCGTCACGCCGACCAGCACATCGTCGGCATCCACGTGGGCCACGGTGAGGGTTGGCGTCGGTGTCGCGAATGCGAGAAAGCCAGGCTCCGCCGGGTCATCGACGACGTCGATCTGTTCACCATCGGTCGTGTCGAGCACGGCCTTCGCTCCGTCCTTCCAGAGAAAGAAGACGATCAAGGCCGCGCCCGCGACGAGAACAGGGAAGCCGAATCGGAAGAACGCATTCGCCTGAGGAGCGGGTCGACGGCCGCGCCACTTCATGGGTACGTCGGGGGTCTCGATGGTGTCGTCCGTGGTCGAAGCGGTCATGAAGTCCGGCGGTAGAGCCCGAGTCGGCTGATGCCGTCGATGACCGTAGGCGGGATCAGCGCCTCGACGGGCGCGCCACCGGCAATGCGGTCGCGGAGGTCGCTCGACGACACCTCCATCACTGGGACCTCCACCACGACGTGATCCCATCCTTCCGGAGGGCGCCCGCCCTCACGGCCGCCTCGGTCGACGACGACGGTCGTGGCGAAACGGCGGATGGCCTCGGTCCGTTTCCAGGAATCAAGCCCAGCGGCAGCGTCGGAACCGACGAGGAGAAACAGCTCGGCGTCGGGGTTCCCGGCGTGGAGCTGCTCGAGCGTGTCGGCGGTATAGGTGAGACCGCCGCGGCGGATCTCGACGTCGCTCGCCTCGAGAACAGCGGCGCCCATGCGCTCGTTGATGTGCTCGACGGCCTCAGCCACCATTTCGAACCGCAGCGAGGCCGGCGTCACCTCGGCGTCGGCCTTCTGCCACGGGTCGTTGGCCACCACGAACAGCATGCGATCGAGCGCCAACGCGTGGCGTACTTCCAGCGCGATCATCACGTGACCGTTGTGGAGAGGGTCGAAGGTCCCTCCGAAAACACCAATTCTCACCCGGCGCAGTGTACGAGTCGCCCCAGAAACCGGCGAAATCGGGCGGAATACCACGCAGCGTAGCGGACGTGACGAAAGTCATACAGGTTTGACCTGACATTTCGTACGGAATGGTGTTCAATACTGCGGCTGGACCGAAGTGCGGCGCGCAATCACTAGCTGCGAGCACACGGTACCTGGCTCCCCCCAAAACCCCACCCAAGGCATTTCGAAACAAAACGCGAAGTGCCAGAACGAAATCGGGAATACCGCGTGCGCGGTAACCGTTGAGCGAGATGTTATGAGCGATTCAGTTGGACAGTACCTGAACGAGATCGGCGCGGTTGCGCTTCTCAATGCCCAGGAAGAGCGCGAGCTCTCCCAGGTCATCGAGAAGGGTTTCGAAGCCCGAGACCGGAAAGAAGACGGCGAGAAGGGCCGCGAGCTCGATCGTGCGATCCGCGATGCCGCCGCAGCCAAGGACCGGTTCATCCGGGCCAACCTGCGCCTCGTGGTGAGCGTTGCTCGCCGCTATCCCCTGCCTCCCGGCATGGAACTCCTGGATCTCATCCAGGAAGGCAACCTGGGCCTCGAGCACGCAGTCGACAAGTTCGACTGGCGCAAGGGCTTCAAGTTCTCCACCTACGCCACCTTCTGGATCCGTCAGGCCATCGGCCGTGCGCTTGATCAGAAGGCCTCCCTGGTTCGTCTCCCCGGCGATCGTTCGGCTTCGCTTCGTGCGGCCCTTCGTGCTGTCTCGGGCGACGGCGACGAGCTCGACGACGAGCACGCTCGTCTTCACCGGCTCACCACCCCCACCAGCCTCGATCGCACTATCGGCGACGACGACTCCAACGAACTCGTCGACCTTCTTCCCGACGCCAACCCCGGCCCCGAGGTCGAGGTCATGGCGAAGGCCGAAGAAGAGATGGTCACCGGGCTGCTCGACATTCTCGACGAGCGTGCGAAGTACGCCGTCGAGCAGCGGTTCGGGCTCGGCGACGGTCGCAAGCGCTCCTACCGTGAGGTCGGCGAAGACCTCGGCGTTACCGCCGAAGCCGCTCGTCGTCTCGTGAAGCGTGCGATCAACTCCGTGCGCGAGCACGCCGCGAGCATCGCCGACACGGTCGACGCCGCCTGATTCTTCTAGTGAACGTTGAACCGAAGCCTCCGCCCACGGGCGGGGGCTTCGGCCGTTTTCCACAGGTTCATGGCGTTATTGGTTGGAACCAGACCCCGCCCGGCAGCAGACTTGTCAGGTGAGTACCCCCTGGAGTCCCAGTAGTTGGCGTTCGTTCGAAGCAAAGCACCAGCCCGCGTGGCCAGATGAGGGCGAACTCGACCAGGCGCTCAAGACACTGAGCAACCAGCCGCCGCTCGTCTTCGCCGGCGAGGCCCGCAATCTCACGACGCAGCTGGGCAACGTCGCCAACGGTGAGGCGTTCCTGCTGCAGGCCGGCGACTGCGCCGAATCCTTCGAGAGTTCGGCCGACTCGATCCGCGACCGGCTTCGGGTCATCCTCCAGATGGCCATCGTGCTCACCTACTCCGGCGGCACGCCGTTGGTGAAGGTCGGCCGAATCGCCGGTCAGTTCGCCAAGCCCCGCTCGAGCCCCACCGAAACCAAGGGCGACGAGGAACTCCCGTCGTTCCTCGGTCAGATCGTCAACGATGTCGGCTTCTCCGAGGCCGAGCGTCGACCTGATCCGCAACGCCTCCTGGGTGCATACAACCGAGCCGCCTCCACCCTCAATCTGCTGAGAGCCTTCACTCGAGGCGGCTACGCCGACCTCACACAGGTCTCGAACTGGAACCGCGAGTTCGTCGCGTCGTCCCCGGCCGGCGAGCGCTACACGCAGATGGCCGACGAGATCGATCGCGCTCTGAAGTTCATGAATGCGTGTGGTGTCAACGGCGACACAGTCCCCGCTCTCCATGAAGTCGACTTCTTCACGTCGCACGAGGCGCTTCTCCTCAACTACGAAGAAGCACTCACCCGCAACGACTCCCTCACCGGCGACTGGTACGACTGCTCGGCTCACATGTTGTGGATCGGCGAGCGCACCCGCCAGCTCGATGGCGCCCACGTCGAGTTCCTCCGCGGCGTCAACAACCCGCTCGGCTGCAAAGTCGGACCCACGGCCACCACCGATGAGGTCCTCGGGCTCTGCGAAGCACTCAATCCCGAACAGGTCCCCGGCCGCCTCACCCTCATCGTTCGCCAGGGTGCCGAGAAAGTCACCGAGGGCCTGCCGCCGCTTCTGGCCGCGGTACGCGACGCGGGCCACCCGGTCGTCTGGGCGTGCGATCCGATGCATGGCAACACCTACACCGCCGAGGGCGGTCACAAGACCCGTCACTTCGATGACGTCCTCAAGGAGATCAGCGGGTTCTTCGCGGCGCACAAGCAGGAGGGCACCTGGCCCGGCGGCGTCCATGTCGAGCTCACCGGCGATGCCGTGACCGAGTGTCTCGGCGGCGGCGACGGCCTCGTCGACGGCGACCTCGCGCAGGCCTACGAGACCATGTGCGACCCACGGCTCAACGGCCGCCAGTCGGTCGATCTGGCCTTCCGCGTCGCCGAGCTTCTCCGCCAGCAGGCTTGACCAAAGAATTTCTTCTCCGGCTGCATCCGGAGAACCATCCGGGTCCGTAACAGGGGTTGTACAACATCCCCTGGAAGGAACCAGATCATGTCCAAGCGCCTACTGCGCCTCCTGTCCGCTCTCCTCGCCTTCTCGCTGCTCGCTGCAGCGTGCGGCGATGACGACGAAGACACCAGCACCACCACCACAACCGAAGCTCCTGCGTCCGACGACGACATGGCTGACGACGACATGGCCGATGACCTCGGCACGATCGTCGACGTTGCCATCGCCAACGACTTCACCACGCTCGTGGCTGCCGTCCAGGCCGCCGGCCTGGTCGAGACCCTGTCCGGTGAAGGCCCGTTCACGGTCTTCGCTCCCACCGATGACGCATTCGCCGCCGCCC